>OASZ01000121.1_pt1 | contig 112115 bp, 106 predicted proteins | sample 1501241 | NCBI WGS metagenome assembly OASZ01 (sample SAMEA2579926, study PRJEB22360) | human gut metagenome | biome: human gut; feature: human-associated habitat; material: faeces | place: Denmark | collected 2008/2010 | reverse complement strand
CCTGACAGTCACTGGATTCCAGAGTTCCTGCCATGGCCGGTTTCTTGATCTCCATATCTTTATAACCTCCTTGTACTTTTCTTGTTTCCCCGGAATTCTTCCTGAATTTTAATTCTGTTCCGTGAAAACAACTCTTCGTTTCTTTCTGACTTTATCATAGAAAATGTTTCTTAAATGCACAATGGGGTTTTCTTAAAATTCATTAAGGTTGCATATCCCTTTAGTATCTTTAAATTTGCAGATTAAATATTCACAATTTTATTTTTCTAAGTCACAAATTTTTGTCACTTTTTCGTCATTCCATTTTCTCTAAAAGTGCTATAATACAGTCAGTGCAAAAAAGAACTTCTTCATAAAAGCTCTCGAATCTACACAGCTACACAGATAGGAGGCAATCGTTATGATGACGTTAAAAGCAGAAAAAAGAGATCCCCAGGTAAAGGCAAAAAAATTAAGACGTGAAGGTTTTGTTACCGGTGTTTTATATGGTAAGGAAATGAAAGAAAATATCGCGTTGAAATTTGAAGAAAAAGAAGCATTGCGTTTTATGAAGGACGCAAAAGAAGGGGCACAGGCTGCTCTGGACATTGAAGGCGAGACTGTAAACGCCATGGTTAAAAATATTGATTATGACCCAATGCTTAAAAAGGTATTGGCTCTGGACTTTCAGGCACTGGTTGCCGGTGAAGTAGTATCCGCTACTGTTCCGGTGCATTTTCTCAACGAAGAGATCGTTCAGGGTGTCTTTGAACCGGAACTTTCTGAAATTCATTATAAAGCAGACCCGGCTCATCTTCTGGATCCTGTTGAGATCGACCTGGCAAAACTTCCGTCAGGTACAAAGAACATGTACGTAAAAGACCTGAAACTGGAAGAAAAAGGGGTAAATGTTTCCACTCCTGGTGATACCCAGCTGTTCCATATTGCTGATTTTGTCAAGACAGATGATGATGAAGAAACAGATGATACTGCCACAGCTGATAAAAAAGCTGCTGCCAAATAGAAATACGAATAAAAATTTAAAAGAGAAAGAAAATGAACATCGCCATTTTCTTTCTCTTTTTGTTTCTGTGAGTTTTTTATTTTATATGCAATTCTTTTTATTTTTCCATTTCCGCTTCAAAAATCATATCCCAGGAATCCCTGATATCATCCATCAATCGTAAAACTGCCAGGCAATCCTCTTTTGTATACCGGTCACTGGTACACATGCCCCGGCTGACACAGCGGCTGGTCTCTGCGATCTCATATTCAAAACCATTGATCTTAAATGGCTCTTTTACAATATAAGAAGTGCCATCTTTTAACTGTACTGTAAATTCCTGTAAAAACTGGAAATCTGCTATTGTAATAACGCCTTCGCTGCCTTCGATACGGGCATTACGATCCAGCTGCTTTCCAATAGCCTGGATGCAATGACCGCTGCAGCCGCCTGGATATTCCAGTTCTATTTCGCTGTAATCATCCGTTCCATATTCTGTCATATGGACTTCTGACTGAAAACCTTCCGGTGCTGTTTCTGTGATCATATGGAAAAATCCCAGATTATAGATGCCAATATCCAACAAGGCACCTCCGCCCAGTTCTGACTTAAATTTCCGCTCTCTCCTGGCGCCTTCTGCCACAAAACCAAACTGGGAAGTGATCCGGTTTACCTCTCCGATCACACCATCCCGAAGCATGGCACGAAGCTTATCATAGGCAGGTAGAAAACGGATCCAGAAAGCTTCCATAATAAACAGGCCCTTTTCTTCTGCCAGATCAAACAGTTCCTGCGCCTGCTCTGTACTAAGGGTAAATGGCTTTTCGCAAAGAACATGTTTCCCTGCTTCCAGACACATACGGCAGTTTTCATAGTGAAGATTATTAGGAGTAGCGATATAAACTGCTTCTACTTCACTATCTGTCATCATTTCCCCGTAACTGCCATAAACCTTTGGAATCCCGTATTTTTCTGCAAAAGCTTTTCCATGCTCCAGATTACGGGATGCACAGGCTATCAGCTTTTCAGCTTCTGGATCCATATGGTTTACTGTGTCTGCAAATTTTCTTGCTATCGTTCCTGTTGCTAAAATTCCCCATTTCATAAATAGTACCTACCAATTCTTCTTTAATTTTGTATTCCAGCTTACAGAGTATGGATTCCACTGGCTGGCCTTAAGGTTTTCATACAGTTCTGCTCTTTCACCGGAGCTGTCACCTGTAGCATCCTCATATCCTTCCAAATAACTATCTACAAAATCATCCCATGAATCAAAGCATTCCTGGATCTCCTTTGCCACTTCCAGTGCCTTATCCAGTGCTTCTTTTTCTGTATAATAATCTGCCAGATAATAAAATCCCAGATTAGACTCCACACGGCTGTAATCCCAGGCAGAACCACTGTCTTTTGCAGAATCAAGAAGTTCTTCCAATGCTTCATCTGCTGATGCCCTGTCTGTAACCCCCCAGCTCTGCTTTAACATCTTTCTTATCTGCTCTCTGGTGGTTTTATCCAGTTCTGCGCCGTTTTCCTCTTTTCCATCCAATTTCAGGCTGCCTCCAAATGCGCGGATATTTCCTGCATTATGCCTTGTAAGGATAGCATAGGTGGCATTGATCCACTGGACTGTCTTATTGTTCATATAAGGATTAGCTGTCTTATTCAGATACTGCTGTCTGCTGCTGATGGCGGAAAAATCAGAATCTGCGTTTTCTTTGCTCCCACCTGACTTTTTTGCAGCAGATGGAACAACAGCACCTCTCTCATTAAAAACATATACCTTACCATCGATCTCCCGCTCGCAGTTCTTTAATAAATGTCCATCCTCATCCAGATAGAACCACTGGTTTCCAGATTTGCGGAAGGCATTTACCACTCTGGTACCATCATCTTCATAATAGGCATAGGTATCGCCTTCTTTTTGCCAGCCGGCAAATGCAGTCACAGGACTTATCACTGCCAGACTACAGACCAGAAGCATCATACCTCCTATATGTCTGAAAAATTTTCTATCCATAAAATCTCTTCCTCTCGTTTATCCTCAAACACAGTATAACACAGGCTATCCTATTTTCCAACTTACACATTTCTGACGAAATTCTTTCAGTTCGTTCTTTCTTCGTTTATGCTTGTGTATTTTTTATCAATCTTTTCCTGAAAAATGTAAAAATGCTCTGTCTTGAAAATCTTATAAAGTAAGAGTATAATCGGGGATGTTGCGGATTTTTTCGCAATATCCCCCCATTTTTAAGAATTTTTGTTAATGAATCTACAAAAGAAAAGAGAGAATTGTTATGAATCAGAAAAAAGTCACTCTTCGCGGAGAACTTGCCCTGCTGATCGTTATCCTGATCAACAGTATGGGCGTTGTTTTAATGCTACGCTCCGGCTCCGGAATTTCCGCTATTTCCAGCGTCCCCTATGCCTTTTCCCTTGTATTTCCGGCTTTGACCCTTGGAACCTGGACCTATATTTTCCAGGGGCTTCTGGTTTTAAGCCTGATGCTCTTAAAAAAGAGATTTGTTCCCAGCTATTTGTTCAGCTTTGTAGCAGGGTTTGCTTTTGGAAAAATGGTAGATATCCATGAAGTCTGGATCAACACTCTGCCTCTTACCATTCCCCTCCGGATATTTTATTTTGCAGCAAGTTATCTGATCCTCTGCTTCGGTATCGCCCTTTCTAACCGCTGCAAACTCCCGGTCATCCCAACTGACCTGTTTCCAAGAGACCTCTCCGGGATCATCAAACGCCCTTACCCAAAAGTCAAGATTACCTTTGACGTAACCTGCCTTTTTCTTACCGCCTGTATGACTTTCCTCTGCCTGGGACATATTTCCGGCCTTGGCATTGGTACTGTAGCCGCAGCTTTTACCATGGGAAAAACCATTGGACTGATCGGGGAAGCTATTGATAAGAAAGTGGAATTTGTGTCTGTGTTAAGTAAATAAAAAGATATACATATTAAAAAAGCCGTCTGTTCGGGCGGCTTTTGTTTTTTACTCTTATAAACTTTTACATCTTTATTTGACCCCTGCATAGATCCATGCTGCAAAGGCGACTGTAGCCGGAACACTTAATACGATCCCGAAACTGCCGGAAAGTCCCTGCATCAGGGCAATACCGATATTATTAGAATTGATGATCTGAAGATAAGGAAGATGATAGGCATAATCCATGATTAGCATTGACACACTGCTGCCTGCAAAAGCTAAGATCAGCGTATTGGAGTCTGTTCCCATCATATCCCGGCCTACGCGCATTCCTGCTCTGATCAGCTGCATACGGGAAATATCAGGGTTCTGGTCATAAATTTCTTTCATGGCACTGGATATGGACATGGCTACATCCATAACGGCTCCTAATGTACTGATAAGAAGACCTGAAAATAAAAGACCGCCTACCTGTATATTATTTGTTTCATAAAGGGTGAGCAGACTTTCTATATCTGATACATTCCACCCTGTAATTCCTGATAATTTTGAAAATACAGTAGCTGTGATCCCTGCGATCAGGACTCCTGTTATAGTCCCCGCAACTGCACAGACTGTCTTTTTCGAGGCACCTCCAATAAGGTACATGGTCACTGCTGTTGTGACTGCACATATAAATACGGCTGTCCAGAAGGGAGAATATCCCATGTAGACCACTGGAAGATAGATAAAAAGAATGGCTCCAAAAGTAAATATCAGTCCCAACGCACCTTTTACGCCCTGCATACCGCCAACCAGGCACAATACCAGAAAGTAAAGAACCACAAAACCGATGATAACTTCCTTACGGTCCATGGAATATACGCTTGTGATCACAGAATCCCCTGCAACGCTCTGGAGAACCACTACCCGCATTCCTACTTTACAGGCTGCACCAAAAAGATAGCCTGCACTGCTGGTAGTTGTAAGTTCCTGTCCCTTTTTCACTCCACTCGTCATCTTTACGACTACAGACTGCTGCCCCACACGCATTCCGTCTTCCTGGATGTTGTCTTCCAGGATACGGATCACTTTCCCTGTTTCAAAAGTCTGTCCTGTACGGTTGACCAGCTGTGTCTTATTCACCTGATTCACTTTTATGACTGCCAGTGCCATGATAAGCATGATCACTGTCATAACTGCATATTTTTTTACCTGTTTTTTTAGTGCCTGATCCATTTTCACTGCCCCGATCTATCCGATCAACGTCCCGCAAGGCTTTCTTTCAGCCTCCACGGGACGGAATTTGATCTCCTATGTCTTTGTCTTTGATGTCTTGTATGCCGTTTTAAGGCTTATCTGTTTATTATCTGCTTATTATTATCTGCTTACTGTCTTGTGGATGGTAAAGGTATTATCAATATTTTCTACCTTTCCTTCATCTGTGATCTGGTAAGTAGTGATCTTGAAATCATCCTTTGTCAGATTGATCACAGAGTAGCTTGGCAGCCAGTTCTGGCTTCTTACTTCAATATAATCCTGCTGTGAATTGATAAGCTCATAATACTTAGAACCAGAAGCAGAGTTTGCAGTCATATAAAGGGTTCCTTTTGGATTGGTCACAACAGATTTTCCGGAGCTTTCAATGGTATAGCACTTATTATCTGCTGTAAATGCATCCTTTGCCTCCACTGCTGCTGTATCAGATGAAAGAGGATTTAAAGTAATGCTGTCCCCTGTATTTTTGTTGTATGCATGATCCCAGTCATAATCCAGACCTGTCTCATCCAGTCTGAACTCATAAGAACCATGTGTTTTTCCATCTCCATAAAGGATCTTGGAACGGCTGTATGTATGGTCATGTCCCTGAAGAACTACATCAATATCATATTTATCAAAAACAGGTGTCAGCTGGGTACGAAGGATCATGCCGTCTGTATCGGAGTGATCCAGTCCGGATCCGTAGATATCCTGGTGGATCGTCACAATACGCCATTTAGTATCCGGGAAGTTTTCAACTGCCTTTTTAATAGCCTGCTCATGCTCTGCCACATTGTAGTTGTTGGTATTTAATACGATGAACAGTCCCGGGCCATAGCTGTAGTAATAATCTCCCCCTGCTTCTGTCATTCCCAGATTGGTAGGATTCGGGTTATTAAAATGGTAACTGTAATCCTTGTTTAAAGAATCATGGTTTCCAATGGTAGTTGCCACCGGAATGTTCTTTAATGCATCAGCAGAAAGATACGCTGCATACTCTTCTTCCTTTGGCTTTCCTGTTTTATTAACCTGGTCTCCTGCTGAGATCACAAAGTTCAGATCCGGGTTCTGTGCAAGAGCTGCATCTAAGGTACGGTCCCATGCAAAACCGTCATTACGTGCTGCTGTGTTAGCCACACCTGAATCTGCACTTAATTTTCCTTCTCCCTGAGGCTGTCCCTTAGAAGCACCAACCTGTGGATCACCTACATAAAGGATCTTTACATTTTCAAAGCTTCCTGTTTTGTAAACTTCAGCAGGTGTTCTTACACCGCTTTTCTCTACAGAGTAATAATAGGTTGTATTCTCTTTCAGTCCGCCTACTGTTACATAATTGTAGCTATAAGCCTTTCCTCCTGTAAGAGATGTGTCTACATTACTTGCAGTTCCCTGACAGGCTTCAAGGTTATCTTTATCTGTTCCAAAATAAACCACTGGTGTTGGCTCATTTCCTTCACTGTACCATGCAAAATTCAGTTCAGATGCTGCACCGCCTGGAGTTAATGACACCTTGGTAAAATCTGTGGCTGTCTGATTCCAGTCTGCCACCCACTGCTGCCATGCCTGTGATCCTCCGGTTACGGAAGAGTCATTATAATGTGTGGTAGCAGCCCATACCTGCTGTCCTCCGATCACCAGTACACCTGCTAAAAGTCCTGCTGCAATTCTTCTCTTTCTCATATACATTCCCTTTCTTTTTATATTGCTTTTTGTATTGTTTTTTATTCTGATCATGATTTCAGTATAAAAAAGCCATGTAAAATCTACTACCATGGGAATGTATAGAAAATGTATGATTTTTGCAAACTAATTAGATTTTTCCAAGTTTCTTTGCTGTTTCCCACAACTGTCTGCAGGATTCCTGATAGGTTCCAAAATTTTCCAGACAGCAGATCACCTTTTCGCAGCTTTTTAATACTTCTACTGCTCTTTTAAATGTTTCCTCTGAAACCGGCTCAAAGGCTTTTTCACCAATAACCTGGGTAGCCAATGCCTCTGCTACCGGATATTCCCTGTCGTTCTCCCATAATATACCTGCCGCAAAGGGGATTCCCTGTTTTTGCAGCTTCCTGTATATCTGGATCCCTGTTCCATTTCCACCTATAACAAAAACTTTCGGCTCTCCTTTTACAGCTTCTAACTCCACACTGCCATAATCGGAAAGATAAGTACCTTTTTCAATCTGAAACAGCTCTTTTATATGATCCCCACTGAAAACTTCCTCAGGAGTACCAAAATATCCAATGGAATTATCCCCTTTTACACAGATAATATGATCCGATATCTTCTGGGCCAGATCCAGTTCATGAAGGGACATAAGCACTGCCACATGCTTTTCCCTTACCATATTTTTAAGAAGATACAAAAGCTCTAATTTATGGCGGATATCTAAAAATGCCGTTGGCTCATCCAGCACAATGACCTGAGGCTCCTGACAAATAGCTCTTGCAAGAAGGACCCTCTGTCTCTGGCCGTCACTGACTGCCTCAAAATCCTTCCCCGCCAGATCCAGTCCCCGAACCAGTTTTAAGGAATCATGCACCACCTGCCAGTCCTTTTCTGTAAGGATGCCCATTTTCCCGGTATAGGGGTAACGACCCATGCTCACCACTTCTTCGCAGGTCATGCGTTCTGTTTTTACCCGTCCGGTCATCATTACAGACATACGGACAGCTATGTCTCTTTCCTTCATGGCTCCCATAGTGGTTCCATCCAGCCACACTGCCCCTTTTATCAGCTTTAACTGACCGATAATACTCTTTAATATAGTAGATTTTCCGGCACCGTTTGGGCCGATCAGGGTCAGTATTTCCCCCCGGTCCACATGAAAATGGATCTTTTCGATCAGTGGCAGGTCATGATAGCCTACACTCACGTCTTCTGCAGAAATATAGGTCATACTCTTTTCCTCTGCCATATCCTATCTCCTTCTCCCTTTTCCCTGTACCATCATATAAATGACCACCGGGGCTCCAAATACTGCTGTTACTGTGCTGATGCTTAATTCAACCGGTGAAAATAAGGTTCTTGCAATACGGTCGCAAAAACTGCAGAACACAGCGCCTCCTAAAAAACAGGCCGGTATCATAATAACAGGCTTTGTTGTCTTAAACAGGCTTTTTACCAGCTGAGGCACTGCAATCCCCACAAAGGACACCGGGCCTGCAAATGCAGTGACACAGGCAGAAAGAATACTGGAAACCAGGATCAGAGCCAGCCGGAAAGCCTTAATATCCACTCCCATGCTGGCTGCATAAACCTCCCCCAGCTGGTAAGCCCCTGCAGGCTTTGCCAGAAAAAGGGCGCAGACCATACAAATAAAGATCACTGCTGCCATTACAGAAATATTATCCCAGGTAATACCGGAAAAGCTTCCCAATGACCAGTTATGCAGGTTTACAATATTGGAATCATCTGCAAAAGTCACTGCCAGATCTGTAACAGCAGAACAGATATAGCTGACCATAATACCGCAGATCACCAGAATGGACATGTTGTTTACTTTGTTGGAAATAAGGATCACAAAGCCCATGGAAAACATAGCCCCTGCAAAAGCTGCCAGGATCAGCACAACTGAACCAGCTACCAGACCTTTTCCCAATAAAAATATCATCACCAGCGCCGTCATAAGCTTTGCACCGGAAGAAATCCCCAGCACAAAAGGGCCTGCAATGGGATTTGCAAAGAAAGTCTGAAGGAGAAAACCAGATACTGACAATGCGCCTCCAAGAAGCATAGCTGCCAGCACTCTGGGAAAACGGATATCCCAGAGTATCCTTGACTGGCTGCTCTCTCCCGGCCCTTTGACCAACAGCTGCAGCACTTCCTCTGGCTTCACACTTACGCTTCCGGAGTAGATGTTCCAGAAAAACAGAAGGACTAATGCTGCAAACAGGATCAGAAATCCCCCTGTTATATTTGCCCGCCTTTTTTTCATACCAGATATTTCCCTGCTTTTCAATCTGTGTTTCCCCTTTCTGTATACTTCGCTTTTCTGTATGCTCCGCCAAACCTGCATCCGGTCTTACCTGAATGTGCATCCTTAAACTCTATATCAGGCTATGTTATCTTAACTGGTGGATATAATGCATCTGCCCAGGATCCGGTTCTTCCTCTGTAAGCATCTTGTGGATATCCTGTATCATATTTCCCAGTCCCATAGTTTCCTGGAACAGGTTCTTTCCAGTACACCACACATGCCCCTCTTTTACAGCCTTAAAATCGGCAAGCAGAGGACTTTTAGCCATAAGTTCCTTTAATGCAGATAATTCCCCGTCTATGGTACTGTTATAAATAATGTAGTCCGCATCTTTTGCCTGATCATAGAAGGCTTCCATTTCCATGTTCATGGTAGAAAGGGCATTTTCCTCTTCTTCTGCATTCTGTGGAACATAAGTACCTCCGGCCATCCGGATCATCTTTGCCACATAATCTCCCGGCTTTCGCACATTGACACTGCCTTTGGAAGTGATGTAGAAAAAAGCAACTGTTTTTCCAGTATCCTTCTGGTCAGAAATACCTTCCAGATTTTTTATTTCAGCTTCAAATAACTCCTCTGCCAGCCCTTCTTTTCCAGTAAGAACGCCGTACAGCTTCACCCATTCCATGCGTCCTAAAGGGTCAGCCTCATAGCTGGAACGCTCTACTAAAACCGGCACTCCCAGATTTTCCAGCTGCTCCTTTACCTTAGGACAGTGATAGATCATAGTAGACTCAATGGCAAGATCACAGGACTTATCTACAATGTACTCATAGTCTGGCGCACTGTATTTGCCTGCATACTCCATTTTTCCTTCTTCCATGGCCTTTTTCGGCTCTTCTAAATACCAGCCGGAGCTTTCTGTACCTGAAAGAGTGATCTGATCCACTGCATCCAGATGACAGAAAAAGTCCATGGCAGAGGTTGCAGCCAGATACATATTGTTTAATGGTCTTACAAGAGGTGTGATATCTTCCGGCAGGCCATCTGGCACCGGCTCTTCTTCTGGTACTACCAGAAATTTTTCATCTTCCCCAATGGTGATCAGGGCATATCTTTCTTTCCCATAGTAGGTGACAGAAAACTGGCTGGCATATTTTAAATCAAGGGTATCTGTTGGCGCAAGACCTGACCAGGATACATGACCGGCTTCCCCGCCTTCTTCCCCTGTGTCCTGCAATTTAACAGCACTCTCTCTATGCTCTACGGCTCCTGTATCCGTTGTCTTTCCTGCTTTCTGTCCGCATCCAACGCACATCCCCAGTATCAGCACTGTTACAGCCAGCAAAAACACGGCTCTGGCTTTTTTTCTGTTAATCTGTTTTTTCATCTTCATTTTTCCGTTATCATCTCTGTTGCTTCTGCAGCCATGAAATCAATATTTGTTACTGTGGCTTTATGCTTTCTGAATCAAAAGTCAGTGTATATTCGATCTCATGAGGCGTACTCATGGCAATCGTATCTGCGATCACCTTCTGTTTGTAGTCAAATACAGTGACCGGGATCTCAAAAGCTGAATTGCCCTCTGTATTCACAGGCTCATATTTCTCATCACCGATCTTCATATAATCATAATGAGAACTACTCCAGGTGATAATGGCAGCTGCCTGTCCATTTTCAATCGTTAATGCTGCCGGAGACTCTATTGTAGTGCGTCCGGAACCGCCCTCTAATGTTACTTCTATTGTATAATCCCCATCTTTTAATCCCAGGCTTTCTACAGTCTTTGTATTTCCTTCTTTGTAAGCATCTGCAGGAAGGGAATCAGCCCGGACCACCAGGGTGCGGTCATACCAGGTCTCTTTCTTTTTACTGTAAGCAGCACATTCAATTCCCTTATCCAGGGCTTCTACCGGGATCTCAAATACATTTTTTCCATCCGCACTCTCTTCTGCCTGAATGTAATCTGCTTCATCAGCTTTTTCTGCATCTTCCCCGGTCCCCATAAATACTTTTCCATAACCGGAGCCGCTTAATGTCATGCGGACAGTCATTTTTCCATCTGCTACTGTAAGCTCTGCCTCTGTAATGTTAAACATAGAAGAGCTGGAGTCCACTTCTGCCGGATAAACACCATCTTTTAACGCACCGGCTTCTACCGGCACCATACCTTCTTCTACTACCTGTACTGTAGGTGATGTCTCTTTTTCCTTCTCTGAACCTGGATCCTGAGATATTTTTCTCTCCTCTTTTATATCTTCCCCTGAATCTGTTTTGCTGCTCTGGGCTGTTTCTGCCTGTTCACTTACCGCCTGCTCACCAACTGTCTTAGAAGCCTCTGGATTTACCGCTTTCTGTCCGCATCCGGCAGACAGTCCCACTAAACTAATGATCCCGGCACATAATACATATTTTTTTATCTTCATCTGATCCACCATCTTTCTCACTGTATGAACTGGTCACCAGACCTGTCGGCCCGGTCCCCATATATATTTTATGTTCTCCCGGAATCAGCCGCAAGTGCAAGTACATGAAAGGCTCCGGGAGGGCATTTTTAATAAAAGGCAGTCAGAGTCTTCTCTGGCCGCCTTTGGGGTGTTTTCATTTTGCATCCAACTGCAAAAGCATTATTTTGCAAGACTGTCAACAGCTGCCTTTGCATGCTCTACAAACAGCTGCTGGATCGGCTCTAACTCGCCTAAGCCTCTTACAAGGCATTTTACTTCATAACCAGCTTCTTCAAAAGTGGTCTTCCAGGAACCTTCTTCATCACCTGCCATATCATTATTTGCATGGTCGCCTGCAACGATCATTAATGGCTCTAACACAACTTTCTTATAGGAACCTTCTTTTACCTTTGCAAGTACATCATCCAGACTTGGGGTTGCTTCTACAGTACCTACATAGTAATGCTCAAAGCCTTCTTCTGTAAGCATATCCTGCATCTTTGCATATACCTGATTGGATTCAGCCTCTGTACCATGACCCATGAAGCAGATCGCAGTCTCACCGTCATCATACTCCTTAGTCGCATCTGTGATAGCCTGGATCACTGCCTTAAAATCAGCATCAGAAGTAAGTAATGGCTCACCTACAGCTACCTGTTCAAAGGAATCGGCATTTTCCGCTATCTCATTTACCAGATCTGTATACTCAAGACCATTCATCAGGTGGGTTGGCTGGATAACAAGGGTCTTTACACCGTTCTTTACTGCACGGTCAAGAGCCTCTGTTACATTATCAATAGAAACATTATCTCTCTTCTTTACATGGTCAATGATGATCTGGCTGGTAAAACCTCTTCTTACAGAAAAGTCAGGCTGTGACTTTTCAATAGCATCCTCAATAGCGCCAATGGTTAAACGGCGGCTGTCATTGAAGCTGGTTCCAAAGCTTACAACTAAAATTTCCTTTTCTCCAATCTCATCCTGGTTTCTTGTGTTGTCCAATGCTGCATCTCCTGTATCGTAGTTTTCTTCGTCCTCTTCTTCAGCAGCTGTTTCCTCTTCCTTTGTTTCCTCTGCTGTAGTTTCTTCTTTTGATCCTTCGGCACTTGTCTCTGCTGCGGAAGCTGCTGTAGTTTCTTTTGCGCCTCCTGAGCATCCTGCTACGGTACCTGCAGCTACTGCTGCCGCTGCGAAAAGCAGCATTGCTTTTTTCAATTTCATTTTCATTTTCCTCCTTGTCCTAAGACACATAATAATTATGTATCGGTCCGGGAAAGATCCCGGCAGGGCGCAGGAGTCCATTTTCCTGTTGTGAGTCAGAAATCCTGATGAAAATGGTATATTACCAGCATTATAAAACTGAAATCTGATACATACGACCATCTCCAGGACCGGCACGATCAATTACTCGTGACCCGGAATGAACCTTCTCCTGTACCAACAAATGGCAGGTTTCCTGACTTGCTGCTTTCCACATATAAAACTGCCTTCCCGGTTTCCCAGTGGCGGATATTTATCATCTCTATCCACGTTTTATATGAACAGATACGGAAAAATACATTTCCGGATCCCCTTTACAGCTTACAGTGACGAGATCGCGCAGGCACTTCCCCTGCTTCCCTTTTACCCCTTTATGAATGGAATGTACTCTCGGAGTCTTTCATGCACTTGCCTTTGCGGCCGATTTTCCGCCAGTCGCACCCGAATTTTATCAACGTACGCACCGCGTACGCCTCAAAAATTTGGGCACAACTGACAAAAAATCTTCTCGCAAAATCAAGTACAAAAAGATTCCGAGAGTACATTGGACAGAAATCATATAACTGTCCATTTATAAACGGCACCATTTGCTCTTAACTCGATATGGAATTATCCTAACACCTAACCATCTAAAAAGCAATGGAAAATTATTTTTAAGCTTTTATGATCCTTATACCCAGGAACAGATCAGGCTCATATTCCCTTCAAACCGGCAGTTTCCAAACCCAGCCGGAATAATAAAATGATCGCCCTTTTTGATCATTTTACCGTTTATGCTTCCTTCTCCTTCGATCACACTGACATTTACAAAACCAGCTTTAAAAACATGATCCCAGTTTCCGTGGATATCATATTTTTCCACTGTGTAGTAAGGGCATGTTTCCAGATGTTCCAGATCAGCTCCTTCTATATGGGTAAGGCTTCTCTGGTCTTTTGCAGGCTGGAATGGGGTTTTGATCACATCCAGGCTCTGTTTTACATGAAGCTCTCTAAGTTTTCCGTTCCATTTACGGTCATAATCATATACACGATAGGTAATATCACTGGACTGCTGGGTCTCTAAAATAACAGTTCCCCCTTTAATGGCATGGACACAGCCGGGATCGATCTGGTAAAAATCACCTTTTTTAACAGGTACTTCCCTGATCAGGTCTTTCCACCGCTTCTCTTCTACCATCTGTTTTAATTCTTCCTTGTCTTTAGCATAATGGCCAATGACGATCTTCGTTCCTGGTTCGCTGTCCAAAATATACCAGCACTCTGTTTTTCCCAGAGAACCATTTTCATGCTCCCTTGCATAATCATTATCCGGGTGAACCTGAATGCTTAAGTCTGATCTTGCATCAATGATCTTAATAAGGAGCGGAAATTCTTTCCCATACTTTCCATCCTCATTTCCAAACAGCTCCGGATGGTCTGTCCACAGCCTTGACAAATGTTCTCCCTTATAGGTTCCCTCTGCAATGGTACAGTCACCGTTTTTATGGGCACCAATACCCCAGCATTCCCCGGTACTGTCGCCTGGTATCTCGTATCCAAACTCGTCCCGAAGCTTTTTTCCTCCCCATACAGCTTCCTTGAAAACCGGTTTCATAAATAATAATTCCTTCATTATGTATATTCCCCTTTCTGATCTGCCGCCACCTGTGGCAGCTGCCCTCACAATCTCTTAACTCATTATAGCCCAAATGCACCTGCATGTCCATTTGACATTTTTCTGCTTTTGCTTATAATAAAGATACTTAATATCTGACAACAAATGAAGGGGTATAACATGGAATTACTACAGTTACGATATTTTCTGGTAGCGGCCCAGTATCAGCATATGACCAAGGCTGCCGAACACTTACAGATCGCCCAGCCGGCCCTCTCCCAGGCCATACACAGGCTGGAGGCAGAGCTGGGGGTTCCGCTGTTTGAAAGAAAAAACCGCAGTATTGAATTAAACGAAGAAGGGAAATTTTTACAGAAACGGCTTATTCCTTTATTAAGCAGTCTGGACCGGCTGCCGGAAGAGCTGCGAAAGGGAAAAGAAGCTTCTACCCATACAGTCCACCTGCGGCTGCTGTCTGCCTCTGCTCTTATCACCAATAAGATCATTGCCTACCGTAATCTCCGTCCGGACGTAAACTTTCAACTGTACCAGACACCCGGACAGGAAGATGATTATGACGTATGTGTAACAGCCCGGAGAGCGGATACTGCCCCAAAGGAAAATGATCCCGCTACGATCATGCTGGAAGAAGATCTGTATCTGGCCGTTCCTGTCCATTCCCCCTATGGTTCCAGGGAATCGATCCGTTTAACAGACACGAAAGATGCAGATTACATCTGTCTGGGTGGTTCCAAACCCATCCGTCAGATCACAAACAGCTATTTTATGGAAGCAGGATTTTCCCCCCATATCATTTTTGAAAGCGACACCACAGAATCTGTGCGCAACCTGATCGCAGCGGGAATGGGCATCGGTTTCTGGCCTGCCTGCTCCTGGGGGCCTCTTACCAGTAATTTTGGCAGTTCTCCCGGACATTTTCCGGTAAAGCTGCTTCCGATTACTGACCAGAAATGCCGCCGGCAGATCATCCTGACCTGTTCGGAAAAAGGAAAGAACAGCACTATTGTAAAGGATTTCTGTAATTATCTGGTAGAGCATAATAACTGGATGTAAGCCAGTCGGCTTCTTTTTGATACACAAAACGCACAAAAAGGCACGTCATATCTGGCGCGCCTTTTTATGTCTGCGTTATTTTCTGCATGTTTCTGTTAAAGTCCATGGTATTCACTGCCTTTATGCTGACTGGCCTTCAGCCTGCTTAATGCACGCGCCATGGATGCCTTTGACATATAATACTCCCTGATGCTCTGTTTCTGCCGAAGCTGTTCTTTTGCCCGTTCCAAAGCCTGCTTTGCCCTGACTTCATCTATATCTTCCGGCCGTTCTGCCGTATCAACCACCACGGTCACACGGTTGTTTGCTACCTGAACGATCCCCAGGCCTACTACTGCATGGTGATATTCCTGTTCTCCCGGAATCCGGAATTTAAGTTCTCCTTCCTGGATTGCAAGGATCATGGCCTCTCTGTGGGGAAGGATACCTACCTCCCCGTCATGGGCCGGAACAACTAACGCTTCACAGTTTCCATTATAAAATACATGGTCACTGGCTATGACCTTAAGCCAGAATGTTGTCATATAACGCTCCCTGCTTTCGCTTTTTCCACTACTTCGTCAATGGTTCCCACATTAAAGAAAGCTGCTTCCGGATATTCATCCATTTCCCCGTCAATAATAGCTTTAAAGCCGCGAACTGTTTCTTTTACCGGCACATATTTTCCAGGAACACCAGTAAAGTTTTCTGCAACATGGAAAGGCTGGGATAAAAATCTCTGGATCTTTCTTGCACGGCTTACAGTCAGCTTATCTTCTTCAGACAGTTCTTCCATACCTAAAATAGAGATGATATCCTGAAGTTCTTTGTACTTTTGCAGCATTTCCTTTACTTTATTTGCTACTTCATAATGCTCTTTTCCTACTACATCTTCCTCAAGGATACGTGAAGAAGACTCAAGAGGATCTACAGCCGGATAAATACCCTGTTCTACGATCTTTCTGGAAAGAACTGTAGTTGCATCCAGATGTGCGAAAGTAGTTGCAGGAGCCGGATCTGTTAAGTCATCTGCAGGTACATAAACTGCCTGTACAGAAGTAATAGAACCGTTCTTTGTAGAAGCAATACGCTCCTGAAGACCGCCAAGGTCGGTTGCCAGGGTTGGCTGATAACCAACTGCAGAAGGCATACGGCCAAGTAAGGCAGAAACCTCTGAACCAGCCTGGACAAAACGGAAGATATTATCAATGAACAGCAGCACATTCTGGTGCTTTACATCACGGAAATACTCTGCCATGGTCAGTCCTGTTTCCGCCACTCTCATACGTGCGCCCGGGGACTCGTTCATCTGTCCGAATACAAGGGCTGTTTTCTTTAAAACACCGGACTCACCCATTTCTGTCCAAAGATCATTTCCTTCACGGGAACGTTCTCCAACACCGGTGAAAATAGAATATCCGCCGTGTTCTGTTGCAATATTGGTGATCAGCTCCTGGATCAGTACGGTTTTTCCTACACCGGCACCTCCAAACAGACCGATCTTACCGCCCTTTGCGTATGGGGCTAACAGGTCAATGACCTTGATGCCGGTTTCCAGCATCTCCACAACCGGGCTCTGGTCTGCGAAGCTGGGTGGATCTCTGTGGATGACCCATTTTTCTTCCCCTTCCAGGCTTTCACCGCCGTCTAAGGTATCTCCAAGTACGTTAAACAGGCGTCCCAGTGTTTTTTCACCAACAGGAACTGCAATTCCCTTTCCTGTTGCTACTACTTCCATATCTTTACACAGTCCCTCACTGGCAGCCAGCATAATGCAGCGGACTACATCCCCGCCAATATGCTGTGCTACTTCCATGACACAGCGCTTTCCATTGTTCATTACAGTCAGCGCATCCTGGATATGAGGAAGGTTTCCATCTTCAAAAGCCACATCTACTACAGGTCCCATTACCTGTACGATCTTTCCTTTATTCATGGCTTCCTCCTTCTTTTATTGATTACGAAAAACAAATGTCTCCTTGTTTTTCCCTGAACGCATTATCGTTTCTTCTTCCGCTGTGCTCTTGCACCGCCTACTACCTCTGTGATCTCCTGGGTAATGGCAGCCTGACGCACACGGTTATATTCTATTGACAGATCATTTAACAGCTCTGCTGCATTATCACTGGCAGACTGCATGGCCATCATGCGGGCATTCTGCTCACTGCAAAATGACTCTACCAGGGCGCCAAAGATAAATCCTGTAACATAGTTTGGCACCACATGGTCCATAACTGCTGTTGGTGACGGAACCATCTGGATCTCTTCCTGGTGGATATCTGCGGGAATCGCCACATTGCTGAAATCCTCTTTTTTAAGAGGAAGCAGCTGTTCCATCTGTGCTTCCACCTTCATACTGTTTATCATCTGGGTATAAATGATCCACACTTCGTCCAGACGTCCTTCCATATAGTCTTCGATCAGGGAAGATGCTATAAGACGAGCCCTGTGCATAGTAGGATTCTGAACGGTATAATGGAACTGTTCTTCCACCGGCATATGGCGGGCAGCAAAATACTGCCTTCCTAACTCTCCCACCACATACAAACGGTTATTTTCGCTTTTTTCCAACCATTCATGAGCCAACTTCAGCACATTGTGATTGTATGCACCTGCCAGTCCCTTATCGCCGGTAATGACCACCAGCCCCCGGATACGGTTCTCTTCTTTGATCTCTTTTCTTGCATTAAAGTAAGGATGTTCTGTATCTCCCATATGGCGCAGGATACGCCGGATCAGACTTTGCAGTGTGTAAAAATAAGGTTCTGTATCTTCCAGAAGCTTCCGACTCTTTTTTAACTTCGTCGAAGAAATAAGGTACATGGCATTGGTGATCTTACGTGTGTCCTGAATACTTTTTATTCGGTTTTGGATCTCTCTTGCGTTTGCCATACTGCCTCCTTAAACTCCTTTGCAGCTTTTAAGATATCTTCTGTCAGTTCATCACTTAAAGCTTTCTTTTCCGTGATCTCATTTACAAGCTCCGGATGCTTATTTTCAAACCAGCCTAACAGATCCATCTGGAATGTTTTAATCTTCTTTACATCCACATCCAGCATCAGTTTATGGGTAGCCGTACATAAAGTAATGACCTGCTCGGCCATGGAAAGAGGACGTCCAAGAGGCTGCTTTAACAGTTCCATCAGACGTTTTCCATAAGCTAACTGCTCCTTGGTCATCTCGTCCAGATCAGAGCTGAACTGGGTGAATACTTCCAGTTCGCGGTACTGTGCCAGATCTACACGTATGGTTCCGCTTGACTTTTTCATAGCCTTTGTCTGAGCAGCACCACCTACACGGGACACAGAAAGACCTACATTTACTGCCGGTCTCATTCCTGAAAAGAACAGATCGCTTTCCAGAAAGATCTGTCCGTCTGTAATTGATATTACATTGGTAGGAATGTAGGCAGATACATCTCCCGCCTGAGTTTCAATAATAGGAAGCGCAGTGATAGAACCGCCTCCTAACTTGTCAGAAAGGCGGCTGGAACGCTCCAGTAATCTGGAATGGAGATAGAAAACATCTCCCGGATATGCCTCACGTCCCGGAGAACGTTCAAGCAGCAAGGACAATGCACGGTAAGCCACAGCATGCTTGGAAAGATCATCATAAACGATCAGCACATCTTTTCCCTGATGCATGAAAAATTCAGCCATCGCAGTTCCCGCATAAGGTGCTATATACTGTAAAGGCGCCGGATCACTGGCTGTAGAAGCCATCACAATGGTATAATCCATAGCGTCATTTTTCTTTAATGTATTTACCAGCTTTGCAATGGTAGATGATTTCTGGCCAATGGCTACATAGATGCAGATCACATCTTTTCCCTTCTGGTTTAAAATAGTATCTATTGCAATAGAGGTCTTGCCGGTCTGTCGGTCGCCAATGATCAGCTCACGCTGTCCGCGGCCAATAGGGAACATAGAATCAATGGCCAGAATACCGGTCTCCATAGGTACACCTACTGATTTACGTTCTGCGATCCCCGGTGCTTCCTGCTCCACAGGAAGATAATCCTCTTCCTTTGCCGGTCCCATTCCATCAATAGTCTCGCCTAACGCATTGACTACGCGGCCTAAAAAAGCGCTTCCTACCGGAACTCCGGCTCTTTTCTTTGTTCTGGTAACCTTTGTCCCTTCTGTGATGCCTGTATCTTTTCCAAAAAGGATACAGCCGATCTCATTTTTACGGATGTCCTGGACCATACCCTTGACACCGTTTTCAAATATAACGATCTCTCCGTACATGGCGTGATCAATGCCATAGACAATGGCGATACCGTCACCAACCCAGATCACAGAACCTGTTTCATTGATCTGGCCTGCATGGGCATCATAATCTTCGATCTCACCTTTGATGATAGAGATGATCTCCTGAGAACTGATCGTGCTCATAGTAATAACTCCTATCGTTTTCCATTTACATCATAAACAAGTATTAAGCCCCAAACAGCTGCTTTAATTGTGCCTTAAGGCTGTAGTCATATTCCATATCTTCTGCTTTTAAGATAAAACCACCTAAAAGCTTCTGATCCTCTTCCATTGAAAGCTGCACCGTTTTTTTATGAAATTCCTTACAGAGAAATGACTGGATGCCTTCTAACTGTTCATGATCCGGTTCAGTGACATAAATAAGTTTCGCTTTTAATATACCAGATGCATCCAGTACACATTGATTCCAGACTGTGAGAATATCTTCTATCTCTCCAATACAGCCGGACTCACATGCTTTCTTTAAAAAAGAAGATATAAGGGGAGAAAAATCCGGTTCTTTCCATATTTTTCCAATTATATTTTTCTTTTTTTCTGCCTGTACCGTTGGATCATTTAAAAGAGTGGTAAGCTGTGGATTTTCTTTAAAAATACGTCCAGTCTCCTGTACCATGTCTTCCGGTATCTGTAATTCATAGAGAACCTTTCCGTATATTCTTGCCTGCTCAGTCATGTTTTTCACCTGCGCTTGCTAAAAATGTCTGGTAGCGTTTTCTGTCATTTTCCGGGCTGCTCTGCTCTGACAGCAGTTTTGCAGCTGCCGTCATTGCCAGACCGGTAACAGAAGCCTGAAGGTCATTTAATGCTTTTTCTCTTTCCAGTTCAATGACCTTTTTCGCCTCATCTGCCTTTTTGGCAGCATCTGCATCCGCCTTCTTTAAGATCCTGTCATATTCCTCAGAGGCTCTCACCTTTGCTTTAGTAACAATATCATCAGCTTCTGCTTTCGCATTTTCAAGGGAAAGCTCATATTTTTTCTTTAAAAGATCTGCATCCCGGCTGGAAACAGCTGCCTCATCTAATTCTTTTTCCACCATCTGCTTTCTCTCTTCCAGGATCGCCATGACCGGCTTCATAAGGAAATGCTTCAAAAACAGATATAAGACCAGAATGTTGATGATCGTAAAGGCAATATTCCAAAAATTGATATTTAACATATATAACTGCCTTTCTTTTCTGCGATGCCGCTTATTTTTCTTTTGAACTTTTTGGGCTCATTATTTCAAGAATAAAATGATCAGCAGACCGATTACAAAGCCGTAAATAGCAGTTGCCTCAGCCAGCGCGCATCCAAGAAGCAGTGCCTTTGTGATCTTGCTGTCTGCCTCAGGCTGTCTTGCAATGGCATCTACTGCTTTAGAAGTAGCCATTCCGATTCCCAGTCCTGCTCCGATTCCTGTAATTACTGCAACTGCAGCTCCAAGTGCGATTAATCCTGACATGATGTTTTCTCCTTTTTGTTTAAATTTTTTTGTTTGTCTGGTTTGTTTACTCAATAGCTTCTTTTATATATAAAGATGTAAGGAATACAAAGACATAAGCCTGTATCACTCCATCGAATATATCAAAATACCCGCTGAAAGGCAGAGGCACTACTAAAGGCAGCAGATATTTGATCAGCGCCATAACAACTACCGCTCCCAGCACGTTTCCAAACAGTCGCATGCAAAGGGACAAAGGACGGATAAATAATTCCAGCACATTAATGGGGGCGATAATGGGGATGGGCTCTGCAAAACTTCTGATCCAGCCCTTTACACCTTTCTTGCGGATCCCGGCTGCCTCTACTAATACAATACTCATTACCGCTAAAGACGCAGTCACATTCAGGTCTTTTGTGGGGGATTTAAAACCTAACAGACCAATCATATTGGCAATGGCTATGTAGATGACCACGGTGATCAGATAAGGGATATAGTCTTTTCCTTCTTCTCCTAAAAGATCCAGGAAAAAGCGATATAAAAACGAAAATCCGCTTTCTAAAGCTGCCTGTTTTCCACTTATCTTTCTGACCCTTAAACCGTGGACCCAGACCAGGGAACCGGCCATGATAATGGCCATGATGATCCATGTGACCACCACCGATTCCAGTACATCGATCCCGCCAAACAAAGGAATGGTAAACACTGTATTGCAGTTTAATTCCTCCATCAGGGACTCTACCAGCTTGTCCAACTTTTTCACACTCCTTTCCAGCATTCTGATGATTTCTTGTTCTTTTTGTTTCGTCCGTTATTATAGTCACTGGTTTTTTCCTTTTCAATTCTGAATTTCTTATTATTTCATAACACAAACATTATCAAGTGAAATTTTGCATAATTATTGTTTATAATTTTTTTATTTTTTTGAACATTTCAGAATATATATTTCAAAGATGTTAAAATTTTCTCAGGCATAATTTTAAATGGATACAAAAAAAGCTGTTTCTATTTCCTCACTTTTTATGTGAGGACAATAAAAACAGCTTATATCTATTTAATATCTTTTATTAGAACAGTCCCGGGAACAGAGTCGCCGGAATAGCCAGCCAGAAGTTTGGGAAGATAACTAACAGCAATAATACTGCGATGGAGGATAAGAAATAAGGAAGAGTTCCCTTAAATGCATCCTCGATGGTAATACCACTGATAGAAGAAGCGATCAGCAGGCACAGACCATAAGGTGGGGTTACCAGGCCAAGAGCCAGGGTAACAACGATGATCAGGCCAAGGATGATCGGGCTGATCTGCAGTGAAATAGCAGCCGGAAGAATGATCGGAACAAACAAGATCATTGCCGGTACAGCATCCATGAAAGTACCTACAAACATAAAGAATGCAACTACTACAAGAAGGAATACCAGTCTTCCGCCTGGCATATTAGCGAAGAAGTTCTGCACAACTACATTCAGCTGATAGTACGCTAATAACTCGCCTAATGCATTTGCTGTAGCCAGGGCGAACAGAGACAGGGAAGACAGCTTCATAGTCTCGATCAGGATGCGTGGCAGATTCTTAACCTTAATGGTCTTATAGAAGAAAATACCAACTAATAATGCATATATACATGCAAATGCTGCAGACTCAGTAGGTGTAAACAGACCGCTGACTATACCGCCGATCAGGATAATAGGTGTAAGCAGTGCAGGCAGAGACTGGAATGTTCTGCGGCAGACTTCCTTAAATGGAACTCTCTCACACTTAGGGAAGTTCTTTCTCTTGGAATAATATTTAACAACTGCCATCATAGCCAGACCAAGTAAGATACCCGGAACCAGACCTGACATAAACAGCGCACCTGTACTTACGTTAGCAATACCTGCGTAAACGACCATGGTGATACTTGGAGGGATAATGGAACCTAATGTAGAAGATGCTGCGGTAACACCAACAGATGTTCCTTTGTCATACCCCTGCTTCTCCATTGCAGGAATAAAGATCTTACCAACACCAGCAGTATCTGCCTGGGAAGAACCGGAGATACCTGCAAAGATCATGGATACAAGTACGTTTGAATAAGCAAGACCACCACGAAGGTGTCCAACTAAAGAGTTGCAACAGTCGATCAGTTTTTCAGTGATCTCACCTTCGTTCATCAGGTTTGCTGCAAGGATAAACAGCGGAACAGCTAACAGTGTGAAGCTGTTCAGACCATTAAACATCTTCTGGAATACAACTAAATTGGGGATCTGTCCCAGGGACGCGATACCGGTAAAAGATACAACACCAAGTGCGAATGAGATCGGCACACCAATGGCAACAAAAACGATAAACATTACTACTAATAAAACACCCATTACTTGTTGTCTCCTTTCGTAATAGCACCGATTTCTTCGATGATCTGCGCGATCAGGTAAATAGCAGAAGTCACGCCACAGATTGGAAGGCAGGTCCATGTAGGTCCACGCTTAAAGGCCGGAATATTGGTCCATGTGTAGTTCCAGAACTTCTGTGTTAATTTATAACCATAATAAGCCATTAATACAGCAAACACCAGCATAACAAGAGAGATGATGATCGCTAATACGCTCTTAATTTTCTCATTTTTCAGCATATCGCTGACGGAAGTAAACGCGAAGTGACGTTTTTCATATACCATAGCCCCTGCGCCCATAAATACAGCCCAGATAAAGGAATACATAGATACGTCCTCAGTCCAGGTTGCTGCGATGCCTATATAACGTGATAGCATCTGGAATACTACTGTAAGAAGGAAAATGCAAAGGAAGAATCCTCCTACAGCAATCTGGATCTTCTGCATCCATTCAATTGCTTTCTTCATAATGTGTTCTCCTTTCAGGAAATCCTAACACCATATTAACACTCTTTTTAACCTAACATCAGCCATCCAGTGGCCCAGATGGCTGATATCCTCCGGATCAGGAACACCTGATCCATTTAATAATTCATCTAATTCAGTTTCTTTCGTAAATCTGTGTTTCGCTTTGCCGGCAGATTATTCTGCTGCTGCACGGATCATCTCTAACTCAGCTGTCATGTTGTTATCAGCTGCGAACTTATCCTGGATCGGAAGAGCCAGTGCCTTGAATGCGTCGATATCAATATCTTCAAAGTTGGTAACTTCTGCGCCATCAGCGATAACTTTCTCTTTGGACTCTTTGAACATACGGTAAACTACCTGACGCTCTTCTTCTGTACAAGCCTCAACAGCCTCATCGATCCAGCCCTTCTGCTCATCAGTCAGACCGTCATAGAAAGCTCCGTTCATCAGTAACAGACGGGTTGTGTAGTCATGATGTGTTTCAGAGATGTAGTGACCGTTTGGTGTCTTGTGATGCTCTTTTAACATAAAGCTGGTGTAATCGTTCTCAGCGGAATCAACAACGCCCTGCTGTAATGCCTGGTATAACTCGCCCCATGCTACAGATGTTGGGATAGCACCGCAAGCCTTCCAGAAGTCCTGCTGTACCTGGGAAGACTGTGTACGGATTGTCATGCCCTTTAAATCCTCTGGCTTGGTAACTGGCTTTTTGCCGTAGTAATCACGAACAGAGGAACTCCAGTAAGCCATAATACGGAAATTATTTCCGGTCTTTTCCTTAACAACGTCTTTCATCTTGTCACCGAATTCGCCATCTAAGCACTTCTCCCAGTGATCAAAGCTGTCAAACAGATATTCCAGTGAGAAGATATCTACTTCCGGAACACCGATAGCTGTCATGAAACCTGGTGAAGCAACTACCATAGATGCAGCGCCCATTTCCAGTTTCTCGATCAGCTCGTTCTCGTTCTCGCCTAAGGTTCCCTTATGAACAGTTACAGCGATCTTTCCGCCAGAAACATCCTCAACTACCTCTTTGAACTTGTCCATACCATAGGAATATGGATTATCTAAAGAAGTCTGGTTGGAAGCGATGATCAGATTTAACTCTGGAGTTACATCGGATTTTGCTGCCTCTGTTTTTTCTTCTTTTGCATCTCCTGCTGCTGCGGTTGTCTCACTAGCTGCAGCTGCTGCAGTTGTTGCTGCAGGCTTGGAGGATCCACATCCGGCTAATGATGAAACCATCATAACACCTGCCAATACTAATGCTAACCTTTTTTTCATACTTCTACTTCCTTCTCTCTTTTATTTTTACAGTCACTTACGTGTCTGCAAATCTCGCGCCACTGCACTTTTTAACAATTTTTACTAATTTTTACCAATTTAGCATACATTATTTTGTGCTATTATTTTTTGCAATCGGTTGTGTTAAGAACATGTAAAGATATTATCATACTTTTTTCTGAATTGCAACCGATTTCAAAAATAAAAACCAACAAAATACTACCTTTGCATTTGTATATAATCAACAAAGGTTGTATACAAATTAAAGGCTGCCGGGAAATATACTTACTTTTTCCCAACAGCCTTTTTTATTTTAACATTTTTTTGAATTGTAGAATTTCTAACATTCCAGTTTCTCTGAATCTCTGGATTTTTTCATTTTTGTTACTTTTTTACAGTCTCCCGGTTTTACAGACCTGTACTCTGTCCTATTTCTTCAGTCCATAATGATCAGCCAGCTGCTGCAGTGCAGGCAGCGCTCTATGGATCATTTCATTTGATACGCAGTATGCCATGCGCACATAGCCTGGACAGCCAAAGCTGGTTGCAGGTACAATGAGCAGGTTAAATTTCTTCGCTTCTGCTGAAAACTCTGCGTCATCTCCTGTTGGCGCCTTTACTAACATATAGAATGCACCTTCCGGCTTCACACATTCAAAACCCATAGCTTTCATAGACTCATATAAGAGCTTACGGTTCCTGTCATAAAACTCTACGTCTGTCTTTACATCCAGACAGTCAGCTACAACCAGCTGGAACAACGATGGCGCATTGATATAACCGATGCAGCGGTTTGCAACCACCAGTGCATTGATCATGGTATCATATTCTGCGATCTGGGGACTGACAGCCATATATCCAATACGCTCACCGGACAGAGACAGTGACTTACTGAAGGAATAAACTACGATGCAGTTTTTAATATAGTCAGGTGCAAATGGAAGTTCACAGCCATCATATACCAATTCGCGGTATGGCTCGTCAGAAAGAACATAAATAGGATGCCCGATGCGTTCCTCTGCCTTTTCCAGCATTTTCTGTAAACGGATCAGCGTTTCTTTATTATATACAACGCCAGATGGGTTATTGGGGTTGTTGATGATCACAGCTTTGGTACGCTCTGTGATGTACTTATCAGCCTCTTCTACATTTAACTGGAACGTCTCATAATCAGCCGGAACTACCTTTAAATTGCCGCCAAAGTTCATAACATAGCTGTTGTACTCACCAAAGAACGGAGCAAAGCAAAGAACCTCGTCCTCCTGCTCCAACAGACAGCGCAGAACACAGTTGATGCCGCCTGCAGCACCTACTGTCATGATAATATCCTCTTTTGTAAAAGAAGAATCATATTTCTTATTTAAGTTTGCTGCTACTTTCTCCCTTACCTCCGGATAACCGGCATTTGGCATATAGCAGTGTACGAAATTGGCATTTCTGTTCTCAAGAATATCATAAATGCTCTTTTTTACCTTTTCCGGTACAGGAGCTGCCGGATTTCCAAGGCTGAAATCATATACATTTTCAGCACCAACTTCCTTTGCCAGCTCAATACCTTCTTCAAACAGTTTTCTAATAGTAGAACTTCCTGCTACCAGTTTCTGCATATTCTTTGAAAGAACCATCTCTCTACCTCCTACAGCGATCGTGCCTTTATCCCTTTGTATCCGCACCGGCTGTTCTTTTTATTAACCAAAAGTGTAACACAATAACTTATCCAGCGCAATGATTTTACAAAAAAATATTTTGTCACTGTAAAGTCATAAAGCAACCGCATTTCTCAGTTTATCATTACCTTTTCTTAAATCCCTTTGTATGTTATACTCACTAATAAAGGTTCCTGCTTTTTACCCAGGTAAAAGCATATATTCCCTGAACCTGCGCATACCATGATCTGGAGGTAATACCTTTATGAATACCGACTCATCCCAATTTATCACCGGCCGCGAAGTTACAGTGCCTGATATGTTAAATGCCCGTGACAGGCGCCACGCCATCCAGCAGGAACTGATCCGCACCCATGGTGCCACTGTCATTTCCTTTACCTTAAATATTCCCGGTCCCGTTAAAATCTTTCCCTTAGGGGAAATGACCTTTGAAGAAGGAGTACGTCTCATTGACTCCCAGCTTCACGCCTGGAAGATCCCGGTCCTGGAAAAACGGACCATCCGGGACTTTACAGGAAATGAACAGTTCTGGTCTGTAAAAGGAGATGACCTTTTTATCAAAGAAACACTCTGCCTCTTAGAAGACAGCTTATCCTTTGGACGTCTTTTCGACATTGATGTGATCCGGACCGATGAAACTAAAGTTTCCCGCACAGAGCTGGGCTTTCCAGGCAGAAAATGTCTTCTTTGCAGCAACGATGCCTTTGTATGCAGCCGTTCCCGCACCCATACAGTAAAAGAGCTGTTGGACAAAGCCTGTGAACTGATGAAAGACTATTTTGAAGAAAAGCAGGCCAAAAAACTGTCCTCACTGTCTATGCAGGCACTTCTTTACGAAGTAAGCGCCACTCCAAAACCCGGACTGGTAGACCGCAACAACACCGGTGCCCACAAAGATATGGATATCTTCACCTTTGAAGCCAGCGCTGTTTCCTTAAACCACTACTTTGAAAAATTCGCCCTCTGCGGCATGGAAAAAGAACATGAAAATGGCCACGAACCATTTTCCCGCATTTTCGCAAGGCTGCGCTCCTTAGGCATACAGGCAGAAGATGCCATGATGGCTGCCACCAAAGGTATCAATACCCATAAAGGCCTTATATTTTCCCTTGCCATACTGAACTGCTCCTTGGGATACATGTATGCCAATCACATTCCATACTCACCAGATATGCTGCTTTCCATCAATCAGAAGCTGGTGGCTGACGTTCTTGAAGACTTCAGGGAGATCACTGCAGAAAATGCTCGTACCAACGGTGAACGCCTCTACGCCCTTTATGGTATGAAAGGAGCCCGGGGTGAAGCCCTTTCCGGTTATGCTACCGTACTGAAAACAGCTCTTCCGATCCTGAAAGAAGAGCTGAAAAAGGGCCGTTCTGTTAACGATGCCGGTGTGATCACACTGCTGTCCATTATCGCGACCTCTGAAGACACCAATATCGTAAACCGTTCTTCCTACGAAGAAATGAAGGAACTTCAGGCCCGCATCCGGAATGTGCTAAAAGAAAAAGCTCATGATACCCATGAGCTTCTCTCTTATGCAAAGGAGCTTGACGCTGAAATGATCCGCCGCAACATCAGTCCCGGCGGCAGCGCTGACCTTCTTGCACTGACCTATTTTATTTACCTGTATGAGCAAAATTAACAAAGAAGATCATATAATGGATAAGAAGCAGGCAATTTCAATGGATGGTGTCATGGACATGCATACTGTTCTTTGTCAAAAATCCTGATACACCGCCTGCAGCCAATAAAACAGCTATGGCCTTAAGCAATGTTTTCGTTTTTCTTTTCATAAACCACTCCCTCCTGTATCCTAAAACTTGTTTTTACAGGATACCGAGAGGGTGGTTTTTCTATTCTTTTTCACCAGGCCAACAGTGGCAGTTTCTTCTATTATCTCTTTCCAAAACGTTTCTGGATCAGGCGCCTGAGATGCTTTTAAAAGCCAACTATTTAAAACCGCCTGATCCTCTTCTTTTTTCACTTTGCTTATTATCTGCTCTGTTAAAGTACCTTTTGATTTTAATATCGTCAAAATAGAATTAGCTAGTCCCTCTGTAATTCCCTGACGCCTTCCTTCTTCCTTTCCAATTCCGATACCGACTGACAGTAAACTCACTTTTACCGCCTTCCATTCTTCTGACTGCTTTACTTCTGTTACAATTTGATCTAATTTTGTTATCCGCTCGTCTTTTACAACGATATCTGGATTATTTAACGTAGTATTCTTCATATACTGCAATAAACTTACCAACACAGGTTCTCCATTTTTGCTGGTCATATTCAAAAATATCTTTTTTGTTCCATCTTCCAGACGCAGATTTTTTACTTCTTCACATTGTTCTGTAAATGTATATTTTGCAAGATCTTTACCAAAAATATCATCTTGCTATTCTCTGAAAATTTTCTATTTCCACACCTCTTTTGCAATTTCTTTCACCAGTTTTAATTTTGCCCACTGCTCTTCTACTGTCAGCTTGTTGCCGATCTCACATGAAGCAAAACCGCACTGCGGGCTTAAGTATAAGCGGTCTAATGGCACGTATTTTGCAGCCTCATGGATTCTTGCGATCACATCTTCCTTCTTTTCTAATGCTGGGGACTTGGTGGTTACAAGTCCCAGAACTACCTTTTTGTCGCCGGAAACCTTGGCTAAAGGAGCAAAACCTCCGGATCTTTCATCATCGTATTCCAGATAATATGCATTTACATTTTCCTCACCGAACAGCAGATCTGCCACACTGTCATAAGCGCCGGAGCTGAAGAATGTAGAATGATAGTTACCACGGCATACATGGGTATTGATCACCAAATCAGCCGGTGCCTGAGCCACAACTTCATTGTTTAACTGAAGGAGCAGTTTCTTGTATGCCTCCAGCGCTTCTCCCTTTCTTCCGGTTAATGCAACTGCCAGCTTTGGATTTACCATTCCGCCCCATACACAGTCATCAAACTGAAGGTTACGACAGCCAACTGCGTAAATCTCATTGACAAATTCTACATATGCCCCTATCACATCTTTTGCAAATGCTTCTTCGCTCCCATAGATATCCAGTGTAGTTCCAAGAAGCTCGGCACCTGTAAAGTAAGCATAAAACTGTCCAGGAGATGGAATAGTCTGCTTTGCTACTGTATTTTCATCTTCTAAAGCCTTTACAAACTTAAAATGCTCTACAAATGGATGGTTCTTTACAGAGATCTTTCCTACCATGTAGGTATCATCAATCATAGCAGCCTCTGCATCGAAAGTCGTATTGCCTTCTACTGTTTTTCTGTGTTCAATGCCCTGAAATCCCCACATGAAATCAAGGTGCCAGGTAGATCTGCGGAACTCACCGTCTGTGATCACATGATATCCCAGCTTTTTGATCTTTCCTACCAGGTCACGGATGCAGTCATCTTCTACTGCTGTCAGCTGTTCTTTTGTGATCTTTCCTTCTTCAAAATTTTTTCTTGCCTGTTTTAATACTTCTGGTCTTAAAAAGCTGCCTACATAGTCATAGCGAAAAGGTGTCTTTAAATCTGCCATTGTTTTATCCTCCGTTTTTATCATCTTATAGATTCATCCAGCATTTTGATCTGGTCTGTATCTTTTTTTATCTGAGGATAGTTTAACAGTGGTTTCCATTTTGGGATAATACTTTATATTTTAGATTATCCATAGTTTTAACCTATGGATACATATTTCTTCAACGCTTCAATATAAGTATCTGCATAACGGCTGAACAAAATATTTTTCTTTTTTACCAGGCCGATCCGCATCTGCACATCCATAGCCAGCGGCCTTGCAATGATCTGGGAACCGTTCAGTTCTTCGCTTATGACACCGGAACATACGGTAAAACCATTTAAACCAATGATCAGGTTAAACATGGTCGCCCGGTCCCTTACCTGGATATTTTTAGGCATGTCCAGCATACTTAAAAATTCTTCTGCATAGTAAAAAGAATTCCGTTCCCCCTGTTCATAAGTAAGATAGGGATATGGCTTCAGATCTTCTAACTGTATTTTCTCCTTCGCCGCCAGAGGATGTCTGTTGCTGATAAATACATGAGGCTCTGCTGTAAATAATTCTTCAAAGATCAGACCATTCTTTTTGATCAGCTTTGTCAGCACTTCCTCATTATGTTCAGACAGATAGATCACTCCCAGCTCACTTTTTCCATTTGCCACGTCATCAATGATCTCACCGGTCTGGGTTTCCCTGAGAATAAAATCATATTTTTCCGCATCATAAGCCTGAACCACATCTACAAAAGCATTTACTGCAAAAGAATAATGCTGGCAGGAAACAGAAAACTTGGGCATCCGCGCTTTTCCAACGCCGAAATGCTCTTTCATAATATCTGCCTGCTCCAACAGCATTCCCGCATAGGACAGCAGTTCTTCTCCTTCTCTGGTAAGGACCACACCTTTTTTTGATCTTACAAAAATGGTCACTCCCATTTCTTTTTCCAGGTTATGGATCGCTGCACTGAGGCTTGGCTGGGATATAAAGAGTTTTTCTGCTGCTTCTGTGATGTTTCCGCACTCAGCGGTCATTTTTATGTATGCAAGCTGCTGCAGTGTCATGGATGTACTCTCCTTTTGCACTCTAATGTACTCTCGGAATCTTTTTGTACTTGATTTTGCGAGAAGATTTTTTGTCAGTTGTGCCCAAATTTCTGAGGCGTACGCGGTGCGTACGTTGACTAAATTCGGGTGTAACTGGCAGAAAATCGGCCGCAAAGGCAAGTGCAGGAAAGACTCCGAGAGTACATCTATACTCTCAGGGTCTTTAAATATTCCTTCTGCTCCGGCGTAATGCGTAAGCTATCCCTTGCCTTCTGGATGGTCTTATTGTGGGTCCACGGCTCTAAAACCGGATCCTGAAGATAAGGGACTGCCGCATCCCACTGCTTTGCAAGGGCTGTTGCAAAGAACCATGCGATCATCATATTTACATAATACTCTTCTGACCGGACGGATGCAGGCATTTTAAGATATTCCGGTCTGAAATCTTCATCCAAAAACCAGCGCATCAGCATTTCCATGCCAAAACGACAGATATAGGTATGCTTAGAGGGGATCCACTGCTTTATTTTTTCCAACAGCTCCTGCTTATGGTCTTTAAATACCTTTGGTGAAAGGCCGTCACAAACAGCCCAGTTATCAATATAAGGCAAGAAAGTTTCTACTGCCTGTATGCAAGCAGCGTAATCCTTTATTTCTGCGATCAATAATCCATGAAGCATATACTCTTCATAGTAGGTATGGGGCAGCTGCTTTAAAAATACTTCTGCCTCTGCCTCCTTTTTATATTCTTTGGCAAACTTTTTAAGGACTGGTACCCGGATGCCGATAAAATGTTCTTTTGGCAGTTCTGGGATCAGCCCGCTGTGAAAATCCCTGTATGCCATATCTTGTAATTCAAATAAGCGTTTCTGAATGTCTGTCATATTATTAACCTTTCGGAGATAACGTAGCTTTTATCTTCTTCATTACGAAAAGATAAGATACACCTGTAAACAAGCCGGCACTGATCCATGCAGCCGGGTCGCAGAAGCAGGAAAGTGCATAGCTGTGGACTCTCATGGCGATCATTGCCACCAGCATTCTTGCCACCAGCTCTACCACTCCTCCCATCATAGGCAAAAATCCATAGCCACAGCCCTGCATGGTATTGCGGAAAATAAAAATCGTACTGAGGGGAATATAAAACAAAGTGCATATTGTAATATAGGTTCTTGCCCATGGCATCATGGCTGTAAGATCCACGTCTCCGGAGAAAAACAGCCCCAGTGTGACTCCTAATAAAAGAGAAACAGCCACTGCAGATACTACAGAATAAATAAATTCAATAATAAGAGCCGCTTTCACACCGGCACGGATGCGCCCATAATCACCTTTTCCATAGTTCTGGCCGCTGTAAACTGCCATGGTCTGTCCCATTGCAACCATCCCCTGGGTCAGAAGGCTGTGTACCTTGCAGGCTGCAGTATAAGCTGCCACTGCTTCTGAGCCAAACAAATTAATGGCTGACTGCATGATCATAGTGCCGGAAGAGGTAATGGCAAACTGTAAAGCCATAGGGATACCCATCTGCATCTGGTAACGGGTATCACCGGCAGTAAGACGCCAGTGTTTTTTTTCCGGCACCAGGGCAGGAACCTTACAATATATGTATACAATACACAACAAAGCGGAGATAGCCTGTGACAGATTAGTAGCCCAGGCAGCTCCTGCAACTCCCATTTTCAAAACAACAATAAAGAAAAGATCCAGACCTACGTTTAAGCAGGCGGAAAATACCAGGAAAAATAAGGGCGCTTTACTGTTTCCAACTGCCCGTAAATAGGAAGAAAACAGATTATAAAATACATTGGCGATCATTCCCAGACTGATCAAAGTGATATAAGTATAAGCCATATCAAAAATATCATCGGGAGTGTTCATCAGATGCAGCAGCGGATCCATAATAGCACAACCTAAAACTGTAAGTAAAATGGCTCCTATAATGGATAATAAAATACCATTGGTAACGCTTTGTTTTACTGCATCCTTTTTTCCTGCGCCAAATCTCTGGGCCGTTAAAACAGAGAAACCGGCAGTGATCCCCTGGGCAAAGCCATTAAGCAAAAACATAATCGTTCCCGTGGAGCCAACTGCTGCTAAGGCATCTGCTCCAACAAAGCGGCCTACAATGATGGTATCTGCCATATTATAAAGCTGTTGGAAAATATTTCCAATTGCAAGAGGCAATGTAAACATAAAAATAACTGACAATGGGTTGCCTCTGGTCATATCCTGTTCCATAATCTTCTACCTTTCACCTTCAAGACTGATCATTTACATTTTACTGTGCACATTATATTAGCACAGTGTCTGCCCGCTGTCATTGGTTTTTTCTCTTTTTTTCGTATATTTTTCCTCTTTTTGATCCATACTGTCTAATGTACTCCCGGAATCTTTCTGTGCCTGATTTTGCGAGAAGATTTTTTGTCAGTTATGCCCAAATTTGTGAGGCGTTGGCGTTGCGTCCGCCTCTGAAATCCGGGTGCGACTGGCGGAAAATCGGCCGCAAAGGCAGGTGCAGGAAAGACTCCGAGAGGACATTCTACGTATAAGGAGGTAAACTACCATGAAAAATACGGCACTTGACGCTGTAGCTCTCACCTTATCTATCATCGGAGCTGTAAACTGGGGGCTGATCGGTCTTTTTAAGTTTGATCTTGTTGCATTTCTATTTGGAAGCATGACATTATTATCGCGGATCATCTATACTATTGTGGGCATATGTGGTGTATATCTTATCAGTTTTTATGCAAAAAAAGAATAAGGGGCCATTTCTGACCCCTTTTCCTGCATTTATCCTTTTATCCTTCAATCTCTGTTCTTTTATGTCTTTATCCGTTCATTCTCTTATTATAAGCATCTTTCAGGCTGCATTTTAAGGTAATTCCCAGATCCGCAAATACTTTATCCAGTCCCGACATAACTGCTTCTACTTTTTCAGGATAAGCATTTTCTCCCATATGGCCGATACGGATCACTTTCCCTGCAAAAGCACCAAAGGAACCAGCTAACATGATATTGCATTTTTCCTTCATAGCCGTAAGGATAGCTGTGTCTGTGGTCCCTTGCGGAACATTAAATACAGTGACTGTATTGGAAAAACCGGTCTCCTGATATAATTCCAGTCCTGCTTCCACTACCGCAGCTCTTACTGCTTCGCCGATCTTTCTGTGACGTTTTAACATGTCCGGATCATTTTTAATATTATCAAAAGCCTGACGCAGACCATAGATATCACTGATGGGCATTGTATATGGAAACCACTGCTTCTCATAATAGCCATCAAACGCCAAGATATTTGCATAAAAAGATGCAACCGGTGTCTTTCTGGAGCGCATTGCCTTATATGCATCATCACTGATGGTCACAAAGCTTAATCCCGGAGGTGCTGAAACTGCCTTTTGGGAGCCGCCGCAGAGAAGATCGATCTGGTAATCATCCACACGCATTTCTTCTCCGAACATGGCAGAAACCGAATCCACCAGAGTCAGGATACCATATTTCTTTAACAGCGGACAAAGCTTTGAAACATCATTTAACATACCGCTTGGGGTATCGCAGTGTACTAAGGCAGCATATTTAAAATCATGGTCTTTTTCCAGATATTTTTCTAATGCCTTTACATCAAAGGCGTTACGGTAGTCCGTGGAATAAAGGACTGGTTCTCCACCATACATGGTCACGAAACCGGCAAATCCCTTTCCATATTCTCCATTATCCATTACCAGCACCCGGTCACCTTTTTCTGTGAGAGTGGCACAGGCTGCTTCCAGTCCTAAAATGCCTTCCCCGTCCAGGATCAGGGTCTCATTTTTTGTATAAAGGAGTTCACTGATCTCTTCACAGGTCTCCTTATAAAAATCGTAAAAATCCGCATCCAGGTCTGGATTAGTGCAGGCAAGCGCACGGGCCTGCCGTACATTTTCCCTTACCTGTGTGGGGCCAGGTGTCATGATATCGTACATAGCAGTGTCTCCCTTCTCTTATATATGTTCTCTCGTACGTATATACTTCTTTCGTATATATTTCTCCCGGAAGGTCCGTCTTATTTAAGAATAGGACGAAGTACCTTACGAAGCTGCTCTACACATATTAGAACGATCACTGCTGCTGTACCGATCTGCACCAGATTTCCGGGAATAGAAGCTACAGGAGCAAACAGATTGTGGTAAATGATCACTTCTGCAATATAATAACCTGCTACTTTGATCACACAGGCTGCTGCAATGGCTGCTGCATCTCTTGCTGTACTGTGGTGACCTTCTGTCATGGCACCTACTACGTAACCCATAGCACCTACAATGATAAATGTAAATGGCGCCCATGCAGTCCAGCCGGATAACAGGTCAAATAATCCCATACCAAAAGCACCTGCTAACATACCAGTGCGCTTTCCTAACAGGATCGCACAGATAAATAAGGGTACATTTCCTAAATGGATCAGCCCGCCGTTTGCTGCAATAGGCAGTCTTACATTTACAAATGCTGTAAATACATAGGTCAGTGCAATAAACATTGCATCTAAAACAAGTTCTTTTGTGTTGTATCCGCTTTTTGAAACCGCAGCTGTCTGTTTTGTGTTCATACTCATCATCCTTTTCCTCTCTTCCTGACGGGTTCTCAGGGCCCTGGGAGAATGACATCAGGCTTTCTTTTTCTTTTATTTTGCCTTATCAGCTTGATATAAGGATAAAGGATAAATGGGCTTTTTTAAACATCCAGTTTTTAATTAATTGACCAGTCCAGTTTTGTTGCTTAACCCAACAGTTCCCGAACCATTTTTCCGTCAAATACCACTTTATCCACATGGTTTACCTCGATCTGATAAAGTGCATTGGCAGCAATATGCTCTGCTGCCTGCTCCAGATCACGGATGCCGGTAGTATCAGAATAACGGCGGACCACTTCATCTAAGGCTTCCGGAAGAATCACACATTCTTCTTCCTTCATGCTCATCCTCTTCAGTATCTTCGGAAGAGCAAATTTTGTGAAAATGATCTTCTTTTCATCTTCTGTATAATCCGGAATATCGATCACTGCAAAACGTGACATCAATGGCGCACTGATGAGAGAACGGTCATTTGCTGTAGCAATTGGGTATACACCGGCTGTAGGCACCATACACTCCATATAATTGTCTGTAAATCCAAGATTATCCAGTAAGGTCAAAAGCACATCGGCCGGATTGCCGTTTCCTTTTCCGGAAGCAGCTTTGTCTAATTCATTGATGATAAATACAAGATTAGACTGGCCGGACAGTGAAAATGCCTCCATAATGATACCCGGCTTTGCATTTGCATATACACGGGAACTTCCTGTCAGCTGTTCCGGATCATTAATAGAGCTCATATCCAGAGTGGTCCACGGCAGTTTCAGGATCCTTGCTACTGCATAAGCGATCTGGGACTTTCCTGTTCCTGCAGGTCCGATAAGAAGAATACCATAAGCAGGCAGTGTATGGGTACGGTTGATCTGGATAATAGTTTCGATGATACGTTGTTTTACCCGTTCCATTCCGTATAATTCTTCATCCAGGATCCGTCTTGCTTCATCAGGATCAATGGCCTCGAAATAATTGCTCTTCCACTGGATGTTCATCATAATAGATAAAGCTCTCTGTGCATGCCGGCGTTCTTCCGGTGAGACCTCATGGGAATTGGCAACTGCCAGGTTTCTTCTTGCCCAGAGACGGATATTGTCAGGAAGTGTCCTTCCTGCGCAGGTCATAAAGTCCGTAATACTCTGCAGGCTGGTCAGCTTCATATGGTCGCCATCTTCTTCTGCATCTTCTTCCCTGCTCTCTTCTGCCGGTGCGCTGCTGGCCTGAAGCCGCCCGATCATGTACTGTAAAAATCCGTCCTCTGCGGAAAGCTTGGTACCGCCTCCAAAGGCGATCTCGCGGATCTTGTATACAGCATACCCATCTGCTTTATTAGAGCCGGAAAGGCGCACATTGATATGGCTCTCCCCCAACCATTTAAGAAGGCTTACAAAGCGTGCATCTACTTTTAAGATATCAGCACTGACTGTACCACCGCCTTCTGTCTGAAATTCAAACGCTGTTTTTCTGACCGGGTTTGTAAATACACCCCAGGAATGGTGCTCCCATTTTCTGCTGCTGTTGTCAAGGACCAGGATCGGATGTTCTGGGGAAGCCTCAGTTTCATTGGATCGGATCACTGTGTATGTACACTCCGGTGCTTTCTTTTCTTCTTTTGGTTCATCATTAAAATCAAAAACTGGCATTTTTTTCTCCTTACAGTTAAAATATACTCTTGGAATCTTTACTCCCATTTTTTACAAACCTGTTTCCAGTTTACCACGGTTTTATCATATCAACAACACCTCTTTTTGACCCTTCCTGTAAAGCAAAGACACAAAAAACAGCCCAGGATCAGTCACCCTTCTTGCACAGTAACGTAAAAGCACCCCTGAGGGTGCTCCTACTCTAAACCGTATTTTTCTTTCAGCCTGTCACGGATCTGGGGAAATCTTTCCGGATAGGCCATATGGGTCTGATGTTCTCCAATGATATGCTCCATCCATACCATATTGTACCAGCGGTCAAATTTATAGCCACATTTTTTAAACTCACCTACCATGCGGTATCCCATATGGGCATGGAACCGGGCGCTGTTTTTGTCCAGATATCCGTCTTCTTCTTCAGGATAGCCGATGCAGGCTTCCATATTCAGAATGCCCTGCTCTTTTAAAACAGTTTCCAAAGCCTCATGAAGCTTTCTTCCAACGCCTTTGTGCTTTACATTTTCATCTACATAAATAGAAGTTTCCACAGCCCAGTTGTATGCGGCCCGTTCTTTAAAAGGACTTACATAGGCATATCCAAGTATCTTACCTGCTTCTACTGCTTTCAGATATGGGAAGCGTTCTAAAACATGGGCGATCCGTCCTTTGAATTCTTCTACAGACGGAACTTCATACTCAAAAGTAATGGCTGTTTTTTCTACGTAAGGAGTGTAAATTGCCAGCAGTTCCTCTGCATCATCCACAGATGCCACCTGGATCTTTACATTTTCATTTTTCTCTCTCATGCTTTTTGCCTCCTGTATTCCGATATGTTCTCCCGGAATCTTTCTGTGCTTGAATAACAATACCACTTCTTTTCTGGCTTGAAAACCCTTTTTTTAACTAGTACATCGTTTTCAAAATAACTATACCACTCACTTGTCTGCGAATCTGATTGCACAGGCCTAAAAGCCTCAGCGTAGCCCGCTACGCCTGCGTTTTTAGACCTGCACACTCAAATCCGCATCCTACGTGATTAGTACAGTTATTTACGAAACGATGTACTAGTTTTTACTGCTCTTTTGATAATAACCTTCCTGTCTTTATTTTCTAATATCCAGGCGCCATTTCCACCGGTCTCATAAAAAGAAATATTTTGTTTCTTCATCTGTTCTGTAACTGCGGGAGATGGATGACCGTAGGAATTATCTTTTCCATAGGAAATAAATGCAGCCTTTAAAGGCATTTTCCCTAAAAAGCCGGGACTGGAAGAGCCTTTAGAACCATGATGGGCAGTTTTCAGGATCTGTACATGTTTTAAATGTTCCTGCTGGATACTGCCTTTTATTTCTGTCATTTTTAAAAGTTCTGTTTCTTCTGATATTCCCATATCACCGGTAAACAGTATATGCAGATCTTTATAGTGGGTACAAAGCACCAGTGAATGAGCATTGCGCTCTTTTTCTGTTTCTTTTTCAAAAATACAGGTAAATTCCATTTCTCCGGCTTTTATCCTATCTCCCTGATGCATGTAATACGTCCTTCCCCCGGCTTCTGCCTGCATCTGTTCCAGCTTACCGTAAATATCTCCTCCCTTTCCCCCGGCAGGCAATATTAATATGTCTATAGGCATTTTCTGTTCTAAAAGATATAAAAGCCCGCTTATGTGGTCATTATCCCCATGACTTACAATGGCTATGTCTAATCGTGAAATACCTTTAGATTTAAGGCATGGCTCAAGGGTTCTGCTTCCCAGCTTCTTTTTATCAGAACTTCCGCCATCTATAAGGATACTGGTCCGGCCAGACCTGAGAAGAAAGCCATCTCCCTGACCTACATCCAGACAGAGAAGTTCAAACCCCTTAACCGGACGGGGAGAAAGAATAGTAAAACCAATGAGAACTGATATGATCAGAACAACAGCTGCAAATACTGCTCTTCTTTGTCCTTTTAGCTTTCTTCCCATAAGCCATTTCAATGCAGCTATCCCTATTCCCCATACCACAATATAACCCATGATCTGTCCCGGACCAGGACGTCCCGTTATCCTCACTGCTCCCGGCAATTTCATGGAACATCCACATATCCACTTGTAATAGACAAGGATCACATGTCCCACATTGGCAGCGGTTTCTGCTGCAAAAGGCCAGAATCCCCCGGTAAGCAATATCATGATACCTGACAGCATTAAAAAAGCTACAAAGGGCAATACCAGAAAATTTAAAAACATCCCATACAAAGGATACTGGTAATAATGCCAAGCCATAACAGGCAGAAGAATGATCTGCACCCATAAGCTGATCACTACTATTTTTTTCCAGTTTTTCCCAATATTAAACTCCCGGATCATCCATTGTCCCGGTCCGGAAATTGCCAGAACTGCTGAAAAGGAAAGCTGAAAACCACTGTGAAAGATCAGATAGGGATTTTTTCCAAGAAGACTTAAAGCTGCAAACCCCAGGGCTGAAAGACTGTCATAGGTACGCCCCCGTTCTGCTGCCAGCCACAGGCAGCAGATCATAAGGACTGCCCGGACAGCAGACCCTCCAGAACCTGTAAATATGCCATAACTGATCACAAAGCTGCCGCCTAATATTCCCGCAGCTTTAAATCCGCCTATCGTCTTTCTAAGGAGCAGATATATCCCTCCGCCGATCAACGACAAATGCTGTCCGCTCACTGCCAGCAAATGAGCGATCCCGCTGCTGCGGTACAGATCCAAGGTATCTGCTTCCATAAAAGAAGTATCTCCCAGCAAGACCGCCTTATAAATACTGCTGTCTTCCTTTTCACAGTATTGTTCCAGAATGCGGCTGCAATATTTTCTGAACCTGAGGATAACACGCATAAAGGGCCGGTCCGCCCCCCAGCTTTCCTTTAAAGCTTTTATATATCCGGTACACACCACTCCCTTTGACCGGTAATACAGTTTTGCATTAAATTCTCCCGGATTTTTTTCAGATTCCGCCAGATTTAATGAACAGGCTATTTTCACTTTTTTTCCAGGAAGAAGACTCTCTTCCCAGTTTTCCAGCTCTCCCGGCACTCCATATAGCTGTACCGGAAATTGAAGGGTCAGCCACTGTATCTTTACTTTATTTACAATTATTTCCAGTTTTTCGCTTTTTTCCCGTACATCCATTACCTGTCCGGTCAGCTGCACCACATCCCCAAATTCTGCCTGTGCGATCCGGTCTTCCTCCCGGTCCATCTGGTTTCTGAACTGTACTCCTAAAAAACTTCCTGCTGACATTCCACTAAAAATAAACATAAAAATAAGCAGAAGTATCCTGTATGTGACACTCCTGCCTGAATTTCCAGCCAGATCCCGGTTCTGGTCTCTTCCCAGATACCGGTCCTGGTCTTTTCCCAGAAAATGCCTGGCAATAAGCGCTGCTAAAAACAGCGCTCCTGCAAACCAGAAACATTTTCTGTATACAGCCTCCTGTAAACACAGGGCAAGCACCTCTCCAAGTACAAAACCTGCGGTTATCACCACAAGGGGCCGTTTCATATTCTTTTTTCTCCGGTTTATCTTATTTTTTATTTCTGCTCAATATAATCTGTATTCCGCTCAAAAGCAGTATTTAAAGATACCACTTCGCGGAACATTACATCCTGTGAACCATTTACCATAATCTGTACCTTGGAAACAGAAGTCTTATCCACCAGCGAATTAACAATTGCGTAAATAGGGATGTATTCATTTACACTCTGGCTGCTGTTTAAAAAGGCAGAATCAAAATTGATATAGCACACATTATCTGTCACTGATACGCTGAGTATCTTACAGTCAGAAGGAAGTACCGCCTGATGGCCATTGCCTGACGGTCCTGCGATCAGCTGTTCCACGATTAGCTGTTCCATGGAAGTATTTATATTATGGGCCACGTCCCGCTTTTCCTCTACCAGTTTATCTCCTGTACTGTTAGCAAAATACAAGGTCAGTTCTGTTTTCTCGTAGGCATTTACATTACTTGTATTGATAATGAAATCTCCTGCTGAGATAAAGCCCACAGGATTTCCCTGACGGTCCATAAGAGGCTGGTCTCCACGGTAAATACTGATATAATCGATCCCCGGTATCTGGGTCATTGTCCTTGCCAGAGCTGCACGGCACAGGATCTCCTGTTCCGGCTTCATAGATATATAGCTGCCGTCAAAATACAGATACAATACCTGTTCATCAATCCTGCAGGTTTTAAAAGATACCTTTTCATTTACAGCAGGCTGACAATCCAGATCTCTTGGTACATGGAGCAGCTGGTCCATCAGTTCTTCTGCCAGATCTGCCTGATCCTTTGTTTCTGTTTCATATTCCTGTGCCACCAGCTTGGTCAAAGAGGAATTCAGGTAATATATGAGATATTTTCCTGAACCTGGGTCAGGTTTTGGCTCTGCCTTTGCACCGCACCCGGAAAGAACTGCCATGGTGACCATAAGGATCCCCAGAAATACACCCAGAAGAAACTTATCTTTTCTATGTTTCATGAACGTTCCTCCTGTCTTGATACATAATTTAAAGGAATACGCATGCTGAAGGTAGTCCCTTCTCCCTGCGTACTTTCCACATCGATCACACCATGATGCATCTGTATTACATTTTTAGTAATGGAAAGCCCCAGTCCGGTACCGCCAACCTCTCTGGAACGTGCTTTATCCACACGGAAGAAACGCTCAAAAATGTGATCTACACTGTCCTCCGGTATACCAATACCGGAATCTGCAACCTTCACGTAAAAGTATTTATGGTCAGCATCCAGTGTCACCCGCACCCATCCGGAATCCACATTATATTTAATTGCATTTTCCACCAGATTGGTCACTGCCAGGTTCAGCTTCACCTTATCTACATCTGCTGTAACTTCCCTGATGCTCTCTAAGATCAGTTCCACATTGCTGCGCTTGGCAATAGGCCGCAGTCTCTTTAAGATCATTTCCAGTTCGTGATTAATATGCACCTGTGAAATTTTCATCTGGCTTTCTGCTGATTTATCCATGCGGACTAAAGTAAGCAGATCTTCTATGATCTGGCTTTCCCTGTCGATCTCATCAGAAATATCAGACATAAACTCCCGGTACAGTTCCACCGGCACCTCTTCCATTCCCATAAGGGAATCTGCCAGCACACGAATGGACGTGATCGGTGTTTTTAACTCATGGGACACATTGGAAACAAACTCCTGACGGGACTGGTCCACAGCCTTCAGTTTGCGAAGGGACTTCTGCACAGCATGGGACATCTGTCTTGTTTCGCTGTAAGCATCTTCCCTGATATCTGCATCCAGATCCCCCTGTGCCACCCGGTCAAAGGAACGCAAAAGCCGCTTAAAGGGCTTTACCAGGAAGTAAGCTGACACTATAGAGAAAAGAACTGCCATTAAAGCCATACACATGAAAAACAGCTGTGCGCTGCTTTTTACACGCTTGGTCACGGAAGCCACATTTTCCATGGAAGCTGTCACTGCTATCACTCCCTGGATTTTTTTATCATCAGCCGGATCATAAACAGGAATGGTCTGATAAAAATAACCGGCATCTTTATTAAACCTGTTGCTTATCTCTCCCTTAAAACAGCGTATGACTTCTTCAGATATATAATATTTTCCTGTTGACAGATTAAAGGTATCTGTCATGATCTTATAACTGCTGTTGACGATAACAATACGTCCGTTATACAGATCTGCGATCGTCTGCATCTGAGCATCCAGACTGACATTATTGGTCTTATCTGCTGTCAGATACCCTGAACGGGTCATTCGGTTGCTTAAGATCACACACTGATTCTGTATCTCAATGCCTCTGGCCTCTATCTGGTTCTGTTTAAAAGAGCCTATGAGTATCCAGGTCTGCAGCAACAGCGGGATGACCGCCACTGCGATCATTAAAAGCGTCATGGGGACAGTAATGCTCTGTCCCCTTGTTTTCAGCTTTTCATACCATTTTTCCTTATTCAACTGTTTGCTCCTATTCCAGCTCCTTTAACTTACCGGAGCAGGCTACTGCAAGGCTTCCTGGTCCAATATGACAGGCAATGCTTAAAGAAAGTGGTGCAGTGGTGATGTCTGCTCCCGGATACTGCTCTTTTAAAGCTGCTTCCAGCTCTTTTGCATCTTCTTCATTGCAGGTATGGGCGATCTCCAGGTAAGTATGTTCTGCATTCTTGTCATGGAAACGCTCATCCAGATCCTTAGCAAGTGCTGTGAGCATAATGGATCTTGCCTGCTTTGCAGTACGTGCCTTTGAAAAAGCGTCTAACTTTTCGCCCTGAATGGTCAAAACGGGCTTAATACGCAGCAAAGTTCCCAGTGCAGCTGCTGCCGGAGTGATACGTCCGCCCTTTTTCAGATATTTTAAAGTGGTAAGGGTAACATAAATACTGCTCTCATACTTAACCCGCTCTAAGATCTCTTTGATCTGCGCTGCCTCATAGCCCTTTGCAGCCAGGTCTCTGGCATCTAATGCAGACTGCTCCTGGGTAACGGAAATACGCTGGTTGTTTACAACCTGTACCTTGCCGTCATAATCATCTGATAACATAATAGCAGTCTGGCAGGAACCGCTTAAACCGCTGGACATGGGAATATAAAGGATCTCGTCATATTCCTTTAACAGCTTATCCCAGAAGTCAGTTACTTCTCCCGGTGATGGCTGGGATGTGGTGATATCTGCTCCTTCTTCCATCTGTCTGAAAAATTCTTCATGGGTCAGATTTACACCTTCATAAAACATTTCCCCATTGATCATAAAAGGCATAGGCAGCACGTAAATCCCTAATTTTTCTGCCTGCTCCTGTGTAATACCGCTGTTGCTGTCCGTAGCGATCGCTGTTCTCATATCTGTCTCCTTGCTATTTATCATTTCTTATCTTCTTTAAAAGCATTTCCTTCCTGGTAATGCTCTCTGGCTAACTGCATGCCGGACTGGTAATGCTGTTCCATGAGTATTCTTGCTTTTTTATAATCCCCGGACTGGTACACCTTAGTGATGCTCCTGTGCTGTGCGATCCCCAGTTCCCTCTCTTCTTCTGTACGGATGGCAAAACGGATCAGAAGAGTCCGGATAAAATTGTATTGTTTATAAGTTTCTTTCATAAAACGATTACCGCAATAATCAAAAAAAACTTTGTGATAGCGGAAATCTGCCTCAAAATATTCTATTGATGTTTTAGCTCTTGCCATTTCTTCTTCATACATCAAAAGCTTTTCCACCAGAGTTTTCTGATCCGACTCTGTTCCAGAAAGCATCACCGCTTTACTGGCTAAAAAAGTGATAAAGTCATTAAGTTCGTTGGCATAGGAATAATCAAAGGTGATAAGCTGTGCTCCGCTTTTTGATACTTCCTGAGTCAGTCCATCTTTTGACAGTCGGTTGATGGCATCACGCACTGGTGTGGATGAAACCTGAAACCGCTCCTGAAGTTCCCTATTAGTAAGCTTATCGCCCATTAAAATCCTGCCACACAGAATATCTTCCTTCAAAATATTATAGATCTGTTCACTAAGTGTCTGCTTGACAATTTTTTCGGGCATAGCCTCGCCTCCTTTTTTCTTGGTTTTGTTTTTCCTGTTTTCCTTATTCTGTTGTATTGTTATCAGTGCATCACAAATGGACACATTCATATTTTCATGATACTACACTTTTTACAAACGGTCAAAATATATTTACCTAACTCCCGGCCCTGCACAGTCTCTCTTTTATTTTGCATAAATATTTTCAAAATAGGTATTGACTTTTATGCAAAATAGTGTATTATATGAATCACAAGATGTGTGATGCATCACGCATCACACAATAAGCATCATCTACAGAATCAGCCGCCAGCGGTTCCTGCAGATGTATGATCGTGAAAGACATGTCAGAGGGCCCTGACAGTTTGACGCAAACGTAAACTTATACATCACAAAAGGAGGTGTATCTCATCAACCGAATACTCCACATGATCATCAGACTTGTGGGAGCTGTCAACGATCTGTTATGGGGAGATTTGATTATTCTGGAATTCTCAGGGGGAGATATCCAGTTCGGACTTTCACTTCTGGTACTGATCCTTATTCCAGCAGGATTATACTTCACCTTTAAAACCAGATTTCTTCCATTCCGCCTGTTCCCGGAAATGATCCGGGTCACATTGGAGAAAGATGAAACAAAAAAAGACGAAAACTCTATATCTGGTGTTCAGGCACTTATCGTTGCTACTGCTACCCGCGTAGGTATGGGAAACTTAGCCGGTGTTGTTGCTGCTATCTCATTTGGCGGCGCTGGAGCTGTTTTCTGGATGTGGCTGACCGCACTCATTGGCTCTTCCAGCAGTTTTATTGAATCCACGCTGGCACAGATCTACAAAGAAAAGGATCCTCTCTACGGCGGTTATCGCGGCGGTCCGGCTTACGTAATGGACCGTATCCGACTGGTGACAAAAATCAAACGAGAAGATGCTTTCGTAAAGAACGTAAAAGAAGAAGCCGAATATGTGGCAGATGATGAACAGACTTATTACACCCGTGGCTGTAAATACGGTCTCTTAGGGACCGCATTCGCACTCTCCGGACTGCTTTGCTGGGCTGGTATCAGTCAGGTGATCGGAAACTCCGTTACCACTTCCTTCCAGAATGCATTCGGTATCCCGCAGGTTGCAACCGCTCTCGTACTGGTAGCTATGTCCGCAGTCATCGTTCTTCGCAAAAATGCTACTGTTAAGGTTTTAGACATGGTAGTTCCTGTTATGGCAGGTGCTTACTTCTTAGTAACTCTGTTCGTTATCTTCAAAAACATTACACTGCTTCCATCTGTTATAGGAAACATTTTCTCCCAGGCATTTGGTATCAGACAGTTTGCCGGCGGCGGACTTGGTGTGATCGTTATGAACGGAGTAAAGCGCGGACTTTTCTCAAATGAAGCAGGAAGCGGTTCTGCTCCATGTGCTGCAGCGGCAGCAGAAGTCAGCCATCCGGTAAAGCAGGGTCTCATACAGGCACTTGGCGTATTTATAGATACGTTAGTGATCTGCAGCTGTTCCGCATTCCTGATGCTTTTAGCTCCGGCTGAAAAAATCGAAGGTCTTATGGGAATGGATCTTTTACAGGCAGCTATGAACCATCACCTTGGATATGCAGGTGTTGTATTTATCGCAGTTGTACTTTTCCTGTTCAGCTTTTCCACTTTCCTTGGCATTCTTTATTATGCCCGCTGCAACGTATCTTACGTTTTCGGTGATACATGGACAGCTCAGACAGGATATAAGATTTTTTTACTTATCATGCTCTTTATCGGCGGTGTGGCAGCCTATGAATTTGTCTGGGAACTCGGCGACCTTGGCGTAGGCCTTATGACAGTATTTAATATGATCGCGATCGTCCCACTCTCCGGCCAGGCCATCAATGCCTTAAAGGATTACGAAACCAATTATAAGAAGAAAAAAATATAAAATATAATAAAAGCGTAATGTTGCGCTTTAAAACAAAAAACTATATAACAAAACTATATAATAGGAGGATTTTTTAATGGAGAAGAACATGGATATGATGAAATTTGCACCGGAGCCTTTCAAGATCAAAATGGTAGAAAACATGGCACGTTTAGACAAAGAAGAGCGTAAACAGGCGATCAAAACTGCTGGCTACAATACATTCTTGTTAAAGTCTGAAGAATGCTTTATCGACCTTTTAACTGATTCCGGAACCAATGCAATGAGTGATCATCAGTGGGCTGGTCTTATGTTAGGTGACGAAGCTTACGGCGGATCCCGCAACTTCTATCACCTGGAAGAGACCGTTCGTGAACTGTTTGGCTTTAAATATGTAGTTCCTACTCATCAGGGACGCGGTGCAGAGAACATTCTTTCCTCTCTGACTATTAAGCCAGGCGACTATGTTCCAGGCAACATGTATTTTACTACTACCCGCTTCCATCAGGAACGCAATGGTGCTACATTCCGTGATGTTATCATTGACGAGGCTCATGATCCAAGTGCGATCCTTGACTTCAAGGGTAACATTGACTTAAATAAATTCCAGGCACTGATCGATGAAGTTGGCGCAGAGCATATTCCTTATATCTGCCTGGCTGTTACTGTAAATCTGGCAGGCGGACAGCCTGTTTCCATGGCTAACATTAAAGCTGTTTCTGAACTGGCTCATAAATACGGGATCAAGGTTATGTACGATGCTACCCGCTGCGTTGAAAATGCATACTTCATCAAGACCCGTGAACCTGGCTACGAGAACAAGACCATCAAAGAGATCGTTCATGAAATGTTCTCCTATGGCGATGGCTGTACAATGTCCGGCAAGAAAGACTGCTTAACCAACATCGGCGGATTCCTGTGTATGAACGATCATGACCTGTACGTTCGCGCAACCGGAATGGTTGTACAGTTTGAGGGAATGCCTTCTTACGGTGGTATGGCAGGAAGAGATATGGAAGCAATGGCTATTGGCCTTCGTGAATCCATGAACTTTGATTACATCAGCCACCGTGTAAACCAGATCCGTTACCTTGGAGAAAAATTAGACGCTGCAGGTGTTCCAATGGTTAAACCTTACGGCGGACATGCGATTTTCGTAGATGCAAGGGCATTCTTAGATCACTTAAATCAGGAAGAAGACTTCCCGGCTCAGGCACTCTCCGCAGCTATCTACGAGTTCTCCGGCGTTCGTACAATGGAGCGCGGCATCATCTCTGCAGGACGTGACCCACATACCCGTGAAAACCACGTTCCGAAACTGGAAACTGTTCGTCTTACCATTCCACGCCGTGTTTATACATATGCTCATCTGGATTACGTTGCTGACGCTATCATCGGTCTGTATGAAAGAAGACATGACATCAGCGGTCTGAAATGGGTTTACGAACCAGAAGTTCTCCGCTTCTTCACCGGACGCTTCGAGCCAAAGAACGGCGAACTTATTAAGGGATTCTAATGAAAATGCACGTAACCACCTCTTATTTATAGCAGTTACTCCTAAAAAATCCGGGGGCGGCCCAAATGGGCTGCCTCCGGATTTTTGTGTCTTATGCTGTTTTTTTCGGCACTTCCGGCATCCATCTGCCATCTGTTCCTACGAAATATCCATCAGGTGTATATTCATTGCTGTACATTGCACCTTCCGGACGTTCTGCCTGTCCTGCCAGATTAAGGTAATACCAGAAACCGTTGATCAGGTTCCAGCCTGCTGCCATAGAGCCTTCACCAGGTGTCAGATAATACCAGCGGTTTCCGTAAAGGAACCAGCCAGTATGCATCCGGCCATCTTCATTAAAGTACCACCAGTTACGTCCAAGTTTCAGCCATCTGCTCTCTACATATCCCTGAAGGGTTCTGTATTTCCAGCTTCCGTCTGTCATCTGGATCCATTTTCTGGCTTTTTTAATTGCATTGCTGCTTGTTCCACGGTATGTTGGGAAGCCGATGCAGGTGATATTTCCACTCAGGCTGCTGATATTGTAATCCCTTGTTGCAAAGGTATAAGTCTGTCCTTCTTTATCTGTTACTTCAAAGGTATATCTTATGAAGGTATCATTTCCCATACCGCCTGTGAGATAGAATTTTTCACCACTCATCCAAAGATGCCAGGTATTGGTTCCGCCCTCTGTGGCAATATCCAGTCTGTGAAGATTTCCTGCACCCATAAAGTCATTTTCATCTTTATACTTATAGGTGTACTCTGAATCTTTTTCATCTTCCACCGGTCCGCCCAGGATAAATGTATCATCTCCATTTCCTGTCTGGATGTCTGTAGGAGCCATGGTAGTGGTAACATTTATCAGGTTATTTCCACCTGGAACTCTTACTTTCAGTCCTGCAGGCGCCTTTGTAAAGTTTAAAACAGCATTGTTTGCTCCACCAGTTACCTGGATACGGTCTGCAAAGAAGTCGATGATCTCATCTGCTTCTGTGGTAGTAAGTCTGACTTCACCTGGTGTAGTGATGTTAATGTCCTGGCTTCTGTCACAGCTTTCCAGCTTAATATCTGCAGAAGAATCTTCACGGTCAGATGTTTCCACACCCAGATTTCCCATGGTGTCCTTTACAGTTACGATGATCTTTGCCGCACCTCTTAAAAATGTATTAGCTGCATGGATGATTCCACTTACAGTAATATTTCCATTTTCTGCTGCCTGGATGCTTACATCCTCACCTGCTGTCAGTGTGCCTGTTACAGCGATGCTTCCTTTATCTGTTACAGAAATGCTTCCTGTTACATTTCCGGAAAGATCTTTCACATTTGTGGTCAGGTCTGCATTTTCTGCTGTGATATGAAGGTTATCTGCTTCTAAAACTGCTCCGTCAGATGTGGTCACATCTCCGTTTACATCCAGGTCTGTGCAATATCTGCCTGTTACCCCTGAAGATGGAGAGTTAAACTTTCTCATTGGTTCCTGCTATATGAACCTGAAGCAGGAAAATGAGGCAGAAAGTTATCTTTTAACTGCCTTAAACGGAACCAGCTACCTGCCGGAAACCAACTTCTATCTGGGTGCTATTTCTATGGATAAAGAGGACTACGAAAAAGCGATCCCTTACTTCACCACCGCCATAGAAGGCCAGTGTTTCACAGATTTCTCTACCTACAACCGGGGTATCTGCTATCTGAATACCGGACAGACTGCCCTGGCAAAGGAGGATTTCCAGTATGTAACAGAACACAGTGAAGACACCAGTCTGGTTTCTGACTCCAAGGATGTTTTAAAGACGTTATGATATTAAGGGCAAAAGGTATTTTGACCCTTCTGATACCGAATTGCTATACGCTTTGCACTCCCTGATGCTGAATTGTTACATGCTTTGCACTCCCACAATTCTAAAAAAATCCGGAAACACTCCTGCCTGGACTGTTTCCGGATTTTTATTTACGGCAAAGGTGCCAAAAGGCGCGCCTGCTTATTTTAAATTCAATTACTTTCTAAGGATCAGTGACTTACCAGTCATTTCTTTAGGCTGCTCCATACCCATTAATTCGATCAGGGTCGGGGCAATATCACACAATGCGCCGCCTTCACGAAGCTTCATGTCAGCGTCTGCATTTACCAGGATAAATGGAACCGGATTAGTAGTATGAGCGGTGTATGGTTCACCTGTTTCATAATCTACCAACTGCTCTGCATTACCGTGGTCAGCACAGATGAACATAACGCCGTTTACTTCCTTTAAAGCCTCTACAGCGCGGCCTACACACTCATCTACTACTTCAATTGCCTTAATGGCAGCTGCTTCTACTCCGGTATGGCCAACCATATCCGGATTAGCAAAGTTAATGATGATCACATCATATTTACCAGACTTGATGGCTTCAGTCAGCTTGTCGCATACACCGTAAGCACTCATTTCCGGCTTTAAGTCGTAAGTAGCAACTTCCTTTGGAGAAGGAACCAGAATGCGGTCTTCCCCTTCGTTTGGCTCCTCTACGCCACCGTTAAAGAAGAAGGTAACGTGAGCATATTTCTCAGTCTCGGCGATTCTTACCTGCTTCTTGCCGTTTGCTGCCAGGAATTCACCAAAGGTATTGGTAATGGATTCCTTCTTAAATGCAACCAGCTTATTGGTAATGGTCTCATCGTAATCAGTAAAGCATACATATACCAGATCTAACTTCTTCTCTCTTGGAAAACCGTCAAAATCATCATCGCAGAATGCATGGGTGATCTCTCTTGCACGGTCCGGACGGAAGTTGAAGAAGATAACAGAATCGCCATCATTGATCGTTGCCAGTGGCTTTCCGTTTTCAGTCACTGTAAATGGTACAACGAACTCATCAGACTTTCCTGCATCATAGGAAGCCTGGATGCCTTCTGTTGCACTTACTGCTGTATTTCCTTCACCCTTTGTAAGCGCTTTGTAAGCTAACTCTACACGGTCCCATCTCTTATCACGATCCATTGCATAATAACGGCCCATAACAGATGCCACTTTACCTGTGCCAAGCTCCGCCATCTTTGCTTCCAGCTCAGTAACAAATTCCTTGCCGGATTCCGGTGGTGTATCACGGCCGTCTAAGAAGCAGTGTACATATACCTTTTCCAGGCCATTTCTCTTTGCCAGCTCTAACAGGCCGTAAATATGATTTAAATGGCTGTGTACACCACCTGTAGATACCAGGCCAAACAGGTGCAGGGCAGAATTGTTTTTCTTGCAATTTTCTACTGCTGTTAAAAATTCTGGTACGTTAAAGAAATCACCATCGTTAATAGACTTGGTAATTCTGGTCAGCTCCTGGTATACAACACGGCCTGCGCCCATGTTTAAATGTCCTACCTCGGAGTTACCCATCTGTCCTTCCGGAAGTCCTACTGCAAGGCCGCTTGCCTGGCCTTTAACAAATGGACACTGGCTCATTAACTGATCCATAACAGGAGTTTTTCCTTCGCATACTGCGTTGTGCTCACAGTTATCATTCAGTCCATAGCCGTCCAGGATCATTAATACTACTGGTTTCTTGCTCATATTTGTTTTCTCCTCTTAAATCTGCCTTTGTACAAAGACTTTATAAAATGGATACAAATGCCCTGAGACCCGTTTTCACGACCCCAGGGCTAGATTCCGCAACCACCCGGACAGCGCATTTTCTTGCGCGGCTTTGCCACACAAGAAGCATCGGATATCACTCCAATGTGAAATCTGCTCCAAAAAATACTTGCAAGCAAGCCTGACGTTCCTTTTCGGGTCAAATTTCCTGCCGTCCTGAGTAATTATCTGTTGTAATTAACAATTTTTCCAAAATCTGGCTTTAAGGAAGCACCGCCTACCAGACCGCCGTCGATATCTGGCTGTGCAAACAGCTCCGGTGCACTTGCTGCGGATACAGAACCACCGTACTGGATACGGATGGCCTGTGCAGTTGCCTCATCATAGATCTCGCCGATGCATGCACGGATTGCTGCGCATACTTCTTCTGCCTGCTCTGTGGTAGCTACCTTACCGGTTCCAATAGCCCAGATCGGTTCATAGGCGATAACAGCTGTCTTTGCCTGATCTGCTGTTACATTTAAGAAAGCGATTTTGATCTGCTGACGGATCCAGTCAATGGTAATGCCCTGCTCTCTCTGGGTTAAAGACTCACCGCAGCAGACAATAGGAGTAATTCCATGCTCAAAAGCCTTTAATACTTTCTTGTTCACTGTCTCATCTGTTTCTGCAAAGTACTCTCTTCTCTCAGAATGGCCGATGATAACGTACTTAACGCCTGCATCATTTAACATATTAGGGGAAATCTCGCCTGTATAAGCACCCTTTTCCTCAAAATACATGTTCTCAGCACCAATCTGGATGTTGGTTCCCTTTGCTGCTTCCATTGCCGGGATAATATCAATAGCCGGTACACAGAATACTACATCTACATCATCATTTACTACTAATGGTTTTAATTCATTTACAAGAGCAACTGCCTCAGAAGGTGTCATGTTCATCTTCCAGTTGCCTGCGATGATCTTCTTTCTTGCCATAATGTTCTGTCTCCTTTATACACAAATACGCATATACAACACGATTCACAGGCGGTCTGTTTTATCCCCAGTTATTTTCAAAACAGCCGCCTGCAATATCAATTGTCCTTATTTATCATCTGCTGCAGCTACGCCTGGCAGTTCCTTTCCTTCCAGGAATTCCAGGGAAGCACCGCCGCCGGTAGAGATGTGGCTCATCTTAGCAGCAAATCCTAACTGATTTACTGCTGCTGCAGAGTCACCACCGCCGATAATAGTGGTTGCATCCGTATCAGCTAAAGCCTGAGCTACTGCAATGGTTCCCTTTGCAAGAACAGGATTTTCAAATACGCCCATCGGTCCGTTCCAAACAACAGTCTTAGCGTTCTTAACAGCCTCAGCATACAGCTTTGCACTTTCTGCACCGATATCCAGACCCATTTTGTCATTTGGGATAGCGTCTACAGAAACATTCTCTACAGGGATCTCAGCATCAATAGGATCCGGGAAGGAAGCTGCTACTACAGCATCTACAGGAAGTAAAAGCTTCTTATCAAGCTTCTGCGCCTTTTCCATCATTTCCTTGCAGTAATCTAACTTAGTATCGTCTACTAAGGATTTACCGATCTCTTTGCCTTCAGCCTTTAAGAAGGTAAATGCCATACCGCCACCGATGATCAGTGTATCGCACTTTTCAAGGAGATTGGAGATAACATTTAACTTATCAGCAACCTTAGCACCGCCTAAAATAGCAACGAAAGGTCTTACTGGATTTTCAACTGCATTTCCTAAGAAATCGATCTCTTTCTGCATTAAGTAACCAACTACGTTGGAGCCACCCTTTGCAGTGATGAACTTGGTAACGCCTGCTACAGAAGCATGTGCTCTATGGGAAGAACCAAATGCATCGCATACATAGTCATCAGCCAGATCAGCCAGTTCCTTGCTGAACTCTTCGCCATTCTTAGTCTCTTCAGCGCCGCGGAAACGTGTATTCTGCAGAAGAACCACATCGCCTTCCTTCATAGCCTCTACAGCCTTGGTAGCTGCTTCGCCGGTTACATTGTAATCAGATACGAAAACAACTTCCTTGCCTAATTTCTCAGACAGTCTCTTTGCTACAGGAGCTAAAGACTCACCTTCGTTAGGACCATTTTTAACTTTTCCTAAGTGGGAGCACAGGATAACCTTTGCACCATCATTGATCAGCTTCTGGATAGTTGGCAGAGCTGCTACAATACGGGTCTCATCTGTGATCTCGCCATTCTTTAACGGTACGTTGAAGTCGCAGCGGACTAAAACTCTTCTTCCCTTTACATTGATATCATCAATAGATTTCTTGTTTAACATTTTAGATATCTCCTTTCAGTAAACTGGCAAACTTGTAAATGTATTTCGCGAAAAAAGGGCCCGGTCCTAAAGACCGGACCCCTTATGAGTCTTTAAAATCTGGATTATGCTAACTCAGCGAAGTACTTGATAGTTCTTACCATCTGGCTGGTGTAAGAATTCTCGTTGTCATACCATGAAACAACCTGTACTTCATACAGATCATCAGCGATATGGGAAACCATAGTCTGGGTTGCATCAAACAGAGAACCAAATCTCATACCGATAACGTCAGAAGATACGATCGGATCCTCGTTGTATCCGAAGGACTCAGATGCAGCAGCCTTCATAGCAGCATTGATCTCTTCCTTGGTTACGTCTGCCTTCTTAACAACAGCTGTTAAGATTGTGGTAGAACCGGTTGGTACAGGTACACGCTGTGCGGAACCGATCAGCTTGCCGTTCAGCTCTGGGATAACCAGGCCGATTGCCTTAGCTGCACCAGTAGAGTTAGGAACGATGTTAGCTGCGCCTGCACGTGCTCTTCTTAAGTCGCCCTTTCTGTGTGGTCCGTCAAGGATCATCTGGTCGCCGGTGTAAGCATGGATGGTGCTCATGATACCGCTCTGGATCGGAGCGTAGTCATTTAATGCCTTAGCCATAGGTGCTAAGCAGTTGGTGGTGCAGGATGCAGCGGAGATGATGGTATCTTCTGCTGTCAGAGTCTTCTCATTTACAGAGTAAACGATGGTCTTTAAGTCGTTTCCAGCTGGTGCTGAAATAACAACCTTCTTAGCGCCTGCATCAATATGAGCCTGTGCTTTTTCCTTAGAAGTATAGAAGCCAGTGCACTCTAATACTACATCTACGCCAAGCTCGCCCCATGGAAGGTCAGCAGCCTTTGGCTCTTTGTAGATAGTGATCTTCTTGCCGTCAACTGTGATGGAATCTTCTCCAGCCTCTACAGTATGCTTGCCTTCACCAATGTGTCCAGCATATCCACCCTGTGCTGTATCATACTTTAACAGATGTGCTAACATCTTAGGATCGGTTAAGTCATTGATTGCTACTACCTCGTAACCCTCTGCTCCGAACATCTGACGGAAAGCCAGACGTCCAATACGTCCGAAACCATTAATTGCAACTTTTACTGCCATGATTCAATTCCTCCTAGATTGTTAAAAAAATATTATTTGTTAAATATTAATCAACTGTCTACATTGTACTCAATTTTATCCAAAATAGCAAGTCTTTTTTTCGTTTCTACCATTCTGACTATTTTCTCTCATAAATTCCAGTAATTTTCAGCGGATTTTTATTTCGTTACATTTCAGCCATCGCTGGTTTGAATGAGAAAGTGTGTTTATTGTCGGGTACAGACTTGTTATTACCGTCATTTGTAATTATAATGTGAGAAAATAAAGATTCTGAAAGTACATATAACAAAAAAGGAGACTTATCACTATGGATGCTATTTATGACTGCCATCTCCACACAGAATTTTCTGCAGATTCCGAAACCCCGGTACGGGATCAGCTGGAAAAAGCCATTTCCCTGGGGATGAAAGAAATCTGTATTACAGATCACCATGATCACGGAAGCCAGTTCTGTCCTGATGACTTTACTTTAGATTTTCCTACTTATATAGAAAGCTTACGCAAAATAAAGGATGAATACGCAGACCGGATCCGTTTAAATATTGGAATCGAACTGGGTCTGCAAAACCATGTGGGTGATTATCTCCATGATTTTGCAAAAACCTGGGGGAAGGAATTTGATTTTGTTATTGGTTCCAGCCATTTTGTAGACCAGATGGATCCTTATGAAAAAGCATTCTGGGACCGTTTCGGAGAAAAAGAAGGTATGGAAGCCTTTTTTAAGGTATCTCTGGAACGCATAAAAAAACTGTGTGATACTTTTGACTCCTATGGACACCTGGATTATTCTTTAAGATATGCTCCCCATAAAAATGAGTTTTATTCCTGGAAGGATTACGAATCCTATATCCGTCCGATTTTGAAGCTGCTCATTGAAAACGGAAAATGTCTGGAGTGTAATACAGGCGGTATCCGATACGGACTGGGAGATACCAATCCATGTGCTGATGTTTTCCGTTTCTACAGAGAACTTGGTGGAGAACTGATCACCATCGGCTCTGATGCCCATACACCAAAAACTCTGGGCATCGGCTTTGAACAATGCCGTGCAATGTTAAAAAGCTATGGTTTTCGCTATTATACCGTATTTCATGAAAGAAAAGCAGAGATGCTCCCGCTGTAGGGGCATCTCTGCTTTTTATGCAGCCAGACTTCCAGTACATCGTTTCGTAACTGTGCTGGCATATCCATTAATCTGCCTTCATCTGCTCTTTTACATCTTCTTTTAACTGTTTCCAGGCTTCTTTATCTTCTACATAATATTTTGGACACTTTTTTCCATTTATATCATAATGGCGTACTACATCGGAGCTTTTTAATTTCAGCTGCCTGCAAAGCCAGGCAGTCAGCTTTACCACTGATCCATAGGAAGCATCGTTAAATTTGCCGGTATCATCCGGATGACATACTTCTATAGAAATGGTATCATCATTTCTGGGGGCATTTGCATAGGCTGTCTCATCAATAGGAATGCACTGTATTACCTCCCCATCCAGCCCTACTACGAAATGGCTGCTGGAAGAAATCCCCTCTTTCTGTGCATCCTGGTCTGCCAGGCTGTCAAAATAGTTTCTGGTAGCCTTTGCACTGGTTCCCGGATTTCCCACATAATGGATCACTATATTTTTCACCTGCTTGCGGGTCACATCCGGACGTGAAAAAATATTTTTCCGTAAAAAATCCTGCTGTACCCAGTCAGGAACTTCTACTGCTTTCAGATCAACTGTATTTTCAGGCTCTCTTCCCCATATATAGTAGCCGCTGCCAAGACCGGAAAGAATGCCGATCATCATTGCCATAAAAACAGCTGCCATGGGAAAAGTTATCGCCTTTCGTTCTCGCTTTTCCAAATTATCTATCCCCTGTATCTTATTTTTTCCAATATAACATTATTCCCCGAAAAACTCAATGAAGAACTTCTTAAGGACTTGCAGTAAATTTTATGAAGAGTATACTATTTTCTGCAACTTTTTTCCCATTCCATGCGTCTAATAAGTGTAAGACACAAAAAGACGTACTGATACAGTTATTTTGAAAACGATGTACTAGTACATCGTTTCGTAAATAACTGTACTAATCGCGTAGGATGCGGATTTGAGTGTGCAAGTCTAAAAACGCAGGCGTAGCGGGCTACGCTGAGGCTTTTAGACCTGTGCAATCAGATTCGCAGACAAGCGAGTGGTATAGTTATTTCGAAAACGGTGTACTAGTACGCAGATTAAAATTGGAAAGGAGAATGCGTCATGAACCATTCTGATCAAGCAGAAAAAATCCGGCTGCAAACGGAAAAAATGCTCATTGACCAATATGAACGTTTTTACCGGCTGGCCTACAGTTATGTACATAATGAAGCAGATGCTTTGGATGTTGTCCAAGAAAGCGCCTGCAAAGCCATTATCCAGTGCAAAAAATTAAAGGATACTGAGAAGCTTCTTCCCTGGCTGTGCCGGATCGTAGTAAACACAAGCCTGGATCTGCTGCGAAACCAGATAAAAGAACAGCCTGCCGAAGAACTTCCTGAAGCTGCAGCAGAAGATAAATACGAAGAATTGGATCTTAAAAAGGCTTTAAACCGTTTGGAGCCTGAGAACCGCACCGTCATCATCCTGAGATATTTTGAGGATATGAAGATCGAGGACATTGCCCTTGTGGTAGATAAAAATGTAAATACCGTAAAGGCCCGATTGTACCGGTCATTAAAAAAACTTCGCATCCAGCTGGATGATACAGCAGCTCTGTAAAAGAAAGGAGACCATATTAATGAAAAAACAGGATCATAATTCAGGATATTTTGATAATTTAGATAAACTTGAGTCTTTAAAGCAGGAATACAATGAAATCCCGGTTCCTGATGCTGCAAAAGCCCGGATTTTAGCCGGGATCAAAGAAGGGAAGCGTAAACACAGCCCATTTCTTCGCATTTTACGCACAACCGGCACTACTGCCGCTGCTGCTGTGGTCGCTCTTGCTATCATTACCAACGTGAGCCCAACTATTGCCAATGCCATGACAAACCTGCCGGTGATCGGTGCCATTACAAAAGTAGTTACTTTACGTACATATGAAGATAAGACCAATCATTTTGAAGCCAAAGTAGACATCCCGGAAATTGACTCCGCACCAGAAGCTGTGAACCGCTCTATTGAGGATTATGCAAATGAACTGATCGCCCAATACGAAAAAGAGCTTCGGGAATCCCAGGGAGAAGGCAGCTACTCTCTCACTTCTACTTATAAAGTAGTAACTGATACAGATAAATATCTGTGCCTGCGCATTGATACCACACTTGTAATGGCAAGCGGAACAGAATATACCAAGGTATTTACCATTGATAAAACTACCGGAAATATTGTTCCCCTTTCTGCTCTTTTTAAAGACAGACCGGAAATGCTCACTGCTATCAGCGACAATATTAAAGAACAGATGAAAGCACAGATGGCGGCAGACTCTTCTGTTACTTATTTTATTGAAAGTGATATGCCTGAATGGGATTTTAAGGAGTTAAATGGAGATGAAAGCTTTTACTTTAATGAAAAAGGTGAACTTGTGATCACTTTTGACGAAACAGAAGTGGCACCTGCTTACATGGGAGCTGTTGAATTTACCATTCCACAGTCAGTAACAGGAAATTTTAAATAAATGCCGGTAAACATTGCGGCCGGCGAAAAACCGGCCGTAACAGCAAGTGTATGAAAGACTCCAAAAGGGCATCATACTTACGGAGGAAAAGGGATTTGAACCCTTGCGCCGGTGTTACCGACCTACTGGTGTTCGAAGCCAGACCCTTCAACCACTTGGGTATTCCTCCTGTTATTGCTAACTATACAAGTATACAATATTTTTCCGGTTTTGTGTAGTAGGCAAATCATTTAATTTCTTCTATATAATAGATGTAATCCAGAGAACGCAGTGCTTCAATGATGTCACTGTGTTTTTTTTCTTTCTTAAGTTCCTGGCTGTCTACAGTCAGGGAAACTGTATACACACTGAGTCCGGAATTTAAATAAGCCGGATTTGCCTCAATATCATCAATGCGGATACCAAGTTTCCGGATCGTTGCCACGAAATCCTGAAGCTTAAAGCTGCTCTTTAATTCCAGATGTACTTCAAAATGGTTAGAGCGGTCTTTTAAATAACGCTCTGCTGATGGGAACAGTGAAATACCGCAAAGGAGAGCCATGAAAATAGCAAACGCTGAAATATACATTCCTGCACCAAGCATCAGTCCCATAAAGCCGCATGCCCAAAGAGCTGCAGATGTAGTCAGGCCCTTAATCTGGTTCTTAGAGCTGAAAAGAATGGAATTTCCGCTTATCATGGCAATGCCTACAACAGCTGCCCCGGAAATAACAGGGATTACAAAAGAAAATTCCCTGGCCAGATACATATCTGTCAAAACTGCTGCTGTGGCAGATACACTGACCAGCATAAAAGTCCTCATACCTGCAGAATGACGCTTGCTGGACCGTTCACAGCCGATCACCGCCGCCAGTGCCAGTGACAAAATGATCCTGAAGATCACCTGCTCTCCCACGCCTTCCATCATCCATCCTTTTGTCAGTTCTGCTGCTATATATCCCATATTAATACGTCCTCCTTGCTCTTAAATGATTTCTTAATGCCCCCACTGCTTCGTACTGTTCATTGGCAGCTTCTAAAAATGCCTGTTCCTCTGGTGAAATAGTTTCTTCTGTCTCCGGTATTTCCTGCTGGATCTCGTGGATCCGCCTGATCAACAGCTCCAGGCGGGTCACCGGATCCTTTTCTTTAGCCTCCTTTGGCAGTTCAATATCCCCATAGGATCCGGACAGATATAAAGATATCTTGGCACAGGCGGGACCAGTAAGCTCATACAGCACACTGGATGCCAGAATAACAGTCTGCAGGTCAATGCCCATCTGTCCGCCTAAGGTTCTTGCCCCAAGAGCTGCCAGACCAATCGCTACACCGGCCTGGGGAACCAGTGCCAGACCTAAGTAATTACGCACCTGTTTTTTCTTATGTACTGCCATACAGCCTAAATACGCGCCTGCATATTTTCCTATGATACGTGTAAGGAAATATGCTACTCCGATCACTAAAAGAGAAGCCCCATCTTCTCCTGCTGACGGATTAAGAAGTGCATCCAGCCTGAAAGAAAGACCTGATCTGACGAAAAACAAAAGCAGAATGGGCGGACTGAAATAATTCAACTGCTTAAACAGCTTATCATCATCAGATAAGTTAATATAAATGGTTCCCATAGACATACATCCCAGAAGTGGTGATACATCAGCCAGAGAACAGATCCCGCAAAAAGCAAATAGCGCTGCCACAGATATGATTAGGCGATTATCTTTATATTTTTTCTTTGGCATCATGCATTTTAGCAGCCATCCAAAAATACCGCCAAGTACCAATACCGCACCGTTAACAAAGATCGGCTTTAAAATATTCCCCACCTGGAAGCCGCCCCCTGAAAGCGCCGCCAGTGCAATGGAGATAGCTGCACTATATTCCACAAGACCAACTACATCATCTAAAGCCACTACCTGCAAAAGAGTATCTACAAAATCACCTTTTGCCCCGGTCTGGCGGATCGTCATGATAGTGGATGCAGGGGCTGTGGGTGGAGCCCAGGGCTGTCTGGATAAAGATAATCGGGGGCGGGAGCTGTGGCTGACGCCAGAGCCGCCAGCACAATAGAAAATGACAGATTCAGATGAAGAACTCCATAAACCACTGCAAAAACACATACCGATGCCAGCACTGCTTCCATGACCGTGATCACGACCACCTTCCAGCCGTTTTTCTTCAGAACCGAAAAGCGGAAAAACTCACCTGTACTGAAAGCAATGAAAGCCAGTGCAATATCTGATAGAAAATCCATGCCATCTATGACCTTTACCGGCACCATATCCAGACAATAAGGTCCCATAAGGATTCCTGCCAGAATGTACCCCGTTACATTCGGCAGCTTAAATTTTCTGGTGATACGGGTCATAAGATATCCTGTAAACAACATCAGCGCAATGGTGATGATCACCACTGATGCCTGGGATGTTGCATGGTAAAATAAAAATGACTTCATGTTGTAACCCCCTTGTTTCCCCTTGTATGTCATGTTTCTATATGATATACTTTTTTACAATAAAATCAAATTATTTTATTTTTATGTATGATAATTTTTCTTTATAGGAGGATCTATGCTTGGTTCAAAAATAGAAACACTTTTAGCTGTAGCTGAATATCAGAATTTCACAAAAGCTGCTGCTTCTCTTTCCCTGACCCAGCCAGCGGTCAGCCACCACATCAGCCAGCTGGAGGAGGAACTTGGCGTTACCCTGTTTGTACGTGGAAAAGGTAGTTTAATGCTGACTCCGGAAGGGGAGATCGTCTTAAAATACGCACGAAGGATCAAAGCCTTATATGGAAAAATGGAAACAGAGATCAACAATTCCCGAAAACAGCTGACCAAGGTCCGCATCGGCATCACACACACCTCCGAAAGTAATCTGATCACGGAAGTGCTGGCCCGCTGCAGCAATGCTGACAATAATTTTTCCATAACGATTATTACGGATACCATAAATAATCTTTATGATATGTTGGATAATTATGAGATTGATCTGGCCATCGTAGACGGCACTCCAACCGGGCATTCCCTCTGTTCCCTGATGCTGGCTACAGATTATCTGGTGTGTGTTATGTCCATCCGTCATCCTTTGGCTAAACGCGCCATGGTCACTTTATCAGAATTAAAGCAGGAGCGGATGATCCTGCGCCTGCCTACCTCTGATACTCGTATACTTTTTGAGTCCACCTTAAAAAGCATCGGTGATTCCATTGACAACTTTAATATTACTTTGGAAGTTGACAACATTGCTACTATCAAGGATCTGGTACGAAAGGGACTGGGTGTATCCATTCTGCCCCAAAGTGCCTGCGCCAGAGAACAGAAGAAGGGAAAAATGGCAGTTCTGCCTATTGAAAATCTAAGCATGATGCGGGAGACCAAAATTGTATATAAAAAAGATTTTATCCATATGGATATCCTTCAGGAGATCACCCGGGTGTATCATGAAACAGCCAGAAGTTATCAGTGACTAAACCTACATTTCACCTGATGGTAACATCCAGGTAATAGACTTTTTTACATTTTCATAGGCAATAGACTTTTTACATTTTATAGTTTTACAAATCAATGAAAACGTTGTACAATAGATAGACTGGCTCTTTAAAGCGTTTAAGTGTGTTCAGGTGCTTTTACGCTTTTAAAACCGGAAATGAAAAATGACTGGAGATAAGTTATGATCGTTCATATAATCGAAGCTTTTTACCGTTTTCTGTGGGGTGATCTGTTCACTCTTAAATTCGGGGCATTGTCCATGGGAATCCCCCTGCTTGTACTTCTTCTGATCCCAACAGGCATTTACTTTACCTTCCGCACAAATTTCGTATCCGTACGTCTTTTCCCGGATATGGTGCGCTCATTATCAGAAAAGAAAAGAAAGGACAGCAGTTTGTCACCGCTGCAGACCCTTTTTGTATCTACTGCTACCCGGGTTGGTATGGGAAATCTGGTAGGTGTAGTGGCTGCTGTTTCTGCCGGAGGTGCAGGTGCTGTGTTCTGGATGTGGCTGACTGCCATTTTAGGTTCTGCCACTGCTTTTATAGAAGCAACACTGGCCCAGATCCATAAGGAAAAAGATCCTTTATACGGCGGTTATCACGGCGGACCTGCTTACTATATCCACTATTATGCAGAAAAAATGCGTGGACAAAAACTGCGCCATTCTGTAATTGCTGTTTTATTTGCCTTTTCCGGCCTGTTATGCTGGTGCGGTATCAGCCAGGTGATCAGTAACTCCGTTGCTTCTGCCTTTGAAAATGCCTTTTCCATACCACCTATTATCACTACTGTGATACTGGTGATCTTATCTGCTGTGATCGTGCTTCGGAAAAATGCAACTGTAAAGGCACTGGACATCATTGTTCCGGTAATGGCCGCTCTCTATTTTATTATTACTGTTTTTATCATCATAACCCACATTGGACAGCTTCCAGGGGTGTTTTCCAGAATTTTTAAAGAAGCTTTTGGTCTTCGTGCTGTAGCCGGCGGTGGTTTTGGCGCTGTGTTGATGAATGGTGTAAAACGCGGACTTTTCTCCAATGAAGCTGGCTCTGGTTCTGCTCCCTGTGCAGCCGCTGCTGCTGATGAAAAGGAACCTGTAAAAATGGGACTGATCCAGGCTTTAGGTGTATTTATTGATACCATTGTGATCTGCAGCTGTACCGCCTTTATCCTGCTCCTGGTTCCGGATGAACTTACATGCGGACTTATGGGAATGGAACTTTTACAGGCTGCCATGAACTACCACCTTGGAAGCTTCGGTGTGGTCTTTGTAGCTGTTATCCTGGCACTGTTCAGTTTTTCAACTTTTCTGGGCATCCTCTTTTATGCCCGGTCCAATGTATCCTATCTTTTCGGAAACCGCTGGCTTTGGCAGACTCTTTATAAAATTTTAGCTCTGGTCATGCTCTTTGTGGGCGGCATCCAGACGTATACTGCAGTATGGAACCTGGGAGATGTAGGCATCGGGCTGATGACCATTTTTAACCTAGCTGTTCTTATCCCGCTTTCCGGTGAAGCATTATCTGCACTGGCAGAATATGAGAAACTGCGTACACACCAATAATGCGTACGCAGCTTTTTATAGAATTCCCCTGTATCTATTTTGAAATTTGGCCGAAACGACCATGATCATCAGATACTTAATACAAATAGATTTTGTCATTCAGACAAAGATGGTCCACAAGATATGGACCTGACTTTTTAACATTATACACAGACTGCATAACGACGGATCCTGATCTTGAACATCAGGATCCTGATTTTTCTAATAGCTGTTTCAGATATTCCGGATCGTCCAGTGCCCGCTGCAGGTCTGACGAACGGCCAGATGCCAGAAGACTGGCATATAATTTATTCAACCTGGCCATTTCTGCTCGCCCTTCTGCTTGCCCTTCTGCACGTCCTTCCTCAAGACCTTTCGCACGTCCTTCTGCAAGACCTTCTTCCCTAGCTTCTTCACGGATCTCATCTGCATGTTCCTGAACATATTCTTTCATATACTGTTCAAACATCATATAGCGTTCCCCCATCTTCCGGCTTCTTTTGACCCGGCGCATGGAATCCTGAAGCTGTTTTACCAGTGTATCTTCATATTCAGCTTCACTTCCTGCCAGATCTGCCTTCACAAAATCAAGCAATGCTGTCAGTTCTTTTGGTACTTCTCCACGGTTTTCTCCGTTTGTGTTCAGAAAAATAGTGCAGACTCCATCTCCAAATGCATTCCCGGTTTCTTCACAGTATTTGCGGATGGTATACCGGCACTTTTTTTGAGCAAGGGGATCAAAATCGCAAATGAAAATGACATATGCATCTGCCAGTTCGCTGTAACTTCTTCCTTTTTCCAGCATTTCCACATCCATCTGGCTGTGATAATAGCGGCTGCGCCTTTCCAGGCTGTCTTTTTTCACCAGCTGCATCTCAATATCATAATGCGTCTGATCCTCATCCTTTGCAAATACATCCATGCGGATGCTTTTGTTTTCCGGATTAAAGAAGAAACCATGTTCCCTGCTGATCTCTACTCTTCCTATTTTCATTTCCAGCACGCGCTCAAGGAAACACCTGCAGTTCTCCGCATCCATCATAACAGCTGCGAACATAAAATCGTCGTGAAATACCAATTCTTCCAGTGCTTTTTTACCCATTTTCTTCCTCCGTGATACAGAGGAATCCTATAAGGATAGATTAGCACAAATCCCCCTCAGGTGCAATGTTTTTTTCAGAGTACCTGCTGGAAATGATTTCAGAACACCCACCGAAAAAGTCCCAAAGTGTTTCTTCACAGTATTTGAAAATACTATATAAGCAATTTGCTTTTTTCTTCAACTGCTTTTTGACCAAGGCAAAAACCATCCTCCTTACTCCATGCTGATACAATGTGGGCCGCCTTCCCATCTCCTCTTTTATTGGAACGCATGGTTTTTCCATCGATACAGATGATCTTCTTCAGCAGTTCCCCATCGTCCTGATTTAAACGATCCTGCTATTTTCCATAGAGCTGCTGCAGGATTTCTGGTGATATCATTCCCATTACGCGTCTTATTGTATCATGAGATGGTATTCCGTTTTTTAACTCTATATATTTGCGAAGATAATCCTGATAATTTTCTGCAAATAATGCCATTTCTACCCAGTCATCTGCATTTGCTAATGTTGCAAACAACACAATAACAAGAATGTCCTTTAATGTATGACGAACTTTTCTTTGCTGGCGATCATTTTCAATATATTCCATCCAATCTAATAATTCTTGCATATACTAACACCCCTTTTCTTTTAATTTTAACAAAAAAAGGGGCGTGTTCACAATTTATTTACTCATGCGTTTGTCGTGCTTTCGCCTCACGACAAACACACGAACGATCATCTGACATCAATTCTGCTTTCTGTTATTTTTTAAGCTTCTAAAAGTTCTTCTAGATACTGAATTTGGCATAAGCTAAGTACAAACCTTTTATTTCTCATCGACAACTTATGTCTTGTTATTTGTGCCGGTTTCAAACATCATGCGTAAAAGTAACATTGTGAGCTTAGATGCTCTATATGCTAGAGGCGACGTGGATACGCCTGTAAGAATAAGGATTGCCTGAAGTCAGGTGGAAACTTAAATATCAAACTTCTTAAACTGGAGTCAAAAGACTCCTCAGAAGCCCCCACTTCAAATTTCATCAGAAATTAAGTGGGGGGTAATTCACGTACATTAATTTCATCAAATCAATTTCATAACTTCATTTTTCTTTGTTGCAATAGTACATAACCCTCAAATAACGCAAGATCTTCTTTTGTTGTAATTTTAATATTTGTCTGATCTCCATACGCCTGATACAATCTATCTCCAAGAGCATACATCAAAGAAGTTGTATGCGGTTCGACCTTTTCAATTAAGCCTTTCTCTTTTGCCCTCTTATACACATTCAGAAGATAATCAAATCTGAACCCATAAGGACATGCGATCTGAATATATTTATCCCTATCAACCCAGGTCTTGCTAGTAGCATTTTCGTCATTACTTCCTAACAACTGATAACATGGCGTAGCTGTAATAGCTGATCCTTTATCTTTCATCACACGGATCACATCATTGACAATTTTATCCGATGTAAATGGTGCTGCTCCATATTGTATCATAACATAATCATCAGGCTTGATTTTGTCCTTTAAATTATTGATACCGCCCATTACAGAATCTTGAAAAGTATCTCCGCCATCTGCAATCCACTTTACTTTGCTCAGACCATATTGTTCGATCATTCCCGTAAGATACTCTTTCCATTTCTTATGGCAAACAACCTCTATAGCGTCTATCTGAGGATTGTTCTGAAAAATTTCAATTGTGTATGCCAAAACTGGTTTTCCAAGTACTTCAACAAACTGCTTCGGACGCCCTGCACCCACACGAGAACCAACTCCACCCGCAAGAATTATTGCTGTGACCATTATTCCTTTTCTCCATAACTTTCCAATGCGAAGTCAATAAATCTCACCAAATTTCTGTAAGATGGCAAGAAGAAAAAACTGTCATCATCGCCAACGCTACCTTTATAAAGCCCCCAACAGAACCAATAAAACGCTGAAATAGGGATAAATGCAATATAATACCGATGTTCATCTTCCGTTAACGTTCTACCAACAAAAGCCTTTAGGTATCTCTCTATCTGCTCATCCGACCAATCATAACGACATAAAATACATCCAATATCATTCGCCGCATAGTTTAAACCAGTGTATTCCCAATCAATCAGGTATATTTCTCCTTTTTCATCATAAAGATAGTTTGGTTCATATGTATCATTGTGGCAGAGAACTAAACCATACCCTAATCTTTTAGCATCGGCCTTTAACAATGGATATAGCCTTTCTACTTTTTCAACAAGATCAGCAAACTCTTTTCGCAGATTTCCTTTTGTTGCAGATGCAATGTCCATCAATTTTTTACCTTCTGCAACATTATCAAAGATTTTTACGCTTTCATCTGGTTCGACCTCATGCAAACGATGCAAATACTTCATTGCAACTGTCAGCTGTTCATTTGATTTTTCAAAGTTACAGTTTTTGGCATTCTGAACATAATGTGAAATCTTCCATCCTGCCATTTCCATATGTATCACGGATTTATCAATACCTATCTTTTTTGCTGCCAACTGTGCAAAAAGTTCTGATTGACGATCAGTCAAATTTCCTGCTGTTCCACCCGGATGACGATAGACATACTTTTCTCCATTGCACTCAAATGCAAACGAAATATTGGTAAGTCCTGCATTAATCACAGATATATCAATAATTGAATTAGGATTGCATTTTAAAGTCTCGCAGATATTTGTAATTATTTCCGAATCAACATTCAAAAGAAACTCCGAATCAAACGTTCGTAGATCGTCGATGCTATCAAATTCCAAAATTGCATTTGGCGAAAACTCTTTTTTATAAAATGTGAGCTGACGCATATGTTTTGCATAAAATTCTTCCCAAAACATTGAAGCGACACCAAAGTCATTTATTTCAGATTCCATAAGTTTCCGAAATATTTGGCTAAACCCCTCATTCATATATGCGTGTCCAACCATGGCTAGTGAGTCTTTTCCACCTATAGTTAAATCGGTGATCGCATCTGCATCTGAACACATAACTCCAAATTCCCGGAATTTCCCAGTCTGATATGATACTGCACGGTATGAACGGTTGTCCGAATTTTCCTCAATAAACGGGTTGGTGACAAAATAATGATCAGCACAACAAATAAATGAATTTGAAAGGTATTGTCTAACCACATAAAGTGAATAGAGATTTCCCTTCTTGCCAAACTCATTATTTACAACTAAATGAACACCATACTTCTGCTCCAAATAGAAAAATTTTTCCTTCATATAGCCAATAACTATATAAATGTCTTCTATTCCTGATTCTTTTAGTTGCTCTATCTGTCTTTCTATGAGAATTTCGCCCTTTACCCGAAACAAGCCTTTGGGTTTTTCATATGTAAACGGAGCAAAACGATCAGATTTTCCTGCTGCTAGTATAATCGCATTTTTCATTTTACCTTCTCCCTATCAACGCTTTTACTTTGAACATTAAAGTTAAAGCTAGATACAGAAGCATGGGAGGTTCTCTTTTCCTTTGGTGGCAATGTCATATAATCATTATAGACATATTTCAAAAAAGCATCATAGTTCTTTGTTCCGTAAAATTTATGTCCCTCAAAATCATACTCCGCTCTATCCAAAAACCAACTCTTTGGCATTCCATATCGTATTTTTGCTGGATGTGCATTTTTCATATAGAGTTTCCCAAATGTCGGAAACAACAAGGTTCTCACTCTGTTTGGTGTACTATTATTGCTTCTGCTCGCCATCTTTTCAACTCTTCCATATATCCACTTGACCGGAATCACCGAGAGAAAGCTATAAATTGCTTTTTTCATGCCTGTCTCATTAACTTTTCCTACACGAGAATACAATATTTTCCTTAAAAAGAAGCACCATAAATCTTGTAGTTCCATTCCGAGCACACTTTTGGGGCAATCATCAAGAGCAAAAATGTCTACACAGACGCCGTTTTTTCCTTTCATGTGTTCCTGTCCTGCTCGGACAAATGAAGTTCCGGTCCTACGCAATTTTCCATATTGCCAAAGATATTCTGGATCATTATAGTGATCTTGAAAGTAGCAAACAGAAGCATCCATTTCATCCGCAACTGCCCTGAATTTCTCATACTCTTCCCGAAGCATTGCAATATCTGAATCGTCATCCCATGGAATATAACCTTTGTGCCTAACAGCACCTAGTAATGTTCCGCAAGTAATGCAATATTTAATACCATGCTTTCTACAAACACGATCGAACTCAATTAGTAAATCTAATTCTAACAACTGCATTGTCCTGAATTCTTCCGGTGATAATTTTCTTGGCTCTGCCATTTTTCAGTTTCCTTTCCAACTTTAATCAAGCCCACAACAGAAAATAAAATCTGCTGTGGGCTCATACACACTATCTATTCTTTTTAAACCAAAGCCTTAGTATTTGTCATTATCTCCGTAAGAAATCATAGATGACGGTTCAGATACATCCACACTTTTCCTGGCCGGCTGTGGTGCTGGATCCGCAGAACCATCCTTTAATGTGAATTTACTTACCAAATCCTTTAAGAGCTGTGCCTGGCTGGAAAGCTCCTCACTGGCTGCAGCACTTTCTTCTGCCGTTGCAGAATTGCTTTGTACAACGCTGGAGATCTGGCTGATGCCCTCATTTACTTGCTTTACAGAAACTGCCTGTGACTCGCTGGCAGAAGAGATCTCCTCAATGGTCTGTGCTACTCCCTGAACGCCTTCGGTCAGCTGCTGCAATGCCTTGGCCGTTTCATTTGCAATCTTTGTACCACGGTCAACTGCGTGAAGAGAACCTTCAATGAGAGCAGACGTATTCTTTGAAGCTTCTGCTGATTTTCCTGCAAGATTACGAACCTCGTCTGCTACTACTGCAAATCCTTTTCCTGCTGCTCCTGCACGAGCTGCTTCTACAGCTGCGTTCAAAGCAAGAATATTGGTCTGGAATGCAATATCCTCAATCGTCTTGATGATTTTTCCAATCTCACTGGAGCTGTTGCTGATGTCCGTCATGGCAGAAAGCATCTCCTGCATACGCTGTCTGCTTTCTCCTGCCTGTTCGCTTACATTATCAGCCATGTCGCTGGCTGCCTTTGCATTTTCAGCATTTTTTTCAACATTATTGGAAATCTCATTAATGGTCGCTGCCAGTTCTTCCACGGAAGAAGCCTGCTCGGTAGCACCCTGGGATAATGCCTGTGCTCCGGAGGATACCTGATCGGAGCCTGCTGCCACCTGATCAGCTGACTGGGTAACACTCGAAAGCGTACTGCTTAAATTATCTCTCAGAAGAACCATAGAGTTATAGATCGCAACAAAGCTTCCTACATAATCCTTTGACATAGAAGAATACACATTAAAGTTTCCGCGGCTCATCTCTGTAAGGATATTTGTCTCATCTGCCACTACCGCGTTCAGGAACGCTGCTACAGACCGCAAATCATCGGAAAGCTTTCCAAGCTCATCTTCTGCCTTGTACTCGATATCAATATCCATATTACCGCGTCTCATTTTTTCCATAGCTTCCTGCAACTGTTTTACCGGCTCTACTACGGAACGTATCAGGATCGTTGCCATAATAACGGTAAGGATCAGTGCAACGATAACAATTATGATCCCTACAATAAACAGGACGTTTCTGGTCTGCATGGAAGAATTGTAATCATTACCAACAAGGTCTGTCACCTGATCGCTAAACTGATCCAGAATTCCTTCCAGCTTGGACACTTCCGGGTCAAACTCATCGATAAACGTGAGCCTTGCCTGCTCTTTCGCACGGTCAGAACCAGTGGACAGATACTCTATGACCTTGTTTGTGACCTCAGAAGTTGCCTGAAGCTGTGTATGAAACTGGTTTACCAGTGTCATATCTCCATTATAATGCTCCAGGAACCAGCCTGCGTTCTCCTCAAGGCCGGCTCTATACGAATCAACGTTTGAAAGATATGTTTTTGTGGCGGTGGGGTCATCATTAATCATAGCCTCCACCAGATTCTGGATTGTTGCCAGCATATAGATTTTTACCTTGTCTACACGTACGATCGCTTCGTGGTTATTTTTATAGAACTGGGCATATCTTGTACTGATATTAACCATTCCATAAAAAAGTGCACCAACTGTTACAAAAAAACAGATGACCACTGCTCCAAAAGCAATCGTGATTTTTTGCTTCATATTACGGTTCTTCATGTTCCTTCCCTCTCTTTGTTATTTCTTTCGTGGAATATTGTGGAATTTAATCCCTATTTTTATTATTCGGCAAGTACAGGAAAATCATAAGGGATGTTTGATTTTTTCATTTTTCTTTTCTGCGGTTCATTTTTCCCTTTTTCTTCCGTTGTTTCTTTCATTTCTGCAGATCCTTTTTTATTATGCGCATCTATAAATGCACAAAAATCTTTAAATGACACAGGCTTTGAGATCAGATAACCCTGAAGGAAATCACAGCCCATATCCGAAAGTTCTTTCGCCTGGAGCTGGTTTTCTATCCCCTCGGCCGTGATCTGGATCCCATATTTGTGCAAAAAATATATGATCTCTGAAATAAGATCTTTTGAAAAACTCGTTGTATCTATAGTCCAGACAACTGCCTTGTCTATTTTCAACACAGAAAACGGCATCTGCATAAGCCGCAGGAGATTTGACTCTTCTTTTCCAAAATCATCAATAGCTATGTGGCATCCTCTTTTCATCAGTTTTTCTGCCAGCTTAATGACTTGCTGCATATTCTGTATTTGATTACTTTCTGTGATTTCAAAACATATAACAGATATATCTGATGTACATTGATCTAGCATGGCAAAGATTTTCTTTTCTGATTCCACGCTGGAGCATGTGACCGGCGACAGATTTACATTTATTCTCTCAATGTTTCTTTTTTTTAGCTCTGGCAGCTGTTCTAACACTTTATTTAAAACCCACAGATCAAAACAGCTGACACAGCCCATTTCCTCTGCTTTGCGGATCACCTGTTCAATATTCTGATGGTGTCCGTCATCATACCGTAAAAGCGCTTCTGCAACATTCAACTTTTTTTTATTTAAATCGTAGATCGGCTGATAAAAAACCTTAAGATAAGGCAATGCATTTTCAAAATAGCTTTTCATGATTCTTCTCTTTTCATCCATTTGCAAGCTTGCTTTTTACATAGTCCTTGATCATTTCACCGCTGTGTCTATCATCTGGTACTGGCATATGGATCCGGTCACAGAGAGAAAGCCATTTGTCCAGCGTAAGGACTTCATTTTCCTCTTCTACATAATACAGATCTGTGGGAAGGATATCCTTACAAACTGCTACTGACGGAGAATTCCATTCCTGATATTCCTGCTCTGTAAAACGGATATCACAGTTTTTTTCTCCTTCTGTAACTTTCCTAAATTTGCTGCCTAATACGGTCTTTTCTTCTTTCCGTTCCTTTCTCCAAACCACTGTTCCATCCAGACAAAACTTTAAATAGGTTCCTGATCCCAGAACATCTGCGATCACTTCATTTTCGGATACTGCATATAGCTGTATTTCGTTGCTGCCAATATATAAAAGCTCTTCTATTTTTCCCTCTTCTCTGGTTTCTTTCAGGATGCATCCTGTTCTGGCATCGAAAAATACCAGAGTATCACCACAAACTGTAACCGAAGCGATTTCCCTTTCCGGATCTGCAAAACTGCACCAGGATACTTTTCCTGTATCCGTGTTCAGGATCAGCCATCGTTTTTTATAAGTTTGCGGACATAAAATGTTTCTGCCTATAGAAACAGCCCCGCCAAATACCCCCGGAATGCCACGTACTTTATTCTTATCCACCATTGTATAGGTCACATGCCCAGAAGTAAGATCTATGCAAAGGATGCTGTTGTACCATGCAGGCATACAATATAGTACATTACCTCTCTGAAAGCCTTTCAGGAATAACGGCTGTTCTATAAAATGCTCTGCATCACGGATCTGTACGGACTCAAACTGATCCTTATCTATATGGTAAATGGCCAGGTTTCTGGCAAAATATGGGACAAGATACAGTCTGTCTTCTACCCGTACAACAGAACGGAACAGATCTCCCTTAAATGCCAATTCTCCCGGAATCTTTCCTATGCAGGAAAGTCTGTCCATTTGTTTATCATAATGAAACAGCAAGTTTACTTTTCCGTGAACAAACCACACTTCTTTTTCATCTTCCCAAAAAGCTCCCGGCCAGCATGGTATCTTACATTCCTTTTCTCTTACCAGGGAATCCTGATATAAAACCGGTTTTCCTGTTTCCCAGAACAACTGGGCTACAGAGCTGTAATCCCCGTAATAGCAGTCGCAGGAAGCAATGGCAAGATCAAGATCGTATCCGCTGTCCAGGATTCCCCAGCCTTCTTCTTCATAAGAAGCCAGAAGTTCTCTATATTTCTGTAAAAGCTGGGGCCGCATCACCTTCAGTGTCTGTTCATACAGTGGGTGAGGACGCAGCCACAAAGCAAGGTCTTTTCTTGTTTTAAAATAAAGTAAGACTTCTTCTATTTTTTTCATCATATCCGGCTGGTTTAAAAGTGCCTCAATGGAAAGACCGTAAAATACTGTCTTTTTCCTGGATCCGTCAGGACTGTAAAGACATTCCTGCCATTTTTCTGGAAGAGATCCATCTTGTCTTTTCGTATCACGGGCACGTTCAATCTTTGGTGATCCAAAGTTTTGTACCTTCTCTTCCCATTGTTCTGCCTGAACTCCTTTAATCCAGGAACACAGGATATTGATAAAAAGCTCCCTCTCCTGCTCTGTTGCCGTAACAATACAGTCTGCATTAACAGGCCCCGATAAAGTCACAAAACCGGCGCTTCTCTCCTGACATTTCACAGACTCCACATTATCTGTGCTTGCTGTGGTATAATAAGGAAGATATACCAGCTGATCTGCATATTTCTTCAATCTGCTGCTATAAAAATCAGGATGGACACTGGTCAATATATTGTTCTGGTCATATGGATTGTGGATAAACACCGCATCCGGTTTTTTATCTTCCAGGCGGAATGTGCGGTAATCTGTGACAGGAACATCTGGTGGATACTGATCTCCCTCGTAGTGTTCTACTGCAAGATTTCCTTCCTGGTCTTTATCAAAATAGGGGATCGGTACAACATAAGCATCACAATCCGGATCCTTATCTGCCGCTTTCCAGACGGTTTCCATAGAATCCCACATAGACACTTTATATGGAAGAAAGACAAAACAGAGACGGTCTGTTTCAATCTCGTTCTCTATATGGTCATATAAGAGTTTCAATTCTTTCTTTATTTTTTTGTACAGCTTCGCCATCTGTTTTTTACTGTGAAGGTTCTGGCTCATCTCATAAAGATCTTCACAATATACTTCCAGAAGGGGGACCAGATCTGCTTTTCCCACATTTTCCAGCTCTGTTCCCAACCAAAGGGCTGTTTCCTGAGATTGCGAAAGCGCATCGATCATCACTTCTTCTGTATTCTGGCCAAATCCCATGTACACTCTTTCATTTGCTCGCATTAAAAGGGCTGCTGTCTGTAAAAGTCTTCTTTTTTCTCTTCTTTTGATGGACATTTTTACGGTTTCCTCCAAAAATGATCAGATATCCCATTTCATAAAATTTTATCGGCGTTTTCTTTTTTTTTATAACTGTTTTATCAATTCACTGTTTCTTTTTTGAATTTCCCTTATCCATTTTCAACCACCGCCGATAAGGTTTAAAGAAATACTATTCTGATTATTATGAAAAAAGGCGGTGTACAATATGAGCAGTGGTATGGACAGCAGTATTCTGGATACATACCTTTATGAAGAAAACAATCTTTTAGACCAGTTAGACGAAATGCTGGTTGCTGATGAGAAAAACGGTGATTTTTCCGCCGATGACGTAAATGAGATCTTCCGTATCATGCATACGATCAAAGGCTCTTCTGCAATGATGGAATTTAATTCGATCTCCACGATCGCCCATCATATTGAAGATGTATTTTTTTATATCCGTGATAAAGGGATAGAAACTCTGGATCCTGAGCATAAGAAAGAGCTTTTCAACCTGATGTTCCGTTCAGAAGATTACTTAAGGAGCGAGATTGAGAAGGTAGAACAGGGCGTACCTCTTTCTACTGATATTGATGCGTTCTCCAATGAGATCAATTCTTTTTTGAAGAAGATCAGTGGTACTGCACCTGCACAGCCGGAAGCTTCACAGGCTGCACCTGCAGCTTCTGGTGCTGCTGCTCCTTCTTCTCTTCCTGATGATAAGGATGCAGCCTGCTTTTTCCATGTTTTTCTGGAAGAAGGCGTGGGAATGGAGAATCTGCGTGCTTACATGATCGTAAACGCAGTAAAGGAATGTGATGTAAACTTCCGTTTTTACCCCAGTGATATGGAAACAGATCAGGATACTTCCCAGACGATCGCAGAAAATGGATTTTTCCTTGCCTTTAACTCCAGGGAAGATGCTTCCAAAGCTGAAGGGATCTTAAAGACACAGAACCATATCCGTTCTTACGAGCTTGTAGATGACCCAAAAGCAGCTCCGGCTCCGACAGTCGAAACAAAAAAAGTTTCCCCTTCCAAATCACCTGCATCAACAGCTTCATCCCCGGATACAGCTGCAAAAAAAGTGGCTCCGCAGCTTACTCATACCCCGGTCAAGCAGAATCTGATCAGTGTCAACCTGATGAAGCTGGACAGCCTGATGGATATTGTTGGTGAGATCGTTATCACAGAATCCATGGTCACATCTTCCCCTGAATTATCCCTGCTGCCAAGGGACAACAGGGATAATTTTATGAAATCAGCACGCCAGCTGCGTAAACTTACCAATGATCTGCAGGATATTGCCATGTCTTTACGCATGGTCCCGATTTCCGGCGTATTCCAGAAAATGAACCGTATTGTGCGTGATATGAAGCAAAGCCTGGGAAAAGACGTCCGTCTGACCATTGTAGGTGAAGATACTGAGGTAGATAAGACGATCGTAGACAATATACAGGATCCTATCATGCATATCGTGCGTAACAGCATGGATCATGGGATTGAAGAAACAGCCCAGGAACGTATTGCTGCCGGTAAGGATCCCCAGGGCGAGATCGTTCTTTCCGCTTCCCATACCAGCAGTGAGGTTGTTATCTCCGTTAAAGATGACGGATATGGCATGGATCCCCATAAGATTCTTGAAAAAGCCCGGTCAAAGAACATGCTGACCAAGCCTGATTCTGAATACAGCCAGAAGGAGATCCTGGGGCTGATCATGCTTCCCGGATTTTCCACCAATACAGCGGTAACTGAATATTCCGGTCGTGGTGTTGGAATGGATGTTGTGAAGAAAAATGTAGAATCCTTAGGCGGTATCGTTTCTGTATCCAGTACCTACGGAGAAGGAACTACTATTTCCATGAAGATCCCGCTGACTCTGGCTATTGTAGATGGAATGAAAGTAACGGTAGGTGATTCTATTTTTACTATACCTATCGCCAATATCCGTCAGTCCTTTAAGGTAAAAGCAGATCAGGTGATCAAAGATGAATATGGCAATGAAATGGTAGAACGTGTTGACCATTTTTATCCTATCGTCCGTCTCCATTCCTTCTATCACCTTCCAACTGAGGTTACCCAGATGGAAGACGGTATCCTTTTATGGGTGGAAGCAAATGACCGTTCTTACTGCCTGTTTGTAGATGATCTGATCGGCGAGCAGCAGGTGGTAGTAAAGCCGCTTCCTGCTTTTCTCAGTGAATTTAACCTGAAAGACCACGGCATCACCGGCTGTACCATTATGGGTGATGGCAATATCAGCATCATTCTGGATATCCTCAGCTTATATTCCATAGCTGTAGAGAATGCGTAAACAGGAGGTTTTAAAATGGCTGAAGTAACAGAAACAAATATCCAGACAGACGTACCGGCTGAAAACCAGTCCGTTGAACGCTGTCTTACCTTTGAGTCGGGAGATATGACTCTGTTTTTAAGTATCAATAACGTAACGGAGATCATCAATGACTGTGCGATCACTCATCTTCCACTGGTACCTGATTATATTAAAGGAATCATCAATCTGCGTGGTCAGATCCTTCCGGTAGTAGATATACGGCTCTATATGGGCAAGCCTGCTTTGGAATATAACAGTAAGACCTGCTTTATCGTTTTAAATGTAGACGATCTTCCTGTATGCATCGTTGTGGATTCTGTGCAGCAGGTGATCGATATTGATCTTCAGGATGTACGTCCGATCCCTATCAAACGCAGACAGAAGCTGTTAGATGGTATGATCACACTTGAAAATGGGACTGTGCTTATGTCTTTTGACTGCAAGTCCCTGGTCAGCTCTTAATGTACTCCCGGAATCTTTTTGTACTTGATTTTGCGAGAAGATTTTTTGTCAGCCGCAAAGGCAGGTGCAGGAAAGACTCCGAGAGTACATCCGATTCCTAAGGAGGTCATACAATGCTTACATTAAGTGACGGGGATTTTAACCGTCTTTACACTTATATCCAACAGCACTATGGCATCAATCTGAGCCACAAAAAACAGCTGATCACCAGCCGTCTTACTAATATGCTGCAGCAGAAAGGGTTTCATAGTTTTACAGAATACATAGATGAGATCATCTCAGGTAAAGATCCTGAGATGGTTTCTGTTATGTTAAACAAGCTGACTACCAACTATACCTATTTTATGCGGGAAAAAGAACATTTTGACTTTCTCCAGAAGCAGATTCTTCCTGAGCTTGCAAACAAGCATTCCCGGGACCGTTCTATTGCGATCTGGAGTGCCGGCTGCTCCTCCGGTGAAGAACCTTATAACATTTCTATGTATCTGAAAGAATATTTTTCCGCTATTCCCGGAAGCTGGGATACACGTATCCTTGCTACGGACATTTCCCAGCGTGTTCTGGATTCTGCCATGGATCCCAGATATTCCCTTGAAAGCTTAAAAGAGCTTCCGCCTTCCTGGCAGGAACGCTATTTTGTTCCCATAGGATATAAAACCTATACTGTTTCAGATGCTTTAAGAAAAAATGTGATTTTTCGTTCCTTTAACTTGATGGATCCCATCCATTTCCGCAAAAAGTTTGACCTGATCTTCTGCAGAAACGTGATGATCTATTTTGATCGTCCTACGAAGGCGGCACTAGTAAGGCGCTTTTATGATGCTACCGCTCCGGGAGGCTACTTATTTATCGGACATTCTGAAAGCCTGGATAAGGAAAACTGCCCGTTTTCCTATATTGAACCGGCTATTTACCGAAAGATCTGATCCCGTAGGTTATCTCATACGTTATTACAGTTATCTTATTAAGGAGGCATTATGATCATGGATCATAAATTAAAATTAATGGTGGTGGATGATTCACCCTTGTTCCGCACCTGGCTGATCCGTTCTCTCTCTGAGGATGACCGCTTCCAGGTTGTAGGATATGCTATAAATGCCTTTGATGCCCAGGAAAAGATCCCCAAGCTGCAGCCGGATATGCTTACCCTGGATATTGAAATGCCGGGAATGTCAGGCATTGATTTTTTAAAGCAGCTGCTTCCTGTCCACCCTATCCCGGTGATTCTGGTATCTTCCCTGAACCTGAGGGTTTTTGATGCCCTGGAAGCAGGAGCTGTGGATTTTGTACGGAAACCGGATGAAGCCAATGGACTGTCTAAAGAGATCTTTCTTTCTACACTCCGCTCCAAACTTGTGGTAGCGGCTGCTTCCCACGTACACCTTCCTTCTGCTCCTGCAGACCCTCAGGCAGGCGGTATCCGCAAGGTTTCTTCTTTACCTCCTGCCAGAAATACTTTCCTGCAGAAACCAAAGATTCCTCTGGGTGCTTCCCCTGAAACAGTGATCGCTATCGGAGCATCTACAGGCGGTACAGAAGCCATTCTCGAGGTAGTAAAGAATTTTCCTGCAGATACTCCCGGAGTTGTTATCACCCAGCACATGCCTGCCGGTTTTACAGCCATGTATGCAGAGCGCTTAAACAGGATCTGCAAAATGGAAGTACGGGAGGCGAAAAACGGGGACCGGATCCGCAAAGGTCTCATGCTTTTAGCTCCCGGAGGTCTGCAGATGCGTGTGGTACCTCTTGGAAACTCCTATGCAGTCAGTGTACAGGAAGGAGAAAAGGTAAACGGACACAGACCTTCCGTGGATGTGCTTTTTGACTCAGTTGCATTACATGTGCGGGAACACGCCATCGGCGTTCTTCTCACAGGAATGGGAGCAGATGGAGCTGCCGGTCTTTTGCGCATGCGCAAAAACGGCGCCTATACAATTGGTCAGGACAAAAACAGCTGTGTTGTATACGGCATGCCTATGGAGGCACATAAGATCGGCGCTGTATGCCAACAGTGCCCTTTAAGTACCATTGGACAGACTGTGCTGGCCCGTGTATCCCTTCGTTAATATATTTAGAAATGAATGGATAAAAAATGAAAGGTGTAAATTCAAAGAACCAAAAGAAATATATGAATAAAACATTGAAGCAGTTCCGATTTGCGAAAAGGGTGATACAGCTGTCTATCACCGGTACGGTTTCAGTGATCACTGCCAGCCTGAGCTTTTATTTCTGCCCGGGCTTTTCTTCCCAGGTCGTAGATGAGGTCAGATCTGGCATTTACTTTGTACAGAATGCCAGCCACCGTAAATTTCAGGAGCTGGAAGACTTTTTTAAAAAACAGAACCAGACAGAACAGGAAGCACAACCAAGGACAGAGCTTTCAAAGGATACTTCCGGAACACAGGGAGTCCCAGATACATCTTCTGTCACCTCAAAGACCTCTCCGGTAATCCTTGGTAAAGCAGAAAACCTGGATATGGAGGCAAAACCGGGATCAGACGGCAATTCTTTAGATGCTGCCATCCTGGATACCTGTATGGGACCGATGTACTACTATAATCAGGGAGATACCCGCTGGAGCAGTTATCTCTACGGCGGTTCAGATCCCATGCTCCAGTATGGATGTGGTCCTACTGCTGCTGCCATGCTCATCTCCAGCTTCACAAATGGCGGAGAAGCCATTACCCCGGTAACTATCGCAGACTGGTCTGCTGCCAATGGCTATTATGCCCCCCAGAGCGGCTCCTATCACAGTCTGATCCCATCTGTCCTTACTGCCTATGGCTTTCAGGTAGAATCTGTAACAGACCATTCTCCCCAAAACGCAGCTTCCCTTCTTTCTTCCGGTCATATCCTGGTCGCCCTTATGGGTAAGGGAAGCCTGACACAAAACGGTCACTTTCTCCTGATCACAAAACTCCTTCCTGACGGAAATGTTTCTATCGCAGATCCTAACAGCTTTGATAACAGCACCTGCGAATGGGAGCTTCCTCTTCTCATGGAAGAGTTGAAAAAAGTCTATGACAGCGGTGCCCCGCTCTGGGCCGTTTCCATGGCTGCATCAAACTCTTCCCTCTCCTGAGGAAGGAGGATTCCCCTGAACATCCGCTCCAGGTCTTTTCTGCCCATCGCCATAGCCACCCGCAGAAGGATTACCTTGTCTTTTATATCTGAATAATCATAAATCTTCCCTAAAAACTGAACTACCTCTTCTGCGCCGACATTGCTCTCTGTAAAACAGTTGATCAGAGTCAGCAGCGCATTCATATCTTTGTGGTCAGTATTCAGTACGATCACACAATAGCGGACCGCTTTCTGGTAATCTCCCAGCTTCCTGCAGCCTTCTCCCAGACACTCATACATCTGGATCAGCATGGAAGTGGTAAAGATCCCCCTGTTCACTGTTCCATAGGTTTCCAGCTTTGCTATAGCCAGTTCATACATCTGTACCGCTTTTTCATATTGCCCCTTTCTCCAGTACCAGTCCCCCATAACACAGTCAAAATCAGGCTCTTTCGGAAGCTTTTCCACTGCTTCTTTGTAAATAGCTTCCACCTCGGCTTCCGGTGCGTTCAGGCACTGGGAGACCCTTAACAGGTTTGTATAGGTATAAGAACTTCGCTGATCATATACCCCCAGTTTTTCCGGCATGGCTGCCACCGCCTTTTTGTATGCATCCCTTGCTTCTTCATTTTTTCCGTCTGAAGAATAGGTGTCTCCCAGATATCCAAGATAATCACAATTTTCAGGCTCCTGCTTCAGGATCTCCAGGATGATGTTCAGATTTCTTTCAAATTTGGACTTATCCTTCTTCTCCTGTTCCTGGTAACCGGTATGGAGGAAAGCCAGCTGCTGTGTAGCATCGGTCAGATGCAGTCCGGATCTTCCTTTTCTGACCAGGTGTTCATGTATTTTTCCTACATAGCGCAGCTCCGGCCGGTTTACAAAGAATCGGATCATGGTGCCGCCGCTTGTGATATTGTTATTTTCATCCAGATCTACGATCCCTGTAAGAAGGCCGTCTACATCGTCTCCCACATATTCCAATATCTCCGGAATCTTCGCTGCATCCTCCGGAGTAAAGCTTTCATCCGCATCAAGAAAGGCGATCCAGTCTCCTTTTGCCTGGTCAATGGCAAAATTTTTGGCAGCAGCAAAATCATTGATCCATGGGAAAAAAAATATCTTTGCCCCCATTTCCCTGGCAATCTCCACGGTACGGTCACTGCTTCCTGTATCTACTACGATCTGTTCACACATAATATCCTTCCCCCAGGAAAGGGCACGGCGGATATTTTTTTCTTCATTTTTCACGATCATACACTGTGATATGGTTTTTTTCATCATCTGTTACCTTCTTTTTAAGTTCTAAAGGACATATTTAAAAAAAGAGGATCTGCGCAAAGCAGATCCCCTAAAAGATGCAGAATCAATTTCAAGATTACTGCAGCATGCTTAATACACCCTGAGGCATAGCGTTGGACTGGGAAAGCATAGACTGAGCAGCCTGTAAAAGAATGTTGTTCTTTGTATAAGCTGTGATCTCATCTGCCATATCTGTATCACGGATACGGCTTTCCGCAGAGGTAATGTTCTCAGAAGTAACCTTCAGGTTGTTTACCGTATGCTCCAGACGGTTCTGGGCAGCACCAAGCTGTGCACGGTAAGTAGATACTTTCTCAATTGCAGCATCTACAGATGCCATTGAATTGAATGCCTCAGTTGTGTTAGATACCTTAAGATCATTAACCTTTAATTCTCCAGCTGTCATATCCTTCTGTTCAACGGTCATTGCGTTGGTCGTATCTGCACTAGCACCGATAAAGAATGTAAGTGGGGTATCCTTCTTTGCAGGCTTTAAAGGTGTCTCACCGTTGAACTCTGTAGTAGTAGCGATACGAGTAATCTCTTTGTTCAGTGCATCAAGCTCAGCCTTGATGTTGCCTCTTGCAGTTGAGGTATAAGTACCGTTTGCTGCCTGGGTAGTCAGAGTCTTCATACGCTGAAGCATGGAGTGGGTCTCTGTCATAGCACCTTCTGCTGTCTGGATCAGACCGATCGCATCGTTTGCGTTGTTTACAGCCTGGTTCAAACCATTGATCTGGGAACGCATGGTCTCGGAAATAGCCAGACCTGCTGCATCATCGCCTGCACGGTTGATCTTGTAACCGGAAGACAGCTTCTCTAAGTTTTTGCTCAGTGCGTTCTGGTTGATACTTAAGTTTCTGTAAGAATTGATCGCTGCAATATTATGCTGAATTACCATAATGAATTCCTCCTTTTATAAAAGAAAATATGGCAGTGGACTCCTTTCCTCTGTCTTCTATTGTCCCAAGGGCCCTTTCTGGAACAGCAGAATTTTCTTTCTATATATATATCGTCTTATGTTAAAAAAACATAAGCCTGTTTTTCATTATTTCTTTCATTTTTATTTTAAAAGTTCAAGTATGGTCTGAGGGAGATTATTTGCATTTGTAAGCATCATATTAGAGGACTGTAGGACGATGTTACTGCTGGTGTATTTCGTGATCTCCTCTGCCATATTGGTATCACGGATCTGGCTTTCTGCCGCCTGCATGTTTTCACTTGTAACGCTTAAATTATTGTGGGTGTGATCCAGATGCATATAAGCAGCTCCAAAGGATGCCCTGACTTTAGAAACAGCCTCTATTGCGTTTTCAATGTATCCCACAGATTCTTGTCCCTTTTCTACAGTGGAAAAATTTGTCTTATCCAGCTGTAGTTCCCTGCTTCCTATATAATAGCGTTCTACATCCAGAACTTCTCCATCCTGAGTAGAACCGCCGATCTGGAGCGGGATCGGGTTCTTATCGTCCAGCACTGGCGGCTGCCAGCCCGGTGTAAATGCATTGGCATCTGCCCTGGAAAACAGGGAGATTTCTCCAAATTTAGTGGTAGAACCAATCCTGTCAATCTCCTCAAGGATCTGGTCTTTTTCCATGTTCAAGGTTTCCCTGTTGGATTGATCGTAAGTTCCATTTGCAGATTTTAAAGCCAGAGTCTTCAGTCTCTGGAGCATGGAATGGACCTCTGTCAAAGCGCCATCTCCTACATTGGTAAGTCCGATGCCGTCATCAATGTTTCTCATCGCCTGGTTCAGGCTGTTGATCCTGCTGCGCATACCTTCCGAGATCGCCAGTCCAGCTGCATCATCTCCTGCACGGACAATCCTAAAGCCGGAAGACAGCTTTTCAAGGGACTTTTTCAGCTTTCCTGTTTCGATCCCCTGATTTCTGGCAGCATTAATGGATGCTATGTTATTCTGCACCTGCATGATGTTTCACCTTCCTTTGTATCTTCTATAAAGAATATCATCAAATAACCATTTGTTTTTATTATCGGCAAAATGCCTTATTTTATTGATATCAGGGTCAAAAGGCCGGAATTGCGGGAGTGCAAAGCACACAGCAATCCGGTATCTGTCTGTCAGATCAGCGTACCCGTATCCTTACCCATATTCATCATCATCTGAAGACGGAGGATCTGCACCATATTAGACCAGTCTTCCCCGGAAAGGTTCTCTCCCTTTCCTGCTGCCAGAAGTGTACCAAGGCTGCCGGCGCCGGACAGACCGGCATTTCCCGCAAAGCTGCCTAAAAGACTGCCTGCTGTCAGGCTGCTTCCTGTAAGGCCACTTCCTATAAGGCTGCTCACTGCTGTACTGCCGGATGTTTTACCATATGTTCCGGTGCTCACCGTACGTCCTGCCAGGATCGTATTGTTTCCCGTATAATCTGCCATGATCTTTTTTACATAATTCTGGGTTTCTTTATATGGTGGGATGCCTCCGTATTTGGTCACACTGCCCGGTCCAGCGTTATAGGCTGCCAACGCAAGGCTTACGTCTCCTCCGAACCGGTCCAGATTTTGTTTTAAGTATTTTGCCCCTCCAAGGATATTTTGTCTGGCATTGTAAGGATCGCTTACTCCAAGAGAACGGGCTGTTCCCGGCATCAGCTGCATCACGCCCATAGCCCCTGCTTTGGATACAGCCTTTGGATTAAACCCTGACTCCGCCTTTGCCACCGCCCTGAGAAGTTTAGAAGGGATCTGATATAAAGCAGAAGCTTCTTCGAAAATAGAATCCATATCTTCTTTTATGGTATTCAGCCCATTTTTCAGTATCCCCTGAAATTCCTGGACCGGTGTTGTCTTTTGTGTCTGATCTGCTGCCTGTGCAGCTAACTTTACTCCATCTCCTGTTATCGGTGCTAAACTCATATTTTTTACTCCTTTCGGCCTGCGCCGTCTGCTCCAAGGTACCAGCCATCCTGAGAACAGTTTACTGCCATAGATCCATCGTTATTTAGATAATACCAGATATTTTTATCATACAGCCAACCGGTCTTCATATCCCCATCCGGGTTTAAGTAATACCATTTTCCGTTTCCTGTGTCCACCCATCCGGTCTTCATACATCCATTTCCGTCAAAATAATACCATTTTCCACCATACGGGAACCAGCCCCTGGTACGGTTTCCTTCAGCATTAAAGTAATACCATATACCTCCCACCAGCTTCCAGGTATTGACTGCCAGAGTCCCATCCGGCATAACAAAGTTGTCTCCCTTTAGAGAACCTGCTATGCCGGGACCAGTACTGCTGCTTTGAGAAGTTGCTGCATGTTTTTTTTCTTTCTCCTCTTCCTCACTGTCATCTACATCCTGTTCCTTTGATGTAATAAATTCCCCTTCTTTTAAGTATTTTTTCTGTTCTGCCGTAACCGGGACCGCTTTTACCTGATAATAGTAGATCTTGTCCGGATCTGTCATGTACTCCTTTAAGCTGACAGAGTTATCTGTAACTGTCATCCGTTTTACCACTTTATCATTTCCATATAAAGTCAGGGTATAGCCCGGAGCATAGTCTACCTTCTTCCACACTGCCTTTTCTGAGTCAAGTGAGCTCCAGCCTGCTAAAGCTGTATCACCCAGAACAGTGACCGGCGTATAGTCCACTTTTACCTGCATGGTGGTATTATCCAGGGCTTTCGCCGATACAAGATCCGCCCCGGTCACACGGCATTTGGATCGTCCAAGGGACACAGGAAAATACTTTCCCTGTGCAGCATCCACAGTGATCTCCATCCGTACCTTTTTACCAGGTTTCCAGTTTTCATATTCTGTTTTGTAATAAATATCCCCAATGGATACCCCTGATCCGTTGATGGTGATCTGGGGCTGTGGTATTTCCCCCGGATCTCCATAAGTGGTGTTAAATTTAATACTCATGGTCTCGATGATGCTGCTGTCTGCCCCATAAGCTGTATACACTGTATACATATGAAAGATTCCCCCTGGCACAGACTGTAAGCTTCCTGTGCTAAGCAGCAGTCCTGTTCCGGCACAAAGGAGTATTTTTCTGATCATTTTCATATCCATTCCTCACATATCTTTACCTGTACCAGATTCCGTCCTCATTAACATAGAATCCATTGATATACTGGTTTTTTGCCATTTCACCTGAATCCGGCCAGAAATAATACCAATTCCCGTCAACCTGATACCAGCCGGTAGCCATAACTCCGTCAGCATCCAGGAAATAAGTTTTCCCTTCACGGATCAGCCAGCCGGTAAACATGGCTCCCTGAAGGCTGTTGTCCAGTGTGTTTAAATAATACCAGGAACCATTCTGTTCCAGCCAGCCGGTATATAAGGAGCCGTCTTCTCTGAAAAAGTAATAATCCGCCCCTATGATCTTCCAGCCTCCATAAGCCATGGTTCCCTGTATATGCCCATTTTCCGTAAATGGCCAGAAATAATACCACTGACCATTGATCTTTGCCCATCCGGCCGCCATTTCCCCAGTATCATACAGGTAATACCAGTCATTTGCTGGCTTCTGCCAGCCGGTGAGCATCGTGCCATTGACATCAAAATAATACCAGTATCCGTTGACCGACTGCCATGCACCACGGCATATAGAGCCATCCGGAAATCTGTAATTCCATATATTGTCTTTTTTTACCCAGCCTACTGTATCTGTGGTTCCGGACTTTGCCGAAGGATTTTTTGTCTGCTGGCCTTTACCATCTGATACATACCGGTCTGTAATGGAAAGCTCCCCGGATTCTATCCATTCACTTTTTCCACCATATTTTTTTTGTGAATCCGTTCCCGGTACCGTGCGCACCTTAAAGGTATACTCTCCTGTTTTTGTCATATATGGATAAAAATTATACTGGACTGCACTGGTCTGGGAGACGCTGTAAACTTTCGATTTTCCTCTGTAAAGCTGTACCTCGTAATAACCGGAGGTGTTATCCGGCTTTTCCCATTTAGCCTGTCCCAGGCTTTTTTCATTCCACCAGGCATCTTCCGGAGCAGCATAGTCTCCTTTGATCCCGTTTATCCGCAGGGTAACTACAAGATCATCCCCGTCTCTCCTGGCAGACACAAAGGTTCCCCCGCTGATCTTTACATTGGCTTTTTTATAGCTGGAAACAAAATAATCTTCGCTGACATCTTCCGGTTCCAGGGTGACTTTCATCTGAGGTTCTTCAGAAGCCTTCAGTTCATTGGAGCTTTTGTCTGTCCATTCTGCCTCGGAAACGCTGTATTTACTTCCGCCTGCATCTACTGCTACTTCCCCATCTGAAACCGTGGTCGTTTCCAATTTTATATCCGGAAGCTTGCTGCCTGCTTCCAGCTTGGATGTAACACGGATATTTACTGTTTTTATCTCTTTTGCTGCTGCAAACGCATCTATCTTTCCCCATTGGAACAGCAAAACTCCTGAAAGGAGGAGCAGAAGCATTTTATGTCTGTGTCTGAACTTTCTGTCAGGTATTTTCGGATTTTGTTTCATTCTCTTTTTCCTCCGATGACGGCACATATCCTAAAAAATAAATGTAGATTTCTATGATCGCCTGATATAATTCTTCCGGCACAGCCGCTCCCAGCTGTAATCTGCTTAAAAGAGTTGCAAGGGAATCATCCTCATAAACAGGAACTCCTGACTTTCTGGCTGCTTCTGTGATCTTTTCTGCCATATATCCCATTCCAGAAGCAACGATCACCGGGGCGCTGTCCTTTTCCGGTGAATATTGAAGTGCAACTGCTTTTTGTTCTAATAACCGCTCAAACGCTGACATTGATTCCATTCTCCTTTTTTCTAATCTTTGGGAAAACATCCAGAAGACGGTAATGAGCTTTTCTTTCCTGTACCTGCATCATTTTCACGCGCATCCCGTTTCTGGCACATATTTCCTGAAGCTTTGCCTGTATCTCTCCGGCACCGGCAGAAAGATTTTTAGGAATTCCCAATTCCATGGATATTTTATGATCCTGGAGATCTGCCAGAAGCTGGAAATCTCCCACCCCCCTGATCTCAAAGTCCACCAGAAGGCGTATTTTCCTGCCTCCATCTTTCTCTTCTTCTTTTTTCTCTGCATCCGGATCGATCCAAAATTCAGATACAGCTTCTTTTCCCTGATATTGAAAAGGAAGGATAAAATGATTGACAGGCATATATACGCTTTCGTTTACCAGCATCCCACGCATCAGCTGGTAAAAATCCTGTACCTGTTCCAGCCCGGCTTCTCCTTTTGCTCCTCTTTCCACAAGTGCGCCAAAGATATCTCCATAAATATTTCCTTTTTTTCCTTCTGAACCGGTAAGTACAGCATACAGTTCTTCAGGCTCTGTTTCAAAAAAACGTTTAAAATCCCTATTAGCTGCCATTTGTTCAAAAAGGCTCCTGAGAAGGGCACTGCTTCCGTTTTCATAACGTGCCCCATAAAGGATCAGCTGGATCACGCTGCTTCTTACACTGCCATAATCATGGGTACGGGAAATATATTTTGAAAGAAAGGGAACCAGCTTCTGAAACAGAACCTGGGCATTTTCTTTCGTTTCCCCATTTTCTGCCTTCCAGTCCAGCTGATCCAGAATTGATGCATATTCCTGTCTTGCAGAGGTGTAAAGCATTCCTTTTATTTCATCTGTCAATTCCTGCATCTGCCCTAAAAGATGCTCACCGCTGGAATAATTATTGAATACCTGAAGGAATTTAAGGGCTGTTTCCTGCAGGCCTCTGTTTCCTTCCTGCTGCAAAAGAGTTCTCAGGTTTTCAAAGAAAGTACCGGAAAATTTAGTCTGTCCCTGCATTTTTAAAAAATCCAACAGCTGGCCAGGATCTTCAAACCTGGCAGAATCCAGCAGCTGCTGCACCATTTTTCCCAGGTCTTCATCACCTTTAGCGATAAAGGCTCCATCCCGGAACAGGATCCGGCCCAGGGAATCCTTTATTTCATTTTCCTGCCCCAGCTTCTGAAGAAAGTCAGTATAATTTCCATTATAATTGCGGATGCTGAAGCCACTTTCATTTTCCTGGTCACCAGCGGTACCGCTTTTCTGTCCATCTGCCCGCACTACACGAGATGGGTCAGAAGGATTCTGGATCTGGGAACTGTTCAGGGCGCTTTGCTGCTCCTGGCCTGTATGGACATTTCTATTATCTATATATGTAGAAGGATCTGTTACCTGTAATATATTAGACATGTTTTATTCCTTTTCTTTTTGATTCTATATATTATAATAATATGAGTTTATCCTGCATACTTCCATATGCATATTTAGTCGTCGTTTTCCCGTTTTTTATAATTATTATTTTTCTTATATTTTCAAGAAAAAAGGCGATAATTTACATAGATTCAGTAAGCATGTGAAAATCACAGGATACTTTTGTGGTCCTGCCGTTTTATTTTAAGGTGAGGAGTAATTGTATGAAAATTCAAGATTCTATCCAGGAGCAAATACACATGGAACATGTATCAATGAGACAAAGCAATATTGCTTTGTCTGATAATATTTCTACAAAACCGGCTGATCTTGACCGAGCCAGTTTTGAATATACTGAAGGTATTTCGGCTGATGAAACACTTTTTGCACGATCTCTGGCTCACAGCATTACAGAAGATGTCTGCCGCGAGAAAGGCGTTTCCGTTGAAAAGGTTGCCCAATTAAAAAAACAGGTTGAGGAAGGAACCTACGAACCGGATCCCATGGCCATTGCAAGGGCCATGTATAATCTATGAGGGCGCCTGAAAGCCTGATCCCGGTATTAGAACAGCTGTGTACTGTATTAGAACAGCTATGCCAGGTTGAGGCTGATAAACTAACCGTTATTTCAGCTGATCATCCCGATCAGCTGGAATCTCTTTTAAATGATGAAAACATGCTTTTGCTGCAGCTGCGCGGACTAGATAAAAAACGGAGTGATCTTCTTCGCAGGTCGGGCCTTGAGGGTCTTACTTTCCGCCAGATTTTGATGCAGGAGGACAGCGAGGAGGCTGTGGCACTTCTCTCTCCGATCTTGGAACGGTTATCCAGCCAGGCTGAAAAGCTGAAAAAAGTAAAAGGTGGCACAGACCGTCTGATCCGGATCCGCATGAAGCAGTTAGAACAGCGCCTTGCCGGTGCGAAGCAGAGCGATCCTCATGTTTATGACAAATATGTCTGATAAAACTGTGGGGACTGCAGGATACTTATATTTTGGAGGTAATAATATTTTATGGTAAGAGCAACTTTTTCCGGTTTTAATACCGCTCTGTCCGCTCTCCAGGCCAATCAGAAACGTCTGGATATTACAGGACAGAATTTATCAAATATGAATACTGCCGGATATACCAGGCAGCAGTTAGAGGCATCCAGCCTTAATTATACTAATCCTGTTTCCCATTATTCTAATGGGAATGAAACTGCAGTAGGCTTTGGGGTAAGCATGGAGCGGGTCTCACAGATCAGAGATCCTTATCTGGATATCCAATACCGCAGCCAGTCTGCTGACTGCAGCTATACCAATCGTTTACAGACTGCCCTTAATTCCCTGTCAAAGGTACTGGATGAAACAACCATTTCCGGCATCCGTAAGGCATTTGATGATGTCCAGTCTACCCTTACAAGCATGCAGGATCCTGCAAAAGTGGCTGATTCCATCTATGAAAGTGAGCTGCGCTCTAAAATGCAGTCTGTATGTAATCTTTTTAACCAGGCATCCAGACAGATCTCACAGGCTGAACAGAATGAATTTCAAAGGCTCACAGGGGAAGGCAGCAGTGAACAGGGCGATGTGCAGAAGATCAATGACATTCTCCGCCAGATTGGCGACCTGAACGTACAGATCAAACGTAACCAGGTTGCCGGCCATCCTTCCCTGGAACTGCAGGATGAACGAAATCTTCTTCTGGATGAGCTTTCCGGTTATATTCCTGTTGAAACCAGATATTACAAGGATGACGCCCATTCCGGGAATAACGCCTATGACTATGATGCAAATGGTGCTGTGATCGGCAAAAAGGACTGGCCTGATGACCTGGAAGTGAGCATGAATTATATTGATGCCCAGGGAAAGAGCCAGAAGCTGATCCTGGTAAACGGATCTGACCTTGGTGCTGACGGTCTCACAAAAAACTACGGTCAGTTAAGTGTGTTAAAAGGCGATCACCAGACAGCTGCTTCTGTTTCTGATCCTGCAAACATTTCCATCAAGTTTGAAAAAGCCCCCAGCTATAAAGGGAATGGACAGGCTGCAAATGATATATACGCAGAGTTAAAAGGCATCCATTTTGAAGGCGGCTCTCTTCAGGCAAGCCTGGATATGCTCCAGAAAACAGGTACCGGCAATGTGATAAATGGATCTACTGCTGTGGATGATGTCCGTGGATACCAGTATTACTCAGAAAAACTGGATCAGTTAGCTTTAACTTTCGCAAATTCCATGAATGACATAAACAATGGCAAAAACCACACGGATCAGAATCTTTTATCTAATTCCACCAATGACTCAACAACTGGTATAACAGCCGGAAATATCGGTATCAGCAAAGGCTGGACCAGTGGAACGATCCATATTTCTACAGACGGCACCAACCGCACAGATACAATCCTTGATATGATCGCAGCTATGAAGGATACCAAGAAATTGAACGGAAAAACATTTGCTGATTATATGAATAACCTTTCCACCCAGCTGGCATCTGATTCCAGCTCCAACCAGACTGCATTAAAGACGGGCACAACTGTTTTAAACAGTATCCAGGACTCCAGAGACTCTCTTTCCGGTGTCAGCCTGGATGAAGAAGCAACCAATATGATGGCCTACGTTTCAGCCTATAATGCTGCTTCCCGTCTGATGACTGCCCTTGATGAAGTGTTGAATACCCTGATCAGTAATACTGGTGCATAAATATAAGGAGGATTAATAAATTATGAGAGTTGTACGTTCATCTGTTTACCGCAGGTATACTTCTTCTTTAAATGATCTTCAAAGCAATCTGAATAAAAGCATGAACAAGGTTTCTACCGGCGCTGCTTATGAAACAGCTGCTGATAATCCTCTTGCTTATTATCAGGGAAAGAAAATGGATCATTTATATCAGGATGCAAAGAGTAAAAGTTCTATTTTAGGTGATATTAAAAACCGTCTGTACCAACAGGAGCAGGGCGCAAGGGATATCCAGAAAACTTTAAGCAACAGTAAGACTTCCATGCAGTATGTGCTGGATTCCTCCCATAACAGCTCAAAAACTTCTGTCCAGACAAAAAGAGATGCTCTTCTTCAGGATGTGCAGAGCATGGTCAGCAATCTGAACAGCCAGTATCAGGATTTTTATATTTACGGCGGAAATGATATTACAACAGCTCCGTTTTCTTTAAGCGGAGATGGAAAAACCCTTACTTATACCCATAAGTATTCAAATGGCACAACAAAAACGATCAATATGACCATGGCATATAATAAAGATACAAATACTTACAGTTATAATTTAAGCGATGATGACCTGAACAACCTTGTGACAGCTATGAGAGAACAAGGCCGGGTAGATATCGGTTATGGCGATATTTCCAACCGTCAGTCTCTTTTAGATACCTATACCGGAGGACTGAATATGCTTACGGGGCTTACTTCAGATTCCTTAAATGCCATGTCTGATGCGGATGCAAAGAAAGCGGTCAAAGCTGCCTTGGAAACAACTCCTGTGGCACTTCTGAGCCGTTCGGTTATGGCCTGTGATAATTATATCAATGATACTACGACCGTTGATCAATTTACAGATACTATAGGCAGTGTACTTAAAGATGCAGCTAATACAGAGCATACTATCAGCACCGTTTACAGCGACCTTGGCAATAAATATTCCCTGGTAGAAACTACAAAAACCCGTCTTGATACTTTAAGTGACAACCTGACAGAGGAATACAAAGACATTCTCGGAGCTGATCCTTATGAGGCCATTACAGAAATGTTCTCTTACCAGTACTCCTATTCTGCTGCTTTAAAAATGGGGTCAAACCTGATGCAGTCATCTCTTTTTGATTTTATAAAATGATACCGGTACATTGTTTACAAAAAACAAGCAAAAAAATAACTTTCTATTTTTAGGTCTGAAGAAGGTGAAGATGTATGAAACCTGTGATTGAAGCAAATTTTAAACCTTTTGAATCTGTCCGTTTCCGTCAAAATGCCAGTCTGGTTTCAAAGGACCAGCTGGCAGCAAGACAACATCAGGCGATTTCCCAATACCGCCTAAAAGTACGTCAGGCTCAAAATTACGGGATCAGTTCTCCGGAAAGCATGATCTGTATCCAGGATATCAGACAAGCTTTTGATCTCCAGGATACTGTCCAAAGAGTACATGGCACAGCAAACATTTCTGGATCAGGAAACAGCTTTTGTGATCCATTTTCTGGCAGCCCTGACAATAACGGACTGTATACACTTCAGAGAGGTGAATTTGAATTTCGTGTGGCATCTGGCAATCTGGAATACATACCAGCCCTGGAAATGACCATCATAACCTCTTACCCTGAAGTAGAATTTATATATACCGGCACCCCCAATTATGTTCCACCAAAAAAAGAGCCGGATTCCCCTGCTCTTAATGTTACCATATAAAAACCGACCCCCGGAGGCTTATACAAGCATGAAGATTGATACAAAATATTACGGCGAGATGGATTATACGAAAGACGAGCTGGTTGTATTTCCAGATGGTTTATTTGGTTTTTCCCAGTACCATGACTATCTTCCCCTCTCTATGGAGGAAGATGACAGCTCCCTGCTGATATTGCAGTCTGTAGACGAACCTTATGTAGCCTTTTTTCTCATCGATGCAGCAGCACTCTTTCCTTCTTATTCACCAGTTCTTCTCCCGGAAGAATTATCCTTTCTAGAAGTAGATTCCAGTGATGAATTATCCTATTATGTCATATGCACTGTAAAGAAGGATTATCTGGATGGAACCGTCAACTTGAAATGTCCTCTTGCCATTAATCCGGATACCCGCAAAGGGATCCAGGTGATCTTATCCAACGCTGACTATGATTACCGCCATACCTTACGTTCTCTTCTTGGTAAAGAGATAAAGGAACAGGACACTAAAAAGGAGATAAATAGCCATGCTGATACTGAAACGTAAAAAAAATGACAGTATCCTGATCGGGAATGACATACGCATCACTGTACTTGACTGCGACAATGGATCTGTCAGCCTGGCTATAAATGCCCCGAAGCATATTTCTATTTTGCGGGAAGAATTGACAGAAGCAGAACGCAGCAACCTGGATGCCTTATTATCTGATACAGATTCACTGCGCTCTATTGAAAAAGGACTGAATTCTTATATGAAGAAATAGACCATGTACATCATGTACGTTTAGAAAGTGGATTTTAAAGATGGTATATAACCTGTTTCCTGAAACAGAAGTGATACTTAATAAAATGGGAGAACAGATCAAAATGGCCCGTATGCGCAGGAATATTCCTGCTGAGCTTATGGCAGAGCAGGCCGGGATCAGCAGGTCTACCTTACATAAGATAGAAGCCGGAAGCCCTTCGGTTTCTCTTGGCAATTACGCATCTGTACTTCATATGCTGGATCATATGGAAAGCGATTTTCTTTTTATTGCAAAGAATGATGAATGCGGGCGGAAATTACAGGATTTAAGCTTAATGACCCGCAAACGGGTGAATGCTGATAAAATGACTCTTATCGGCTAAACCAAATATCATATAGCTCTTTCAGCTGCCGGCGTACGAGAGAAAAAAACTCTCTCAGACGCCGGTAAAATAATGCTCTTTTTTCCATGCGGTTTTCCCACTCTTCTTCTTTCAATATGTCTGATCTAAGATCCAGCGCCTGTTCATCTGTTTCCGGCCCAAATTTCCCCGTCATGCCATAGAATACATTTTTCTCCAGTATATCAAATACCTGTAATTCTTCTTCCTTTGTCTCCATGCTGGCACATTCTTCCCGTGTTCCAAACCACATATAGCTTAAATGCAGAAGCTTCTGCGCCAGTATATTTACTTTAAATTCCTTTAACCGGTCCTCAAGATCCTGAAGCTGGTTTTCTGCTGCTGTTTTTCTGTAAAATACATATAAGTCTGCCAGGTGGCGTATCTGCAGATGTCCTGTTACATATAGGTAAGAAGACTGCACCATAAGGTATACCAGCTGGTCTATGATTTTCCATTCATAAATGTAGTTTTCATTTTCTTTCAGGAAAGTACGCTGGAGCAGTTTTCCCATCCCCTTCTGGTATACCTGGGTTTTAAAAGGAAAAGTATCATAGATTTCAACAGAAAAGCGGCCTGGTATACGCATCTTTTCACCCACTCCCGGATAGAGAGTATCCGTTTCGTAGCCTATATTGACCAGATAGCCTTTTGCAAAAAGATAATCTTCCGGGTCAAGAAAAAAAAGCTTCAGAGAGCTTTCCCCCGCCATTTCCTCTCTTGGATACAGCTGTCTGCGGCTGCTGGAGGAAAGGACGAGTACCGGGATTTTTTTTAATTCCAGAAGGACCAGTATCTCCCGTTCTCCTTCTGTGCAGCTTTCGTTGAATTTCAGAGTATCACTGTAGCGCTCATAAAAGCGTGTTTTCCACCGTTCCGGTATTTTTTCATTATTTCCCAGGATTGCAAGATAGATCAGGTTTGAAATTTTATTATAATCTGCAACCCGGAACAGCTTTTCCCAGTCCAGATTTCCATGAAGCGGCTTTAAATCATCCTGGCGCATAACAAATGCAGCCATATTTACCAGTATGCGGCCTTCATAAAAGTTTTGATTTTCCATTTAACTTCACCTGTTTTTTGATATTCTTCTGTTAAGTCCCCCATCGATCCTGCGTATCTTATCTAAAAGCTTTTCTGTGCGGCAACGCAGATCTTCAATACGCTTCTCCAGCATTTTTTCCCGCTCTGTCTTTCCTTTAAAACAGCTTTTTACATTCTTTAATGGACCTTTAGCCAGATCTCGTAGATACCGGGCCTGAAGGCTGTTTCCCACAGTCTGCAGGATGATCTGTTCTTCACAGTCTGCATGGCGCTGCAGCTGTTCTCCCCTCATATCTAAAAGAAGAGAAGCGGAGACTGTGTCGCCGCGCTCCACTGCCTCCGCCAGTTCTTCCGTCAGACTACAAACTTCTCTTAATATATTATATCTCCTTTGAAGATATACCAAAATTGTTTCCAAGTCTGCGCTCATATATTCTCCTTTAACCGAAAACACTTCGTTCTCTCACAATATGCTGATCGCCGGAAATCTTTCCTGCCTGGTTAAATGCATCTCTTAATTCAGAAAGTATGTGGCTGATCCTTGGAATCTCTTCTGCCCTGCGTTCCCTTCCTGCTTTAACACGGCTGATATCATAGATCAGGTACTCATAGATACGTTTCAGATCCTTGCTGATGGGATACTGCATATCCAGTATCTGTATTAAATATCGGACGATCCGTCCTGCTTTTTCGAGACACTCTTCAAAAGTCTCATATTTTTTATCCTCAAGTGCGATTTGTGCCATTTTCAGACGCTTCACTGCTTCATCATACAATAAAAGCAACAACTCCAGATTGCTCATAGAATAGATCGTACTTTCCTTGTACTGCTTAAACTTTTCATACATGTTTCCTTACCCCCATCAGCCACCTAACTGTGACAGGTAGCTGGACTGTGAATTCATCTGATTGATCAGCCTTTCCATCTGCGTAAACTGGCTGATATAACGGTCCTGCTCAGTTGACAGCTGGGACTGCAGGTTTGTGATGGTTTCCTGCATATCCTTTAATTCTTTATAAATACTATTGTTAGTCAGGGTCAGGCTTAGTTTTTCAGATCCTGCCTCTTCAATAAGCACACCATAGGAATTTCCATTCTTGCTTGCATATCTGGTGGCATAAGTAGAAAGAGTACTGTCTATGGTGTTTACAATACCATGCGTGCCTGTGAACAGGTCTGATACCTTTTCCGGATCACTGTCCATGGCAGTTTTAAACTTTTCTTCATCAAATACGATCTTTCCACCTGCAGTGTAATCATCTGAGAAGGAAATTCCGATCTTTTCAAGATCGTCATAAGAAACACCGTTTATCATCATTGAAGAGAAAATACCCTGGGTAGCATTGTCCAGATCTTTTAAAGCGCTGCTGTTGTACAGAATACCCTCTTTTGCCTTATCCTCCCAGTTTTTAATGGAGGTTTCATTCATTTCATTTTTCTGGTCATCTGTCAGAGGCTTATAATTACTGTCCGGCTTGGTTGTTGCCTGGGTGCGGACCTCATCGATCATGGCATTATAAGCTTCAATGAATTTCTTTACAGTCTCTGTCACCTTTTCTGTATCTGCTGAAGCAGTAAAGCTGACGCCGCCTTCTGCTGTTGCAGAGCCTGTATTAAATGTATTAGTGGCTCTAATATCCAGACCATCAATGGAGAAGGTATTGCTGCTGCTGGTAATGGTGGTCTTTACACCATTATAGAGAATACTCATCTCACCATCTGTGCCATCCTGGCTTACCCCGCCGAAAATGAGATTTGCTGCATCAGTAGTATCTTTTGGATCTGCACCAAGGCTGATTTCACGGCCCTTACCTTTTTCATTGGAAGAAAGAACAAATTTATTTTCACTGCCCAGATAGGTGGCAGTTACTCCTGCATCTTTATTATTATTGATCGCAGTAAGCAGTCCGTCTACTGTGGTATCTGCAGTAATATTATCTATTTTTGCACCATTGACTGTAAAGTTTTTTAATGCGTCGTTTAATTCCTCTTTTGTATTGTATTTTCCCAGTCCCAGCTTGTCCCTGTTCTCCCACAGGCTGCTTCCTGTACTGATCTTGTTTGACTGGGTAGATGTGATACCCAGGGCATTCTGGAGTTCCTTTGAGCCTGCGGATATCTGTAATGTCTGTTTGTTGTCTGTTGCAGTAAACGTCAGGCTGCCCTTTGAATCCTTACCCTTTCCTACAGTAACCTTTCCTGAACCGAAGGCTTTATCCAGCTTTTTCTGTAAGCTATCCTTAAAAGCTTCAAAATCCTTTATCTCTTCCTTATCGCCGATCAGTTCAATATTCTTTGTCTGTCCGCCATAAGAAACAGAAATTGATTTTCCCTTAAGATAGCCGGAAAGGGGCTGCTTTGTTATAGCTGCAGCCTCCAATGAAGATGTATGGCCATTAAATTCATCAAGTGAAATGCCGTTATCTATATCATCCTGTTTCATGTTGCCGGAATTAAAGCCAAGACTCTTTAAAGCAGATGATGTTTCCCTGATCACATAGCTTTTTCCTTTATCGGTAATACTGTCTGTCTGGCTGATCTGGATCTTATCACCATTCAGTGTAAATTTAATGCCGCTCTTTCCATCTTTTCCGAGAAATCCCTGGGAATCAAGGGCTTCATTCAGCTGTTCTACTATCTTGTCAGAACTAGCCGTATAATCAATGGTAACTGTCTCTGTTTTTCCACCGTCCAGCTTTTTTTCATAACTGGTGGGGAACGTAAAGGTTGCTTCCGTTGTAAACTGCTTATCTGTAATACTGTAGGTTCCAAATGTCAGCTTCGTTCCGGAAAGATTTGAGGTCTTTACTTCTTTATTTTTAAAATCAGACTCGCTGATGCCGCCTAAGGTAATAGCTGAATCTGTTTTCTTTTCGCCGGAGATCAATGTGGCAGATGTTGCTAGTTTGTTTACTCCCAGAACTGATACTCTGGATGCAGTGTCTGCGTTTCCTGTCGCTGATATATATTTTGTATAGTCAGGATCTCCCTGTACACTGACCTGGTTTTTTGCAAAGAAATCACTGTTTTTTAAGCTCTTTGTTGCTGAATAGCTAAGGTAATTGTCCTGAAGATCTATGATCTTATTGCTGATAGAACGATATGCATCCCGCTTCCATTCCAGTTTGGTCATAGCCTGTTTCTTGGCTGTGATCTTGGATGTTGTTCTTGCTGTCATCTGTCCGATCAGTGCATCCCTGTCAATACCGGAAGCTAAACCACCAAATCCTCTTAAAGCTGTATTTCCAAGACTGCTGCTTGTACTTGATACACTTGACATATCTGCTGCTCCTTTCAGTCATGTGATGTTGCGGTGTACATAAAATGCACCGCTTCTGTTTACTTTATCCCTGTGATCCTATAGATTCTATAATAAATATTTCGGCGCAGCATGAAAATTTATAAGATATGGCGTGGACGTTCTTTTACATCCATACAGGCTCTTATGGACTGGCTTATAATAGCAACACGGAATTTATTGTTGTAATAAGTTAACAGCATCGGAACTGACGTATTATCTGCTACAATATATTTTGGAGGTAGCCTGGTAAGCATCAGCGCTTTTACATCTGCCTGACAGCGGCTGCAGGTACAGGTGCCATTGCTTTTTAAGGCGTCAAGGATCAGTTCCGGAGTAAGGATCTCATACATAATGTTTACGACCCGGTAACCTGGACGAGCTTCCTGCTTCTGCTCTTCCTGTGATCCCGGCTCTTCCTGAGATTCCGGCTCTTTAGTTTTTTCCTGTACAGGTGTCCCGACCTTTATTTTGGGCTGCTCTTCGGACTGTTCTGGCTGTTCCTGCGTTTGTTTTGTCTGCTCCTGGGGCTGTTCTGGCTGTTCTTCCTGCTCCCGGGACTGTTCTGCCTGCTCTTCTGCATGTTTTTCTTCCTGTTCTTTTTCCATCTCACGGATCAGATTCTTCTGGATCTCTTCTGCCAGCTTTCCTTCTTCTCTTGGATCAACTACAGTCACATTAGCGGAAGGTACTCTTACCGGTTCTTCAGCAGCTGATCCTTCCTGCTGTGTTTCACCGGAAGCTGAAGAAGACGGCTGTGTTTCGCCAGAAGACGCAACTGGCGGCTGTGAACTTGTGATAAGGTTCAGCACATGTGAGGTTTTATTTGTTTTTTTTGCCATATTATTACTCCCTGAAACCTATGATCTTTTCTACCTCATCTAAAAACTTTACATAATCCTTTACAGCTGATGCTCTCGGACTGTACTCAAAAATACTTTCTCCATGAGCCGGAGCTTCTGCAATAGCTACGCCGGATCTTATTTTTGTATCAAATACCTGGGTTTCCAGCTGCGCGGCCAGCTGCCCGGCCATTTCCAATACATCCCTGCAAAGACATGTTCTTGAATTAAAGCGGTTTAGCAGGATACCCATGATCTTAAGGCCGGGATTGATCTGTATGCGGACAGATTCTACTGTTTCCTTTAACTGTGACAGACCAACCAGACTGAGGATATCCGATGCCATTGGTATAATAAGATAATCAGAAACTGCATATGCGTTAACTGTGAGAAGATTTAAGGCAGGGGGTGTATCGATCACAATATAGTCATAAAAATCCATTACCGGCTTTAAAACATTTTTTAAAATAGATTCTTTTTCTTCTCCCGGATTATACTCCAGACCACTGCTGCTTAATGTAATATCAGAAGGAAGGATATCGATCCCTTCTGTGCGGCTGATAGCCTTTTGTATGGATACATCTCCTTTTAATACATCCAGTATAGTAGATCCTCCTTCGGTATCCAGACCAAGGCAGAATCCAAGATTTCCCTGTGGATCCAGGTCTATACACAGAACTTTTTTACCTGCCATTGAAAATCCTGCCGCCAGCGCTGCTGATGTTGTGGTCTTTCCCACACCGCCTTTTTGATTTGAAACCGTAATGACCATTTTATGTATCTCCTTTTATCCTCTTTTCTGCATACAATGACACAGGTGCCAGCCGTTTTTCTGGCACCATGATACCAGAAAAATACACTGTATTATTCGCCAAGGCGTTCCATGGATTCCTCAACCTGTTTTACCAGCTCCTGGATTTCCTGATATACAGCTGCTGACTCATTTGCCATACGGCCGATCTCATCTGCCACGACCCCGAAGCCTACACCTGCTTTTCCTGCGCGTCCTGCTTCAATGGCTGCATTCAGGGAAAGCATTTTTTCCATTGTGGCTGTCTGCTCCAGTCCTTTTGCCTTATATTTGATCTGTCCTACCGCATCCCGTACTTTCTTTTCCTCTTTTGCAAATGCTTCTACGCTGTCTGCATTACTCTTCCGGTAATAAAGGGCATTAGCCCACAGATTCAGCATCTCAGCTAAAAGCTGTCCACCGGCACTTACTACTTCCTGGCTCGGGGCTGAATCACCCGGATAATCTCCAAGGACGATACCTCCGATCACTGTACCTGCGCGGAATCCTCCTACTGTAAGATCCTGGGTAAACTCGCGCAGTTCATTGTGTTTTCCACTGGTATAACGGCTGTAAAAACTGGTAAAGGAGCTTCCTTTTGTAATATATTTTCCTTTCATATCCACTACTGCTGCTGTCATGCCTGTGGCCGTTAAAAACAAATCCTGGATCCTCTGAAGCTCTTTCATATCCAGAATCTGACGGATATCCAGATTTTCTGTACTTTCATCTTTTGTAACGGTATCCATATAAGAAGTTTTCCCTGATACAGCTGATCCTGTTACCGCTTTAGAAGCTGTATCTTCATTTTTGGCTCCATTCTGGATCCACTGGGCCAGCTTGCGGTCTGTTTCCCTGATATGCTTAACCAGCACGCTTACCATATAGTTGATCTCGCCCAGGGAATTGATCGTCGGGCCTTCCTGCTCCAGCTTTATAATGGCATCACCCAGTTTCTGTTTATACCATTCATGAAATTTATGATGTTCTGTATATTCCGGATATTTGGACTGCTTCTGGAGATCCTCCTCATCTGAAAAGTGTTTCGTTACATATTCAACAAGAAATTCTCCCAGACTTGAAAGATTTTCTCTTCCCTTTCCCTTTGAGCATGCATCCAGAAGATTATTAACTTCGTCAAAAATCTTCCTGTGCTCACTGTCGATCAGTTCATTTCCTGTTACAAGATCTTGTGTTAATACATATTTTTCCATCCTTAGAGTCCTCCTTACTGCTGACTGTACTGTTTTTTAAAACGGGCAAGCAATTCATCCATTACTGTGATCAGATGCCCGATCTCCGGCTTGGAAAGCTGTTCGTCTGCACCTAATTCTTTCCCCTTCTGCCTCATCTGCTCATTAATCAGGGACGAGAAGATGATAACCGGGATTTTCTTTAAATGTTCGTCATCCTTGATCAGCTTTGTAAGCCTGTGGCCATCCATTTCCGGCATTTCGATATCTGTAATGACCAGATTGACCTTATCATACAGATCAGAATCATTATGTATTTGTGAAAGATAATCCCATGCCTCCTGACCATTGGAAAAATTCTTTATATTGGTAAATCCGGCTCTTTCCAGGGAATCATCGATCATTTTACTTAAAAGAATGGAATCTTCCGCGATCACAATAGGACTGTTGCAGATAGGACGGTCTCCCATCTTATCTACATCTGTCACCTGTATGGTTGTTTCCGGTGCGATCTCTGCCACGATCTTTTCAAAATCCAGGATGATCACCAGCTCTTTTCCGCACTGGGCAATACCGGTAGCAACACTGTCATCTCCATTTGCAATGGTCTTATCTGGCTTCTGTATGTCTTTCCATGAGATCCTGCTGATACCTTCGATGCTGTCTACCCGGAAAGCAACGGTCATTTTATTAAAATTTGTTACAATAAACAAATCTCTTGGCCCATTTTCCCGATCATTTCCTGTAAGATATTTTGCCAGGTTGATCACTGTGATCAGCTCATCCCTTGGTTTAAAGATACCTTCTACTGCCGGGTTTGCATGAGGCATCGGTTTTACCTTTTCACTCATGATGATCTCCTGGACTTTTGCTACATTAATGCCATAAAATTCACCCATAACTGTGAATTTCATTACTTCGATCTCGTTTGTTCCTGATTCTAAAAGAATCCCTTCTTTTTCATTTTTGACCATGATCTTCTCTCCTTTTTTCTGTAAACAGGCATGTCACCGATGGTGACACCACCATAAATGAAAGCCCTGGCTATAGATGGCGTTCCGGTCGTCCCACTGTACGCACGATCACATCGCCTGTTGCAAGATCTAAAAGCATGGTACGGGCATAATTTCCTCCTGTATCCTCTGCTGCGATACAGATTCCTTCCTGGGCCATGACTTTTTTTACACTTTCTGCATTTCTCTGCCCGATATTTCCAAAGCTGCTGTTTCCGCTGATCTCAAACATCTTGGCTCCCCCTGCGATCTTAACTACCATCCGGCTTTTTACCATACCGAATATTTTCAGCTTTCTGAGGGTTTCCCTGATGCCGCTGTCTGCAAATTTAAACGGATTGGAATCCTTTCCTTCAAACTGTGCCGGAAGCATGATGTGCAGAAGTGCTCCCAGACGGGTAACCGGATCATAAAAGGTTATCCCGATACAGGAACCCAAAGCATAGGTTATGATCCTTCCTTCCCCTCGTGAAAACTTCATATCACCGATTCCTACTTTTAATTCTGTGCCTCCGATCATTATGAAACTCCCAACCTCTCTAAAATATCGTTTAGAGAACGAATATCCGGCAGCATGAGCAGCCAGTCAGAAAGTGCTTTTCCGCCGATCACAAAATCTGCATTGCAATACATCAGTTTATCTGTTTCATATCCATACTCAGCAATAGGTACCATTAAGATCCCACCCAGCATGTTGATGGTAGCACTTGGAACAGACAGTTCCACCTCTACATTTACAAGTTGTGAAAAAGCATTTATATAAGAACAGATAATGATGTTTCCTACTTCTACCAGTGCTGATCTGGCCATTTCATCCATATCCAGAAAAGACTCATAACGGTTTCCAAGGAATTTTTCCAGCACCTCGTTAGCAAAATCCAGATCAAAAAGGAACAGCATCAACCCTTCAATGTCCCCTGACATTTTTACAAGAGCTGCAGCAACAAGCTCCTCCGCATCGCCGATCCGGTTCATGGCGTCATTGTATCCTAAGATATTCACAGATGGGATCGAGATCCGGACTTCTTTCTGAAGAAGCTTGGAAAGAGCAGTTGCCGCATGGCTGGTACCGATACTGCCGATCTCCCGCATTACATCCAGTGCCTGCAGGTCCATATCTTCATATCGCTTTATTTCCATTCTTTTTACCTTATCCTCTCAGTGAATTGATTGTTCCCTCTATATCATCTGATGTAGTGATCATTTTTACAGCATAGGAAAAGGCTCTCTGGCATTCGATCACATGGACCATTTCTTTTGCCATATCTGTGCCTGAATTCTCCAATGCACCTTTTTGCAGGGCTGCATCTGATTTTAAAGATGCTTCCATTCCATCCTGTGTTTTGTATTCATTATCTCCTACGCTTAAGAGACGGCTGGGATTTGAAAATGTGTATACACTTACCTTAGGAAGGTCAGTATCATCCTCTGTGCTGTCTGTATCATCTGTATCGTAGTCATCGTCTTCTGACTCTGATTCCTCCTGCAGCTTTTCTACATCTGTTACTTCCAGCTTAAGAGGCTGCCGGTTCTGGTCCAGCACCAGCTTGCCGTCTTCTGTTGTAAGATAAAAGCCATCTTCCCTTTCTCCCCTGTGAAAATGGCCGTTTCTTGTATAGGTGATCTCACCTGTTGCAGGATCCTGGAGCATAAAAAATGCATTAGGTTCCATGATTGCATAATCATATTCTTTTCCGGTCTGAGTAGCACCGGCTACACCAAAATCCGTCCAGGTGCGCTCCCCTCTGGTTCCTGCACCTGTCTGCAGCTCTGTCTGGGCATTTTCAGAATCATTAAGATTATAGTGGATCAGTTCAGAAAAAGCTATTGTTTTAGGTTTAAAGCCTGTATTATTGATATTGGCCAGGTTATTGGATACAACTGACAGTTTTTTTGTAAACTGTCCGGCTCCTGCTGCTCCTGTATAAAATGACATATTCATTTCTTTATCCTCCTTACAGCTTACCGACATCTGACACAGACTTACTCATGATCTGATCATACATTTTCAGTGACTGGGCTGCGCTTTGAAGCGCTCTCTGGGATGACATCATAGCTGTCATCTGCTCCACCATGTCTACATTGGATTTTTCCAGCATTTTCCATTGAACAGTTGTATCTGCAGGTGTTGTTTCTGCCTGTGCAGTAGAGAAAAGTCCATTATCCTCTGCATGAAGCTGTCCCTGATCTGGAAAATCCACTACTTTCAAAGTTCCATAATCCTCTATGGTAACTTCCTGGCTGCCGCTTTCTTCACCATCAGACTGATTTGTAATAGCAGCAGTAATGTGTCCTTTGGAATCTACTGTAAAGTTCTCATTTTTGATCTGGACAGGCTGCCCTTCTTTGTTTAAGACTCTTCCTGCCTGGTTTAAAACCAAATATCCATCTTTATCTACTGAAAATGAACCATTCCTTGTATACCGGATGCCCTGTGATGTCTGGATGCAGAAAAAGCCATTTCCATTTAAGGCAAAGTCATAGATACCATCTGTCTGTTCCAGACCGCCCTGGTCATAATTGGTATAAACCTGCTTTGCTGTCTTTATTTTTGAAACAGTTGCCAGCTGGGTTGGATTTTCTTTGCTATACTGTCCTGTACGATAAAGCATTTCTTCTTTGAAAGTACTGCTTACCATTGTTTCGTTTTTATATCCAGGAGTCTGGATATTCACCATATTATTACTGATAGTATTTAAATTCCTGCTCTGGGTCAGCATGCCTGACGCCAGATTATAAAATCCCTGATACATCTGACTTTATCCCCTTTTCATTTTTCTTTTCTATAAACTGACGCAGTTTACGCAGAGCCATCGTGTGGATCTGGGATGCCCTGGGCTGGCTGACACCCATGACCCGGCCTACCTGTTCTATTTTCAGTCCTTCCATATAATGTAATGCCAGCGTCTTCTGCTCTTTTTCATTTAGCTGGGCTATGCCTTCTGCCAACACCCGCATATCCTCTTCCCACAAGCATGCCTCCTCAGGTTGTACCTGGGTATCATTGTTTGTGATGCGGACTCCATTGGATGTATTCTGATTTTCCAGCAGAAAATCAAGAGACTGGATATTTCCCCTGTTTTTCATGGAAATGATCCTCTGGCAGCGTTTTTTTTCTATTCCAAGATGCTTTGCCAGTTCATCAACTGTTGGTGTTCTTCCTAATTCCAGCTTCATGTCCTCGCATGCAGATTCTATAATACCCAACTGCTTGTAAAATCCCCGGGGCATCCACTCCTGTTTTCTTACATAATCCAGCATTGCTCCTCTTACCCGCGTTGTAATGTAAGTGGAAAACTTAATGTTTTTATCCGGATCATACATATCGATTCCTTTTATGATCGCCACCACACCCTCATTTACTGCATCTTCCATCTGCATGGTGGTAGAATAAAGATCGTATAACTTTGTTGCCATGGTCCTTGCTATGTACAGATACCTCATGGTGATCTCTTTCTTTATTTCTGGATCTTTCGTTTCTTTATAAAGCGCAAATAACTCCTTTTCTGCTTTTTCTTGATTTTCTACCATAACTTTTCTCACTCCTGTTATCTGCTGTTTATATCATTTGACCGTACACTTATGATCCTTTTTTCATTGTACTTATATTTCCAATTGACTGGATCTGCACATTATTTGCGATCTCATTAAATGAAAGCACCCTGATATTAGGATAAAAGGGTTCTACCAGATGGTAAAAATGAATCCTCATAACCTGTGAAGTCAGGATCACCGGGTTCTGTGATAAACCACTGAACTTTTTTATCTGCTCTGCCAGCTGCCGGATGACATGCTGGAGCATTTCCGGGTTTAATGCCAGATATAAGCCATTTTCCCCTTTTGACAAGGATGCGACCATTTCCCGTTCCAGCTGGGCATCCAGTGTGATCACTTTCATGCATCCATCTGTGCAGTACATGCGGGTAATGGTACGTTTAAGAGCTGTCCTGATCTTTTCTACTGTCTGATCCAGCTCTCTTGGAGGAAGACCTGTTTCTGAAGCTGTCTGCATCAGATTCTCTACAATGGTCTCCAGGTCGCGGATCGGGATTCCTTCTTTTAGAAGGTTTGTAAGAACTCTCTGGAAATAACTGTAGCTGATCATCTGTGGTATTGCCTCTTCCACCAGTTCAGGAGCTGTTTTTTTCAGATTTTCCGTAAGCCTTACCACTTCCTGTCTTGTAAGCAGTTCGTATGAATGCTGCCGGATCACTTCTGAAAGATGCATGAGCAATACAGACAGAGGATCAATGACCGTATAACCATATAATTCAGCTCGATCTCTGTTTTCAGGCTTGATCCACCTGCTGGGTATACCGTATGCCGGTTCAATAGCCTCAATACCTTCAATTTCTTCTTCCACCTCCTCTGGTTCCAGAGCAAGGAAATAATCAATCAGGATCTCTCCTCCTGCAATTTCTTCTCCTTTTATACGGATACTATACTGACTTGGTCCCAGGGAAGAACTGTCCCGGAGCCGGATGGATGGGATCACAAATCCCATATCCTGGGCATATTGGCGGCGGAATATAACGATCCTGCTGATCAGCCTTCCGCCTACTGACTCATCTGCCAGAGGGATCAGACTATAACCAAACTCGATCTCCACTGGCTCCAGTGTAAGAAGGCTGTATACATTATTTACATCTTTAAAATATTCTTCCTCACTTACTTCCTCTTTTGCAGCAGCTGCCTGAGCCTGTGGGGAATCCTGAAGCTGGGTAGAAGGAGCCATTGCCATTTGTGACAATGCCTGTGGCTCTTTTTTTATCTTTCCGGAAAGATAAAATCCGCTTCCCATAAGACATGCAGCCACAACCAGAGTCCTTACTGCCGGCATTCCAGGTATCACAGCCATAACCGCCACTGCTGCACCACTAACGATCATAGCATGAGGCTGGGCCAGAAACTGCTTTGATACATCTTCATTTAAGCTGCCTTCTGAAACAGCTCTTGTAACGATCATTCCTGTTGCAGTAGAAATAAGAAGAGCCGGTATCTGGGATACCAGACCATCACCTACTGTCGCAATGGAATATGTACTCAGCACAGCTGAGATGCTGCTGCCGGACTGTACAATACCGATGATACTGCCGCCGATCAGATTAATGGCAGTTGTGATAAGTGACATAACTGCATCGCCCTTTACGATCTTAGTCGCACCATCCATTGCACCATAAAAATCTGCTTCTCTCTGAACCTTGGCACGCCGTTCCTTTGCCTGTGCCTCATTGATCAGACCTGAGCTAAGGTCTGCGTCAATGGCCATCTGTTTTCCCGGCATAGCATCCAGATTAAACCTCGCTGCCACCTCGGCAACTCGTTCTGCACCTTTGGTGATAACGATAAACTGCATCAGCACGATGATCAGGAAGATGATCAGACCTACTACTACATTCCCTCTTAAAACGAAATCACCAAAGGCAGCAATGACACGGCCTGATGAACCTCCCTGAGAAAGGATATTTCTCGTGGTTGAAACATTGATACCTAAACGGAACAGCGTGGTAATAAGCAAAAGCGAGGGAAATATGGAGAATTCCAGTGGCTCCCGAATGGTCATGGTTATTACCAGGATCATCATGGAAAGTGACATATTCAATATGATCGCCACATCCACCAGTCCCGCCGGAAGGGGAATGATCAAAAGCAATATGATCGTGATCACAAACATAACCACTGAGTAACTCAATAACCGTTTCATTCGTCCATTAATCTCCAACTATTATTTTCTATCTTTATTTTTTCCGTTATCCTGTTTATACAGATATACCAGGATTTCCGCCACTGCTGTATAAAATTCTGATGGGATCGGCCTGTCCAGTTCACAGGAATTGTACATAGCCCGTGCAAGTGGCTTATTTTCAATGGTATAAACATTGTTTTCTTCCCCCACCTTTACGATCCTTAACGCCAGTTCATCTAATCCCTTGGCAAGTACTACCGGGGCATTGTCATGATCAGGATCATATTTCAAAGCAATGGCCACATGGGTAGGATTTCGTATGATTACATCTGCCTGGGGAACCTTCTGCATCATCCTGCTGGATGCCATCTGACGCTGCAGGCTTTTGATCCTGTTTTTAATCTCAGGATTACCTTCTGTCTGTTTATACTCATCTTTTACTTCCTGCTTTGTCATACGAAGCTCTTTTTCGTATTCCCATCGCTGATACAGATAATCACCAAAGGCAATGACTGTAAAGGCAATACATACACGTATCAGCAGATCAAATAGCATTTTCATCATATAGGCTGCAGATGCTGCAGGATTCATATCGATCATTGATGCCATGGGCTGCAGATCCCGTTTCATTATGTTGTAAAGCAGTACCAGAAGCAGTGTTATCTTGATGGAGTTTTTCACCAGTTCTACTGCATTTTTCATGGAAAACAGACGTTTTATACCTGAAAGAGGATTAAGCCTGTTCCATTTTGGCCGTATGGATTTAAAGGATACATTAAAACGGGTCTGTACTCCATGTGACACAACGCCAAGGAAAAGGGCTAAAACCAACAGTGGAAGCGCACATTTTAAAAACACAGATAATGTCACAAAAACAAGGCTGGCTGACAGCATATCTTCTGAGGATCTGGCTGCGCCATCTATGACCCAGGTCATATAAGTTTTCAGCTGTCCGTATATAAAGGGAATCCATATGCGGATCCCAGAAAATACGCCTGCCAGGATCAATACGGTAGCTATATCCCTGCTTTGGAAGATATTTCCTTCTTTTCTGGCATCCTGCCGTTTTTTGGCGGTAGGCTGTTCTGTTTTCTCCTGACCACTCTGTCCCATCTTCTGTTACACTCCCTTCAGACTGGTTTCATATTGCTTAAAAGCTTCCACATCATCTGATACATATATGTAAAGATGGTATTTATATAATCTGCCATTGGCGAAAACAACAGAAGCATCATCAAAAGCCCCATTATGATCTTTACCTGGAAATTTACTGTAAAAACATTGATCTGGGGAATGATACGCATCAGGATTCCCATTGCCAGTTCTGTCACAAGCTCAATTGCTATCATTGGAAATGCAAACTGCATACCAGTAAGGATCCCCTGGCAAAATCCATCTGTGATCACATGGACCAGCATGGGATTAAATGTCACTTTTCCATAAGGGATCAGCTGTACTGACTGGTAAAACAATGCTAACAGCCGTAAATGACTGTTGCTGGCAAAAAAGATCAGTACCATAAATGCATAATAAATACCGGAACTGACCGTTGACTGGGTTCCATACTGGGGATCATAAACCTGGGCCATGCTAAGTCCCATTGAAAAATCCATAATGGAAGAAGCAAACCGGATCGTAAGGAACGCCAGTTCCATTGCAAAGGCTAACACTGCCCCAAGAAAAAGCTCTCCTGCAAGCATCAGGATGTATTCTGCCATTGACTCCGGATATGCCATCTGGGTCTGGTCTGCAGACAGATACAGGAGCAGTGACAGGGCAAAAACAAAATATGCCCTTATTTTTACAGGAAAATTACTTTTTCCAAAAAGTGGATTGAATCCGATGGCTCCGCTCATACGCATCACTGCCATTGAAAATGTGATAAACATAGATCTTTTTTACCCCTTTGCGATCAATTCCACTATGTATTGAAAAAATTCCTGAAGCATAACCAGCATAGAACTTCCTAAAAAACCTAAAAGCACCATGATAGCCAGCAGTTTGGGCACAAATGTCATTGTCTGTTCATTAATCTGTGTGGCTGCCTGAAATACAGCAATGACCACACCTACGATCATACTGATCAGAAGAAATGGCAGCGACAGCTTCATTGCCAGCTGAAACGCTTCATACATGATATCCAGGATCTGTACTTCTGTCATATTCCCACCTCTTTCCTACCGGAAGCTCTGCACCAGACTGGAAAATAAAAGCTCCCAGCCGTTTACTGTAATAAATAAAAGTAACTTAAAGGGAAGAGAGACCATAGTTGGCGGAAGCATTACCATACCCATGGACATAAGGGTGGTAGACACCACTATATCTATAAGCAGGAATGGAAGATAGATCAGAAATCCTGCAAGGAACCCTTTTTTTAATTCGCTGGTCATAAAAGCCGGTACAACAACTGTAAGAGGATATTCTTTCACATCTTTCTTAACTTCCTGTTTTGACATCTGTACAAAATGATCCAGCGTATCCTTCTCTGTATTGCGAAGCATGAATTGCTTCAGTGGATCTGCCATCCGGCTTACTGCCTCTTGCTGTGTGATCTCCCCATTTTTATAGGGTTCATAGGCAACCGTATTAATCTGACTTATAACCGGACTCATAATATACAGTGACAAAAAAAGTGCCATGCCTGTCAATACCATATTAGGCGGCGTCTGCTGGACTCCCATTGCATTTCTCGTAAAAGAAAGTATGATTATGATGCGCATAAAGGAACTCATCATAACTACAATTGAAGGAAGCAATGCTGCAAAGGTAAGCAGCATGATAATATCCAGCGCAGGAACATTTCCTCCATTTAAGCCTGTAATCAGCTCATTCATTCGTTTTCTCCTCCTTAAACCGTTCCAGAACCTGGATCCCCGTCTGACTGGTCCCAAGCAGATATTGTTTTTCATCCAGTTTAAGAAGGATAATGTACTGATCGTTTCCTACTTTTAGTTGTTCCAGTATCCGCATCTTCCCCCCTTTTTTTCCATAAGGGGTATTTTTCCCCAGGTACCGGCTTGCCTGCCATGCCAAAAACAAAATGACTACAAAAGCAAGCAGCATACCTGTTGTAGAAACAATATCTGTTATCATATTAAAGGCTCTCCGGATTGATATCCCTGGTTACAATATCAGTAATACGGATACCAAAATTATCCTCTACTACTACAATATCTCCTCTGGCAACACACTGTCCATTTACATACAGGTCTGCCTGTTCTCCTGCCATTTTGTCCAGGACCACAAGAGATCCCTGGGTAAACTCCAGAATGTCTTTTACCAGCTTCTTGGTGCGTCCTATCTCCACAGATATCTCCAATGGCACCTTCATAAGCATTTCCTGGTTGGCACTTTCTTCTCCCTTTTCAATTCCGGAAGCTTCAAGACCGGGTGCTTTTGCCGGCCGGATCAGAGCCGGTTCCCTGGATCCCGTTTTCTCATCCTGTTCCCGTTTTTCCATGCCCTGCATCATCTGCATCATCTGCATCTGTGACTGCTGCATCTGATTTAAAAGCTGCAATAAAGCCGGATTCATATCTGTGGAAATGCCAGCCGCCA
>OASZ01000112.1_pt1 | contig 115466 bp, 112 predicted proteins | sample 1501241 | NCBI WGS metagenome assembly OASZ01 (sample SAMEA2579926, study PRJEB22360) | human gut metagenome | biome: human gut; feature: human-associated habitat; material: faeces | place: Denmark | collected 2008/2010 | reverse complement strand
ACCGCCGGGTTTTGCTCGGCAATCAGCCTTCGCGAGGATACCGGCTGGGGATTAAAACAAAACGTAATCCCTGTCACAAAGGATAGAGGGATTGTGTTCCCCCAGCGAGGCGAAAGTCTCGTAAAGAAACCGCGGTTAACTTCAGTTGCCCGTTGGTGTATCACGAAACGCAAATCAAAAAACACAATCGCTTTTTGTTGCCTGCTGGTGAATTACAAACGGATAACACGAGGTAACAGCAGTGGGATACGAAGTGAAATCAAAAAATACATATTAACAGCATAGGAAGATCACTTGTTGATTATATGTATTAAACAAAAGAAAGGACGTAGATACGATGAGGGTGAGAGATAGACCCCGAAAACCAGATAAACTAATTAATTTATAACAAAAAGTGTAAATAAAAAAGGAGAAAAAATTAATGAAGTTCAAGAAATTTACAGAAAAAGCCGCAGCTTTATCCATGGCTACCGCAATGTTAGCATCCGTATGTGCCCCTACTTATACTGCCGTTCTCTCTGCCGTACCTGTAGCCGCTGCATCATCCAAAGATACCACAAACAATACAGCAACTACAAAAGACCTGGCAAATGCCGATATCATTGATACCTCCAAAACAGGAAGCATCACTGTCCATAAATATGATATCACATCGGCAGAAGCAGCTGGAGATTATACCGAAGGGCAATATAAAGCAACCGGTGAATCAGATAACCGCGTAGAGAATGCACTGGCTGATTATGCGATCCAGGGTGTACAGTTTACATATTTACGTGTCGGTAACATCGAACAGTACAGCAAGACAGATGGAACAGGCAGCAACATTAAAGTTGTTTATGAGATTCCAACTGCATTAGCGCAGATCTTAAAATTAAATGAGGCAGATGCCACAGTGATGACAGGGGATGGAGTTTCTGCACCTTGTACAAATGCAGGTGTATTACATTACACAAGCACACAGATTGAAGATGCATTAGCTGCGATCATTAAAGCAGATGATGTTGCTGCAAAGAATGCATTAGAATCTTACCTCATTGAATATAAAGATCAGAATAAAGACAGTGATGATGTACAGACAGCAGATACTGGTGTGATCGAGACAGATGCGAATGGACTTGCTACAAAGAGCGGACTTCCATTAGGATTATATCTGATGGTAGAAACAAAGGTGCCGGAACAGGTTACATCTACAGTTAACCCATGGTTCATCAGCCTGCCTTTCACAAATACTGCAGCAGATACCAATACAAACACAGACCATGCAGCAGACGGTGTGGCAGACAGTATCGGTGGTGAAAAATGGCTGTATGATTTCGTATCTTATCCAAAGAACCAGACAGGAAACCCCACGATCGATAAAGCTGTCAGAAACGCTTATTCCAGTGATGCAAAAGACAGAAACGGCGTAGTTACTTCCAGCAAGGATACAAATTATTCTGGTGCATTTGACTCCAAATCCCTGATCGTTTATAACGCAGATACTGCTGCAGAAAACAAAGCAGATACTACAGATGCGGCTTATGTTGCAAACCGAGGCGGATATACTAGCGCAAACAATACAGAAGCCGGCAAGGACGGTAAGGGTTACAGCAACGACTTTAAATATGATGATACAACAACTGCATCCGAAGGTGACCTTCTTGATTACCGTGTTGTATCTAAATTACCACATATCACATCAAAAGCTACTTATTTAAGCCAGTATACATTTACAGATGCATTATCTACTGGTGTTAACTATAACAAGGATTTCAAGATTGCTTTTTATGATAATGCTGCTGATGCAAAAGCTAACAATACAAAGAATGCGAAAGAGATCTGGAACCTTGATGGTGGAAAACATGAAGCTGCTTATGCAACAGTTACCGTATCTGGTGAAGACGGGACTGAAAAAGTGACAGCCAATAAAGCAACGATCACTTTGACAGAGGCAGGACTTAACCAAATCAATGGTACAAATGTAAAAGGTGCTTCCAATCCATACGAAGCCGTAGGTGATAAGGGGGCTACAAAAGCTGGCTACTCTGATTACTACATGGTACTGTATTATACAGCAACTGTAAATTCTGATGCATCCGTTACATTAGGTGACAGCGGTAATGCAAATGATATCTCCCTCGTATGGAGCCGTACAAACAATAAGTACAGTAACTCCTTACAGGATAGAAACTATGTATACTCCTATGGTATCGACCTGACAAAGACTTTCTCTGATAACAAAGGAGATGCAACAAAAGTACAGTTCAAACTGTATAACTCCACTGATGCATATTATGTTATCGCTAAAAAAGCAGAAGATGGGCTTTACTATGTGACAGGAAAGACAATGGACAAGGCACAGGCAACAACCTTTACTCCGGCTGCTTCAGGAAAACTCTATATCAAAGGTTTAGAGGGTGATAAATATCAGCTGACTGAGGTTGCAACAGATGACGGTTATACCTTATTAAAAGATCAGATGGTTATTAATATTGAAGAAACAAAACGTGATATCAAGGCTTCCGTAGCTGGTACGACAGGTTTAGATGACGCTGCAGCTGATAATATCATCGCTAATTATGGCACAGGTATCAAGAATGAAGACGGACAGCTGGTTAACGCAGCGACAACAGACATCGGGTCTAAAGCAGTGGCAGGACCAACAAGTGAGACAGCAAACGGTAGAACAATTGGTAAGACAGATATGTATGTTGGTGACATCCAGGCTGCAACCGCAACCGTAGACAGTAAACCTTGCACACTCCTTACTTCTTCTACAGGAGATACCACATCTCCAAACGCTGAAGTAAAGATGGCGATTGAAAACAACAAGGGCTTTAATATGCCTCTTACTGGTGGAACCGGTCTTGTTGGATTAGTAATCTTAGGAGCAGGACTTTTAGGAGGAGGCGTTTACTCCATGACAAGAAACAAAAAGAAAGAAGAAACAGCCTGCTAATAAAAATAAATAATTCTTTCGTTTCTGACCGGGGACAGGGGATGGTATCCCCTTCCCCGGTTTTTACGTTTAAAAAATATAAGAAGAAAAGCCCACGTATTTGTACGTGGAAGGATTTGAAAAATGAAAAAAAAGATAATACAGGTACTTATTATCCTTATAGGAGTCGCATTGCTCGTTTACCCCTGGATCGCAAATTATCTCAACGAACATGCAGCAAAATCTACGATCAGTACCTATGAGAACGAAGTAAAACATACAGATAAAAAAGAAAAGGAAGAAATGCTGGAAAAAGCAAGAGAATATAATGAAAAACTAGCTTCTTCCCATGTTGTCCTCACAGACCCTTTCTCCGAAGAGACCAATGGCGGAATAAGCGAAAAAGAATACTACCAGCTCTTAAATCTGGACAATACCGGTGTTATGTGTTCGCTGGAGATTCCATCAATTAATGTAGATCTGCCGGTATACCATGGAACGTCAAACAGTGTCCTTGAAAAAGGAGTCGGACACTTAGAAGGGACATCCCTGCCAGTTGGTGGAAAAGATACCCATGCTGTTTTTACGGGACATACAGGTTTGAACAAAGCAAAACTCTTTACTGACCTTACAGAACTGCAAAAAGGGGATCAGTTCTATATCCGTGTCTTAGATAAGATATTAGCTTATGAGGTCTGCCGGATTGATGTAGTCCTGCCAGAAGATACAAGTAAATTAAGTGTCGTAGATGGACAAGACCTTGTTACATTAGTCACATGTACCCCATATGGACAAAATACCCATCGCCTCTTAGTCAGGGGAAAACGGACAAAATACTCACCAAAAGCTTACGAAAAAGAACGTGCAAAGAAAAAAGCAGGACGTTCCCAATGGATGCGGACTTACCAGAAAGCAATCCTGTTAGGGATTGGCATCACAAGCATTGTCCTGTTCATTATTTCTTTCATCAGAAAGAAATTACAAAAACGATAGGAGGCTTTTCATGCTGAAAAAAGTTTTTCGGTTTCTTTTTAGTGTATGTCTGATCGTACTTGGGATAGGGATGAGCCTCTATCCCGCAGTAAGGTCAGAAAAGATACATATGGAGGCAATCTCCTACCAAAAAGAAGTAGACAATGCTTATAAACAAAATAAAGAACAAAAGAAGAAAAAGGAATCCGATTCGTTTTACCAGTCGATTAAGAAATATAACGAAGATATTTATAAAAACGGACAAAAGGATTTTAAGGATGCTTTTTCCTATACATGGTTCCCTATCCCTCTTAATGGGTTTAAAGAAGAACGGTGTGGATATATCAAGATCCCAGCGATGGATGTACAGCTGCCGCTCTATGTGCGGGCGACCAAAAAGAACATGGCAAAAGGCGCAACAGTCTTAGGCAATACCTCTTTGCCGATTGGTGGGAACAACACAAATTCCGTAATTGCCGGACACAGGGGATACCAGGGCGCACCTTATTTTCGGGAAATCGAAAAACTACAGATCGGTGATAAAGTTTACATCAAAAATCAATGGGAAAAGCTTACCTATATCGTAAAACGTATCAAGATTGTATATCCAAATGACAGTGACGAGGTAAAGATTCAGCCAGGAAAGGATATGATCACTCTTCTTACCTGTCACCCATACCGATCCCATGGAAAATATCGTTATTTAGTATTTTGTGAGAGATGCACTTCAAAAAATAAAGAAAAAGATTCAAAGAAAACAACTAAGAAAACCGTGGTTACAACAAAAGATGAAACGATAACCTATGAACCATCTACACCAGATATCAAAAGGGAAAATACCATAAAAGTAGTGGCATTTATTTTTATATTGTGTTGCATTGCTTATATCTTCGTTTCGAAAATAAGGAACAGATAGTCAACAAGAGAACACACAACTCCTTATTTTGAAAATTTGTCGGTATATGGTCCTGCCGGAACCATGAGTGGAGAAAGCCTAAATCTGGTAAGTTTCTCTTGTTGTAAAGCCTTGGCAAAAGCCGGGGCTTTTTGTTTTGCAAGAAAAAACATATTAATGCAAAGAAGGGTTGGGTATATGTTCATTGAATTTTCCTAATCTTTCATACTAACCTATAGAAAGACTTTTATTTTTTCTAAAAGTCAGAAAGGAGAAAAATTTGACTCAGAGCAAAACAGAGAAAAACAGATCATCAAAAAAACGGGCATCTCCTGTCAGAAAAATGGATATAAGATGTTCTGTAACAGGAAAGGAGAAGATGATATCATGACAAGGTTAAAAAATGGAAATAAACAGGAAAGCAGGGCGGCTCCGAAATGGAAAAGATGGCTGCCAATGGGGATTGCTTTTTTATTGATCATCGCTTTTTGCGGGATTTTGTTTTATAATGTTGCGCTGGCGGCAGAAACAACTTATAATCCCAATGGTTATTGTTATATAAAGGTGGGTGATGCTAAACTGCCTGTTTATGTAAAGTATAAAGGAGCAAAAACAGAACTTACAGAATCAGGTGATCATAAAGCCCTCTTTACTAGCAGATCAAGACCTGTTGAAGTAATATCTGATATAACAAATCCATCTCCAAACGGTAGTGTTGTCACAGACTTAAAAGTATCGGATGCAGGGAAAAAAAATACGGTAAAAGACTCTAATGGTTATTATAATACTATCTTATTTCACATTTCATTCAAATTAAAAGCGCATTATTATTTGAATGGTCAAAATATAAGCAAAAATTCTAAGGGTCAAACACCAGATAGTAACTTTAGTTTTGTTTCTGGTACCGGGGTAACAGTTCCAAAGGGACAAAAAGAAGCTCCATATGATATTTCTTATAATTTTAGCAAATACGCTGGACATAATACTTCGGATCGTACAATCACTATACCAGTTCGTTTAAATCTCAACAATACATCCATGCTTAAAGGACATGTTAAGGGTCAAAAAGATGTTTTAGCATGGTTTCATACCACGCTTTCTACATCTGTAAAAAGGGGCCAGTATACTTTGACTTGTAACCCTGATTCTGGCACATTTACCAAAACAAATGGTGGTTCTAAGAATGGTAAAAATTTAGAGTTTAAAAAATATTGTGGTGAAAGTGTAACTTCATTACCTGAAGTCTCAAGATCGAGCTATCATTTCAATGGATGGTACAATTCAAGCAAGAAAGCGGTTACATCCGTAACTCTTTGTAACGGTGACCAAACAGTAACGGCATCTTGGTCGAAAGAGTATACTTTAAAGTTTGACGCGAATGGAGGTCCTTCAACTCCTGCTACAAGGACGCTGATAACTGGTAAAGAGTATGGCACATTAGATGATCTGACTAGGAAAGGGTACAAGTTCGACGGTTGGTATACGGCAAAAACTGGGGGAACAAAAGCATCATCGACAGATAAGATCACAGCAGATACGACACTGTACGCCCATTGGACAGCTTATAAGCATAACTTCGTTTATAATCTACAGGGCGGTTCGTTTCCTTCAAGTTTGAAAAATCAAACAAGTCTGAATGGATGCAAGATAATCCCGAACGGTGTATATTATATGAAATCGGATTGTGGAACGAATATGTACATGCATGTATATGGAATGGACTACGAGCCTAGATCAAATCCGGCAACGGTTATCTATTCTGGGAAAAATGATGCTGCTACACAAACACAGTGGCTCTTTGAACGATATAAAAATACACAGTATTATTATATCATCAGCGTTCATAATGGTTTGGCATTGAATCTTGATGGTGATCCTAATGTAGATCAATCGAATAAAGCAATAAATCTTTGGAATCAGCAAAATGATAAAGCAGACTATCTCTGGTATTTATCCGATGAAGGAAATGGTAAGGTTAGCATTTACAATAAGCAGACAAACAAATGTTTAGATGTCGTAAATGGCAGAGCAGAAGATAATACCTGGATAGAACAGTATACGCCAAACCATACCGTTGCACAGCTTTGGACATTAGAAGAAAAAACAAAGACAGATTATCCAGATCGTATGCAGTATGGTGATCACGGACTATATATAAATAGTGTCAGCCCGGAAAAGAATAATTATGAATTTACCTGTTGGAATACAAAACCGGATGGAACAGGAACATCATACACACCTGGACAGGCATATAGTGCTATAAAAGACGGTGGCACCGTCACGTTGTATGCTTTATACAATGTAGACGATTTTACCTTAAACTTTGATGCAAATGGCGGCACCGGAAAGCTAAATAGTGTCACTCATAAAGGAAATCAGTCTTATGCACTTCCTGTGAATACATTTACGAGAATAGGATACGAATTCCGTGGATGGTCTTTTGATAAGTACACAGACACGATTTCGTATAAAAATGGAGCGACTTACGACAATCGTTTGATCTCGGCAACTTTATATGCACAGTGGAAAAAGACGGGTACAGGATTCATCCAAAGACCATTCCTAGATTCTGATATGTTCTATAAAGCAATATCTATCTTAGGCAATAATGGAACAGTCTATAATAAAAATAGCGTTGACTCAAGGATGGCACATATAGATACGGCAAATGATCCAGGATATTTCTCGCTTCTAAAATAGGAAAAGGAAGGTTCTCTGAAAAGGGAATCTTCTTTTTGGGGCTAAAAAGTTCTTATAAAAATTCTTGAGTAGTTCAATGATGATATAAATATCGTGAAGGAGGAACCAAAATTATCAACAGTGACGGAGAGAAATCCGCATCCCTGTTGAATAGAAAGAACTAAGTAAATGGTATACAAAGAAAAAAGGAGAAAAAAATGGCAAAAAAGAAAATTTTAGCAAGTATTATGGCAGGTATTATGGCAATGACTATGGCAGTTCCTACATTTGCAGCACAGATTGATCCGGCAGATTGTGACCACGAGTTTGGATACTGGCGTTATACGGTTAAGCCTACATGTACAACAGAAGGAAAAGGAGATATGTATTGTCCTGATTGCGGTAGTATTGTTGAGAAAGACGCAACAATTAAGCCTCTTGGACATGAATTTAGCAATGCAACAACTAGAAATGGAAATTTTTATTTAGTCTGTGAAAGATGTGGTGCAGAAGAAAAACAGGCACTGACTGCAGAACCAGCGACCTGCCCTCATGATGAAGATGATATCGGTATTTATAATGACCATGAAGCAACCTGCACAGAGGATGGTTATACAGGTGATACCTATTGTACTGCCTGCGGCACTTTATTGGAAAAAGGTGAAGTAGATGAAAAAGCGCATGGGCATGACTGGGAAGAAGACAGCAATGCCTGCCAGTTACCAACTTGTACAGAATCTGGAAAAGATTTTTATGTCTGCAGGGAATGTGGAGAGAGAGAAGAAAGAGTGACACAGCCTCTGGGACACAGCTGGGAGAAAACAAAAGTAACACCAGCAACCTGTACAAAAGATGGAAAAACGGTATATACCTGTTCTACCTGTGATGAGACAAAAGAAGAAATCACAGAAAAAGCAACTGGACATAAGTGGAATGATGGAGAAGTGACAACAGCTCCTACGACAACATCTACAGGCGTAAAGACATTTACCTGTTTAACTTGTGGTGAAACAAAGACAGAAGAGATTGCAAAACTTCCGGAAGAAAGCAAGCCGTCTAAACCGGCAGACACCACTACAGAAGGTAAAAAGGATGACACAAAACCTTCTACAGATAAGAAAGATGACACAAAACCTTCTACAGATAAGAAAGATGATACAAAACCATCTACAGATAAGAAGGATGATACAAAACCATCTACAGACAAGAAGGATAACACTACAGTGGTAAATCCTACAAAGCCTGCAAAAAAAGCAGCTAAAGTTGGCACAAAATTTGTTGTAGCAGGTCAGACTTACAAGGTAACAAAAGCAGGAAAAGAAGTAAGTTTTATCGCAGCAAAGAAAAATGCGAAGAAAATCTCCATTCCTGCTACTGTAAAAAGCAAAGGCATTACTTACAAAGTAACATCTATTGCAACAAAAGCTGTAAAGAACAACAAGAAAGTAAAATCTGTTGTTGTTGGTGCAAATGTAAAGAAGATTGCTAATAAAGCATTTTTCAAATGTCCGAACTTAAAGAAGATCACGATCAAGTCTGTAAAGTTTACAAAAAAGAATTTAAACAAAAAGGCTTTTAAGGGACTTCATAAGAAACTGGTAGTTAAGGTTCCTAAGAAAGTTTATGGTTTAAAAGAAGGAATTTTAAAAGAAGGCTTAGTGAAGTAAGGGGAGCAAATAGGTTCCTTAAGAGGCTCATACCTGAAAGGGTATGGGTCTTTTTTTTGTTCAGAATTTTTCACAAAAAACATAACGGCTGAGCTACCAAAAAAAACATATTAGAAAATGTAAGGATTATAAAAAGAACAGAAAGGGGAGAAAACAAAATGCGTTTTTATCGATTATCGCAAAAAATACCCTAGTTTTTTGCAAAAGAGAAAAATAAGATTACCGACTGTATATAAAATAGGAAGGAGTGAAAAAATTTGATAGTGAAAAAATGGTTACAGAGACTATTTATCTTTGTTTTTATTTTTGCTTTTGTTTTTGGAGATTTTGCAAATACAGGGGTATTTTCAAAAGGGACTTTGCAGGTACAGGCAGCAGACACGATCAAAGATTACAAAGAAAAAGGACATAAACTGCATTCGAATACGGATATGGGAGCGGTAGCGATTGATGAAGTAGGACATAAATCAACGACCCCTTTTCGTAAATTCGTAATGGATGATGCGGATGATGGTAACAAACGTGTCATTTGCGGCTATGCGGTTGGGCGTGGACATCCGGGCGATACTTATACAAAAAAAGTAGTTTTTGCTTCTAACTGGAAATCTACGAAGTCCAATGATGCCGAATTTATCCATAATACTACTGCGATCGCAAAAGGGTTGTGCTGGTTCTATGAAGATGTGAAACCATCTAATGCAACAGAGCGGGAGTCCTATTTTATCCAGACTTATGTCTGGGCTGAGAGTATGGGGAAAAATGTAAAAACCGCTTTGACACAGTTAGCTGCTAGTAAGGGATGGAATTATCAAAAAAAGATATTACCACTTTATAATAAAGTTAAAAAGCGCAAAGTAGAAGGCTATGTTGTTGTATATAGGAATACCAAGTGTAAAGATGGCAACACGATCACGCATCAGCCTTATTTCCGTTGGGTAAAGACGAAACCAGAGTATGATACGGTGACAGCAAAAGAAACAGGAAAAGTATCCAAAGAAGTATCTGTGGAAGTGACCAAGACCGATTCTACTACAAAAAAAGTCGTAAGTGGTGCAAAATTCAAAGCGACAACAAAAGATGTAGATGGAAAAGCCCTTACCGTAAACCTGACTACTGGCAGTAATGGAAAGGCATCCAGTAAGGTCACGAGGACATTTTCTGCACAAAGAAGTGCGGAAAAGAAATATGTGACAAACTGGGATAAGCTTACGGAAAAACAGAAAGAAAAATGTAAAAACGATGGAAACTATCCGGATAAATCATTAGCGCAGGCAGCGGCGAAAAAAGAGGCAGCCAAAAATGCAGCGGATGAAGCGGCAAAAGCCAAAGCGAATTTTTCCGCAGACTGGAAGATTGAAGAGGTCAGCGTACCGAATCATATCATCAAAGTGAATGGAAAAGTAAAATCCGTGACTAAAAAAGAGACGGGAAACACAGTATCGATCAGTTATACCTTCTCGGATACACCAAAGTATGGCTCGATCAGCCTGTATAAGACCTGTAAGGAATCCTATTCCACAGACCTTTCTCTGGAAGGTGCTGTTTATACCGTCTATAATAAATCCAGTTGTGACAAAGGAACCGAAGTCTCTTCCATCAATATCTCCAAACAGACAGAGAATGGAAAGACTGTCTATAAAGGAAACAGTGGAAGATTAACAGCCGGTACATACTGGGTCAAAGAGACATGGGCTCCAAACGGATTTGAAAAAGATCCAGAGGCACATAAATTTATCTTATATGATAATGGGACCAGTGATACCCTGCTGGCAAAAGAAGAAAGTGGAAAGACGATCACTTCCCTTACTTCCAACGAGGAAGCAAAAAAAGGAACCGTGACTATCACAAAATATGTCAATGATCTTGTGAACGAGACGGGGATCAAACCGGAAAAGGGAATCGAATTCACCTTAAAAGCTGTTTCTAAATTTTCAGAAGATACTCCATATACGGATGGTGTGGCAAAGACAACTGCACAAGATGGTACAGCTTCATGGGAAGATGTCCCATATGGCTATTATACCTTGACACTGACGAGCAAAGGACTCCCAAAAAACATGACTAAAGTTGGTCCGTTCTCCCTTCACATTGAAGATGATACGGACGCGAATAAAAATGATATCTATTCTGGCAGGAACATTGTGCTTGGCAAGACATCTGACAGTGGAGAGACCGTGGATGAACTGCTCCCTTGCTCCGTAACCATTCATAAAGTGATGAGCAAGACAGAGTTAAGCGGCACAAAGACATACCATCCGGAAAAAGGAGCGAAGTTTGCGATCTATGATACGGATGGAAACATGATCGGGAAGCCATTTACAACGAATGAAAATGGCTACGCAAAGAGTGCAGCGATTAAAGCGGCAGGAAGTTATGTTTTAAAGCAGATAGAAGGAACCGCTTCCTACAAGTTCATGGAAGATAAGCCATTTACGGTAACAGAAGAAGATCTCGGAAACGAGGATGGGACAGCGACTACGTTCGAATATACCGTAGACAATACCTATCAGGGTGACCGGATCTATCTTGACAAATATAAAGTTGCTTTTGATCAGGACAGGGAAGAATACGATGAAGAGGGACGGACCGTGGAACCGGATGCCGGATTTGCTGTCATGAACGTCTCTTCCATCAGTAAGGCTGACCTTGCTGACTTAAGAGAAAACGGGGAGGACTGGACACAGGAAGAACGGAATGCTTTTGTACAGAAGTATGCGGATGCTGTCCTTGCGACCATGCAGACCGATGAGGCAGGAAAAGCTTCCGTGGATATCGACTGTGTAGAAGATAAGGATGGACGGATGCATTCCGCGATCGGAGAGGACGGTTTTGTGATCGTGCAGACCTCCGGTACCACAGGCTACTACCTGAGCGGACCGATCTTTTCAGCTGACTTAAAGCGGAAGGAGAATGAAGGCTCCACGCAGTGGTCTGGCGAAAAGAACAACTACCAGGAAATCAATTACGGTATCGCTGCTTTTAAGAAGTTTAAGACAAAAGACGAAAAGACCGTGGAACCGGAAGCCGGGGCACAGTTTAAGGTCTTAAAGAACGATGGCACTTACTTAAAAGACCCGGATAAAAAAGAGGTCATCTGTGAAGCAGACAAAGAGGGAAAGGTATCGATCCCATGGCTGCTGCCGGGTGTCTACAGTTTGAAGCAGACAGATGGCTCGAAGTTCCACGAAAAATTAAACGAAGAGAACAATGAGGATGCCGTCTTTGTGGTAAGGGAAGATGACTGTGTTTTCAGTAAAAAAGAAATGACTGCGTTCGTAAAAGGAAACACCCTTACAAAGGAACAGGAAAAACATATCCTTACACTGGGGGATGAGGATGGAAGATATACGGATAAGGAACTTCCGATCTCATTATCCATCGAAAAACATTCCACCCATACTGGCGTTTTATTAAAAGATGCCGAATTTACCCTGTATCAAAAAGAGGGAGATAACTGGAAAGAACTTGGAAAATACTACACAGGAGACGGAAAAGACGGGACCGAGATTGGAAGAGTGACGGTAAAAGGGCTTTCCTTTGGTACTTACAAGATCAAAGAAACAAAAGCACCGGCTGGGTATCTCTTAAGTGAGGAAGATACCGGCAAGGATTCCTCTGACCCGGATTTCCCTTATCAGGAAAAGGTCATCACGATCGATGCAGACCATGTGGCAGAAACGGATGGAGAAATCGTTTTCCGTGCCAACAAGAGCAACGCGGACAGTGCCTACAGCAGATTTAATGATTCTCCGATCTACGGACGTATCCGTATCAATAAGACAGGAAATGTTATGACAGGCTATGCTTCCGGTACAGAAGAGTTTACTTACAAAGATACCGGAGTAGCTGGAGCCGTCTATGCATTATATGCCGGGGAGAACATCATGGATGATGCCGGAAATGTGATCTGGAAAAAAGATGAAAAGATCGATGAGGTCACAACAGACAGCAAGGGCTATGCCGATTTTACAAACAAAAAGACAAGCTACACGAAGAACTTCTTCATGGGGCATTACTATATCAAAGAGACAAAAGCACCGGACGGTTTTGATGTCGATACGGAGACACACGAAGTCGTTCTCACATGGGATGCCGGGGCAAAGGACCTTGATATAGGTTCCTGGCAGCCGGACGATGAGAACTTTAAAGAACAGCCAAGCCACGGGGATTACTTCCTCTGTACAGGCGAGCAATTAAATCCTTATATCGTCAACGCCCAGAAAGTAATCTTTACTTATGAAAAAGCACCAGCAAGTGCCAAAGCGGTCTATGATGTCTCCGCAGACAGGGTAGGGACAAAAGCCAACCCGACCCCAGCCGACAGCAAGAGTACGGTCGTGTTATGGCAAGACCCGGAGGATGAGGGTACGTTCTACGTTTCCACGCAGACAACAAAACAGGAAGTGAAGTTCAACAAGATCTCTTCTTCCATGTTCTACAAGTGCCAGAAGCTGCGGAGTGTCATCTTTCATCATGTCGATACGTCAAACATGATTCATGCAGACAAGATGTTTTCTTACTGCACAAAGTTAACGTCATTAAACCTTTCAAACTGGGAGACAGGCAGCTTAAACTCTACGGTAGGGATGTTTGCTAACTCCGGTGTGTTAAAGAAGATCTATGTTGGGGATACCGACCAGAAAGTACCAAATACCGAGCCGATAGAGACAGGGATCTATACCGTACCAAAACAGGAATTCTACCTCTACACAGACCCGGATACGGAAGATGAGGAAACATTAGCAGCAAGAAAACTTACAGCAGACAGTTTTAACTATGCGTTATGTTACAGTGATGGCGAGGGTGAGAGCATCACAGACTTAACAGATGATGACATCGCATCCATCAGTCCAGAGTACCCGACCTTTGCCGATGACAAGAGTAAAAGATCTGGAAAACTGGAAGTTACGATCCAGTTAAAGCAGAGCAGCCCATATTATGCAAAGGCGGAAGATGGCGGGGAAGGACATCCGGGTATCTTAAAAGTCACGATCGATGTCAAAGATCCAGCTACTTTAAAGCTTGACCCGAAAGTGGACGAACACCCGGAGACAGAGGCGGATGTGGAAGATACACAGAGATCCATCTCCTTATCCCTCTTAAAGATCGATGCCGCAAAGAAAGGGGCAGCGGATGCCGAAGATTCCGGTCTGTCTGCTACGTTTAAAGTCTATGCAGCAACGGACTTAAAGAGTTATGACGGCAAGACCATCATCAAAGAGGGTGACTTTATCAAGACTATCAAAAGTATCGACAAAGATACGGACGATGGCGGACGTGCCGGTATGGACAAGCTGCCAATCGGATATTATACGGTAAACCCGGATGCGAAGAACTTATACAAGATTGTGGAAGTGATACCACCAAGAGGTTACTCCTTATATCCACAGGAAGAAAAGAACACAGCGTATATCCCGAACATCGATTACTTAAACTTAAGCAGCAACGAGGTTGTATCAAAAGTCAATGCCGCTAACCCAGATACCATCTCAGCAACCTACAATCTGGCAGAAAATACGTATACCTTTGCCCTGACATTCTCGGATATCAAGACACCTACGATCACGAAGAATTGGGGAGAAGAAAAGACACAAGGTTTTGTTAAAGAAGAGGATCGACCAGATTCATTAACGATCCACATGTATACGGATAAAGAAAAGACAAACTTATATAAGACTATCACACTGACAAAGGAAAAAGATTGGATCTACGCGTTTGACGATAATATCGACTTAAGCAAGTATTATTACGAGGAAGTCGTACCGGATGATGCGGTCTGGAAAAAGGATACCAGAGAATATGAAGATGGTTACTTTAAAGACGGTGAGACAAACTGTGTGACATTCTACAACTGGGAAGAGACACCAAGTGATGAACCAGTCATCCCATCCGTTACCAAGTATTGGGAGGATAATGACAATGCACCGAAGAAGAGACCAAAGGAAATTAAGGTTAACCTGCTGCAGAATGGTGTAGCAATAAGAACAGAGTATCTTAATGAAGAAAATAACTGGACTTTTACTTTGCCAGAAGATAAGGCTTTACCAAAATACGATGATGTCGGCAAAGAGTATGTTTATACATGGGAAGAGGATACGTCCGGCTTACCAAAGGACTATGAACTGACAGATACCAAGACAACCACTTCATCTGACAGCCAGTACACGTATATCCATACTGACCTGAAGAATACATATGCACAGTATACTTCCGCACAGATTGCCAAGTCATGGAATGATGAGGAAAACCTGTATAACCTCCGTCCGGATTCCGTAACGGTTCATTTATTAGCTGACGGGGAGCGGGTAGAAAAGCTGACATTAGAACAGAGTGATGGAACGACAACAGATATCACCGATGGAAATGTCGTATTATCTGAGGAGAACAACTGGTCAGCAAAAACGATCAACCTGCCGAAGTATAAGGGTAGCCAGAAGATTGAGTATACATGGGAAGAAGAAGATGTACCAGACTACGAACTATCCTCCAACGTTACTGTTACAAAAGATGCCGATTCCGTCACAGAGCGGACAGAAACATCGCTGATCAATAAGAGCAACCCGCGGTTAGGCTCCGTTTCCGTATCCAAGATGATCCCGGTCGAGTCTTTAGATCTCCGTCATGGCGATCTGAGCTTTACTTTTACAATCACTGGAGAGACGGTTCATGAAAAAGAGTATACGGATAAACAGACCGTGACCTTTACCAAAAATACGGTATCCGATGAGGATAATGTCATAACAATCAATGGAAAAAAATATCTGGTTCTGTTCGTATCCTTTGACGACCTCGACTGGGGAGACTATAAGATCACGGAATCGGGTTCTGAAAGCCGGTATGAGTTTAATAAGATCTCTGACCTTGAAAATGCGACAGCCGGTAAGGAGGAAGATGGCACACCATATATCGCCTTTACGGTAGATAAAGACCATCAGGAATTCGGAGGTACGTTTGAAAACGCAGCGATCTCATCCAGTATCAAGGTCATCAAACGTGGAAACAGCAAGACGAAGAAGTTAAAGGGAGTCACCTTTAAGATCGAAAAAATCCTTGCTGATAAGAAGACCGAACTGGTTGCTACAAAAGAGACCGATGAGAACGGAGAGATTCTGTTCGATAACCTCGACCCGGGCGATTATGTCCTTACTGAGACAAAGACTCTTCCAGGCTACACACTGATGAAAGATCCGATCAATGTTACCGTGCCGATGGCACTGACTACAAAAGAAGCTGAAGATATGAAAGCAGATACCTCAAAAGGAAAATACGATAAAGCAAAAGACCTGTATTACTTCTACGATCTGACTTATGACGTGGATAATGAAAAAACTCCAACTCCACCACTTACCGGTGGATTCGAGAACTGGTTATCTTATCTGCCAATCGTATTGGCGATGGCATTGTTTATCGGATTAGGTATTTATCAGATGAAAAAGAGAAACAAGTAAAATAAGAGCGATGGAAAGGGCGGTTATGAACCGTCCTTTTCTATATTAATAGAAGAAAGGAGAAAATCATGATGTTTTTAACACAAATAAGTGGAACTGTGTTACAATCGTTAAGATTAAGTGACACAGGAGGAATTATCATGGAGGCAGCTATTATTGCTGGATTATTTAATATTGGTGGTATATTATTAACATATCTACTAACAAAAAAAGATACATTAAAAAAATTAGATAAAAAAATGGATGTTTATCATGCTGAATTAAAAAACAGTGTTAATGTTAAAAATAATACACTATCTGCAGAACATGCTGGACTATCGAAAGAACATACTGGATTGAAAGAACAAATAAATGATAAACATGCTGCTCTGGAAAAACAGCTTTCGGCGGCACAAACAAGGCTCGACCATCTTCACGATGAGTCGATTCGGATGGAAGGTTTGCGGAAGGATGTAGAAAAACAGGGGATCGATGTTTCAACAATAAAGGCTGGCATTGATGCATTAGTCCAGAAAAACGGAGAAAATACAGATCGTGTCCGAGACTTAACACGGGATTTGGAAAAATCAGAACAAGCGTTAGCAGATACAGAGAAAAAGTTACGTGACCGTGAATGGGAACTTGCCCAATCCCAACGAGAGAATCAACAGTTAAAACAGCAGATCTACAACCTGCAGCATCCACAACAATCATGGGATGAACCGGAACGATAAAAATAGATAAGACTCACATCTTCAGATGTGAGTCTTTTTACATATTAAAAGTAAAAGGAGCAAAATCATGATGTTTTTAACACAAATGAGCGGAACTGTGTTACAATCGTTAAGATTAATTGACACAGGAGGAATTATTATGAAGGCAACTATTATATCAGCAGTAAGTACAGGATTAATAGCTGGTGTATTTGGTATAATTAGTGTTTTAATAACAAATTATTTTACAAACAAAAATCAATTAACAGATTTAAAAACGAATCTTTCTAGAGACCATGTAGACTTATCGAAAGAACATACTGGCTTATCGAAAGAACATACTGGTTTATCGAAAGAACATGCTGCTCTGGAAAAACAGCTTTCGGCGGCACAAACAAGGCTCGATCATCTTCATGATGAGTCAATCCGGATGGAAGGTTTTCGGAAAGACGTAGAAAAACAAGGGGTTGATGTTACAGCCATAAAGGTTGGTATTGATGCTTTAGCTCAGAAAAGTGGGGAGAATATAACGCAGGTCCGTGATTTAACACGGGATTTGGAAAAGTCAGAACAGAAACTCGTAAGAACAGAACTAGAACTTGCAGATACCAGAAATGAACTACAAGATTATAAACAGGAACTGGCTCAATCCCAAAGAGAGAATCAACAGTTAAAACAGCAGATCTACAACCTACAGCATCCACAACAATCATGGGATGAGCCAGAACGATAAAAAATAAATGAGGCTTACATCTTCGGATGTGAGTCTTTTTTTTATGAAAAGAATCCGATTCCATGATAGTAAGCATAAGATGTGTGCTTTAACTCCACAGATACATGAGTGTTTTCTTATCACAGATATAGTTGTGATATAATTACACTCATATATCTGTGAAATTATTACACACATATATGTATGTTTTATCAATAAACCAGGTGTGCATTCCCCTTCCTCAACAAAGTAGGTAGGGGTTAACACCGTTTGTTGCCATATTCTAAAGAGTTTAAAGAATTCAATCTTTTTCTTATAAAAATTCGGCAGAAATATGATATGATAAAAATAATGATATAAAAAACTTAAGAAAGGAAGATTTTATGAGAAAAAAGATTTATGGGATAGCCACTGCATTGACACTTGCAATGGGATGCAGTCTATTTATGACGTATCCGGTACAGGCAGCGGAAACGCAAGATGTACAACAAGAAGAAAGTGATTATTTTACTCTGCCAAACGGAAAGAAATTTTTAGCAATTAGAAAATTAAAAAATGGTAAAACAGTAAAGTTTTATGATTTACATGCATATTCAGATGGAAAAGCAGTTTATGGGAAAGCAATATATGATGGAGAAGAATTTCAGGTAAGAAATTTTGATTTGGAATTAGATAAGGGAGATTTTGAAAATCCAGGCTATAAAGAAAATGATAAAAGTACTCAAATATTTAGTGCATTTGGAAAACCCGAAACCTACTTCCCAGCCTTGACAGCAACGAAAAAAGTAAATGACCTGATCAACACCTATAAAGACCCAAGTAAGCACCTGTTGTCGGAAAAAGTGGATAAGACAACAACGGTTTATAAGGAGATGGAGGCAGCGGCAAAAGAGGCTACTAAAAATTGTAAGACGGATTATGAGAAAATCGTGACTATCTGTGATTATGTGGGGAAAACGATAAAGTATGATGTTACAAAGCGACATACAAACTGGACAATGACGCAAGCTTGGACAAATAAGTGTGGTGTATGTGGACAGATGGCTGAGATCATGGAACGTATGGTGCAGATATTAGGAATTCCTGCTTGTTATGTATCCAATGAAGATCATGCCTGCAATATTTCCTATGATAAAGATACTAAACAATGGGTATACAGTGATCCGACCAGTGGTGTACCAAACTTTAATGTATACTCAAGAGCCGGTAGTGATTGGTTTAAGATAGATGATGTTAGTGGTTTAAAGAAGGATAACAATTACTTTAAATTATATTATAACTGGCCAGAAAAGACAGCGGATGCAGAATATGATGACTGGGATTTAACGGATCGATGGGCTATTTCACTGCAAGGCAAATATTATACAGAGCCGATGGATGTTGTCGTTGATATGCCTGAATTAGATGGTATTCCGCTTAAATTGATCAGCAGTGGAGCATTTTATAATAATGCAATGGTTACTTCGCTCACTGTAAAAAATCCAATAGAGAGAATTGCATATAGGGCTTTTTGTAATGCTTCTAATTTGAAAAATGTTACTTTTTATAACAAGGGTGAGGGAATTGATTTTATTGATACATTAGCCTTTTCTGATTGTCGATCATTGGAGAGCATCGATCTGTCAAACTCCAGTATCACCGAGATACCAGAGAATGCTTTTTCTAACTGTACCTCGTTAAAGACCGTAAAACTTCCATCTACGGTCACAAAGATAGCAGATGATGCGTTTGCAGACTGTAAGAAGTTAGAGGAGATACAGGGACTTTCTAACTGTAAGATCAGTGAGATCGGAAAGGATGCATTTGCTGGATGTTATAATTTAAAGACGTTTGATATTTCCTCTGCTACGATCACATCTTTGCCGGATACGATATGCAGCAACATGTATGCGCTCACAAGTATCCACCTGCCAAAGACATTGACTTCTATCGGAACAAGTGCTTTGGAAGGATGTAAGAAATTAGAAGAGATCACCGGAATTTCTGATTGTAAATTGACTTCTATCGGAGCGAATGCGTTCGCTTCCTGCAGTGCATTGAAAGAAGTAGACCTGTCTAAGAGCAGCTTTACGGCACTTCCGGCTTCTGCTTTTGCAAAGGATACCGCTTTAACATCCGTTAAATTACCGGATAGCCTCACGGAAATCGGAGAAAAAGCGTTTGTTGGCTGTGGAGCTATGGAGAAGATCGACCTTAGTAACACAAAACTGACCACGATCGGAAAGAATGCGATGGCAGAAATGAATGATCTGATGTATATCAACCTGCCGGATACTGTAAAAAACGTGGGGCAGAGTGCCTTTGACATCTCCGTACCGCTGGATTCGAGTGATACCGCATTCATGCCAACCATTATATCAGAAAACGTCAACCCTTTGGATGTCGGTTATACCGATAACAACATCTCTCCATGGAAGAGACGGCAGGTCATCTTCCGAGATAATGCTTTTACTGTCCGTTTTGACGGAAACGGGTCCGATGGTACGACCGCAAACGAGCCATTCTTTGGTTATGTTGGCACGAAAGTGACGATCCCTGCCTGTAAATATAAGAAAAAAGGTTATCTGTTTACCGGCTGGAACACAAAGAAGGATGGCAGTGGCACGGCATACAAAGCAGGAACAAAGACAGCGGATACTATCTCTGTCCTCTATGCACAGTGGAAAAAAGCAAAATTCAAGGTCACATTAAGCTTCCCTGGCGGTACGTATACAAACAGAAGCGGCAGCCAGTGGCAGGACAGCTACTCCTTTACTTACACGTTCACCTCTCTCACAGATTCGAATTACCTGCCGTTTGGCGGGAACATGTCCAAACCGGATTGTTCCTTTGTCGGATGGTATACCGATGAAGATTACACCAAGAGAGTAGAGAAACTGACGATCAATAATACGACCGACAACATGATCCTCTATGCGAAGTGGAGTGACAGCCACACTCACAGCTGGGACAGCGGAGTCGTGACCAAGCAGCCGACCTGTACGGAAGCCGGAACAAAGACCTATACCTGTACATCCTGCGGTAAGACAAAAACAACAGAGATCGCTGCGACCGGACACCAGCATACCGAGATCCGTAACAAAAAAGAAGCAACCTGCAAGGCAGAGGGCTATACAGGAGATACCTATTGTACCGATTGTGAAACCAAAGTTTCTTCCGGACAGGCGATACCTAAGATCGACCATACATGGGATAATGGCAAGGTAACAACGGAAGCCACCTGTGAACACACGGGAGTAAGGACTTACACCTGTAGCGTCTGTGGCGAGACAAAAGAAGAAGAGACACCAAAAACAGACCACACTTATGATGATGGCACTGTGACTAAGAAACCAACCTGCATAGAGACAGGAATAAAAACCTATACCTGTACAGTCTGCCAGAAAACAAAGACAGAAGAGATTCCTGCGACCGGACATCAGCACACCGAGATCCGTAACAAAAAGGAAGCAACCTGTATCGAGACAGGATACACCGGAGACACATATTGTAAAGACTGTGGTACGAAGTTATCTTCTGGTGAAGTGATTTCCAAGAAAGCACACGATTATGAAGTGAAAGACCGGCAGGAGCCAACCTGTACAACAGACGGCTATGTTCTTTCTGTCTGCAAGGTCTGTGGGGACGAAAAACGAGAAGGCCTTCCTGCGACCGGACACCAGCACACGGAAATCCGCAACAAAAAGGAAGCAACCTGCAAAGAAGAAGGCTATACCGGTGATACCTATTGCAAAGACTGTGGAGAGAAGCTTTCTGATGGCAAGACAATCGCCAAGACCACGGAACACACATGGGATGGAGGCAAAGTGACAAAAGCTGCTACCTGCACCGAAAAAGGAGTTAAGACTTACACCTGTACGGTCTGTGGCGCAACCAAGACAGAAGAGATCGCAGCAACCGGACACCAGCATACAGAAGTCCGCAACAAAGTGGAAGCAACTTGTACGAAAGAGGGTTATAGTGGAGATGTCTACTGTACCGACTGTGGCACGAAGTTATCCTCTGGTACGGAGATTGCCAGAAAAGCCCACGAATACGAAGAGCGGGAGCGCAACGAAGCAAACTGCAAGAGGAACGGATACATTCTCTTTGTCTGCAAGGTCTGCGGAGATGAAAAGAGAGAAGTCCTCCCAAAGACAGACCATCAGCACACGGAGATACGGAACAAAATGGAAGCAACCTGTACGGACGAGGGATACACCGGGGATACCTACTGTACAGACTGCGGAGAAAAACTTTCTGACGGCAAAAAGATCCCAGCTACCGGACACATCCACATCGGATATTTAGGCAAAAAGGAAGCGACATGTGAAAATGATGGGTATACAGGGGACGCCTACTGCAAAGACTGCGGCATCACTTTAAAGATTGGAAAGAACATCCCAGCGTTAGGACACACATGGGAAAAGAAATCCGTTATCTCCCCTACCTACACCAAGAAAGGCACGATTACTTACATCTGCAAGCGATGCAAAGAGAAAAAGGCAGTTACTACAAAGAAACTTGCTTATCCGAAAGTTGGAACAAGATATACGGTTTCTGGCAGCACATACAAGGTAACAAAAGCCGGGGCAGAAGTGATGGTATATAAGACCAGCAAAGTCGCAAGAAGCGTCATCATCCCAGCCACCATCAAGGCAAAAGGCATCACTTACAAAGTAACAGCTATTGGAACAAAGGCTTTCAACGGCAACAAGAAGCTTAAGAAAGTAACGATCGGAGCGAACATAAAGAAGATCAGCAACAATGCGTTCTTTAAATGCAGGAGCTTAAAGATGGTAACTATTAAATCGGTGCTGCTTACGAAAAAGACAGCAAATAAGAAAGCGTTTAAGGGTGTAAACAAGAAGATGGTTATCAAGGTGCCGAAGAAAATGAAGAAGGCTTATGTGAAGATTTTTAAGGGGCTGAAAGTGAAATAAAGTAAAAGGAATCAGATTCTTTTAAAGGACTCATACCGGAAGGTATGGGTTCTTTTTTCTTGTAAAAAGCCATAACCCATAGTTTAGTGAAATTCTTCTTATAATGTTGGATTTATCATTCTGATTATTTTGTGTATTGTGGTGTTGCAATATCTTATATATAATAAAGATAAAAATTAATAAAGAGCAAGGAATAATTCGAATAAAACAGGAAATAATTTGAATTATAATAAAAAAACTATTGATAAAAATAAAAAAATCTAGTATAATAATGAGTCTTTTCAGAAAAGGGGGACATATGGCAAAAAAATTTTATGCAGTGAAAAAAGGAAAAACAACGGGTATTTTTCAATCATGGGATGAATGTAAAAAACAGGTAGATGGTTTTTCAGGAGCAGAATATAAAAGCTTTAAAACCTATGAAGAAGCGGAAAGTTATTTAAAAGACAGCATGGATAATTCTGCAAACGATTCAACAGATATACCAGACGCAGAAATTTATGTCGATGGTAGTTACAATGATTCAACAAAAGAGTTTTCTTACGGAATGATTGTATTAAGAGAGGGGAAAGAATATAAATTTGCAGATAAATTTAATGATGCAACTCTTTCAGAGATGCATAATGTGGCAGGTGAAATAAAAGGTGCAGAAGCTGCCATGCAGTATGCTTTAAAGAATTCTCTTAAAAATATTGCACTTTACCATGATTATGAGGGAATTGCAAAATGGTGTTTAGGGCAATGGCAAGCCAAGAAAGAAGGGACAAAAGCTTATAAGGCATTTTATGATGAAATAAAACAACAGGTTAATATTAAATTTATTAAAGTTAAGGGACATTCCAATAATAAATTTAATGATATAGCAGATGAATTAGCAAAACAAGCATTAGATTTATGTGAAAAGAAACATGATATAGAAGAAAAAATAATAATTCCGACTGTAAAGGAAGCTGAACAGGTAAGTTCATCAAGCAAGAGTATGTATATTGTGCGAGATTCAAAAAAATTAGAAAAATTATTGAATGATGTAGTTAAGAGTATTTGGTCCGATGCATCAGGCGGTAGAATAAAAGAGATGAAAAATCAAAAACGATATACCTTTATTGTAAATGGAGTGGAAGCAAGTTTAGATATATATCAGAGAAATGATGGACAGACTACCCTGTGTTCTATAGGAAAAAATATTAAATATTCTGACAAATTAAAAGAAGAAATAGAGCTTAGGGGATATAAAGCTACAACGGAGCAAAAATCATTTTCTATGTTTATTGGAGACGAATGGGTTCAAAAAACGATAGAATTTCTAAAAGAATTATGTAATGGTAATATCGAGGAACACGATGATGTTGAGCACAAACGATATGTATTTATTAGTGAAATAGGAGATAAATTAACACTCATTTTGCATTCAAACAATAGATTAGTGGTACAGGGAAAACCATTATATTTGTATAATGAATTTTTATCATTTGTTTCATATTCACCTAAAGTAGAAATGAATGATATTATACAAGCAACAAATACATTTGTAGAAACAAACACAGATATTGATAATGCAAGAAGCAAACTTGCAGAAATGATGCCGACGGCATATGCTGGTAATGTTGATGATGTTATATGGAAACTATTTACTCCTTCAATTTCGTTAATGGATACAGAAAAAGTTTTTGAAGATTATTCTTGTTTTGCGTTTCCGGCATTAAGAGCTTTGGAGGGATATTTAAAATATTTGCTTGATTTAAAAGGAATTGTAATTGATGAGCAACATAATTTTGGAACAGTATTTAATAAAGATCCTGAAGATGATGAGAAAAGAATAGTAATTTCAAGTATGGCAACCAGAATAGGGGATGCGGAGTTTCTTAAAGCTTTGGAAGAAATATATAATTATTTTAAACGAAACAGGCATGTACTTTTTCATGTTGATCAAATTTTGATTAATACCAAAGTTATTGAAAATAGACAAGAAGCTATTACAATTATATCCGAGGTATCTGAGCTGATTGAAAATACATATAAAAAAATAGGAAATTAAATTGAAAGAAAGGTGGTAGTATGAAAAATTTTGAAGTTAGCAGATTAGAAAATAGCTCGTATGATTACTTGGTGATTGCTACCACATATATTAGCCCGATTTCAACATTAGATGAGGTACAAAAGGCGTTTAAAAATATTTCTGGAAAAATTCTCTTTAATTTAACATTGATAAATGGATTAAACAGTAATAGGTATATTTCAGCTATAATAGAAAATGGAATAGTCAATAGAAAGTCATTTTTAATAGAGAAAGATGTTGATGATCCTGTAATACATGACAGTATAAGTTTCTTTTCAAAACATGCTGAGATTGTTGAAAATGGTACAATATCAAAGGCTTTAAAAAATTTGTTGATTTCCGGAGAAAATATTTAAGGGAATGAAAGTGAAATAAGATAAAAAAGAATCGGATCCTTTTGAAGGACTCATACCGGATGGTATGGGTTCTTTTTTTCTTGTAAAAATATTTGTTGGCTTTATCCATATTAAAATTGTAAAACAAAATTCAAAAAAGGAGGAAAAACAATGTTTTATCAAATGAGTATGCCATACATAAGGGTATATACATAAAAAGTAACTATTTTTAGTTGCATTATCACATAAAAAAGTATAGTATAAATATAGGAGTTATATATGGGCAAAAAAGAAAAACTAATTTTACGCTTAAAATCATGTCCAAAAGATTTTACATTTAATGAAGCAGAAGCTTTGTTGCAATATCTGGGGTATTTTCGTTGTAATAAGGGTAAAACAAGCGGTTCTCGCGTAATGTTTGCCAGCGTTGGACATGAAAATATCTTACTTCATCGACCACATCCACAAAAAGAGTTAAAAGCTTATCAAATAAAACAATTATTAAACAAATTAGAACAGGAGGGGTTGGTATGAAAAACACTATGGAATATAAAGGATATATTGGAAGTGTAGAATTTTCCGAAGAAGATTGTATCTTGTATGGAAAAGTTATGGGGATTCGCTCCTTAATTTCTTATGAAGGTGAAACGGCAAAAGAATTATTAGAAGATTTTCATGGAGCTGTAGACGATTATCTTACATTGTGCAAAGAAAATGGAATTGTTCCAGAAACGGCATATAAAGGTAGTTTTAATGTGAGAATTTCGCCTGATTTGCATAAACGGTTAGTGCTATACACGACTGCCCACGAAATGTCATTAAACAGTTATGTAGAGGAAACTTTAAAAAATTCTCCCGCAGCTAAAATTTGATAAAACCAACTTTGAAGGACTCATACTAAAAGGTATGGGTTCTTTTTTATAAGACTATAAAATTCTCCCAAAAAAATACTACACTTCTCCGAAATTTTAATTGCTGGATTTTTCGGAGAAAAATAGCACCTTTTTTAATTATGCGGAGATGTTTCTGGTATATAAGCTTTTCTGAAAAGCGTTGTGCTACACCAGACCGAAATTTGTTTTAATTCTCAATCTAGTGTGTTTTTTCTGTAATAATATAATGCAAGTTGTATGAGGTCAACTTCTCCTGACTAGAAGTCAGGAGCTTGGAGGAACAGGGTCAGTAATTATCTAACAAATGCACTCCAATCTTATCTGGATACAATAGACTCGCTCCTTTCCCGCAGGAGAAGGAGTGGAGGTCCACCAATGACCAGACGGTTTCCTGGTGAGTTGCCATACCAGGATATATATTTTTTATAGGCACAGACCAGTATCTTTTGCTTTCTGTAACCCTTTATTTAAGATATTCTGGGCGGCATTCCTGTCCCGGTCATGATGGGTGTGGCAGTTTGGACAATCCCACTCCCTGTCAGATAACGTCAGATGTTCTTCTCCCTTCATGATATAGCCACAATGACTGCATGTCTGTGTTGTGTATTGTGGCGGGATAAGGACAACTGTCTTGCCATAGAATGCCCCCTTATACTGGAGCATGGTCAGAAAAGTACGCCAGGATGCATCAGAGACTGCTTTTGCAAGATGATGGTTCTTCTTCATATTACTTACTTTCAGATCCTCCGCAGCGATAAAGTCTTGGTTCTCAACTTCCCGCTTAGAGAGGACATGAAGGTAGTCTGTCCTTTGCCGTTCAATCTTTCGATGAAGATAAGCCACCTTCTTACGCTGTGTCTGATAATTCACAGAACCTTGTAGCTTACGTCCCTCCGCCCTGGCGTGTTCCGCCCTCCGGCTGAGCTTATGCTGTGCTTTTGCCAGTTTATGCTGGGAAGAGGCATAAAAGCGTTTATTCTCACGGATACCACCGTCAGAATCATTGATCAGATCGATAAGATTTAAGTCGATCCCATGCATGGAACCTGTCTTCTCCAGCTTCTGGTGAAATGGTTCATCAGAGGCGATGGCAAAAGAAGCCCAGTATTCCCCTACAGCATCTCTTTGTATCGTGATCGTTCCTATCCGGGTATCTGCCGTCCGGTGCAGCAGAGACCCGATGATCTTTGGGGAAGCGCCGATGCGTATCCGTTCCAGCTTGGGAAGCGTGACATGATCCTTATCAAGAAAACGTACATTACAGGTAGTTATCCCTTTCCTGGTGTTATACTGTGCATTTGTCTGATAAGACTGCTCATAAGATTTCTTCTTGAACATAGGAACACCTCTATGCTGCTCCTTCTGATTCTTCCATGCGAAACGGTAGTTTTTGACCGCATTAGCGACTGCCAGTGAATCGATCTCTTTCCCGTAAAGAAAAGGCAGGGCATTCTGTATCCCTTTTACATCAAAAGAAACAGACTGCAGATAATCTATCCGTTCTAAGTACATAGGGACATATGCAGCCGGATGCGATAAAAGGATACTGTCTACCGCTTTTGCTAACCGGTAGCGTTCGTTCCCACAGGCGACTAAATGGTTATAGACTGCCCGTTTTGCTCCATCATTTACAGCGATCAAATGCTTCTGGTAATCGGATGGATACAGTTTTACTTTGAATCCGATATGATATGGCATCTGTGACATCGTATGCATAAAAAGCCCTCCTTTCATGTCTTTATCATATCACATATAAATCACCGTGGAAACAATGGAAGTGATGCCAGATCATGTCTATATGCTCATCAGCTTTAAGCCAAAATATGCAGCATCGAATGTAGTAAAGGCACTCAAAGGGCATAGTGCAAAGATCTTTTTTAAGAATCATCCTGAGATAAAAGCAGATAAGCTATGGGGTGGACATCTCTGGTCTCACAGTTACTACATGAGTACATTGGGGAATATGAGTGAAGATGTGGTAAAACGATATATACAGAATCAATATCCAGAATAAGAACATTCTTTAAGGCGTATTCATCTCCCGGTTAAAACCGGGAGATTTCTACTTATAATTTAATTAAAATATACACATTAATATTAGAAAAAATATGTAGTAGAAAGGAGATATAAAAATTATGAAATCATATCTAATCGTTGAGGAACATAATACGAAAACTTTAAAAATCATTCCATATTCAGAATATTTATTGAATGCAGATAATGTGTTTTTATATGAAGTCATCAGTGATGCTGATACAGAGGATGAAGCGGACCTGATACGGAATCATATTAATGAGGTTGGCGGCATACAAGAATATTTTAATGAGATAGCAGAGAAGCAAAAAAAGAGGTAGAAAAAAATAAAGAGGATATTCAGGAAGAAGAATTAGAGCAGCTTCGTTCAAGTGAAACGTCATCAATTTCTCCTGCTGTAATTCCTGAAAATTATTTAGATAGGGCGATTTTGAAAAAATTTCGATATGAACTAGATGTATTTGAAGATTACTTGGGCATGATTCGTTATTTTATGACGGAAAATGACCCTTTAAGCTACATAAGATTGAATGACGATTCGAGAGAAGAAAAATATGTGTATTTCAAAGATGTTGAACGGCAGCTAAAAGCTTTAAAGATAGGTATTATTAAACTCTATTACTATTCTTTTCATAAAGAACTTTTCGATGATTTTTCACAGAGAATGGATGAAATGCATGAAACAGAACAGTTAATACTTAGTTATCCGCTGTATAAATTAAAACAGGCATTATACAAAGAGGAAGAAGCAAGAGATATTTTTGCACAGTATAGTGACAGGCAGATTAGAAATGCTATTAAAAATTATGATAATCCAAAATATCAGAGAGAAAGAGAAGAATGTGCCCAAAAGGATAATAACAAAGTGGTACATAGCGTTTCCTTTGATATAGATGTCCATGATGATCAGATTAGTGAGCAGGAAATAAAGGAATACATAATGCGTGGACTCCGATACTGGGGGATTGATACATTGGGGAAAATAAAAATCGAAGAAAACTAACGTTTTCCTCGATTGATAAAATTTTGTATAATTTCAGGTATGCTCTTCGCTTTTGATGCATCTTTTGTATATTTAAAACTAATCGTATTGTCATTTTTAAAATATTCATATAGCTTAAAATACAGAAGCTTTGTTTTGTCAGAATTATATGGAGTACGATGTTATATCAATAATTTGTAAAAATGACTGCATCAAACGTATTGATTTTTCTATATAAATAGTATATGATGTTGTTACAGGCAGAAATACACTGTATACACTCGATTACTGATACTTTGTATTAAGCGTATCTTAAGTACGCCAGCCGAGTGGAAAAGCAGCTTTTTATAGCTGTTTTTTTATGTATAAAAGTGAAAAAAAGATAAAAAGAATCGGATTCTTTTAGAGGACTCATGCCAGATGGTATGGGTTCTTTTTTTATTGCAAAAAATCATTCTGTCCGAAAGCTTTTCTAATCTGTCATACTATTTACAAAAGGTTTTTCTACAATATGATTTTACATATTAGAGAAGAAATACAGTTACGGAAACCGGTGCCGAAGACCTGTACGAATTCCATGAACTTTCCGTTTCTGGTGAGTAAGTTTTTATAATTGGTGAATGTACCTGCCAATCGTTATGGCAATGACGCTGTTTATCGGATCAGGTGTGTACCGAATGAAACGGAAGAAGAAACCTGTGAAATAGTAATAATATAAGGAAAAGGCGGTAGTGATTACCGCCTTTTCTTGTAAAGGAGGTATTTAAAAATGAAAGAATTAGCAACACCTACAGGAGATGTTTATAAAAACTGGGATATACGAGAAGATGAAAAGATCTATTTTTTATTGCAGTGCAAAGAAAACGAGTTTACAATAGGTTTAGGTGACTTGTTGGAATGTTTAAAATTTGCAGAAGAGAAAGGAGAAGTACCGGCACTTCCTTGTGATTGGTGGGCAGATATGATGACAATATATCCACAGCTTTGTGATATAGTGGAGGTGCCGGATAATGAGGATGAGATGATTTAAACTTCATACAAGAGAATATCCTGTGTACGAACTGGCGAAAGAAAACTATTTAACAAAAACAAAAAAAGATAAACGGTATAGTGCTGTTGGAAAAGACCAATGTAAACGAGATTTTGCTGTATGTCCAGCCTGTGATAATCCTATCCAGATCATCGGAGTTTATAAAAAGCTGGAAAATACCGATAAACCTTATGGACGTCATTATAATCATGATACAGCTATAGCAAAACATAATGAGCAGGCATATCAGTAAAGAAAATTATGGGAGAATTAATTATGAATGCAATACAGAAAGAATATGCAGTAAAAGAACTTAAAAATGAAATCAAAGAAAATCTTAAGAGAAAGTTTTATAAATTTTTCTTTGTAATAAAGGCATTAGTGACTTTATTACTATTTATTTTATTTGAATACTTGATAATTGCACACAAGATGCCAGTTGACCTGCATTACATCTTTTTACAGGTAACAATGATAACAGCACTTACAGTTATCGCCGCAAGTTTTGCCTGTATTGTACAGGCTATAAAATATCAGTGTTGCGTCAATATTAACAAACTTTGTACGTTATTTGCAATCGCATCACTTACAATTTTTGCATTTAGTTTGAGTGGCATATTGGTATTTTTCAGCTCAGGAAGTATTGTAGGTAGCCTTTCCAGTTTTTATAACTTATCGTATATGATAATTTTTAACTTACTTATTTTCAGATTTTTTCAATTTAAAAGTGGTAAAGAGAGATTAAGAAATTTAGGATTTAAAGTACCAGAAGAAAAGCTAGGAAAAAACGTAAGTAAACGGGATACTCTCTGACTTTTCCTGTTAAAACAATATGATAAAAAATATGAAAAAAGAAGGTTTTTCTAAATCTATTTTTGCTTTATCTAACAAATTAAATGTGAAAACATTTATTTTTCAAAACAAGGAGGAAAGCGATTATGAAAAATAAAGATAGAAAAGAAATCAACATAAAAATTACATTAGGATGGGTTATTTCAGTCAGACGTCACGACCTTGGATATACACAGCATAAAATGGCAAGAGCGGTTGGAATAAGCGATCTCACTGTTTCTCGCATTGAAAGTGATGACGGTATTACTCCAGATAACAATACACTGAGAAAGATAGCAGAATATCTTAAAATAGATTACAATTCTCTTCTTACTCTTAAGCCGGTTGGTGTTAAATCGGAAATGCAGCTGAATCAAAGAGAAATCAAAAATATGAATGCAGCCCAGCAGGAACAGTCTGCATTTAGTGAACAGTCTAATTTAGTGCGCAGGCTGGTTTTGTTTGTTAATGGAATGTCAAATGATTTTTTCCTTCTCTCGACCGATGCTCCACAAAAATACATCGAAGAGTACTGTAAATGGTACAATAAATGGATGGAAGATGGGGGACAGGGTGATCCCTTAGAACCTTTGAGAAAAAAATATTATGTTAATCTATTGATTGACAGCGAAACAAGCGATAGAGAAGAACTGGAAGCTATAATAGATGGAAAAACGGTAGAATCTTATGATCTTTTCCGCTATTGGGATGACAAATGATTTTTTGTTTTCTTAACTGAAAAAGTTGCTAAAATATCATAATCGGAAAAAGAAGAGAGCTTTATGCTCTCTTTTTTTTATTATTACGAAGGAATCGATTCCAAGATATTTTATGACATCTCATGATAAAAAAGAATTCATCCACTTTCTTCCAAATTAGTTATGTAACAAAATTATTTTCAAAATAAGGAGGAATTATTGAAAGTGGCGATAAACTGTATGATTTGGTAGAACAAGAAATGGTTTAAAATGATTTTCTTATAAAAATTCTTATCTTATCGCAGATGTTAGAATTTTTATACATATTAAACAGGTAGGAACGAGAAAAAGGAGGAAAACAATGGTAAAAGGTAGTATAGGGGACAGAATTCTTGAATGTATTGGCTATCCAGAAAGCTGGACTGAACAGGAAATAGAAGATAATAAACGAGTTATACAGGAGGAATTTTCGAAAATCGACAGTCATGTGGTGAAAGCTGTTGTAGCCCGGCTGTGCGATAAGATAGAAGAGCCAAAGATAAAAAAAGAAAAGGAAGAGGCAGAAAGACAGAAAAAAGCTGAAATAGCACGGCGTATACGGATGGAACGAAGTGTTCGAAGTACTCCTTGGCTCTGTAATTTCGCAGATGAGGAAAATTACGATGACTCATGCAATTAAAATCATACATACTTGGAACCAGATACCAATCTGGCGATAAATGAATATGTATTTGTTTTATCATATTTATGGAGAAGGACAATGTATTGCCAAAGCCGGGTTCGTAGCATTATGCTATCAATAACTATCCTTCTTTAAAAAAAGACCTATGAGAATCCAAAAGATTCAGATAGGTCTTTTTTTTGTTCCAAATTTCTTTTATGGATAGAAGAACATATGTGTGATATACTAAATTAATATGAACTATATTATTTTTGTTTAGGGAGAGATGAGATTTGGATAAGATATATGCAGCAATTGATCTAAAATCGTTTTATGCATCCGTTGAATGCGTCGAAAGAGGATTAAATCCTTTAACAACAAATTTAGTAGTTGCAGATAAAAGCCGGACAGAAAAGACTATATGTCTGGCTGTTTCGCCATCTTTAAAATCCTATGGAATCTCTGGACGGCCGCGACTATTTGAAGTTATACAACAAGTAAAGAAAATTAATGCCCAAAGGATAGAGGATGCCCCTGAACATAAATTTATCGGACAGTCTTTTTACAATGAAAAACTATCTGACCCGGTAGTTGCGCTTGGCTATATCACCGCTTCCCCTCGGATGAAACTATATATGGAATACAGTACAAAGATATATAAAGTATACCTACGATATTTTGCACCAGAGGACATCCATGTATATTCTATCGATGAGGTTTTTATTGATCTTTCAGGATATTTAAAGACATACGAGATGAAAGCAAAACAATTAGTCTCTAAAGTAATACAAGATGTGCTTAAAGAAACGGGTATAACTGCAGCGGCGGGGATTGGAACAAACTTATATCTTTCTAAAATAGCAATGGATATTGTAGCAAAGCATGTACCAGCCGATAAAAATGGTGTTCGGATAGCATATCTTGATGAAATGGCTTATCGAAGACAACTATGGAATCATATGCCAATTACAGATTTTTGGCGGGTAGGAAAGGGATATGCAAAAAAGCTTGCTGCATATCAGATTTACACGATGGGAGATATTGCGCGATGTTCCATTGGAAAAGAAAAAGAATACTACAATGAAGAATTATTATATAAATTATTTGGAATTAATGCAGAGTTACTGATTGATCACGCATGGGGTTATGAACCATGTACGATAGCAGATATAAAAAATTATAAACCGGAGGAAAAAAGTATTGGTTCCGGACAAGTATTAACTTGCGCCTATTCAACGGATAAGGCAAAGATTGTTGTATTAGAAATGGCTGAACAGATATCTTATGACCTCTTTGAAAAAGGTCTGATAGCAAAGCAAGTTATATTGACAGTCGGATATGATAGGGAAAGTCTTATACGGACGAATTATAAAGGCGAAGTTAAGACGGACCATTACGGAAGAAAGATCCCGAAACACGCCCATGGCACTGAAAACTTTCCAAATGCAACCGCTTCATTAAAAATCATATCTGATACCGTGTCAAAACTGTATGACCGAATTATTGATAAAAAATTACTTGTCCGGCGGATTACTTTATCTGTAGGGAAGGTTCATTCAAAGCAAGATGTTGAGTATCAACAATTAAATTTGTTTACAGATTATGCGGCACTAAAAAAAGAACAGGAAAAAGAGAAAAAGCTACAGGAATCTCTGTTAAGTATTAAGAAAAAGTACGGAAAAAATGCAATTTTGCGGGGAATTAATTATGAGGAAGGTGCTACAACTATAGAGCGAAATGAGCAGATAGGAGGACATAAAGCATAATGGAAAAATATGATGATATTATTAATCTTCCGCATTATGTATCAAAGAAACATCCGCAAATGTCATTACATGATAGAGCAGCCCAATTTGCTCCGTTTGCTGCATTGACAGGATATGATGAGGAAGTAAAGGAAGTCTCCCGAATCACAGACCAGTTTCATCCACTCGAAAGTAAGAAAAAAGAAGAAATCAATCAGAAGTTGTGCATATTACAAGAAATACAGTATGAACATCCACTAATCAGCATTTGTTATTTTGTACCTGATAAAAGGAAAGCAGGCGGAAGCTATACCGAGATGTATGGGCGATTAAAAAATATAGACCTAATAGAGAAATGTCTTAATATGAAAAATGGAGAGAAGATTCCAATGAAGTATATAATAGAATTAGAAGGCGATGTGTTTGCAGGTATTTCTTTTTGATTTTTCATATAAAAATTCTTATTTGTGAAAACTTTGATATATTATAGAAAAAGAGGAGGATAAAACATGAATGTAGATCCGAAACAAATTGATATTTTGATAAAAACATTCTGCAGACTGAATGAAGAATATAGAGAAAAAGCCATAAAAGAAATGAATGGGCTATTTTTCGAATGCATGAACGAACGAGATTGCAAAAGGCATAATATCCCTATAACAAGAGAAACAACACGCGATTTTACTAAAGATCTCGAAGAATTTGCTGAACTTCTTTCTAAATTGTCAAAAACGCAAAAAGCTTCTGTTGTGATGTGTATGGAACACTTACAGCCAGGAAGCTTTACCGAAGAAAATGACTTAGAAATTAAAATCAATCGGAAGAAGATTACACTAAATCAATATATTGAGAAACATTTTCCAGACGCAGATGCAGCAGAAGCGAAGAAATTATACAAGGAACTTAAAATGGGCAGGGGCTGTTTCTATGTATGATGCACTAGAGGTATCTCAATACATCATTGACTATTGTAGAGAGAAAAAATACTGTATGAGTAACTTAAAATTACAAAAAGTCTTGTATTATGTACAAGCAGAATTCCTTGTCGTAACAAATAAACCATGTTTTAAGGATAAGATAGAAGCATGGATGTTTGGTCCAGTTGTAAAGTCTGTTTATCGAAATTACAGAGTGTATGCCGGAGGAAATATTGCTGTTGGAAATTCGAAGCAGAGACACCATATAAAGAAACGAGATATGGAGCTTATACAAGGTATTGTAGATGAATGTGATCAATACTCAAATTCATCTCTTATGCAGATTATTTTTAAACAATCACCATATAGAGATGTTTATCAGAAATATTTTCATAACACAATATCAAATAAGACACTAAAAGATTTTTTTGAGGAGGAATAAAAATGAATAAACTAAGGAAAGTAACATTAAGTTTTATATTAAGTTTACTGCTTATTACAGGGGTGATGCCTGCCGGTACAACGTATTCGCCAGTTGTCTCTGTTGAAGCGGCTGTATCAAAGAAACAGACAGCAAAGTTTGTCAAGGCTGTAGATGGAGATACCGCTAAATTATCCGTGAAAGGAAGAACTTATACTTTCCGATTTCTTGCAGTAGACACACCAGAAACAGTTAAACCAAACACACCTGTTGCTTTCATGGGAAAGAGAGCATCTGATTATACAAAGTCAGAATTAAAAAAGGCGAAAAAAATCCAAATACAGTATGATGGTAATAAAACTGATAAATACGGACGAAAACTTGCATGGATCTGGGTGGACGGAAAGTTGCTGCAGGATAAATTAGTGAAAAAAGGGTATGCTCGTGTATATTACATATATGGAAAATATAAATATACCGACACCTTAAAAACATCAGAAAGAAAGGCAAAAAAGAAAAAACTCGGTATCTGGAAGAACTATAGTGCTGCTTTTCCTGACAGTTCATCATCCAAGAATACTACAACACCAACGAAAAAATCAAATAATTATGTCTGGGTATCTAGGAGCGGCAGCAAATATCACTCTTATGCTGGTTGCAGCGGTATGAAAAATCCCAGTAAAATAAAGAAGGCAGATGCTGTGTCAAAAGGTTACACTGCTTGTAAAAAATGTTATTAGTTTTTATCAAGTCTCCATATCTTAATATGTGGAGACTTTTTGTAATTTATCATTCATATTTGGGGTTTTTCCTGCAAATTGCAGAGATAAACTATATTTATGTTGCTGTTATGCTATACAGTCCTATATGATATAACATATAGAATAAGAAAGAAAAAACGTATTATACTTCTAACATCTACACCGCCGGGTTTTAAAGAATTACATAATTATTGACAAAGTTACAGAAAAGGATGTTATAATAAAATCACATTTTATATTTTGTACAGGCTAACAGATTTTATTGTAATATTACAGTAAAAGTCTACATAAAGTCTACATTATATAACAACACATATTTACATAAAAAAATAATAATAAACAGAAAATATCATGAAAATATAGTGTTATACAAGTGATATAAGCGTTTTATAACATGAAATGGCACCTTAAAACAAAGAGTGTTTTTACAAAATGGAATGGGTAACAACCCTATGGTTGGAGCTACAGTTGCAGTAGCTGTATCCGTAGAAGAAGCCGCAAAAGCAGGTAGATTCTAAATTTCAATCATTGAAAACTTTACAAAAGTGGCATAGATAAAGGCTCTATGCCACTTTTATTGTTTGTGTAAAAATATAGAAATTGAACATTCAAAATGCAGAAAAATGGCGAAAAATCAGCTAACAATACACAAATAATACACAAGTAATACACGCGTAATACACGCGGTAATACACAAATTCAAGCATAGAAAAACCGAGATAGCAAGAGCTATCCCGGTGGATTTTAAACTATTTTTTCTAGTTCTTCTTTGAGCCAATTAACATCACGCTGCGTATAAACCTTTTCTGTAATATCTTCAATCTTGTGGCCGATCATATACTTGAGAGCATATTCGTCAACCTTATATTTCTTTGCCATTGTGGAAAAATGTTTTCGAGGATCATGTGGTCGATGTTCTGGGTTGAGCTTTAAAGTATCTCTGATTCTTTCAAAACGGTAGTTATATTTGTCATAAGTCATTTTAATATCGTTCTTTCGTTGACTGTCTATGCAGTTAATCAGATAATCACTTCCGAGACGAATTGCCTCATCATATTTTTGCTTAACCAATTCTCTGATTCGAGGGTGAATTGGAACAAGTCTGTCAATACCGGCATCTGTCTTTATGCCGCCGGTAAATTCCCAGTTATCTAAATCCACTCTATCCATTTCTATTAGCCCTAATTCTTGAGGCCGCCATCCAGAATAGCATTGAATGAGAACTACATCCACGTAAAGAACCTTATCAACATTTGCCCATAATATTTCCATTTCCCTATCGGTAAAAGGAATGTGCTGCCGTTTGGCTTCTGCTTTCTCTTTAATGATATCATCGGATAAATTAAAAGTTCGGGCATAGTTTCTATCAACAATTTCATATTCTAAAGCATAATCAAGCATAAGGTTAAATATACTTTTGATTCGTGACTTTGTTCCGGCGGAAGCTGTCTTCTTTACTCCACGTACAACAGCCGTACCATCATCAATACATCCTTTTATATGCCTTGCCCGAAGGTCTCTTACTTTTATATCGTATACATCAGAGCAGTAAGCCCACGCAGAAGTAATAGTTCGTTGTCCGGATTTACCTTTCAAAGATTGAAAATATTCCTTGCTCCAGCGTTCGTATAGCTGCATTACTGTCAGATTATTATCCAAATCATATGGTTGTTCATTATAAGCGGCCAGAGCCTGCAAAGCTTCCTTTTTTGTAGGATAGTAGCCAAGAGTTGTATATTCCTGCTTGTATTTCATTGTTTTTTTATCAAGAGACCAACCGGTAGTTTTTCTCGCTCTCCATGGATTCCTTCGATTTCCAGAGAGTTTATGTACTGATCCATAGCCATTAGGTAACTTCATTATTCTCATCCTTTCGAATTTTGGGTATAAAAAATACACCCTATACATTTTGTAGGATGCGTGTTATAATCTAAGTGTTGCAGAGATTATCAGCCATCCTGGTTGATAGGTAACTTGAAATCCGGTATTGTCAGTACCGGATTTTTTTCATTTATAGGGTCATTATACTCTGTGCAGAACATATGTGCAAGAGAATGTTGAAAAATGTTAAAAATTGATGATTAAATAAAGACTTTTTTAGAAAATTATGTTATAATCCCATCGTTGCTGCTCCCTATACTGGTGACGGAAGGGAGGTGCACAAATGATATCATTATACTCTTTTCTTTTTTCGGTATTGGCTGGTGTAGCATCTGGCATCCTTGTTGAACTGATCATGGCTATACTTCGCAAGTGGTTTGGCCGGAAAAAGAAGTAAAACAAACGGCAACCAAGCCCAAAATAAAACCCCTCGGTATTAGCGGTACCGAGGGGTTTTTGGTGCATAAATGATATCACCATTTACTCTTTTCTGGCTTCAATATATCATATTGGGTCAGATAATTCAAGTATATTCTGGTTTTGAAATTTTATGTATGATTGTGCGATGCAAAATTATTGAAAAATGTAAAGTGAGCTAAAAGGTGCCTCAGGAGATTTCGGATATGTGAAAACCAGTCTTGGGGTAGGTTTTTTGCACAAAAACGCATGTTTTTTGATGTAATCTGTAAGGTTTTCCGTAAAAGAGCATGTCATATCCTATAAGAGGGGAGGCTTCTGGAAACCTCAATATGCGATTTTTTTAGTCTGTATACTGAAAAATGCGTATTTAGTCAGAAAGCTGTCTACAAAAAAGAAAAGAGCAGCGGATGAGCTGCTCTGTTATGTAAAGAGATGTAAAATTATTTAAAGATGTAAATAGCAGAATTTTCAGCATTGATATAATCAGAGTAATCGTATGAAAAATGTTCGCCAATTAAACTTATTTTATCTCCTTCTTTTGGAAGAAGGTCTTCGGTAGTATTTATAAAACAAGGTAACGTGTTGCCAGGACCGTTATTAAGATAGATTACATAATTAGCGAATCTGTATGCGGATGCATAATTATACTCATCAGAAGAGGTATCTACGCTTTCTAGATACTCCTCTTTGTCATCATCGGATGTGGTTATTTTCTCTATGGAATTTACAGTTCCCATAATCCGCTCTGAACCATCAACCGCTATAGCATCAGTTACATTATCGGCAAATTTAACTTTACTTATATCAGGGGATTTGATTTTGCAGTCTGAAAGGTATTCGGATATATATTTTGTACCTTTTTCCTCATCTTTCTTTTCCGCAAAAAGAGTTCCCTCGATTGCTACATTACTACCAGGTTCTAATAGTGCAGGTGAGTTAGGGTTTTCCGAAAAAAGGCACATAAATGTTGTAGAATCAAAGTCTGCATCTTCAGAATCAGGTTCAAAATCTTCATCTTCATAATCATCGGATTCTGTATCCTCGTTGGAGTTTTTACTGGTACTTATAAACAAGAATGAAGGGTAGGTCGTATCAACCTTTCCCCTGATGATAATAGTTTGATTTAAAGAAAATCCACCAGACTCTGCTTCCTTTTTAACAAGTTCAGTATATTTGGAAGACTGAAGCTCGTCTTCACTCCAGTATTGAGTTTTTTCTTCGATAGAACTAAGTATTTTCCTGTAAGTTGGAAGAAATTCGTCAATATTATATTCTTTAACCGAAGAAGTTCCAGAAGAACATCCACACATTCCAATTGCTAAAATCATAGCAAGTAGTAATCCTAAAATTTTTTTCATAAGTTTTTCCTCTTTTAAATTTATTTATTGTAGTTCTGTAAATTTATTTGAGATCTGCTCGGTAAGGTTTTTCTGCTGTGTAGCAGTTAATTGACTTGATGTTCTAATCAAAACAGTACCAAGAACAATGTGAGAGCCTGAATCCATCATGCCATTTCCATCAAAAGAAGCAAGATAAGATTCCCGTTTCTTTGCATCCTTGGCAGAAGCAAAGACTTCAATAGCTCCACCGCCCTCTGTTCCCTTTTCAGCAATGGTATTACCATAAACATAATCCTGTTTTACTTTCTTACTTGAGAAATACACACAAGCGGTATATCCACCGTTTTTATTTAAAAGCCTATTAGTATCTGTTTTTTCGGTAACGGCTTCAACTCCGGAAATACTCTTAATCTGTTTCAAACGTTCCACTACAAAATCTTCCGAAGGATTTGTTACCTGTTTAAGCTGTTTGATGCTATTTTCCAAATTAGTCTGTGCCTCAGAAAGAGTAGCTATAATATTTGAATAATCCGGAATGGTAGATATTTTTTTAGTTGCTGCATTAATATCATTTGTCTTCTTTGGCATTTCTGGAACTTTCATTTCAGTTTTTTTAGCATCCGATAATTTACCTTTTGCTGTGGTGAGTGTTGCTGGATCCAGGGGTTCTTCTTTTGAATCAATTACAGATTTGAGAGAAGATACTGCCTCGTCTAATGGCTTATTACTTTCTTTTAAAGCAGAAACTGCCTTATTGAAATTAGCAACAGCTTCATCATGTGGCTTTTTGTACTGGAAATACCAGAAACAGGAACCTGCAACAATAACTATCAAAAGAATGATTATTGCAGGTATTATCTTTTTCTTTTTCATAATTTCTTACTCCTTTTTATGTATTAATGAAAAAATCAAATAGTTACAAGTAAAATTATACAACAAAATATGAAATAAGTACACAAAATTTGGAAGAATAATAGAGGAAATTATCCCTACTATACAAACCGATAAAAATGACAAAAAAACTTCTACAGAAAAATCGTCCAATTTTAAAATCTGTCATACTACTATTGATGGGAAATTTAATTCCAGAAATTACATATTGACGAAAATATGTTCGGGTTATATAATAGAATGAAATCGAACATACTTTCGCAAGAAAGGAGCGTTACATAATGAAAAAAGGGAACAAGGAGAGCAAAGAGATAAATTATAAGAAGGAGGGGAATAAGCTTTGGGCTGGGATTGAATCCGAAGAAACAGATAAGAGAATCTATGAATTTATAGAACGTTTATATCTTCAAGAAAAAGCCGGGGTTTAATCCCCGGCCCTTTTACTTCAGCTCTAATTCATCTAAAATTTCTTCTATTTGCTTCCAACGTTCCTCGCTGAGTCTTGCAAGTTTTACAAGAATATTTTTAGCAAATTCATTATCTCCAGTCATTAATTCATCAACTGCCGCTTGCGCATCAATATCATTTTCTTTAAACATTTCTCCATTACCATTTACAAGCCATTGGTAATTTATATTATAAATTTTGCAAATTAATGCAATGGTCTGGCTAGATGGTGTATTTTCACCACTTTCAATTTTGGACACAGCAGAGCGAGAAATAGAAAGTTTCTCCGCAAATTTTGTTTGTGTGTCTCCAGAACTTGTACGAACTTCTTTAATTCTTTCAGACAAAGTCATGTTAATGTTCCTCCCTTCTAAAATAAAGATAACATTAAATGTACATTTAGTCAACAAAAATATATTGACAATGTACATTTGATATGCTACTATATGTACATCAGATGAACAAAGCGAGGTGAAAATATGAAACAGTTAAAAAGAGAACGTTATCGCAACATGGTGAAAAGAATCAACGATTTGCCGGACGATAAACAGATGTTTGTGATTGGTATAATCAACGGTATGTTGCTTACCGAGGAAACAAAGAATGAGACAAAGATGGCTGAGAAAGCAGGATAGGAGGCGAGATATGGATGAAAATAAAGAAGAAATCCAAAAACTGCGTAAGCAAGTCAGAAATTTAAGAATAGCATTCTTGCTTACGCAGATAGGATTTCTCATTATTAGTATTATTTTTCAGATTCAGTATTGCCGGATGATGCATTATTATCGAGAGATTTTTCAATTGAATCAAGAGATTTCTCAATCCTTGATAGATGTAAATTCTGTTCTTCAACTGCTTTCTTTAAAGATTGCAGGGATCCTGATTCACTAGAGGAAGATGTATCTATGCTATGTAATAAATCATAAAGAAGTTGGTTCTGAGTCTGGAGAAGTGCATTTTGAGTTTCATCAAGTTGAATTTGTTGGGTTTCAGATTCAGTAGGGCTTTGGTTGGATTGATATAAGGCGATTGATGTGCTCAAAATAATGGATACCAGTAAAGAAATTATACTGATAAACACATCCGTAGACATTTTTACTCGGTATTTTCCAAGAGGAATAGCTATTGATTCAGGAATTTCGAATGTCTCAATCGAATCCTTATCAAGAGTTACATAATCTTCATTTGGAGGGGAAAAATTTTCAAAAGTGTTTGCTGATTCGGTATTAAATGAGGAAGAGATACTCTTAGTTAATTCTTCACTTACCAAATGAGCAATGCCGGCGGCACTAGATATTTCAATTGATTGCTTAGCAATATTACCAGAAAGTGCTGCGGCTGAAACAAGTGAGGATGTATCCCATTTTCCAGCCGAAGAAGTAAATCCCTTGATATATGATTCAAGAATTGATTTCCCTATACTAGAAGCAGGCAACGCTTGTACTGATAACGAATTACGAAGCTCAGAGATTAAAGCTTTCGTGTCAGAAGTTTTCCAGTTATCAGATTTTATTAAATCATCATTCACAATAATAACTCCTTTCTTTCATACTCGGACGTGCCAGCGTCCTGTATAAAAAGAATATGAGAGAATTTATGAAAAGTCAAGAATAGTTGGAGAGGAGGTGAAACCATGACATTTTCCCAAAAGTTAAAATACATACTTTCAGAACAGAATATATCTCAGGCAGAGCTATCCAGATTAACAGGCATAAATAAAAGTTCTATCTGTCAGTATCTATCAGGCAAAAACATACCATCCAAGAAGAGACAGGGCGTGATTGCTACAGCAATAGGGATGCCAGAAGATTACTTTGGAAACGAAAACTTCAAAGAACCAAGTATACCATATCCTAAGATTCCGCGACTTACACTCACGGAGACGGCTGGAATCATGGGCGTGTCACAGCGAGCACTTGCACTTGCTATTCAGCAGGGTATGTATTCATGGGCGCAGGCTTTGCCAGGGAGAAACAAGAAAAGACCTATCTATTTTATTAATGCCATTACGTTTGCTAAAGCGCAGGGAATAGATTTGGAAGAATATAAAAAATGCACCTGCGAAGCGGCAACTCCAACAGGCGCATAGAAAATAACTCAACTAAATTGTAACACAAAACCAGAAAAATGGAAGGAGAAAATTATGAACGAGGAAGAAAAGACTTTGAACTTAGATGATGTTAAGTTTTTGCTTGAAAAAATACACGCAGCACAGCAGGCGGGAAATCATGTCATTTTTAGACATAGTAACTACTCGACAGAAGTAATTGCTATGGAGGGCGAAATCTCTGAGGAAAAAGAATGGGATAAGCAATTTTATATGCATAATAACGCACCAGAGGAGCAGAAAGCTACATATAATGAATGCATTTTGTATCTTGAAAAACTGGCAGGTGAGAAACATGACAATTAATTTTGTATTACACAAGTACAACCAAACAGAAACTGCTCTCGAACTACAGCCTACATCACCCCGCCTCTTAAAGCGGAAAGCTGCACTGAAGTGGTGGATTGCAAAAGATTTAAAGAAAAACGAGGTGTCGAAATGAAGACAATTAAGATAACCGCAGATAATAAGATTTCTATCGTGGATGTGGATTTTAGCAACAATAGAGCGATCATGGATGCCATGGGCGGTCCTGTAGAAGTAGTTACAACAAATGAGTTGTATGATTTTTTTAAGTGCCCCGTTCTTATGATGTTGGATAAAAACGGTTACAAACCTAAAGATGTAAATGGTTTTTGTCCAAGCGCAAATGCAGTAGCCTCCTTTTTGTACGGTTATGTCAAAACTGGTATACCAGTTTTAGGCGATGTTATTTTGGCGCAACCGGCAGGGGGGCGCATAGAAAATTTAGAGGGTGTTGGAGAATTGGAAGAAAAGATGCAGATGTTAATGCAGCGTTTTAGTTTTCTGGAGACAGTATAGAAAGGATGGTAAGCAATATGAAGTTAAATAAAGTAGTAAGTACTTTAGAAATGCCACATGAAGAATGGCTGCGTTATCGAAAGAAAGGCATCGGTGGTTCCGATGCCGGAGCTATCTGTGGGGTAAATAAATATAGAAGTGCTGTATCCGTATTTTTAGACAAGACTGCAGAACAGACATCAGAGTTTGATAACGAAGCAATGAGACAGGGACGAGATCTGGAGCAGTATGTAGCAGAAAGATTTTGTGAGGAAACCGGAAAGAAAGTAAGACGGGCAAATGCGATATTTTCTCATTCCGAACTTCCTTTTATGCTTGCCAATGTAGACCGCCTGGTCGTTGGGGAAAATGCAGGACTTGAATGTAAAACAGCATCGGCTTTTTCTGCAGATAAATGGGCAGACGGTTCTATCCCGCCAGAATATGAAGTGCAATGTAATCACTATATGGCAGTAACCGGAGCAGATGCTTGGTATATTGCCTGTGTAATTCTTGGCAAGGAGTTTATCTGGCATCGCATCGAGCGAGATGAGGAACTGATTGCCACGATTGAAGAGCTGGAAAAAGATTTCTGGCAGAATAACGTAATTGCAAATGTTATGCCGGCGCCAGATGGTTCTTCTTCTGTAGATTCTTATATCAATTCCAGATATGCAGACAGTGATCCAGAGCAATCTGTTGATATTACTACATATGATGAAGCTTTGAAAAGAAGAGAAGAAATCACCGTATTAGAAAAGAAACTCGGAGCAGAGAAGAAACAGATTGAGCAAGAAGTTAAGCAATATATGCAAGAAGCAGAAACGGCATATAGTAACTCATATGAAGTGAAGTGGAAAACAGTAGAGAGTAAGCGAGTTGATACAAAGAAATTGAAGTCAGAGTATCCAGAAGTTTATAAAGACTGTATTAATGTAGGAAAAAGCAGACGATTCACTGTAAAAGGCATTGCATAAGGAGGATTTAACATGGGAGTAAAAGAACAGTTAGTCGAAAAGAATAACCAGAAAACAAAGCTTACAAAGGGCATGAACATTGCGGATATGATTAATGCAATGAAGCCAGAAATTGAAAAAGCCCTTCCGAAAGTAATCACACCAGAAAGATTTACAAGAATGGCTCTTTCAGCAGTTAATACAACTCCGAAACTTGCAGAGTGTAGTCAGATTACATTTTTATCTGCACTGATGAACGCAGCACAGCTTGGATTAGAACCAAACACCCCACTTGGACAGGCCTATTTGATTCCGTTTAAGAATAAAGGAAGATTAGAATGTCAGTTCCAGATTGGGTACCGCGGAATGATTGATATGGTATACAGAAATGAGGATATCCAGACGGTACAGGCTCATTGTGTTTATGGGAATGATGAGTTTGAATATGAACTTGGATTAAATCCGAAGCTTGTACATAAACCAGCTGCGAGAGATAGAGGGGAGCTTCTCCTTGTATACGCCTTCTGGAAGTCTAAAAACGGTGGTTTTGGCTTCGAAGTGATGAGCAAAGAAGATATCGATCAGCACGCAAGAAAGTATAGTCAGTCTTTTTCTAGCAGCTATTCTCCTTGGAAGAAAAATTATGAGGAAATGGCAAAGAAGACAGTAATTAAGAAAGTTCTTAAATATGCACCAGTGAAAGCCGACTTTGCCAGAGCGATTACTTCGGATGAAAGCATCAAATCAGAGTTATCTGTCGATATGTCGGAGGTTGTAAACGAGCAGGAAGTAGAGACGGTAGATGCAGAGTATAGCGAAGTGCCTTCTGATGAAACATCAGAAAATGAAAGTGTGAGCAATGAGTAGTGTCAGTTTTACAGTGCCCGGCCCTCCGAAAGGAAAGGCCAGGGCCCGGACTGTCCGAACAAAGGATGGTCGTACATTTTCCTATACTCCGGATGGAACGGTACTTTATGAGAATCTGATAAAGACTTGCTATTACCAGACTGGAGTAAATCCTTTTGGTGCAGATGAGGAGCTTCGGGCTACGATCATTGCTTATTACCCGATAGCAAAGAGCACCAGTAAGAAAAAGCGGCAGCAGATGCTTGCCGGTCTTATCCGGCCGACAAAGAAGCCGGATTTAGATAATGTTATAAAGAGTATCTTAGATGCGTTAAACAAGGTCGCTTATCATGACGATACGCAGATTGTTTCGCTGTCTGTAGAGAAATTTTATTCAGACTCTCCAAGAGTGGAGGTCGCTATAAGCAGCATATGAGAAAGGCGGTGGCTTAATGGGCCGCAAAGTCAAGACAGGGCTTAGTTACTTTTCTAAAGATGTTGATTATTATGATGATTTTAAAATCATGGACCTGATGAATGAGTATGGTCCATTAGGGCAGACGATTTATGATGTGCTGCTTTGCATGATTTATCATGAAGGTTATTACTTAGAGGTTCCCAGTATGGAGCAGTTAGCGGTAAAAATAATCAAAACCATCGGGAACCGCTGGGTAAAGAAAAAAGACTTTGTGTTGCAAGTGATTTATTATTGTGCGGATATAGGGCTGTTTGATAAAACCCTCCTTAATCAAAATATTATCACCTCTGCTGGAATTCAGCGACGCTACGATTCAGTGACTGTTAGGAACAAAGTCAATAAAGATAAATATCGGTTGATTGATAAAAACGGTCAACCTTTATTAAATGCACCCCAAAATCCTATTTCTGCAACAGAAACAACGATTTCTGCAACAGAAAAGACGATAAATGATGCAGATATTCAACAAAATAAAATAAAAGAAAATAATACTTATATATATTATAGCAATCCGGAACTTAACGATGCCTTTGAAAAATATATCTTGATGAGAAATCAGCAGCAGCGTACCCCGTTGATGAAAGAACAGATAGAAGCACTGAGGCAGGAACTTTCTTCCTTGGGGAAGGATGAACAGGAAAGAATCCTAATCTGTAAGACAGCATTTATCAGAGGCTGGAAGGGATTTTATCCTTTGACGAAGAAGAAAAGCAGCTCATCAGGCAGGAGCTCCGGGAAAGCTAATAAACCAGGCAACAACAATTTTCATAATTTCGAGGGCAGAGATTATGATTATGCAGCGATAGAGAAAAAACTTACGGGAGGCAATTAAAGTGGCAAGGATAGATAAATTGGAACGTGCAAGACAGGAAGGTATGTCTTATGCACTAGAAGTTGCAAAGAAAAAAGGAATCGAAGGACTAGAAGAAGAACTTCGTATGAGAGGCATTACCGGGATTCCGATTGGAGTCAGCCGCTCTGCTGTAGATAAGGCGGTAGAGAACATAAAGAATCAGACACTGGATACTGTAAATATCTTAACAGCAATGACATTACATGATGAATTTGGATTCGGAGCAGCCAGGATAGAGCGTTTCCGTAAACGGTTTGATTTTAAGACAGAGTGCCTGATGGAGGATTATGTTACCTGGCTGGAGATGATAGACGCATTAAAAAAAGAGACAGGTCTTGAATATGCTATCCGGATGAATGATAAAGATGTGAAGCACAAAGAGCCGGCACGAAAACAGGCAGTTCCCTATGCCAGCAGACAGCATCGAAGAAATACAGAACGCAGTGCAAAGCGAATTGCCAGGAAGGCGAAAAAGCTGGACGCCCTCCGGGGTTAAGGATAGATACACATTGCAGTAACTTGTTGACCGCTCCATGATACAACACGGAGCTATATGCCATTGATTCCCCGACTTCTGTCGGGGAGAAAGGAAACAATGAAGAAAGTTAAGATAGATATTCCGTTAGAACTTTATACGGATAACGTGAGAAAAATTATTGAGCGTAGCCTTCATGATTTGGACGCAGAGCCTCCTTATATAGCATCTTTCCTATGCGATCCTAAGTTTACCGAGAAAGATTTAGAGACTGCATTGCATCTCTTAGAAAAGGCAAAAACAGAAACAACAAAACAAAAGTTTATTAGAGCAGAGCTGGAAGCCAGAAAAGAAATAGTTAATCCGGAAGTATTTCCAGAAGACTTAAGAAAGGATTGGGAAGATATGCGAAAAGCTGCAGAAAGGAGAAGAAAGAGATGATTGACGAAAAAAGACTCATTAAGGAATGTGAAGAGAGATTACTTGTAGGCACAAACGTAATTAAGCTGATTGAAGAGCAGCCTAAAATTTGTGAATGGATACCGTTAGAAGAAAAAACACCCGAGAACGGGGAACATGTATTGTTATCATTTGCAAATGAGAAGCAGAATCCACTTGTAGGTACTTGGAAAGTAGATGATGAGGGAGGAGCTTTTTATGCTCCATTTACAGGCAGAACATATGCGTCTTTAGGATATTTCACAAGTGCGTGGATGCCATTGCCGGAACCGTACAAACCAGAGGACATAAAAGAAACACCTTGGAAAAATAGAACATTAGGTGATTTCATGAAAGGAGCAAACAGATGATTAATCCATGCGTGAAATGTCCCGAAAGAGACCGTTGCGAGGGAATGAATCAGCCATGTAAGCAAGGTAAAGCTTACCAGAGATGGAAAGCCGGCTGCAAGAGAGTGGCGGAGCATACGAAAAGGGTGAACAAGAGGAAGAAGTAAATTATGAGTCACGAATACAGAATATTAGAACAAATGCTTATCAAAGGACAAATAAGCCGCCAGGAATTTAAAGAGAGGATAGATATCGAATATGGCAAGCTGGAGCAGGAGCTTATGAACGATGAGATTACACCGGATGAACATGTTGAGAGATATAATGCTTTGATGGAGCTGGAGCCTCAGTCGTTCGGACCACCGGAGTTGCATGAGCATATTTGAGGGGAGTAAGAATGAGTATAACAGAAGCAATAGTAATTATAGCGGCATTAATTTATACAGGATTTGTATTTTACATACTTAACAAATGAGGTAATCAGATGGATACACGAAATCACGAACATTACAAAGACAAAACGGCTCACGATGCAATTAAGGCAGCGGATAAGCCTCCTAATGCCGTAAGAGAGACGGTTGAGAATATGAGAAGAGAAGCAAATAAAAGAGGATTTGAAGTATTTGGACGGATTAAACTCAGAGATAAGAAAACAGGCAAGATTTATAGATAGCAGGAAAGAGGTGATTCCGTTGGAAAAGTCAGTCCTGATCCAGTACTGCGATATGCAAGCGGAGATAAAAGAGTTAAGGAGACTCATAAAAATGACGGAGGAGCGATTAGAAAAGATTGAAAAAGAAGGAGCGGTGAGCGATGTAGTTTCAGGAGGCATGGGAGGAATACAGCATTTTAAAGTGACGGGTTTCCCTACTCCAGAACACGCAAAAGTAGAACAATTATTAGTATCAAGGCGGCAACGCTTGAAAATGAAAGAAACAGAACTTCTCGAAATTACGAATCAGGCAGAAGAATACATAGAATCTATCGAAAAAAGCGAACTTCGCATCATGTTCCGCCTGTATTACATTGAAGGATTGACTTGGATGCAGGTAGCTTACAGAATGAATGATTTATTTCCCAAAAGGAAGGTGGCCTACACCGAAGAGAATTGCAGGAAAAGGAATTTTAGATTTTTTGAAGAAAATTTGAAAATGTCCCCCAATGTCCCCTCAGAGTATGATAAAGTGTAAAATGAAATAAAAAGGCATAGCCGCCTTGGTTATTTCTCCGTAAAACTTTCTTAAAATACATCCTATAGAAATGTAGGGTGTATTTTTTGTGTATTTTTGGGAATAGTATTTTGAACTGAATAGGAGTAGAATAGAAGAAAATGTTTCACGGAGGAGAAAAGAAGTGGCTCAAATTTATTTTTCAAAATTTAATATTAATTCTGAAATATACAAGGTATACGATGACGATGGATTAAAAGATAAGATTCTTAAAGAGGTATTCGAGAAAATAGATGAAAATACAAGACATACAGAAAGAGAAAAAAGACGAGGTGAAGAAGAAAAAGAAGTTACATATAAATTTTGCAATCTGATAAAAAATAGTAAAAATAAGGTCATTTGTGGACGATTAGTTAAAATTTATGAAGGAGAGATACAGAGTTATGATGCGAAAAATGATACTGTAATTACAAGTAATGCTAATAATTGTGCGGCAAGTTCAACTTTTTATTTCGACTTGAAAAGCGAGGAAATTGCTTTTATTACTAGAAATGCATTAGGGTATAATCAGTTTAATAAGTATTTTAAAGCATTAGTTGAAAAATACTTTGAAGACATTACTTTTGAAATTTTCTTGGAAAATAATATTGGAGAATTGAAGGAAAAATTATATGCTATGAGTAGAATACTTTCCGTTGAGGCAGTTATAATACCTCCAAACGCTAATCGTAAAGATTTCGCAAGAATTTTTGGGCCATCAGAAGAAGAAGTGCGGGAAAGTGGAGCAACAAAGGTTATTTCAAAAATGGAGGTAAGTGCGAAAAGTAAAAACGCTTTAAATATTGGAACAAGTTATTTTGATCGAATTTTATTGGCAATAAAAAAAGGATATGCTTCGTTAGTTGCAAAAGGCAGAGACGAGAATAATGAAAATTGTACTGTTACAAGTGAAGAAGATGCCCCTTACAAAGCTACCATATCAGATAAAGAAAAAGACGATTTAGAGTATTTTTCTATAAAGGCAGAAAATGAACTGGGGAAATTGCTTAAGAGCAAGCAAAGCGAGGATGATGATGACGAGGAAGAAAATTAAAGAATATTTTGATATTTCAGAAACATCATATTTTTCATTGTTAAAAAGTTCAGAAAAATGGAAAGAATTTTTTTTAGAAAAAGAAGCTATACTTTCACTGATACTATCAATTATTGCGATTATAGCATTGTATCAAGTTTGCGGACGAACGTTTGGAAATGAATTTAACGAATTAATAAGAAGTGTTTCAATAAGTGTAGGAGTGGCATTAATTGGATTATTAGGATTTACAATTAGTGGACTGGCTATCTTTACAGGAACAATTACAAATAAGTTAGTAAAAAATATAGATGATGACAATAAAGGGGACGCAATTATAAATGTTTTGTATAGCTTTTATTTTATAGGTGGAATAGATGCATGTGAAATAATTATCCTGTTAACAATTTATTTAATATCTTATATAGATAAGCCATTTTATGTTGAAATCACATATATTATTACTTTTATTGTCATATATTTATTTTTATTTATTATATTATATTCAGTATCTTTATTAGGAACTTGTATTAATTTGTTTTTAGTAAGCTATAAATATTATTTAGAAGAAAAGAAAGATATTTAGAAAAGCACCCTTCGGGGTGCTTTTCTTATCCCCTTAGCTCAGTGGTAGAGTAATGTCTCAGGTTCGATTCCTGGAGGGGATATTTCCAAAACGAATAAAGAGGTGGTGATGATGCCGAGAAAGCCGGACGAAAGAATAATTCAGGCAAAAGAACTATACCTGAAAGGATTGAAATTAGTTGAGATTGCAAGTCAACTAAGTCTTCCAGAAGGAACAGTTAGGCGATGGAAAAGTACTTATAAATGGGATAACGAACGTTCGGATAAAAATAGCGAACGTTCGGATAAAAAGAAAGGCGGTCAGCCTAGTAATAAAAATGCAGAAAAGCATGGTTTCTTCTCGAAGTATCTTCCGGAAGAGACCTTTTCTATTATCCAGGACATCGAGAAGAAAAATCCTCTTGATATTCTCTGGGAGAATATACAGATTGCTTATGCAGCCATCGTAAGAGCGCAGCAGATCATGTATGTAAAAGACCATGAGGATAAGACGATTGAAAAGATAGAGGAAAAAGAGGGAAATGTTATAGGTGAAAAATGGGAGGTACAACAGGCATGGGATAAACAGGCAACATTTTTAAAAGCACAGGCAAGGGCACAAGGAGAATTAAGGTCCTTGATAAAGCAATATGATGAACTGTTGCATAGTAATTATGAATTAGCAACAGAAGAACAGAAGGCTAGGATTGAGCAGATCAGGGCGAAGACGGCAATTATATCTGGTGTGGATGAAGAAGAAACAGAAGATGATGGCTTCCTAGAAGCACTGAAAGGCGAGGCATACGCAGTATGGGAAGAAGAGTAAAGAAAGCAGCCTTTAAATTCAGACCATTTTCACGTAAACAAAAGAAAATCCTTACCTGGTGGATGCCAAACTCTCCAGTTCATGACATGGACGGCATCATAGCAGATGGAGCAATACGTTCGGGCAAGACAGTCTCTATGTCGCTCTCATTTGCTATGTGGGCGATGGAATCGTTTGACGGTCAAAACTTTGCGATGTGCGGAAAAACAATCGGTTCTTTCAGGCGAAATGTTTTGTTTTGGCTGAAACTGATGCTTAAAAGCCGCGGTTACTATGTAGAAGACCATAGAGCGGACAATCTCGTAATTGTTCGCAGAAATGGAAAGGAAAATTATTTTTATATTTTTGGTGGCAAGGATGAACGCTCACAAGACCTCATTCAGGGTATTACCCTGGCAGGGGTCTTTTTTGATGAAGTTGCCCTGATGCCGGAAAGTTTTGTCAACCAGGCAACAGGACGATGTTCCGTAGACGGTTCAAAGTACTGGTTTAACTGCAATCCGGATGGACCTTATCATTGGTTTAAAACTGATTGGATTGATAAAGCAGAAGAAAAGAAGATAGTATATCTTCATTTCACGATGGATGATAACCTCAGCCTATCGGAGCGGATTAAGAAGAGATACCGCTCCATGTATACCGGTGTGTTTTATAAACGGTATATCTTAGGCCTTTGGGCTGTAGCGGAAGGTATTATCTATGATATGTTCAGTGAAGAAAAGCACGTCATATCAGAGTCGCAGAGCTATGTCGGTAGGAAGTATGTAAGTGTTGATTACGGTACCCAGAATGCAACTGTTTTCTTACTCTGGGAGAAGAACCGTAAAGGGCAGTGGGTTGCTACAAAAGAATATTACTATTCTGGAAGAGATGAAGCGGAACAGAAAACAGATGGTGAGTATGCGGATGATATGGAAGAGTTCGTCAGTGGGATTGAAATAGAATCAATCATTGTAGATCCGGCCGCAGCTTCCTTTATTGCAGAGCTTAAAAAAAGGGGCTTCAAGGTTAAGAAAGCAAAGAACGATGTTCTCGATGGGATACGTTTTGTTGGAAATCTTCTTAATCTGGGAGTTTTATTGTTTCTTAAAGATTGTAAGGAAACGATTAAAGAATTTGGTTCCTATATCTGGGATGAAAAGGCAGTGGAACGTGGAGATGATAAGCCGGTAAAGCAGCATGATCATTGCTTAACGGGCGATACGCTTATAGATACAGTTGATGGTCCGATTCCAATAGAAGAACTTGTAGGCAAGACAGGAAAGGTATATTGCTATGATATAAAACGTAACAGAGGAACCATATCGACATTTAAGAAAGTGAGAAAAACAGGAAAAAATGTAGACGTCTATGAACTTATATTACAAGATGGAACATATATAAAAATGACATCAGACCATCTTTTATATACTCAAAGGGGATGGGTGCCATTAAAACAACTTAAGAACAATGATGAAATATTAAAAATAAATCCTTGACAATTATTGCCCGTACATTTATTATAATATTTGTACGGGCAATAATTAGGAGGTGAAAATATGAGTCCAGCAGGAAGACCTAAATCTGAGAACCCTAAAAATGTACGTTTGGAAATAAGACTAACAAAAACGGAAAGTCAACTTTTAGAAGAATGTTCAAGAGAGTTAAAAACGACAAAAACAGATGTCATTGTTAAAGGAATTGAAATTATTCACCAAGGATTAGGTCAAGTAAATAGAAAAAAATAGAGATTCACCCACCGACCAAAGTAGATTGAATCTCTATCACATGAGAAGTTTCCTTCTGCAAATATTATAATGCAGATGGAGACTTCTTTCAAGAGCTAAAATTTGAAAGGAGTTTTTATTATGCCAGTGAAAAATGTAATCAAAAAAACAAAGACTATGATAGGAAAGATTAATCCATATTATGATATGACTAGTTCGAATGTGAGGGAGTTATATGATGCGTATCCAAATCAGCCGTTTGAATTAATATGTTCTAGTTTTAAATTTGGGTATCTTCAGGGAATGAAAGCCGCAAGAGCTGAAATGAAACGGAGGGAAAAATAAATGGCTGAAAAATATCAATTTTTTGATGGAAAAAAGTTCACTAGAGACGATAAAACAGGTTATTATCTATGTTCTACTGGAGATGAAAATAATGTAAGAAAACGGATGCATGTGTATGTATGGGAATACTTTAATGGACCGATTTCTAAAGGATATCATATTCATCATATTGATGGCGATAAAAGTAATAATGATATTCAAAACCTTCAGATGCTATCTGCTACAGAACATGAACGCCTTCATGGTAAAATGTTGACAGAGAATCAGAGAGAGACTTTACGCAAAAATATGGCGAAAGCAACTGTCATGGCGAAAGAATGGCATAATAGTAATGAAGGACATGAATGGCATAAAAAGCATTATGAGCAAATGAAAGAAAAGTTACATATTCCTAAACGGTTTGTTTGCGAATATTGTAATAAAGAATTTGTTAATACACAAATAAATTCGAGGTTTTGCTCTAATAAATGTAAATCCGCATGGAGGAGGAAATCAGGAATTGATGATATTACTAAAATTTGTTTTAAATGCGGTAAAGAATATATTGCAAACAAATATCAAAAAACAAAATATTGTCCACTATGTAAAAATAAAAAGCATTAAGCCTATAGGAAAGGCAGATGTATATAATATGGAAGTTAAAAACCACCACAACTTTAGTGTTTGTGGTGGTTTTATTGTACATAATTGCATGGATGCTGCACGATATTTTGCTTATACCATTATAAGACGGGAACGAAAATGGAGTTGAGATAGATGATAAAAGAATTTATCGAAAGAATAGGGCAGGTGATCAGAAAGATGCTTGGAAGAGAAAAAATAAAAGATGCCATCGGGGTTGAGGTAGCGGTATCTGACAAAATGGCGAACGGGATTGATCTCTGGGCTAAGATGTATAAAAATGAACCGCCCTGGAAGGAAAAGAATACAAAGCTTTGTGGATTGCCTGCTGCTATTGCCGGAGAGTTCGCAAGACTTGTTACGCTGGAACTGAAAACAGAAGTTACAGGAAATGATTTTATCAACGAAGAGTACCAGGCAGTTGTTAGTGACATCCGTAAATATACAGAATATGCCTGTGCTAAGGGCGGGTTAGCAATGAAACCTTATGCATCAGAAGGGCATATAGAGGTAGATATGGTTCAGGCAGACAGGTTCTTCCCTACGAAGTTTAATTCCAGAGGAGAAGTTACGGCAGCGGTATTCGCTGAGAGCTTAACGGTAGGGAAAAAGGTATATACCAGACTGGAGTATCATCAACACGAAGGCACAATGTATCACATAAACAACAAAGCTTTTGTGAAACAGGATCTTGATAATGTTGAGGTTTTGGGGAAAGAAGTTCCTCTTACTGCTGTACCGGAATGGGCTAATCTGCAGGAAGAAGTTACGCTTAAGAATGTAAAGATGCCACTGTTTGCCTATTTCAAGATTCCTAATGCGAATAATGTGGATGATACATCACCTCTTGGTGTTTCTGTATATTCCAGGGCTATCAATGACATTAAAGAGGCGGACAATCAGTGGACAAGACTCCTTTGGGAGTTTGAGGGTTCGGAGCTTGCAATTGATGCAGACATTACCTTGTTTAAAAAGGATGATAAGGGAAATTATGAGTTTCCAAAGGGCAAGGACAGACTGTTTCGCATGATGGACCTTGATGATAATGCCGAGAAATATAAAGTGTTTGCACCGGCTATTCGCGATGAGAACCTTATTAATGGATTTAATGCGATTCTTCGCAGGATAGAGTTTAATGTAGGGCTTGCTTACGGGACATTAAGTGACCCAAATACCGTTGATAAGACTGCGGAAGAGATTAAAGCAAGTAAACAGCGTTCCTATAGTACGGTATCTGATATCCAGAAGTCATTACAGACTGCATTAGAACAGTTAGTATATGCTATGGATGTCATGGCTCAACTTTCTGGACTTTCTGGCAGAAAGAAATACGAGATGAGCTTTGACTGGGATGATTCTATCGTAATTGATAAAGAACAGGAACTTGCCAGTATGCAGCAGGATGCGGTTGCCGGCTTTATCCGAAAAGAATTATACGTTGCAGCCAAGTATGGTGTGTCAGAAGAGGAAGCTTTGAAAATGATGCCTCAGCAGGATGAACGTTTTCAGATAGCAGAAGAATAGGTGGTGTTTTATGCTAGAGCCGGAATACCTTGAAAAATTTTCAGATCAGCTACTTGCCCTGGTTGATGCGTTAAGCACAGCGATTATAGCAGATATATCAAAACGTCTTGTAAAAACCGGAGAAGTAACGGAAACTTCAAGACGGCAAGCAGAAATCTTGCAGGGAGCGGGGCTCCTGTATAAAGATGTTCTAAAGCGTGTTTCGCAGGTCTCTGGATATATGAATACAGAAGTCGAAAGAGTTTTTGAGGAAGCGGGAGTAAGAAACCTTAAGAATGAAGCAGTTATTTATAAAGCTGCAGGTGAAAAAGAGATAAAACTTCATCAGTCAGAAACGATGCAGAAGATTCTTGCAGCAAATCTAAGAAAGACAAAAGAAGAGATTAATAATATTACTTTAACAACGGCTGTTAAAACGCAGAGTGCTTACATAACCGCTTGCAATAAAGCAATGATGAAAGTACAGACCGGGGCTTTTAGTTATGATAAAGCGATTGCGGATGCAATTAAGGAAGCGGCGGTGCAGGGAACCGAGGTTTTATATCCATCCGGGCATGTAGATAAGTTAGACGTAGCAGTAAGGAGAGCCGTTCTAACCGGGGTAAATCAGTCGGCAGCGGAAATGAATCTTCAATATGTCAAAGAGTCTGGCTGTGATCATGTAGAAACAACCGCCCACTCAGGAGCAAGACCAACTCATGCAGTGTGGCAAGGAAAAGTCTTTTGTGTTTCTGGAAAAGATAGCAGATATCCTCCATTTTATGAAAGTACTGGATATGGAACTGGTGCGGGGCTTTGCGGCTGGAACTGTCGGCACAATTTTCATGCGTTCTTTCTTGGAATATCTGTACCAGCTTATTCACAGGAAATGCTTGACGATTACAGTGCCAGAAAGCATGAGTACAATGGCAAAAAGTATACCGAGTATGAATTAAGTCAGATGCAGCGTTCACAGGAAAGAAAGATAAGAGCAACAAAAAGAAAACTTACAGGATATGACGCTGGAATAAAAAATACAGATAGTAATACATTAAAAGCAGAGCTGACAAATAGGTTTGAAAGTGAGTCGGCAGAGTTAAAAAAGCAGGAGAAATCTCTTAAAAAATTTTGCAGGCAAACCGGAAGAAGATATGAGTCTGCAAGGACACAAGTTCATGCAGTATTGGATTCAGAAGGAAATATCGTTGGATTTAATAAAAGCGTTGCACAGAAAGCGGTATGGGCAAGTAAAAGACATACATCTAAGATGCAGATGGCGAAGCAGCTCAATAAGTTGTCAGATGAGGAAAGATTGGCAGTGCAAAGATATACAGGCTTTGCCGCTCACCGGGTAAACCGGGCACTGTATTCCGGCAAGTCGCAAATGATTGAAAAAGATCGGGAGTATATGAAGGTACTGGATTCCGCGTTAGATAAGGGAGTTATTGAACGTAAGATAGTCGTTCATCGAGATACGATACCGGAATTTCTAAATGTATTCCCAAAAGGATTTAAATATTCTGAGCATGATATGGAGAGATTGGTAGGAAAAACGTTAACTAATATTGGTTATACGTCAACTTCATTTAGGGATATTCAATATGGGGGAAGAAATGTACATCTTGAAATAGAAGTACCGAAGGGATACAGAGGTTGTTTGTACATAGAAAGTCTAGCAATTAAAAAATATAAAAATCAGCAGGAAGTATTGTTTAAAAGAGGTTTTCGCTGTAAAATAAAAAATATCGAAAAGGAAAATGATAGGTATTACATAAAAGCGGAGGCAATCTTATGAAAGAAAAGGGATATTATTATGACGAAAATGGAAAGTATTGTGAAATCGAATTAGGTCCAAGTTTTGATGATTTTCCAGGCATGTTTACCGTTGCAAGTCCGATACCTCTTTGTGATGCTTGCAAGAAGGCAGACTTTGATAGTAATCGCCGCCAAACCTTATGTAAAGCATATGGGAAAATACCAAAGAAATATTTGTCCGCAAAAGATTATAATTGCCCACATTTTGATAATGAAAATAACGGTTGGTACCAGTTGATTAAAGACAAGGTAGAAGGACAACAGAAGAAAGAATAATAAATTTGAATTTAGCACGCTCGATATATCAGGTGTGTTATTTTTATACTCATTTTTAACATGGGGAGAACTCCTGTCAGGGTATGCTCCTGACCTCCCCAAACGAACCACGAGACGTAGTGAAAGGCTGCGTCTTATTTTAGTGATTCAGAAAGGAGAATTGCAATGAATAACTTAATGATTTTTGAAGGACATGATGTGGAAGTGTTTGAACTGAATGGACGGGTGTTATTTAATTCAAAGCACGTTGGAAAATGTTTAGATCTTTCAGAGAGCGCAGTGAGAAATTATCTTGCTCAAATGAATTAGAGGCAGGCAATTATAGTTAAAAACTCAGATGTCCGAGATAAGGACATCCGAAAATTGAATAATGCAGGTGAAAAATTTCTTACTGAATCAGGTGTTTATAAACTTGTTTTCAAGAGTCGTAAGCCAGAAGCAGAAAAATTTAGCGATTGGGTAACGGATGAGGTTCTCCCACAGATTCGCAAAACAGGTTCTTATGAAGCTCCAAAGAAAAAGAATGGCGGGAAAGAAAAGCTCTCTTCTGTTAATCAGATGGCAAAAAATATCAGTGGTCTGTTAGGTAAAGCTGGTGTGGATGATAAGTTCATTGCAGCGGAAATTGTAAGGATTTACACAGATAACGGTTATCCGGTTCGTTCTCCGATAATAACAGAAGATAACAAACTTTGGGATTGTACCTCTATCGCAAAAGAACTTGGAATCATGTCGATGAACGGAACGCCGCACGATAAAGCGGTAGCGGCGATCATTCAGAAACTTGATTTGTTTACAGATGAAATTGTTAGAACAGCATATAGCCGAAATGGACACGATGGAATTACCGTGCAGTATAAGGAAAGCGTATTTGCAAAAGTGAGAGAATGGTTAGAAGAAAACGGATATCCTGCAGTGATTGAGTATCAGTTGGCAAACGGAAACGTCAATGGCTGCAAGGTTATTTATAATTTTTAAGAAAAGGAAGGTAAGAGAACATGAAGAAATTATTTATTAGTCAGCCGATGAGAGGCAAATCAGATCAGGAAATTTTAAGAGAAAGAGAAACGGCAATCAAGAGTGCTGAGAAACTCGTAGGTGGACCAGTAGAAGTAATTGATTCCTTTTTTCAGTCAGCTCCAGTAGACGCTAAGCCATTGTGGTTCTTGGGAAAGTCACTCGAACTTTTATCTAATGCAGATATTGCATATTTTGCAAGCGGATGGGAAGAAGCGCGGGGATGCAAGATTGAGCATGATTGTGCAATTGCATATGGAATTAAAAGTATTGAATCATAGGAGGTGATCCAAATATCTCCCACCAGCAGGGTTAAGCTGGATATTGGTCAGAAGATGAGACCTTAAACAGTCGGTTCGTGGCGGTTGGTTACACGCCTAAAACAACCTAATACGAAAGGAGCAGGAGACATGAAAACAGAATTTTTAAAGAGCCTTAATCTTTCGCAGGAAGTAATTGATAAGATTATGGCCGAGAACGGGAAAGACATTGCAGTAGAACAGAAAAAAGCAGAAAAAGTTATCCAGGAAAGAGACAGCTATAAGTTAAAGGCAGAATCTCTTGAAACACAGGTAAACGATGCCAATACCGAAATCCAGAAGTTTAAAGACATGGATATTGATGGAATTAAAAAAGCAGCGGATGACTGGAAAGAGACGGCAGAAAAGGCAAAGGCCGATGCGGATAAACAGATTTCCCAGATGAAATTTGATTATGCATTATCCGCAGCATTAACTGGAGCAAAAGCCAAGAATGCCAAAGCTGTCAAAGCACTTCTCGATATGGATGGACTGAAATTCAACGATGGAAAAATTGTTGGACTGGATGAGCAGCTTGCTCAGATTAAGGCAGATAATGATTATCTGTTTGAAAGCGATGAGCCGGCACCAGAGTTTGTAAAAGGGACAAACGGTGGTTCTGGCAGTGTCGGAGGAAAGAAACCGAGTGAAATGACATATACCGAATTGTGTGACTATATGGCACAGAATCCGGGAGCAGAGATTTAAAAAAGGAGTAGAAAATGGCAGGAGAGAAATTTGATTCAAAAAGTTTTAATCCTCAGGCTTTTGGAGCCTATACAGAGAGGATTCCGAACTTAAAGAGAAACGAACTGATTAAATCAAAAGTTTTAAAAGGCAATCAGGATATCAAGCGTACCTTTAATTCTCAGACAGGAACCGTTTATGCAGTTCTTCCAATGCATGAACTTATTGGTGGTACTGCACAGAACTATGATGGTGAAACAGACCTTGAATCCGAAGGAACAGAGACATTTGAAAGAGGGGTTGTCGTTATTGGCCGTATGAAAGGTTGGACAGAGCGTGACTTCTCCGAGGATGTAACAGGCGGTGTCAGCTTTATGGATAATGTAGCGGCACAGGTAAGCGATTATAAAGCAGACCTTGATCAGTTAACCCTGACAAAGATTTTAACAGGAATCTTTGCAATGACAGGAAAAGATGACAAAGTATTTGTTGATGAACATACTACAGATATTACAGGAGTAACCGCAACGGATAAAGATGGTAATGTCAAAAATGTTGTGCAGGCAGATACATTAAATACTGCGATTCAGAAAGCGGCCGGAGACAATAAGTCTAAATTCACGATGGCTATCATGCATAGTACTGTGGCAACCAATCTTGAAAATCTGAAACTGTTAAAATACATGACACAGACAGATGCAAATGGAGTTGAGAGAGAATTAACCCTTGCAACATGGAATGGCCGCTTAGTTTTAATTGATGATTCTATGCCAACAGAAGATGTTCCAGAAGTAGAGGAAAGCGGAACAAGTGGAAATCCAGGATATATTCCAGCTCAGCCTGCTTACACAAAATATACAACTTATGTATTAGGTGATGGAGCGTTTGATTATGAGGATATCGGAGCAAAGGTACCATATGAAATGTATCGTGACCCAAAGAAACATGGCGGCGAAGATACGCTTTACATGAGACAGAGAAAAGTATTTGCGCCTTATGGAATTTCCTTCACAAGAAAATCTATGGCAGCAAAATCTCCTACGGACGATGAACTTGCGAACGGAGCAAACTGGGAACTTGTAAACAATGGTAAAGCTGGTTCTGCAAAAAAGACAATCAAACATAAGGCAATCCCGATTGCAAGAATCATTTCGAGAGGATAGGTGGCGACTCCATGGTAAGATATGCAGATCTTGCATTTTACATGACAGAGTACGGCGGTAATATTATCCCAAACGAACAGTTCCAGCGTGTGATCACAAGGGCAAGCACATATATTAAGGCGATTACTTTTTCAAGAGTGGATGAAAACAATATTCCAGAGGAAGTGAAAGCTGCAGCCTGTGCAGTTGCGGAAGTTATTTATAAAGCTGAAAGCTCTACGGAAGGGGAAAAGAAGTCTGAAACGGTTGGAAAGTTGTCAGTTTCTTATGTAACAGAGCAGGCAGACGGTCAGATTAAAGAAAAAGTTCTTCGTAAAAAACAATATGCTGCAGCATATCCTTACCTTGCCACAACCGGATTGTTATATAGGGGGTGTTTCTAATGATCACTAACGCTTCTGTGACGATTTATAATAAAGTCTATGACAGAGACGAAGGAAGCAATAAATATTACCGGACAGTACTTAAAGGAGTGAACTGGCAGGATGCAACAAAGGTCCTGCCATCTGATACTGGAGTAGTAAGTGCCGATGTAGCAGAGGTGTATATTCCGTTTCTGATTGATACAGAGAAAAAATATTGTTCTCCGGTTAATTTTAATTCAGAGCAGGAAAAGGATAAATTCTTCACACTTGCTCCAGAGGATATTATTGTTAAAGGAGTTGTCACAGACGAACTTACAAAGCAGAAAGATGTGGAACACCTTAAAGATAAGTATGGCAGCGTAAGGGTAATTGCTGTTATAGAAACTAACGATAACGGAAGCCCTACGATGCAGCATTGGAAGGTGACAGCAGAATGAGGGTAAAGGTTCGGTTAGACCCTGCTAGTGCAATATTGGCAAAAAGAAAGCTTGGAAAAGGCGGGCAGGCACAGAGGTATATGGTAAGCGAGGTAAGGCGCAAGACAGACCCTTATGTTCCGTTCCTTAATGGTCCGCTTAAAAATACAGCCGTAGAACATGAAAATTCTATCGAATATGTTACTCCTTACGCTCGTAGACAGTATTATGAGCATAAAGGCGATGGCTTAAGAGGAAGAGAATGGGATAAGCGAATGTGGGCAGACAGAGGCAAGGAGATTACCCAGAGTGTGGCTGATTATATTGGAGGAAAAGCAAAATGATGGTAATGGAAGCGGTGCGGGAGATTGTAAAGAAATGCCCGTATCTTGATGAATATTATAAGAGCCTTTCCGTAGACAGACTTGGAAAGGATAGCACGAGCTATTCGATTGATTCTGTTCCAGGACAGCAGGTTACTAAGAGAGACATTGCCGGGAATACAACGCGGCAGTGTCTTTTTAATTTTTCCAGTCGGGAGCTGTACACAGAAGAAGTGCGTCAGAATCTTGATAATATCGGATTCTATGAACATTTTTCAGACTGGTTAGAAGAGGTATCTGAGGCAGGAGATTTTCCGGAATTGGATGCCGGCAAGACAATTAAAAAAATTGAAGCAATCACATGCGGCTATGTGTTTGATACGGAACTTGACAAGGCAAAGTATCAGATACAGTGCAGGATTATTTATAAACAGGAGGCTAGAAGATAATGGCGAATACAAGTAAAGAAGTAAAACAGAGATACCAGGAAGCGGCATATATCGAAGTTGGAGAAGCTTATGAGTTAGCCGGCACAGGTTTTGAAAAATTAGATGAAGAGCCGGGGGCACAGACTTCTTCAAAGAAGTATATCAATGATAAATCCTCTACTTCCTCTATTACATCTTATGAAGGAACGCATCCGTTTACAGCGGACCAGATTCTTTCAGAAAAGGTAATTGAGGATTTTGTATCTATTGGAAAGTTAAGAAAGACGGGAGGAGATGCGGAACGTTCTTTAGTGCGTGTTGATTTAGATAAACCAGTAGAATCAAAAGAAAATACTTTTGAGGCAAGGTGTTTTAATACTGCAGTGGAAATTTCCTCTTTTGCAGATAATGACGGAGAGCTGCAGGTAGAAGGTACACTTCACGATAAAGGTGACCCAGTAGAAGGTACATTTAATACGGAAACAAAGACTTTCACACCAAAAGCATAGGAAAGGAGAAGGCAGCATGAATAAGACATTTCAGTGGAATGGAGAGAAGTTTTATTTCTCGGCATTGGAAGCAGAGACAACAAGAAAATTTATTCCCGAAGCAACAAAAACAGCAAAAGCACTTGAAGACTATGAAAAAGATGTTGTAGGAGTAGGGAATCTTCTTAGTGCAGATGATATTATTGCAGAATGCAAAATTATTGATGCTTTTCTTGATACTATATTAGGAGAAGGAGCCGTCGAGAAGATGTTTAAAGGATATGACCTGGGAGAACGTGTAGCGGCAACGCAGAAGCTGACACGTTTAAACAACGCACAGGTTAAAGAATATGGAGAAGCCGCAAGTAAAGGTCTCTTTGCATAATTATGAATATCTTAATGGACAAGCCGCCAGAGCAAGTTGAGGTAGATGGAAAATTATATAAGATAAACTCTGATTTCCGAACTTCGATTCAATTTGAAATATTGATGCAGAAAAAAGAACTTACAGAGAAACAGAAAGAATTTGCAAACGAGCTTTGTTTGTTGGATAAGGAAATGGACAGAGAGACAGCCGAACTACTTGCAAAGTATAAAGATGGCTTAGAACTTTACTATCCAGAGATTCCGAATGACATCAACGAAGCAATCAATGCGATGCTGTGGTTCTATGAATGTGGAAAAGAAAACATTGATAAAAAGAAGTCGAAAAAGTCGGGCAGCGGAAAAAAGATTTATAATTATAACTATGATGCAGATTATATTTATGCAGCTTTCTTTGAACAATATCATATTGATTTAGCAGAGCAGGAACTTCACTGGTGGAAGTTCTCTGCTCTTTTTTCTGCTCTTTCTGAGGACTGCATGATAAGCAAGATTATAACGTATCGCGTAATCGATACGAAAGGAATGGAGAAAGAACAGAAAGCATTTTACAACCGGATGAAACGGTTGTACCAACTTCCGGAAGACATTTCAGAGGAAGAAAGAGAAAGACAGGACAAGATCACGCAGGCACTTCTTGGTGATGGTGATCTGACAGGAATTTTATAAGGGATGGAGCTGCAGCCCTAAGGAACGTGCAGTGTGAACATGGATGACAGACGCAGACGAATTTTATAGGAGGTTTAGCTATGTCTGCGGATGGACATATTGAGATTGAAGTTGAGCTTAATTCTGAAAAAGCAGAAAAGGAGCTTGATAGTTTAAGCAAAAGCCTTGAAAAAGACACTGCACAAGCTGCAAAAAAAGCGGAAAGTTCTGTTAAGCAGTCAGTAAAACAGATAGAAACTTCTGCGAAACAGGCTTCCAAGCAGACAGAAAGCTCTGCGAAACAGGCAGGACAGGAAGTAAAAAATACAGCCAGTTCTGCGAGTAAACAGGTGATTGATTCTACAAAAAAGGCAGAAGAAGAAGTAAAGAAATCAAGTAAAAGAGTAACAGAAGAAGAGAAAAAACAGTATAAGGAACGGGAAAAGACCAGAGAATCCAGTAAACCAGAGTCGGATCCAAGCAAGCCTTATAAAGAATCTTCTGAAAAGGCTACACAGTATTGGACGGGTGCCGGCAGCAAGATAAAAAGTATTGTAAGTACGATTACGGCTGCTACTGGTGCTGGAGCAGTTGCCGCCGGCACAGCTGCTATTAATGCGGGAAAGTCTTTTGAAGCTGGAATGAGTGAAGTGCAGGCAATCTCTGGTGCTTCCAGAAAAGATTTAGAAGCATTAACGAACAAGGCGAAAGAAATGGGGGCTACAACAAAGTTCTCTGCTACGCAAGCTTCAGAAGGACTTAAGTATATGGCTATGGCTGGCTGGAATTCACAGCAGATGATTGATGGTCTTCCTGGTGTCATGAACTTGGCAGCGGCTTCTGGTGAAGACCTTGGAACGGTTTCTGATATTGTGACAGATGCCCTCACAGCTATGGGATTAAAGGCAGGTGATAGTGCTCACTTTGCGGATGTATTAGCAACAGCGGCAAGTAGTTCTAACACAAATGTGGCAATGATGGGGGAAACCTTCAAATATGCTGCACCACTTGCTGGAACACTTGGATACAACATAGAAGATTTATCTCAGGCAATCGGATTAATGGCAAATGCAGGAATCAAGGGAAGCCAGTCAGGTACATCTTTAAGAAGTATACTTACACGCCTTGCAAGCCCTCCATCCGATGCGGCGAAAGCTATGGAAAAGTACGGAATTTCCATTAAAAACTCCGATGGTTCCATGAAATCCCTTATGGAAGTGATGGAAAACATGAGGGATTCGCTACAAGGACTTCCGGAAGATGAGAAAGCCGCCGCCGCTTCTGCACTTGGCGGCCAGGAAGCAATGTCTGGATTGCTTGCAATCATAAATGCAAGCGAGTCAGATTTTGATAATTTATCAAAAGCGATTGATAATGCATCTGGAGCGGCACAGGATCAGGCCGATATCATGAATGATAACCTACAGGGGGCATTATATGAATTAGGCTCTGCTGCAGAGTCGGCAGGAATCGAATTATATGATAATATCAAGAATCCTGCTAAGAAAGCTGTTAGAGCTGCCGCGACAGAGATTAGGAGTTTATCGACCACGATAAAAGACAACGGCATTGAAGCGATTATCCCAGAAGAAACGATTACGACTGTGAAAAACTTAGGCACTACTGCAAAGGCTGTTGGTGCTGGTGGTTTAAAAGTTCTTGGAGGAGCAGCGCAGTTTGCCGGTGAAAATATTCAGACTGCACTTCCAGTAGCAGCTAGCTTGTTGACGGTTGTTAAGGGGTATACGGTCGTAAAGACGATTTCTACTGCTTTTGCGGAGACGCAAGTTGCTATGGCTGGCGCAAGCACGGGAATGACGATTCTTGGAACAGTTGTGAAGTTGTTCACAGGAGAAGCATTGGCAGCCACTACAGCAACAGGGCTTCTTTCTGGAGCGATTGGTGTATTGGCGAATCCTATTGCATTAGCAGTTGTTGCCGGTGGAGCATTAACGGCCGGAATGGTTGCTTATACTTTAACACAGAAAAAAAGTACAACTGAAGCAGACAAGTTTGCACAGTCTTGCAAGAAATTGAAAAAGGAACAGGATGAAGTAGCAAGTTCTATTCGTTCCATGCATAAAGATAATGCGAAAAATGTCAATGATGTAAAGACCCAAGGAGTTCAGGCAGATAATCTTCTCTCTAAATTGAAGAGTCTGATTGGTGTACAGGAAAAGGATGCTGGAACAAAACAGCAGATAAAAAGTACAGTACAGCAGTTAAATGATATCTTACCGGATTTGAATTTACAATATGACGAGCAGAAAGATAAGCTGAATCAATCCACTGCGGCAATCAAAAGAAACATTCAAGCTTTAAAAGAGCAGGCAATGGCAAAGGCATATCAGTCAGGAATGGAAAGTGCAGCAGAAAAAGTTGCAGAGGCTGAGGTAGCTAATCAGAATGCGACAGAGAAGTATACGGAAGCACTTGAAAAGAAGAATGCAGCGCAAGAAAAATTTGATAAGCTTGAAAAAGAAAAGGGACTTGGAAGTGGAAATAAAGAGTTAGCTAAAGCCGCAGAAGATTTAATGAAATATGAGAAGAGCCTGCAAACAACAGAGAAGGCTCTTGATAAATCAGAAAAGAATCTTAATGCAGCCAACAAAGAACTCACAACATATTCTGATAAATTTACAACCCAGACAAATTATAGTGATTTTCTTTCTAATTTAGACAAACTTGCGAAAGATGCTGGAATAAAAGCAAAGAAAATTCCAGAGACAGTATTAGAAAATATTAAAGCTGGAAACTATAAAGCTCCAACTACGGGTGACGGTTTAAAAAGGCTTATTAATCTTGACGGATTGATTCAACAGGCACAGGAAGCCGGAATAGAAATTCCTCAGTATTTATTGCAGGGTATTTCAGATGGCTCGATAAACTTTCAATCAGCGATTAATCAGATGAACACGCTTCTGGATTTTAGCAGTGCAGCAGAAAAAGCTGGCATTTCTGGAAAAGAAATTCCGGAAGAACTAGCTCAAAGTATCATGCAAGGCAAAATCAGTGTTGATGAGGCAATAAATCAACTGCTTAGCGGTTCTGGTGTAGCATCGACAACACAGGCAGAGACACTGACAAAAGAAAAAGCGACTAAGATTAAGAAGAATGTTGAAGATATTGGAAACGGCAAGATTAAAGGGATAAATACCTCAGCTTATACTTCATCGCTTAATACAGCGAGTCAGAAAGCAAAAAGTACCAAAAAAGAGATTGAGAAAAATAGCAAGTTAAAAGCAACCAATAATAGTGCTGCAGCAAAAAGTACTTATAAATCTGTTACAGACGAAGGTAAGAAGGCGGTAAGCACTGTAAAGAAGACAGGAAAAGAGATTGGAAAAGGCGGAGCAACCAGTGTGGCTTCTACAACTTCGCAGTGGAAATCTGCTGGTAGTAAAAATGCTAAGTCATATATTTCTGGTGTAGCATCCCAAAAAGGAGCGGCTCAAAAAGCAGGAAAAACGCTATCTACTTCTGCAAAGACAGGTGCAAGCTCTGGAAAAGCTGGTTTTGTGTCAGCCGGAAGAAATATGGCTGCCGGTATCGCATCCGGTATTCATTCAGGGACTCCATTTGTAACGGCAGCGGCCAGAAGTGCAGTAAGAGCAGCCGTAGCAGCGGCGAAAGCTGCAGCTAAGATTAAATCACCATCCAGGGTGATGAAAAATGAGGTCGGCAAATACTTACCCCTCGGCATGGCAGCAGGTATTAAGGATAATACCGATTCTGTAGTTAATGCATCAAGAGCAATGTGTGCCTCAGCTCTAACAGCTTCTGCAGATGAACTTGATATTCATTCTCCTTCTCGGAAGTTCAAGAACATTATCGGAAAGAATATCCCGAAAGGCATTGCAAAAGGTGTAAGAGAATCTAAAAGCGAGCTTGTCGGAGAAATGGAAAGTGTTGTGAACGAAGCACTTAGTGCGGCACAAAATGCTTCTAAAAGCGGAAAATATTCTGAAATAGGAAGCAATCTGCTGTCTGGATTATCTACATCGCTGAGTACATCAAAGTCTCGTTCTTCTGAAACAATACAGGAAATTATTGATCAACAGCAAGAAAGTCTATCTAATGCCAATCAGAAGAAAGAAGAGGCGCTTCAAAATAAAATTGATAAGCTAGGAAGCAAAAAGGCAAACAAGAAGAGAAAAGCCGCATTAAAGAAAAGGCTCAAGCAGATGAAAGCTGCAGATAAGAAACAGGAGTCACAGCTTAAAACGGCCGGAGAAAAGGCGGCAGCGGCTTATAATGATGCCTTCGAGAAAGAATCTACCCGTATTACCAAGATTGCAGAAAAGAGTATACAGGAACTTTCTGAGACATATCAGACTAAATACAATGATATCAAAAGCAAAATGGATACTCTCACAGAAAAACAGCGATCCTGGGGAAATGTCTATGATTTGAAACAGAACATTGCAGATATCAAACGGTATCAGACCAATTTGAAAGCTCTTGAGAATAAGATTCCAGAATCCATGATGGATAAAATCTTAGGAATGAATATGGATGAAGCGACAGCCTATATGGACTGGTTCCAGGGAATGACATCTGCAGAACAAAAAGCATACTTAAATGATTGGAATACGATGTATTCTTCTTCAGAGACTTTTTCAAAGAACTTCTTTTCAGATGATTTTGGTAAGATTCAGAAAGAATATCAAGACAAATTAAAAAAAGCAACAGATGATCTACAGGCAGAGATGAACCAGATTGGAACAAATATTGCGAAAGGACTTACTGCAGGAATGGATAGCGAGTCAAGAAACCTTTCAAAAACAATGAAGAAAATCTGTGCAAACCTTGTAAAGACTGCAAAAAAACAGCTGAAAATAAAATCTCCATCAAGGGTATTTAAGCGGATTGGTGTTTATAACATACAAGGAGCCGAAAAGGGACATGAAGCAGAAGCTCCGCGACTTTACCGTCAGGTTGAAAATGTATCAGAGACCCTTGCAGAGCGTTTTGCAAAGGCAAACTTAAAAGTATCTCTTCCGGATATTGCAGGTCGAACACAAGCGGCTTTATCGAGACAGGTATCAAAAGTATCTGCAAGTATTCAGCCGCAGCTTACAGCGGCACTGGCAGGAGATGCAGGTCAGACAATTTACAATGGACCAGAAAAGATTGAGCTTGTGACTAATCTTGATGGACGGGAGATAGCGAGGACTTCGGTGCCTTATATTGATGCGTACTTAGGAAATATGGCAGCCAGAAAAGCAAGAGGGGGCGTTTAAAATGTACAGAGGAAGCTTAGGTGTGCAGATTGGAAACAAACATACCCTTAAGGACTGGGGACTTGGTTGGACAAAAATTACTCTTGGTTTTCCAGAGGCAAAAACGTATGAGCAGGATATTCCGGGAATGGACGGGGTGTTAGATTTTACGGAATCTCTTACTGGAGGGGATGTGAAATACAAAATCAGAACCCTTACTCTTGAATTTGAAACCCCTGAACAGGACTATTACGATTGGGGTATTAGAATTTCAGAGATAGCAAATTACTTGGCCGGAAGAAAATATAAGATAATCCTGGATAATGACCCGGATTTTTATTATATTGGAAGGCTAAATGTTGAAGTCGAAAAATCAGACAGGGTAGAAGGAACTCTTACCTTGTCTGGGAACGTTGACCCGTATAAATACGAAAAGTTTTCTAGTCTTGAAAATTGGGAATGGGATACTTTTAATTTTAGAACGGGCATCATCCGAAATTATAAAGATATTGTTGTGGATGGTACATATAAACTTGTAATACCAGGCAGAAGAAAAAGAATTGTGCCGGTAATCTCTTGCAATACAGCTATACAGGTATCTTATGAAGGGGTAATCTATAATCTTTCACCTGGCAAAAACAAAGTTTTTGGTATTTGTATCAAAGAAGGGGAAAATATCCTTACTTTTTCTGGAAAGGCTACTATTTCGGTCGATTATAGAGGAGGGCTGCTGTAATGTATCGCATTTATTGTGATGATAAAACGCTGCATGATGTGAGAGACGAGGAGTATCAGCTTATAACACCAAAAATCTCTCTTGAACTTAATAAGACAGGGAGTTTTGAGTTCGGCATACTCCCTTCTCATCCTCATGTAAACGATATAAAGAAATTGAAATCTCGATTGAAAGTATATGATGTTGACATATCAGATAGTGGGGAGGCTTCAAGATTGCTATATTGTGGCCGTTCCATTACTGATCAGCGAGACTTTGAATATACTGGTCGGATTACATGCGAAGGAGAGTTATCTTATTTACTTGACACAATTCAGCGTCCACACACTTATGGAAGCCAGTCGGGAGAAATTCATAAGGCAGATACTAATATTGTAATTTTTAAACGATTAATAGAAGAACATAATTCTCAAGTAGAAAAAGAAAAGCAGTTTGAAATAGGAATTGTTGATATTGATTCAGTAGAAATTAAAACTTTGGCGACAAACTATGAAACTACCTGGGATTTTATTAATACGAATTTTCTTGAAAAATACGAAGGTTATCTTAGGGTGCGCTATGAAAATAATGTTCGTTACCTTGACTATGTGAAGCAATACGGAAAAGTCAGTACGCAGGTAATCCGATTCGGAGAAAATCTTCTTGATTTTCAGAAGTATGTAAAAGCAGAAGACATTAAAACGGCAATTATTCCAATTGGAGCTCCGATTGGTGCAAATAATGTAACAATCAAGACCGCGGAAGGACACGATGGAACGGACTATATTTACAGCCCAGAGGCAGTTGAGCTTTATGGGTGGATATGTGATAAGGTGGATTTTCCCGATATTAATAATCCAAACACCCTCCTAAAAAAAGCACAGGAATATCTAAACAAGTGCATTAATCTGACAACTACGATTGAACTGACAGCGGTGGATTTGCATAAAATTGATGTGGAGATTGATGCCATAGGCTTGGGAGATTTGATTCCTTGCGTGTCAACGCATCATAATCTGTTAAGCACTCCGGGAGACAAATCTACATATTATCTCGTTAACAAATACGAGATAGATTTGGAAAATCCTTCAAATACAAAAATTACGCTTGGAAAAACACTATCCACACTTTCAGAAAAAACTTTTTCCAATGAAGTTACATTTGAAAAAAGTGTTCTAATTATAAATAACAATGTAGAAAAAGTAAGAGAAACGGCTAGCGGAGCAAACGACAAGTCAGACATGGCGATATCTATCGCGCAATCGAAAGATATAGAAGCGATAACAAACTTGGAACTAGACGAAATATGTAAATAAAAAACGATGAGGTGATAAAATGGCTTATTTAGACAATAATGGCGTTACTTATTTATGGAACAAAATTAAAGGACTTTTTAATAAAGGGATTACTAATCTCTCGGTAAGTGGTAAAACCATTACATTTACCAAAGGTGATGGAACAACCGGAACGATTACGACACAGGACACAAACACGACATATGGTAATTTTAAAGGGGCGACAGCATCCGCAGATGGCGGTAGCGGTTTAGTACCTGCTCCAACGAAAGGAAACGAAGGTAAATATTTAAAAGCAGACGGAACTTGGGGAACACCGGCTAACACCACATATGCTGACATGAAAGGTGCAACAAGTTCCGCAGCAGGTACGCATGGTCTGGTACCTGCACCGGCGGCAGGTAAACAGTCACAGTATTTACGGGGAGATGGAACCTGGGCTACCCCTACAAATACAACCTATTCTGATGCGACACAGTCGGCACACGGTCTTATGAGTGTTGATGATAAAAAGAAATTGGATGGTATCGCGAGTGGTGCGAACAATTATGTTCATCCAACTTCGAGTGGTAACAAACACATCCCATCAGGTGGTTCAGCTGGTCAGTTCCTTAAATGGTCCGCGGATGGTACTGCGGTTTGGGCTAATGACAATAACACAACCTATAACGACGCTACTCAGTCCGCACACGGTCTTATGACCGCGGCAGATAAAAAGAAATTAGACGGTATTGCCACAAACGCGAACAACTATACACATCCTACGACAAGTGGTAACAAACACATCCCGGCGGGCGGTTCTTCCGGTCAAATCTTACGTTGGAGCGCAGATGGCACAGCTATTTGGGGCGCGGATAACGATACCACTTACAGTGATTTTAAAGCCGCCGCAAGTGGTGACGCAATGGGTACTCATGGACTCGTACCGGCACCAGCGGCAGGACATGAGACTATGGTGTTATTCGGGAGTGGCTATTGGGGTAGCTTACAAACGAGGGCTTACAATCCCTCTGCGGATAAATGCGGCTTCTGGATTACGAGGGATGAAGGTGAGGCGGCCGTAGATTTATGTGGGTTTGTCTTTAGTGGGGCAACTAGTAGTGCGGCCGGTGTTATGAGTGCGACCGATAAAAGTAAGCTCGATGCGTTACCGACAAACGCCACCTTGTCGAGTACATACGCTAAGAAATCAGAAATCACAAATATGTATAAATATTGCGGTTCTGTCGCATCCACTGAAAAGTTGCCGACAACCGGACAGCGTACCGGTGATGTTTACAATATTGAGGCGGCTAGTAAGTACGGCGGGGCAGGTATGAACGTAGCTTGGAATGGTACCGCATGGGACCCGCTGGGCGAAATCTTTACTATTACGGCAATCACAAACGCGCAGATTGACGCTATTTGTGTATAAAGTGAGGTGGGATTATGGGTTATCTGGATAACGACGGTTTGACGAGATTGTGGGCGAAAATAAAAAATTACATTGACGCTCATTCATCTGGCGGGGTTACGCTCGATAAAGTATACCCCGTAGGTAGTATTTATATGAGTGTAAATAACACAAACCCCGGAACGCTTTTCGGTGGCACATGGGTAACGTGGGGAGCTGGTCGGGTACCCGTGAGTGTAAACACATCGGACGGTGATTTTTCAACGGTTGAAAAGACTGGCGGTGAGAAAACACACACATTATCAATTAATGAAATGCCGTCACACAAACATTCTACAACAGTTAAAGTTACAGAAAAATCACTTACAGGTACAGTGCATAATTTTGCAGGGCAGAGTGCAAGTTGGGGTCCGGGGAACACGGTAAGCGGCATATGTAGTGCATCAGGTGACGATACTGCTTTTTATCCGAGTAATACAGATAAAACAACAAAATACAAAGACGGATTTAAAATTAATGCAACGCATAGCCATGTGGCAAGTGCGACGGTGGAGAGTGCCGGAGGCGGTAATGCACACAATAACTTACAGCCGTACATTACTTGTTATATGTGGAAACGTATAGAGTAGAAAGGAGAAAAGATGGGACTTATAAATGAGTATCTGAAAAAGATAAAAGAAGCCGTTTACGGAGAAGAAGTAAGAGATAGTATTCATGATGCGATAGAACAATGCTATAAAGATGCGACTGGGCATCCAGATTCGGTTGCGGCAACAGTCAAGGAAATCAGAGAGGTATCTGCAAATCTATCAAAAGAAACCGCCGACCGTAAGGCTGAGGTAGGTATAGAACGGAAAAGAATTGATAATCTTGTTAAGGACACTACCGATAATGTTGTAGAATATAAAGCCGATAATTTTTTAATGTCATGTAAAAGTGATGCGCAGGCATCTACTGCAGAGACAACTTTAAATGTTTTTAAAAACATTAGTTCTAAATCTGAAAATTTAGGAAATTTCATAACAATTTCCAGTGATTCAAAGATTCAGATTAAAAAAAGTGGGTTGTATTCATTTGATTGTAAAGTTCAAGTTACCGGCGTAAATGCGTCCACGGGTAGACAATATGCAAGGTTAAAAATTAATGATGTACAAAAAAACGAATACATGATTAGTTTAGTGGGAGAGACTGACGAAGAATTTACAAATTTTATTGTTAGCTTAAATGAGGGTGATACGATTTCTTTCACTGGAGAAGCCGATTTTGATGATACGTGGATAACACTTTATACGACTATACACATATTAGATTATGACGGAAAAGTAAAAATTCCAGATATTACAAAAGAAGTATCGGATATTAGAGTCGGTGTAGATGGCACAACGTATGACACTGCGGGAGCAGCAGTAAGGGGGCAGATAAAAGGATTGACTGACATAATAGATTTGACTTTTGCGTTAAGTTCTTCAGTTTTAAAGAGCACTACTTTTAGTGTGAAGACCTCAAGAAAGTTAGCAATTATTATTCCGGAAGGGGTGATAGTCTATTATTATTATAGACCCGGAACCGCAGTAGCATATAAATATTCAGAAGGGAAAATACAACGGTTTAATCTTAATGCGGGTGAACAACAACATTTTGAAATACGGAGAGAGTCTAAGGATATCACTAGTAAAACATACCTAGAACTAATGTTAATCCCAAGAATTTTATAGAAGGGGGGATGAAAATGCAGCCGGTATTACACTTTGTTGTAAATAATCAGATTATTACCAGGACAGATACTTTCGTGCCGGTTCGTAACAGTAGAAATTATTTGTATGCAGAATTTGAGTTTCTGACGGATGATTGGGCAGGTAAAAGTAGAACTGCTCTGTTTCGTAGCGGGGACAGCGAACCAATCGCAATCTTGCTCGGAGAGACAGAAACAACAGAAGAAGGTGAAGTGTATGAACAGCGTTTTGAAAATGATTGAAAAACAGTCAGAAATCATCCAGCTTCAATCAGGAATCATTGATACCTTATAGCTCGAACTACTCCAGGGCGGCGTACTGACGGACACAGACTTAAAAGCGATTGAAAAAGCTGCAAAGCTGCAGGAGACGATGAACGAATAAAAAAAGGAAAACAGCCCCTTTCGGAGCTGCTTTTAAAAAATGAAAAAAATACTAACCTATGAAATTAGGTTATAAAATTATAATAACATATTTTACATGATACACAATGGTATTTATTGATACTATTGTGTATTTTTGTTCTCTAAGGAGGTGAAAACAATGAGAACAGTAGCAACAAAAAACAGGAAGAGAAAAAAGAAATATCCGTGGCGAATTATTTTAGACAATGGAAGACAGATTCCTGTCCCAAGTCAGCATGATTTCAAGAGCGACTTTATCCAGCATCATGGATGCAGTCTGGTGGCGTTTTACATGGCTCTACGCTACAAGGGCATCAAGAAAAATATGCAGCAGTGTCTTGCTTATGTAAAGAAGAAATTGAAGTGTGGCGCAAAGTATCCGCTCACGGAAATTGCGAGGGGAATCAATATGATCTGCTCAGGGAAGCCGGCAACTTATCACAAATCTTTAACGACCGAACAGCTAAATGTGAAGTTGAAAAAAGGCCATATGGTCCTGTTTGAAGAGGGCAACCCGACTCATACCGTGGTATTGCTTGTGGACTCAAAAACGGGAAAGATTTGGAGGTTTTCGGACGGAAAGAAAAGTGTAGTAACTGTTAAGAAAGAAAATGTACGAAGGTGTACGAACAAAACATACAGAGGCGTAGTAATTGTAAAATAGGAGGAAAAGTTATGAAGAAGAAATTATGTTTAATGTTAGCAATGCTGCTTGTAGCCGGAATGATTATTCCGTCAAATGTTTCAGCAAGGACTGTTAGTAGAAATAATTATAGAAACATGATTTATGCAGCGGTATCTCCACGGCCTAAGGCAACAGCAGTGCAGAACAAATACGACAGTGAAAAAGATAGGAGAGTCATAGAGTACAAGTGGACCCCTGCGAAAAAGGCAACCGGATTCGAGAATCAATTTTCGAGAGACCCGAAATTTAAAAACAAGACAAAGACTTACATATATAAATTTTCCGGAAGCTCAAAAGCCCATTGGGCAGCTTTTGAGTGTGATTGCAAGAAAGATGATTGTGAAATGGTGCATGGAAAATATTATGTAAAAATCCGTGCATGGTACGGCAACTATCCAGGGAGATGGAGTAATGTATTAGTTTTTGCTGAGAAATAGGAGGGAAAGATTATGATTCAGGAAACGTTGAAATTACTTACAGGAAATTCATTTTTTGAAATTTTATTAATCGCTGTCGTATTAGACACTATCTTGGGAGTGCTCCGGGCGATTAAAGAACATAAGTTTAATTCTTGCGTAGGAATTGACGGAGCAATCAGAAAGGCGGCTATGCTGCTCAGTGTAGGCTTACTGATGCTTGTAGACATTATCATGCACATTAATATGCTCTTTATGATTCCGGAGCAGTACATAAAATTATTGGGTATTCAAAAATTAGGTGTATGCGAATTTTTCTGCCTGTTATTTGTTCTTTATGAGGCCGTTTCTATTTTAAAAAATATGACATTATGTGGACTGCCAGTACCGAAAAAATTGAAAGAACACATTAAAGAGGCATTGAGCGATATGACAGACGAGATGCCACAGGAAAGTAAGGAGGAATAGGCATGAGAAAATTAGTTGATGTATCGAGTTATAACGGAGTCGTAAGCTGGGAAAAAGCGAAGACATACGGCTGCCAAGGTGCTATCTTAAAAATCATCAGAAAAGATCTGAACAGAGATAAAAAGTTCAACGAGAATTATGCGGCTTGCAACGAGAACGAAATTGCCTGGGGAGTATATAATTACTCTTACGCAACTACAGCGACAAAGGCTAAAAGCGACATGGAGCTTGTCTGTGATATTCTTGATAAAATTGATAAAACACACTTTGAGTATGGCGTGTGGTTTGATATCGAGGATAAGGTACAGGCATCGTTAAACAAAACAAAGATTGCCGAGATTATTAACGCTGCACAGCAGGTTGTAGAGAAGAGAGGTTATCTGTTCGGCGTTTACACCGGCATGAGTTATTACAACGAACATATTGATAGAAAACTCGTAAAGTGTAACAATTGGTGGATTGCAAGATATTACAACTCAAACAAACGTATGCAGATTGCAACTGCACCAGATCAGGAGAAAAAGCCAGACGCGGCCAATATTGCATGGCAGTATACTAGCTCTGGTAGGTTTCCGAAAGTCATTTCGACTGGCAACTCTGGTAATTTTGACTTAAATGTAGTGTATAAAGAGCCAACGAGTAAAAAGGTTGAAGAGACTAAGAAAACTCCGGCTAAGACAAAGACTGTATATTATCCTAAATATCGTGGAAAATCCAGTTCGATTGTAGATGCCCTGAAATCATTAAAAATCAATTCTTCGAAGAAAAACAGGGAGAAAATTGCAACTTTAAACGGCATTAAAAATTACAAAGGTGGCGCATCACAGAATACGAAGTTGATTAATTTGCTGAAAAGAGGTAAACTTATTAAGAGTAAATAACTTGTGTAGAAAATAAAAAACAAAAGTTGTTTATATTATAAGTAGATTTAGAAATACACAGGTAATACACAAATAAATTGAACAATCCAGTATTTAAGCGGATTTTCAGAGCGTTTCAGTTTCCGTAGAGGAAGCTGCTAAGGCAGGTAAATTCTAGGTTTTACGAGATTTACAAAAATTTATCGGGAGTCGTTCGGCTCCCGATTTTTGTGTTTTGACAACATATTGACAACATTTACTCTAAGTTGTTGTCAATGTTGTCACCATTTATTACTTCATCAAGCATAGAAAGCATTTTCTTAGTAACATGATCTGTGTAGCGTTTTGTTGTCTGAATATTAATATGCCCGAGTCTTTTCTGGATCAGTGGCATTGGAACACCTGCCTCATAAAGAATTGTTGCATGAGTATGTCGTAAACTGTGGAAGTCCCATTCTTCACTGATAAGAGTACAGTTCTTTGCTTTACCATGAATGTTGCGGGAAGTGTGCTGCATATTTCGTGGGTGAGCCAGAAGACCACCCTGTTTAGCATTTACAAAATGTACAGGCCTTAAATCATTAAGTGAAAGAAGGCTGTGTGTTTCTTCATCATAGTTCATGTAATTTTCTTGATAATATTCTCCGCAGGTTTCTTTATCAGTCAATTGAAATTCCAGCGTTCTTTTTAGCAAGGCAAGAACATTGTTACCAACAGTAACCGTTCTGGATGAATCGTACTTAGGTACATACAGAAGCCACTTACCACATCCAGAAGGTTCTTGCATTTGTTTATTTATTGTAATTGTTTTGTTTTCAAAGTCTACGCAATCCCAGGTTAATCCATAGACCTCTCCAAGACGTAATCCACAATAATAGCCAAGCATCAGAGCAAGGTGGGAAGGATGGCCTTCTGGAAAGCGTTCAATAATCGCATTCCACATATCTTCTTCAACAAAAATATGATTCTCTTTCCTTGTGCCTACCTCGGAATCTTTCCTTTTATTTGGAAGTGTCAGTTTGTAAGACGGATCCACAGAAATGAACTTTGCCTGTACAGTCGCATATCCAAATGCAGATGTCAACATTCCCTTAATACAAGTAAGAGTATTTCTACTCATACCAGTTCGGTGTAACTCGGCCAGAAAGTTTCGTAAGGTTTCTCCCTGTACATTTTTAAGTTTGTAAGAACCAATATAAGGTTTAATATAAAGACGGATCCTTTTCTTGTATGTATTTACAGTTGTCTCTGCAAGTTCTTGTTCTACATAATGCTCCATCCAGTAGTCGAAATAGTCAGCTACAGATTGCTCCGAGACCTTAAAAGCAATACCAGTGCTATTATATTCAGCCAAAGCTTTTGTGCCGGCTGCCTGAGCCTCCGCCTTTGTTCGGTATCCGCTACCGGTTTTCCATTTTCTCGTTCCATTCACACTGGTCAATTGAAAATAATACTGCCAGGTTTTTCCGCGTTTTCGTGTGCTAACTTTTCCCATGAAAATCATCCTTTCGAAAAAAGGGTATAAAAAATACACCCTATGCAAAATGCAGGATGCGTGGTATAATCTAAGTGATGTAAAGATTATCAGCCATCCTGGTTGATAGGTTACTAGAAATCCGGTATGGCAAGTACCGGATTTTTTCCGTTTATAGGGTCATTATACAGCGTGCAGAACATATGTGCAAGGAAATGTTGAAAAATGTTAAAAGGCTATAATGAAAATTTTTTCCTTAGACCATAATGAATAGTGAAATTTTGGGATAAATCAACCTCATCTATAGCATCTATTTTATAATACCAACAGGTACGATGTTTTCCTTTTTTTGATTTCCACGCATTCCCTATGGCCCCTAATTCATAAAGAAAATGTAGGGCATCATCAAGATTATCAATTTCGCTATAAGAAGTTCGGTTTTCTTCATAAAGAGTTTGGATATCACTATAAGAAAAAGATGGTCTTTTAATTCCAGCTATTAATTTTAAACATTGCGTACTATAAGCACTACTTTTGTAAAAAGAAGCTTGATTGAGCATTTCATTATAAAAATTTGTAGCATAAATTTTTCTAGTCTCTTTTAAAACTGTAGCTGAAAAACACGTTCTCTCCGGAAATTCTTTTTTTGCACAGTTTAGAAATGTAACAATGTCACGAGGTCGCCCAAGACTATGATCTAATAAGAAGTCAAGAGGATTTTTCTTGTCAATTGATTCAGGAAATAATATTTCAAATAGTTCTTTGTTTGAACGATTTTTATAGGGTTCGCAGGAAGCCCTTATTTTATGAAAAATCATACTAATTAAAGGATGGTCCCATTTATCATGAGTAGAGTCAAGTAACCAATATAAATCTATGGAACAGGAGGTTTTTATTTTATTTAGATTAGGATGATTTCCCTGCATTTTATTTAATATATCACTGCGCAATAGCATGATTATTTTAAGACTCTTGGCACGAGAATTAAAATAAAAATTATATTTTTTGGCAGCGGTTATCAAATTATATATAATATTTTCGCTTTGTTCACCAGCTTCCTTTTTTAATTCATCTAAATCGTCTAAAATAATAAGTAGATGGTCGTTTATTTGAAAACAATCAAAAACGAGTTGTTCAAAATAATCAATTAAATCAAAAAATCTCTTGCGGGTACTCTCATAAGAAACCCCATCAGATGTTTTAATTCCGGCAGAGTGTTGAAAATTCGAAGTCTGTAACTTGTCAGAGTGAGAAATACCGTGAGAAAGATTTCCAGTAATCTCTTGATTATTAGTAGTAGATAAAGATACTATTTTATAAAATGTGTCATCATTGTATTCAAGCATAAATTTTCTCAGCTTATTTAGCTTGCATCTGGGAAGATGTTTAAGCCAACGATGCTTATTTAATAATGAATTTGCAATTTCATATAGTAAAAACCATTTGCACAATACTGAAATATAATCATTTGTTAATTCTTGCTCATCAATATTTATGAGTTTACATATCCAAAAATTTTTAGGATCAACTATGATGCAGGTCTGTTTAGAAGGAGATTGTTCTACAATATATTTAGAAAGATAAGTTTTTCCAGTTCCCTTACTTCCAATAATCAAAAATTTTTCATTGCTATTTATTATTTCATTATATTTATTGTTGGGATCAAAGAAAAGTTCTTGAAATCTTTTATCACGAGCTTCAACTTCTCCATCAGGTAGCCCCATATATAAGTCTTTTAATTTTACATCATTCAATATAATTTCCTCCCATATTATAATTAAAGACATTATAACATAAAAAAGGACAAAATAAAAAGGATTACATTTTGAATGTAATCCTTTTTAGGTGCGAGGTCGCAATGCCTCATTGACGAGTTCTTAGACTCTTGTTTCTCTATATTATCAATTATATACTAACTGGCAAAAAAACTATATTAGTCTACTATAATATCTATATTATGTCAACTGTTTTTTTATATTTTGATTATATCACAAATTGAGATTTTAAGAAATTAAGATTTTATTAATTTTTTAAGACTTTTTTAGAAAATTATGTTATAATCCCATCGTTGCCGCTCCCTATACTGGTGACGGAAGGGAGGTGCACAAATGATATCATTATACTCTTTTCTTTTTTCGGTATTGGCTGGTGTAGCATCTGGCATCCTTGTTGAACTGATCATGGCTATACTTCGCAAGTGGTTTGGCCGGAAAAAGAAGTAAAACAAACGGCAACCAAGCCCAAAATAAAACCCCTCGGTATTAGCGGTACCGAGGGGTTTTTGGTGCATAAATGATATCACCATTTACTCTTTTCTGACTTCAATATATCATATTGAGTCAGATAATTCAAGTATATCCTGGTTTGTAGCATATTATTCATTTTGGGTTTCAGAAAAATATCATTAAGTATCCAGTTAGTTTAGATGAATATATATTTTGTACGATTTGTCAATATAAATTATGAATAAAAATTGATATTATATAATAAAAAAATTATACAATTAGGAGAAAATAGTATTATGGATTTCAATGAACAAATTAAGCAGTTGTCAAAAAGAATATCGACATTAAAAAACTCAGTAGTTACAGAGGAAGCAACAAAAACCTCTTTTATTATGCCATTTTTTCAGATTTTAGGGTATGATGTATTTAATCCTACAGAATTTTTTCCAGAATATGTAGCAGATGTAGGCATTAAAAAGGGAGAAAAAGTAGATTATGCGATTATTATAGACGGAAAGCCATGCATATTTGTAGAATGCAAATCCTGTAACGAAGATTTAGATAAGCACGCAAGTCAATTATTTAGATATTTTGCCGCAGCTCCAGTTAAATTTGGAATACTTACAAATGGCATTGTTTATAGATTCTATACAGATCTTGAAAAAGATAATATCATGGATTTAGAACCATTTGTAGAGGTGAATCTTGAAAATATAAATGAATCAGGAATAAAGGCATTAATGAAATTTAGAAAAGAGACATTTGATAAATCTAATATATACAAAGCTGCAGAAGAATTAAAATATAGTACTCTTATTAAAAAAGTTTTCGAAGATGAGTTTGATACTCCATCAGATGAATTTGTCCGATTTGTACTTAATGACATATATACTGGTAAGAAAAACAAAAATATGGTTGAGAAATTCAAACCTATGGTTAGGAAAGCATTTTCAGCTTTTATAAATGATATCGTAAATCAAAAATTAAATGAGGTTTTTGATACCATGTAAGATGAAACAGAAAATACGGAAGAACAGGGGAATGAAGAGCCAGTATCTAAAATTGTGACAACAGAGGCAGAAATTGAGTCCTTTAATATTATTCGTGGTATGTTAGCTGATACTGTGCCTATTGAAGATATCAAATATAAGGACACAGAGAGTTATTTTGGGATACTTTATAAGAATAATAGTTGGAAGCAGATATGCAGAATTAATCTGGATACAAGGAAAAAGCAATTATTGATTCCAGATGAAAATAAAAAATTTATTCGTTTTTACATCGAATCATTGAATGATTTGTATAAATATAAGGATAAACTTATAGAAGTATTGAACAGATATTTGGTTAGATAAAATTTTTATAAATAAAAAGAGAACAGTATAAATGATGATATTATATGGCATCTCTGGTCTCTTTTTTTAATATTATGCGAGCAATTGTTCTCTCATCTTTAAAGATGTCCTATATTGCTCAGCATCGGGGAAGTCTATAAATTCCACAGTTTTATCAAAGTTTTCCTTAACAACCTGCTTTATCTCATCGAGTGTTACATAGAAAAATTCTCGTCTGGTATTAACCATATTTAACTTTCTGTCTTCGAAAGCTCGATGTAAAGCTGCCTCCAGAGCAGGAGCATTATCAGAGAATATCATGGCATGAACATCGAATTTAAACGGAACAGAGGCATCTCCAAGCTTATCTACTCTATCTTGCGGTTCTAATCTTCTTGTCATACCTATTTTATAAATATTTTCACCAAAAGACCCTACATTTGAAATAACATATACATATCCGGCTTTCTGGTTTGCTTCTCTGTAATCAATATCTTTTATGGACTTATCAATATTGGAAAGTTCAGTTTCTAATTCCGCTTTTTTTGCGATCAAATCCTCGGTCTCACCATGTTCTTTGATTTGGGACAGAAGATTTTTAAGTGCCTGCTGGTAATGGGTCTGTTCTTTCTTAATTTTTTTTCGCTTTTCTTCAATTTCTTTTTTGAGTTTTGCTTCTTCACGTTGCTGGGCACGAAGTTCACGTTGTTCTTCTTTTTCCTGTTGCTTTTTCTGTTGGTATTCAAAAGCCAGATATAATTCTACTATTTTTAAATCTATATAGGATTGATTAATATATACACTCATGATGGTTCCTAATTTTTGAATTTGTTCGGCGCTTTTTACGATTTTCCGTACGGAAGTTTCTATATTATTATATTTTACTTTTCCGATGGTCTCATCGCATTCGCTGTTAAAGGCTCGTAGTAATAATTTTTTCATGTCATTAACCATTTTACGACCTTTAGCTTTATTGTTATTTACCGTCCAGTCTGTATTACCAGAGGCAGCAATATCCTGTTTTATCATTTGTTTTTGTTGATTTCGAATGGTGGTTAAGCGTTCCTTATAAACATCAGATGACATAAAATTATATCGAGGTTGATAAAGACCATATTCCTGAACTAGCACTTCATCTGAAAAAGTAATGATATCCTTTGAAATCTTATCTAATTCTTTAGATTTTGCTTCTATTTCCTGCTTTTTCTTATTGAGTTCAGATTCAAGAGATGAAAGTTACTTATTAAAATCGTTGATTTTATGTTGTAGATCAATGGCATCATTCATATCAGGTGTAAGCATTTCTTTTAGTTCTTCATTCTCCTTCTTTATATTGCCGATATTAAAAATATCTGATAATCCCATGGTACCTTTCCTCCGTAATAACATATGAATTGAAACTAAAATGTTTCATTTTCAATTATACAATAAAAGCGGAAAAATGTCGAAAAAATGCATATAGATATTAAAAAATAGAGAATTGTCCTCATTTTTATTTAAGCGTAAAAAAGAAGCCAAGGTTATCCCTTGGCTTTGATGAAGATATTTAAATATTTTAAACTATAATCCTAATTCTTTCATAGCCTCTTCTTGTGAAATAAATTCATGACAATCGGAGTTTTCTTCGACTTCTTTTAACATGGCTAAATCAACTTCATTTGGTTCAACTTCTTCAATATCGTCCCATGTTTTAGGAGAAACAGTCCTTTTTGATTCATTTTGAGTGCCTTTATTAGTTTTTCTAATCGCTTATTCAATTCCATAATTCATATCTACAACTCCTAATGGTTCAAAAAATACCATGTAATTATCTACTACAGTACATTTTCCATATTTTAAGAGATATGCATCCAGTGCATCTTTTAAAAATTCTTCTGTAACATCGAGATGCTCTGCCATTTCATGTAAGTTCCTGCAACCATATTTGTAAGCAGGTAATATACTTTCAAATTGCTATGTGACTTCCAATAATCAGACCATCATGAGTAGAGAGTGGTTGTTCTTTTACTGCCAGACCCTCCTGATCGGCAGCATCTAAAAGCTGTTCATATGTCAAGTGAGACACCACCTTCCCATGTAGCGATTTGCTATAATCCTAGTTCCTTTAAAACTTCTTCCTGAGACATTGCAGGCTGATAATCAGGGTCACCAGAATGATATGCATTAAGAGCAGCGATTTCATCTGGATCAGGAGTAACTTCTTCTACATTGTTAAGCAAAAATGTTGCCTGAATTAAATTCCAGACTTTCTCAGCATCTTCATCGCTCATGATAGTAACAGCACCAAAGATTCTTTCTTTTACATTAGACATATAATCACACTCCTTTATAAATCTATCCACGATTACCAATATCAATAATATCAATGATAACACCATTTACATCAAATAATACTCGAAAATTACCGACACGCAGGCGATAACCAGAAGCTCCTTGTAACTTTTTTATATCACCTTCTAATGGTAATCTGGAGATGGCGGTCATCAAACATTTTTGTGTAGGCTTATCTTGTTTCTTTAGAAATTTGATAGCCTTTTTACCATAAATAATTTGAAACAATAAAATTCTCCTTTCTTAATCCCATAAGCTATCATCATTCATAATATCTAAATCACTTTGGATTCCTTCTGGAGTTGCTTCTATATCAGTGCGGGCGTGAGCGGTGCGGAGTTCGTCTTCCATACGTTGAGTTGATAAGAGATTGTTTGTGTATGCGACACTTTTTTTTGTTAATATCATTTAATTCTCTATAAGAGAGAACTAAGGTTTCTTCATCTTTAGTTTGACATTGAGTCAGATGAGAACGAGAAGAATGGTCTTCTACTAAATCAGCTTTTGTTACGCCAAAATAATTGGCCATTAATTCTATTTTATCAATTCGTGGGTAAGTTTTAGCATTAACCCAGTCAGAGAAAGTTGGCATTTTAAATCCTAATGTATTACATATTTCTGTTTGAGATACAGAGTGAATATTCATATAATACCTTATATTATTAGCCATTATTTGCTTATTTCCCAGATTACTCATTTGGTGTTCCTCCTTGTTTGATTTGATTATACGGTAAAAACGAAAAAAATCAAGATAAACCGAAAAAAATTCGGTTAAACCAAATTATAATACAGATACAAAATAAGAAAGGAAGAAATAAGATGGGAGTTTCAAGTGAAATGAGAGTATCATTAGAACTTGCCAGAGAATTGAATGGGTTAAAACAATCAGAGGCAGCACAAAAAATTGGAGTAAGTACAGACACATTAGGAAATTATGAAAGAGGAAAATCATATCCAGATATCCCGATTTTAAGAAAAATTGAATCTGTATATGGCGTGCCATATGATAGACTTATTTTTTTATCTTTAGATTTCGGTTTAACCGAAAAAAGAACAGAAAAACCAGAACGCAAGAGCAGTTAAGTGTAAAGATCAAGACAACAAAACTCACCAAGAAAACAGCCAGCAAGAAGGCATTTAAGGGTGTAAATAAAAAGATGGTAATTAAGGTGCCGAAGAAAGTGAAGAAGACTTATGCGAAGATTTTTAAAGGGCTGAAAGTGAAATAGAAAGGGATAGGATTTTTTTAAGGACTCATGCTAGATGGTATGGGTTCTTTTTTGTAACAATATAATGTAAGTTATGGGGATTAAAATGACATATTGTGACGATAAAGGATATATGTTATAATCCGAACATGAGTGTTATCATAACGGTAGGCGGTTAGTCTTTCAACAGAGGTTGCTGAGTGCCAGTGGCACTCGTTTTGCAACGACCGAAGTGAAACGGAGACCTGTAACCCTCTGATTACATAGAAACCCGAAAGGGAATCCGCTGGAAAGAAGGAAGTATTAATCAAAGAAAATACAAAGGAGATTTTACAATGAAAATGCACATCATCGGCACTGGAACAGCAACAGTAAGTAAATATATCAATACCTCCTGTGTTTTTGAGGAAGATGATCAGTTATTTCTTGTGGACGGGACAGGGGGCAGTGACATCCTGCGGGCATTTGATACTATGAATCTTAATTGGAAGAAGCTTCATCATGCCTTTCTTTCTCATGAACATACCGATCATTTTTTAGGGATGATATGGGTAATTCGCACGATTGCGGAGTTGTTAGAACTGGAGGAATATGAGGGGGATTTTTATCTTTACGGAAACGATGTAGTATTGGGAAAGGTATTACATGTGTGCCGCATGATTCTTAAGAAACGAAGCCAGGCTTTTTTGGAGACAAGAATTAAGTTTGTTTTGGTAAAAGATCATGAAAGGAAACATATTTTAAATTATGATTTTACATTTTTTGATATTGGTTCTACAAAAGCGAAACAATATGGTTTTTTGATGGAGTATGATAATGGAAAAAAACTGGTATTTGCTGGAGATGAGCCGTTGAAAGAAAATGGTAAAAAATATAGTAAAAATGTAGATTGGCTATTATCCGAAGCCTTCTGCTTATTTGATGAAGAACCGAAGTTTCATGCGTACCAATATCAACATCAAACGGTAAAAGAGGCAAGTATGATTGCACAGGATTTAAAGGTAAAGAATCTGTTAATCTGGCATACTGAAGACCAGACCGGGAAAAAGCGAAAAGAGCGGTATACAGAGGAGGCAAAGCAATTTTACAAGGGAAATGTGTGGGTTCCGGAGGATGGCGAAGTTTTTAATATATGATAAAAAATATAATATTTACAAAACCATTTTTCTCCTAATATTACTCTGAATTATTCCCAGTAATTGTGGAGTAATTTTATTATAATAAAATAAAGTATGTTTGAAAAATTAAAAGGTATCTGTATATCCCCAGTAGATTTCAAACACATTTTAGGATAATTTTTGGAAAGAAGTTGATTTCTTGGAGAAGGGAAAAATGAAGACAATAGCGTTAATTGGCACTTTTGATACAAAGGGAGAGGAATATCTCTATGTAAAAAATAAAATAGAGAATCTGGGATTACGAACATTAACGATTCATGCTGGCATTTATAAGGAGGCTTTTTCACCAGATATTAATCATGATTCGGTTGCTGTTTTGGGAGGAGGAAGCGTTGCCGAATTGCAGGAGAAAAAAGACCGGGGATATGCCATGGAAGTGATGTCTAAGGGGCTTTGTGCCTTGATTCCAAAGTTATATGCGGAGAAGCTGTTTGATGCCGTTCTTGCTTTGGGTGGCACAGGCGGAACTTCTCTTGTGACTCCGTGCATGAGGTTATTACCATTAGGTGTTCCTAAAATCATGGTATCAACGATGGCATCTGGAGATGTGTCAAGATATGTGGGAACAAGTGATATTTTGATGATGCCTTCCATTGTGGATGTAGCAGGAATTAACCGTATTTCCTCGCAGGTACTGACACATGCGGTTCATGCTATTGTTGGGATGGTTGAACATGAGAATACAGATATTCCAGTCAAAAAGCCATTGATCGTAGCTACGATGTACGGAGTAACGACGCCATGTGTTATGTGTGCGAAAGAATATCTTGAGCAGGAAGGGTACGAGGTGATTATTTTCCATGCATCGGGAACTGGCGGAAAGATGATGGAATCTCTGATTAACAGTGGAATTGTAGATGGTGTATTAGATTTGACAACAACAGAATGGATTGATGAAATTGCCGGAGGTATTATGGCAGCTGGTACAGGACGTTTAGATGCGGCTGCATTGAATGGTGTTCCGCAGGTGGTATCGGTAGGTGCTGCAGATATGATTACATTTGGTGAAAGAGAGAGTCTCCCTGAAAAATATAAGGATAGAGTTGTCTATATGCATAATCCGGCTATCACAGTTGTAAAGAGTAATATAGAGGAAAATGTTACATTTGGTATTAAAGTTGGCGAGAAACTGAATCAGTGTAAGAATAATGCGGTATTGCTACTTCCACTTCAGGGAATTTCTATGAATGATAAAGTGGGAAGCGAATACTATGGCCCAAGGGAAGACCAGGCGTTATTTATTACATTAAAGAAAGTGATAAACAATCCTCTTGTTGAAGTCATTGACGTGGATGCACATATTAATGATGAGGCATTTGCAATATTCGCTGCCAGGAAGTTAGTTGCACTAATGGAAATGAAGAAATAGTTTTTGCGGATAAAATGATAGAATCTAAAGGGATATTTCCAAGTGTTTTTTAAACATATGAGAAATTATTTTTGGTATAATATAGTTAACTTAATGTATTCTTTTTATTTTATTGACAGTCTCTTTGTGCATATGTTATAATTTTTCCAGAACAAAATAGATTAAGTTGTATAAGATTAAGTACTACGGCTAAAGTTTTCTTTTCTTAAATTTGAGAAAAAGAAGACTTTAGCCGTTTTTTGTGAAACAGGGGTGACAGAATGGATTACGGTTTAAAAGATAAGGTAGTTTTAGTAACAGGGAGCACAAAAGGACTTGGGAAGGCGATAGCAGAACTTATTGCACAGGAAGGAGGAATTCCAGTCGTTACAGGACGAAGAGAGAAGGAAGTGCATGAGATAATGATGGAACTTCGGGAAAAATATCAGGATGAGCGGATTCAGGGATATTGTGTGGATTTTTCAGAGCTTTCAAGTGTGGATTTTATCTTTGATGTCATAAAAAAGGATTTGGGAAGTATTGATGTTTTGATTAATAATGCTGGAATCTGGCCGACAGCATATGTAGTAGATATGAAGCCAGAAGATTTTGAGCGGACGATTCGTGTGAATTTAGAAGTACCATATTTGCTGTGTCAGAAATTTGTGCAGGAAAAGATAGCTGCTCAGCAGAAAGGAAAGATTGTTAACATTGTTTCGCAGGCAGCATTTCACGGATCAACAACAGGACATGCACATTATGCAGCATCAAAAGCAGGACTTGTAAGCTTTAGTATTTCTCTTGCAAGAGAAGTCGCAAAATATGGAATTAATGTAAATATGGTAGCCCCCGGAATGGTGAGGACACCGATGACAGAGGAAGCGTTGAAGGCAAAGCCAGATTATTATAATGGAAGAATTCCAATTGGAAGGGTAGCTGAGCCCGAGGAGGTCGCACAGGCAGCGGTATTCTTAGCATCAAAATGTGCGGATTACTATACAGGGATTACCTTTGATGCAACAGGCGGTATGTTGATGAGATAGATTGAAAGAATGAGTAAGTATGCATAAGTAAGTAATAGAAAATGCAGGTAAAAATAGGAAAAATTATAAAAATTATCATGAAAAGTATTAATAGAAAGGAAGAATGATATGGCGTTAGTAAATATTAAAGAAATGCTTGAGAAGGCAAGAAAAGAACATTACGCGGTAGGGGCATTTGATGCAAGCACAATTGAGATGGCAATGGCTATCGTGGAAGCGGCAGAAGAAGAGAAATCGCCGGTTATTGTTATGGGACTGACTCCAGACTTACAGCAGGGCAATGAAAAAATGCTTACCTACTGGACAGAGAGCCTGAAAGATTTGGCGAAGAAAGCAAGTGTTCCTGTATGTCTTCATCTTGATCATGCGAGAGATATGAATTTCTTAAAAAGATGTGTGGATGCCGGCTTTACTTCTGTTATGTATGATGCTTCTGAATATCCTTTTGAGGGAAATGTCAGATTGTCAAAAGAAGCAGCAGACTATGCACACAAATATGGGGCAACGGTGGAGGCAGAGCTTGGTCATGTAGGAGACGGCATTGTTTCCGGTGTAATAAAGGAAGACGGCAATTACGACAATCCAGAAGATTATCTGACCAATCCAGAAGAGATGAGGAGGTTTATTGCCGAAACGGGAGTGGACTGTCTGGCGGTTGCTGTTGGAACTTCTCATGGTGTTTATGTTCATGAACCAAAACTTGATTTTGAAAGACTGGAATTATTAAATAGCATTTCAGATATTCCTATGGTAGTGCATGGAGGTTCAGGAACACCAGATGATCAGATTAAAAAAGCGATTTCTCTCGGAGTTACCAAGCTTAATATCTATTCAGAAATGATGGCGGCTTATTTTGGTACAATGAAAGAAGAACTTGAAAAAGCAGGAACGATGGCAATCTGGATGAGCAATGCAAACAGAGAACCACTTAAAGCGGTAAAGAAGGTAGTAAAAGAAAAAATACGGCTTACAGGTTCCGCAGGAAAAGCTTAAAATATACGGAATTTTAGGAGGGTTACACATGGAAAAATATTTAATGGGAATTGATGCGGGAAATACATCAAGTAAAGTTGTTATTTTTGATTTATATGGGAAGATGATTGCCACAGCAGCAACACCGAGTATGCATTTTAAAAGAAGGGGAGAAGGCTTTGAAGAATTCGATGTTACAGAGTTGTGGAATCTTATATCAGTATGTATAAAAGAGGCAGTAGAGAAAGCAGCAGTTGCACCAGAGCAGATTGCCGGTGTCGGAGTTACTTCCTTTGGTAATGGAGTTGTTTTCCTTGATAAAGAAGGATATGCCATTGCGCCAGGCTGTTTTTCACAGGATTATCGTGCCAACAGTATTATTGAAATGTATCAGAGAGAAGGAACATACGAAAAGATTAATGATATTGTAAAAGGTACATTATTTGCGGGAGAACCAGGCCCGATTCTTCGCTGGTATAAGGAAAATTACAGGGAGATTTATGATCAGATTGGTGGAATCCTTCAGTTTAAAGATTATATTATGTATCGCCTTACTAATGTATTTGCTACAGATTTAAATTGTTTTGGCGGAGCCTTTATGGTAGATATGAATACGATGGATTATTCCAGAGAACTGATGGATTTATACGGAATTCCGGAATTATATGATGCATTGCCAAAACTTGCGACAGAGCCGACAGAAATTGTTGGAACAGTAACAAAAGAAGCGTCAGAAATTACAGGACTCGCAGAAGGAACTCCTGTTGCAGCCGGAATGATGGATATACTAGCATGCCTGGTTGGTGCGGGAGCAACGGGAGAGGAGGTATATACTGCCGTTGCCGGTTCCTGGTGTATCAATGAAACACATTCCGATCGAATCATCCCGAATGCATCGTCCAATATGCCGTATCTGAAAAAAGGAGAATATTTAAACTGTTCTTATACCGGAGCTTCTGGTTCTAACTATGAATGGTTTACGAGAATTCTTGGTGGAACAGCAAAACTTGAGGCGCAGGATAGAAACTTGTCTCAATATGCTGTACTTGATGAACTTATTGAGATGGTACCAATTGAGAAGGTAAAAGTATTCTTTAGTCCTTTTGTTGCACAGCCAAGTATTCACATGAATGCAAAAGCGAATTTCTTTAACATTGATATGAGTACGTCTTATGCAGAAATCTGTTATTCTGTTGCAGAAGGAGTTGCTTTTATCCATAAACATCATATTGATTTTTTAAGAAATGCAGGGCTTCCGGTAAAGGAAATCCGATTAACTGGTGGAACAGCAAAAAGCCATGTATGGAATCAGATATTTGCAAATGTTTTACAGGTTCCAATTGTTGGTGTAGATTGTGAAGAAACGGGAGCACAGGGTGTAGCAATCGCAGCAGGTATTGGGGCAGGAGTGTATAAAGACTATGAGGATGCATTTGGAAAAGCTGTAAAAGTAAAAGAACCGGTATTGCCGGATGATAGTACTTTCCCTATTTATGAGAAGAGATATAAAGAGTGGTGTCGATTAAATGAAATTATGAAAACATACTGGGATGAAAAATCGAAAGGATGATAAAGTTGGAGAAACAGGGGTTTTTAGTTGTACCATCTATCCGTGATGTGAAATATTTAAAATATACGCTGGAGTCAGAATGCAGAGAGGTATTGTTATCGAATGCACATATTGGAAATTTAAAACAACTCACAGAGAACTGTCATAGAAATGGACAGAAAGTTATTGTAAATCATGAATTGATTGGAGGACTTGGTAATGACAGAATTGCTTTTGAAATGTTAAAAAAGCTGTATAAAGTAGATGGTGTGATAGGGTCTAGTGTTTCAAAGTTAAATCAGATGCAGCATATGGGACTGGAAACTATTTTTCGTATTTCCCTGATTGATTCTCATTCTGTAGAAATGGCACTACGTTCACTAAAAGGAGTCAATTTTACGGCAGTAGAACTTCGGCCATATTCTCATGCGGTAGAATTTCTTCCAATGTTTAAAGAAATATTTACAGGTAAGTTTTTCGCCGGTGGATTTATAAATTCAGAAGAACGAATAAAGATATGTCAGAAAGCGGGCTTTGACGGAGTTATGACAAGCACTAAGAAATTGTGGAGTTACATAGAATAATTAGAAAACAATGGGAATATTTCTATACTATTTTAAATAACAGGAAAAGAAGGAGTTTTTGAAATATCAAAAACTCCTTCTTTTCTTGCAAAAACCGTTATTTACCTGATTTTTACGAGTTCTTCTAAGGAAGAATTTGCAGAAGCATCCTGTTGAAATTATAATATCAATAAGATATTAAGAAAAGCGTTTTTCGAACTGATAATTTTCAATTTTTTCTAGAATGATAGAAAAATCACATAAAAAAAGTTAGGTGAGTGCGCAAAAAAATAAAATAAAATTAAGCAATATGCACAAAATAATTGACAAAATTAATTAAATATTGACAAAAATAATAAAAAACTTGCAATAAATAGTATGAAGAGTTATAATAAACCTAATAAAAATTATTTAGTAATAAAAATAATTTATGTTAGGAGGATATTATGAGTGAAAAAAAACTAACAAGAGAAGCTGACACGAGTACATTGTACGAGTTTAAAGGATCGGTTCCAAAGCCATCCTTACTTGTACCATTATCTCTGCAGCATGTACTAGCAGCGGTTGTTGGTGTAATTACACCATCCATTATCATTGCAGGAGTATGTGGGCTGACAGAGAGTGAGAAAACGATGATGATTCAGGCAGCGTTGCTCCTTACTGCCATTGCAACATTACTACAGTTATTCCCGATTTTTAATCGATTGGGGGCAGGGTTGCCTGTGATCATGGGAACTAGTTTTGCTTACGTTCCGACACTTCAAGCTATTGGTGGTGAATTTGATATGGGAACGATACTTGGTGCTGAAATTATCGGCGGTATCGTTGCAATTATCTTTGGAATTTTTGTAAAAGAGATTAGAAAATTATTTCCGGATGTTGTTACTGGAACTGTAATTTTTACAATTGGTCTTTCTCTTTATCCAACTGCGATAAAATACATGGCTGGGGGAGCCGGATCAAAAGAATTTGGAAGTATGAAGAATTGGGTTGTTGCTCTTTGTACATTTGGAATTGTTCTTATTTTAAGTAATTTTACAAAGGGAATTTTTAAATTAGGGTCATTATTTTTCGGAATGATTGCAGGATATTTACTTGCTTTGGCATTTGGAATGGTAGATTTCTCCAGTGTTACTAATACGACAGCAATTGTGGCTGTGCCACAGTTCATGCACTTCCAGATTAAGTTTGTACCATCTGCATGTATATCACTTGCCATTGTTTATATTGTAAACTCTGTACAGACAATCGGTGATTTAACTTCCACAACAATGGGTGGTATGGATAGAGTTCCAACCAATCGTGAGTTACAGGGTGGTATTCTTACGCAGGGAGTTATGAGTATTTTTGGAGCATTTTTTGGAGGGCTTCCAACTGCGACATACAGTCAGAATGTAGGAATTGTCACAGTAAATAAGGTTATAAATAGAATCGTATTTTTAGTGGCAGCAGTCATTCTTATGATTGCAGGATTTATTCCTGTATTCTCAGCAGCATTAACAACAATTCCACAGAGTGTTATCGGTGGTGCAACATTATCTGTATTTGCACAGATTGCCATGACTGGTGTTCGTATGTTTACAAAAGATGGATTGACAGCAAGAAAGACAACGGTAGTTGGTATGTCTGTAGCTTTAGGTGTCGGAATTACACAGGTTGCGGATTGTTTATCAGGCCCTGGACTTCCGGGATGGATTAACAGTATCTTTGGTTCTTCCTCTGTAGTAGTTGCTACAATCATGGCTATTTTATTAAATTTGATTCTTCCGAAAGAAGAGACAGCAGCAGAAACTACAGAAGAAACGAAAGAATAAAGTAATCTTTCCAGAATCATATAATTTCAATAATGATGATTCTGGAAGATTATAAATATATTAGATTGTATTTTTCGATTTTATTTCATCTAAGTAACTATACAGAGTGTATTTGGAGATTCCTAAGAATTGGCAGACCTTTGGTCCAGATTTGGTGATTAGGAAAGCACCGGCTTCATTTAAAAGACGGACAACCTGTACCTTATCTTCCTTAGACATTAAGGTAACCGGCTTACCGATATGCTGTACACTCTGTGTGATTAATTCATCTAATAAATCGCCGATATTTACAGCAATAGGTTCTTTGGTAGTACCTTCTTCAATAGTACCAGTGAAGGAAGAAAGCTCTTTTTCCATAGCAAGCATTAAGGAAATGTCGTAATTGATTCCGAAAATTCCAATAATTTTATCGGAGTCATCACGAATAAAAATCGTACTTGATTTTAGAATTTTCCCGTTTTTTGTCTTTGTGAGATAAGCGAGCTTATCTTCCTGTTTTAAGTTTTGCTCACTATTATGAAGAGATTCCAGAACAATCTGAGAAGGTCCATCACCGATTCTTCGTCCAGTTACGTGGCCATTCTCAATGGCGATGATGGAGTGTTCTATGTCTTTTCCCTGCAGGTCATGTACAACAACTTCACAGTTAGAGCCGAACTGTACAGCCAGACCATGAGCAAGCCTTGTGTAAAATTCAATAAGAGATTTTTTCATAATCAATAAAACCTTTCTAAATGGAATATTTTATAACTATTTAAGTCCGTTATCACAGGATAAAGCAGACAAAATCAAAAGAATTTAAATAGTATATTTCATTATATCAGTTAAAAAAAATAAATTCAATTTCTAATCTAAAAAAAATTTAGGAGGACAGCTAAATGTTATTAATAGGAAATGGAAGAGTAATTACACGCGATCAGGAAAATCCGTATTTAGAAGATGGAGCGGTTGTTATTTCTGGAGAAAAGATAAAAGAAGTAGGATCTTTGACAGAAATGAAAGCAAAGTATCCGGAAGCGGAATTTGTAGATGCAAAGGGCGGCGTGATCATGCCAGGTCTTATCAATGCGCACACACATATCTACTCTGGTCTTGCAAGAGGCTTATCTATTGCTGGAAACAATCCAACAAACTTCCTTGAAGTATTAGATGGAACATGGTGGGCAATTGACAGACATCTTACTTTAGATGGAACAAAAGCCTGTGCATATGCAACTGTTCTAGACTGTATCAGAAATGGTGTGACTACTATTTTTGATCATCATGCAAGTTTTGGTGAAATTTCAGGTTCCTTATTTGCCATTAAAGATGTTGTAAAAGAATTAGGTATCCGTTCCTGTCTTTGCTATGAGGTTTCTGAAAGAGATGGCGAGGAGAAAACTTTACAGAGTATCAAAGAGAACGCTGATTTTGCAAAATGGGCAAAAGAAGCAGATGATGATATGGTAAAAGCTATGTTTGGTGGACATGCCTTATTTACAATTTCTGATAAGACCTTCGAAAAAATGGTAGAAGCAAATGATGGAATGACAGGTTTCCATATTCACGTTGCAGAGGGAATGAATGATGTATACGATAGTATTCGCAACTACGGATGCCGTCCAGTAAACAGACTGTTATATAACGGATTACTTGGAGAAAAGACCATGTTAGGACATTGTATCCATGTAAGTCCTGCCGAGATGGATATCATCAAAGAGACAGGAACTATGGTTGTGAACAATCCAGAATCTAATATGGGTAATGCTGTAGGATGTGCACCAGTTCTTAAGATGATGGAAAAGGGTATCACTGTTGGTATGGGAACGGATGCGTATACGCATGATATGTTAGAGAGTATGAAGGTATTTTTAATTATCCAGAGACATCAGCAGGCAATGCCTAATGTTGCATGGTGTGAAGATGTGAAGATGCAGTTCGAGAACAACCGTATCATCGCAGAGAAATACTTCAATCAGCCTCTGGGTATTTTAAAAGAGGGTGCAGCAGCAGACGTTATTGTTATGGATTACAAACCATTTACTCCATTTTCAGACGAAAACATTGATGGGCATATGATTTTCGGAATGATGGGTAAAAACTGTAGAACAACTGTAATTAACGGAAAAGTACTTTATAAAGACCGTGAATTTGTAAACATTGATGAAGATGCAATCAATGCGTGGACAATGGAACAGAGTAAGAAGCTCTGGGGGGAATTAAATCACAGAACTTACTAAAATAAAATGATAATAAAGAGGAGAGTACTATGAGCGATATTATGAGACCGATGTCTATTGGACATCTTATGAACTGGGCATTAAGCGAATACAAAAAGAAAGGAAGTATTTTTGGTATTGATAAGCTTGTACATTACACAAGCGGACAGGCACTTCCTATTTATGAGGAAAAGATTGAATCTCCATTCGGACCAGCAGCAGGTCCAAATACACAGTTAGCACAAAACATCATTGCTTCTTATGTAGCTGGTTCCAGATTCTTTGAATTAAAGACTGTACAGGTAATGGATGGTGCAGAACTTTCTGCCTGCGTTGCAAAACCATGTATTACAGCTGGAGATGAGTGCTATAACTGTGAATGGTCTACTGAGTTATATGTTTCACAGGCATACGCTGAGTATGTAAAAGCATGGGTTGTATGTAAGATTCTTGCCAAAGAATTAGGACTTGGCCATCCAGACGGATTCGTATTTAACATGTCTGTTGGATATGACTTAGAAGGAATTAAGTCCGAAAAGGTAAATACATTCATTGATGATATGATCGAGGCAAAAGATACAGAAGTATTTAAAGAGTGTATCAACTGGGCATTAGAGAATGTAGATTCTTTTGAAAATGTAGATGCAGACTATATTAAGTCTATCAGCTCTAACATTTCCAGTTCCATCACAGAATCTACTCTTCATGGCTGCCCTCCGGATGAAATCGAAAGAATTGCTACTTATCTTATTACAGAGAAACATCTTCATACATTTATCAAATGTAACCCAACTCTTCTTGGATATGAATATGCAAGAAAGAGATTAGACGAGCTTGGATTTGATTATGTTGCATTTGATGATCATCATTTTGTAGAAGACTTACAGTGGGATGATGCGATTCCAATGTTAGAAAGATTAATGGCATTAACAAAAGAAAAGGGATTAGAGTTTGGGGTAAAACTGACAAACACATTCCCTGTTGACGTTGCTGCAAAAGAATTACCTAGCGAAGAGATGTATATGTCCGGACGCTCCCTGTTCCCATTAAGTATTCATCTTGCAAAACTGTTATCCGAACAGTTTGACGGCAAGCTTCGTATTTCTTATTCTGGTGGAGCAACAATCTACAATATCCGTGAAATGTTTGACGCAGGTATCTGGCCAATCACAATGGCAACAAATATCTTAAAACCAGGTGGATATGAAAGATTAAGCCAGATTAGCGAGAAGTTTATGGAATGCGGTACAGAGAGATTCCACGGAACAGATACAAAAGCAATCGCAGCGTTAGATGACGCTGTTGCAAGCGATGAATTATATAAGAAACCAGTAAAACCTTTACCAGAAAGACATATGGAAAAAGAACTTCCACTGTTTGATTGTTTCACAGCTCCTTGCCGTAATGGCTGTCCGATTGCACAGGATATCCCAGCTTACCTTGAGGCAATGACAGAGGGCGATGCAACAAAGGCATTAGATATCATTTTAGAAAGAAATGCATTACCATTTATCACAGGAACTATCTGTCCACATCACTGTGGAGATAAATGTATGCGTAACTATTACGAAGAAACATTACATATCCGTGAGACAAAATATGCAGCAGCGGATGCCGCCTATGAAACAGTTCTTAAGAATATTGCAAAACCGGAAGCAAGAACAGATAAGAAGGTTGCTGTTATTGGTGGTGGTCCTGCAGGTCTATCTGCAGCAATGTTCCTTTCAAGAGCAGGTGTCCCTGTTACTGTATTTGAAAAGTCTGAAAATCTCGGTGGTGTTGTAAGAAATGTTATTCCAGACTTCCGAATTGAGAGAGAAGACATTGAGAAAGATGTTGCACTTTGTAAAGCATACGGTGCAGAGTTTGTAACGGGTAAAGAAGTTGCTTCTATTAAAGCACTTAAAGAAGAAGGATATACAGATGTTATCGTTGCCATCGGTGCATGGAAACCTGGTAACGCACATCTTCAGTACGGCGGTGCATTTGATGCAGTAGAGTTCTTAGCAGATGCAAAGAATGAAAAAATTGAAGTTGTTCTTGGTAAAAATGTTGTTGTTCTTGGTGGTGGAAACACAGCAATGGATGTTGCAAGAGCAGCGATTCGCGTAAAAGGTGTAGAAAATGTACGTCTTGTTTACAGAAGAACAAAGAGATATATGCCTGCAGACGAAGAAGAATTAAGAGAAGCTATCGAGGATGGCGTACAGTTCATGGAACTTCTTGCGCCGATTGGTGTGGAGAATGGACAGCTTAAATGTTCTGTAATGGAACTTGGTGAGGCAGATGAGTCTGGAAGAAGAGCACCAGTTGACACAGGAAAAGTAGAATATGTTCCAGCAGATACTGTAATTGCAGCTGTTGGAGAAAATATCGACGGTACATTATATGAAGATATGGGTGTGGAACTTGACCGCAAGGGCCGCCCGGTTGTAGATGCAAACATGATGACAAGTGTAGAAAGCGTTTACGCAGCAGGTGATTCCAGAAGAGGACCAGCTACTGTTGTAGAAGCAATCGCAGATGCATCGAAAGCTGCCGCAGCCATTGCAGGTATTTCCTACGAAAAATATGCAGAAGCGAATGTGGCAGAAGATTCAGCAAAATACATCGCCAAGAAGGGATACCAGAGTCCTGACCTCACAGAGATGCCAGATAAGAGATGTCTTGGATGTTCTACTGTATGTGAGACATGTGCAGATGTATGTCCAAACAGAGCAAACGTTGCAATTAAAGTTGCTGGTAAATGTCAGGAACAGGTTATCCATGTAGATGGTATGTGTAATGAATGTGGTAACTGTGCTGTATTCTGTCCATACGCTGGAAGACCTTACAAAGATAAATTTACATTATTCTGGAGTGAAGAAGATTTCACAAACAGCGAAAATGAAGGATTCTACTGTGAAGAAAACGGAGAAATCCATCTTCGTCTTGATGGTAAAGTAGAAAAAACGGACATCAATGGCATCCGTACTATTTCCGCAGATGCAGCAGCGGTCATCGAGACAATTCAGAAGGATTATTCCTATCTGATGAAATAGTCAGGCGAGTATTATGGCTGTTAGAAGAAAGAAAGTTGCCGTAATCCATTGTAACGGCAGACCAACCAGAAAAGAAGGATTTGAACAGGTTACTGTTACAGGTAACTGTCAGGAAATATTAACACAGTATCCAGAAGGTATTAACATATGCTCTTATGGATGCCTCGGTGGAGGAAGCTGTGTGGAAGCGTGTCGGTTACACGCAGTGTCAATCGGTGAAAGAGGAATTGCGAAGATTGATGAGGAAAAATGTGTGGGATGTGGGCTTTGTGCAAAAGCCTGCCCACAGCATCTGATTCAGGTAGTTCCAACAGAAAATACCATTCAGCCACAGTGTGCTAACCTTGACAAAGGCCCAAAAGCGATTCAGGGATGTGCAGTAAGCTGTATTGGATGCAGAATCTGTGAGAAATACTGTCCATGTAAGGCAATCAAAGTTGTGGATAACCACGCTGTCATTTGTCAGGAAAAATGCATCGCCTGTGGTATGTGTGCCGTCAAATGTCCACGGGGTGTTATTCACGATAAAAATGGTATTTTATCCATAAGATAAGAGAGGAGGAGAACTATGGCAACAGAATATTGTTTTACTGTCAATGGAATGCGCCGGACAACAACAGAAAAAAAGTCTCTTCTTCGCTATCTTAGAGATGACCTTCATTTATTTTCCGTAAAAGATGGATGTAGTGAAGGTGCCTGCGGAACCTGTACGATTATTGTTGACGGGGTTGCAGTAAAAGCCTGCGTTTTAACGACAGATAAATCTGTGGGAAGAAACATTGTAACGGTAGAGGGACTGACAGAAAGAGAGCAGGATGCATTTGTCTATGCATTTGGTTCGAAAGGTTCTGTACAGTGTGGTTTCTGCATTCCGGGAATGGTTATGGCAGGAAAAGCACTTATTGATCAGAATCCAGACCCAACAGAAGAAGAAATTAAATACGCATTAAGAGGTAATATCTGCCGCTGTACCGGTTATAAAAAGATTATCGAGGGAATTCAGCTTACCGCAGCAATTCTTCGAGGAGATGCAGAGATTGATTATGACCTTGAAAGAGGAGACCAGTACGGTGTCGGACAGAGAGCATTCCGTGTCGATGTGCGAAAGAAAGTGCTTGGATACGGCAAATATCCAGACGATATTGTTATGGATGGTATGGTACATTTATCTGCAGTACGCAGCAAATACCCTCGTGCAAGAGTGTTAAAGATTGATGCGTCAAAAGCAGAGGCACTTCCAGGTGTGCTTGGTGTACTCACAGCAAAAGATGTGCCAAATAATAAAGTGGGACATATTCAACAGGACTGGGATGTTATGATCGCTGAAGGCGATATTACAAGAATGATTGGGGATACCATCTGTGTTGTTGTAGCAGAGACTGAAGAAATCCTTGAAAAGGCAAAGAAGCTTGTAAAAGTAGATTACGAAAAGCTGGAGCCGATCCGCAATGTCCATGAGGCGATGGCAGAGGATGCCCCACAGATTCATTCAAGTGGAAACTTATGCCAGCAGCGTCACGTTACAAGAGGAGATGCCAAAACTGCTTTAGAGAAGGCAGCCTATAAAGTAACCCGTTCATTTACAACACCATTTACAGAACACGCATTTCTTGAACCAGAATGTGCGGTTTCTTTCCCATATAAAGATGGAATTAAAATATTAAGTACGGATCAGGGAGCATTTGATACAAGAAAAGAAGTATCCATTATGTTTGGCTGGGATCCGGAAAAGATTGTAGTAGAAAATCAGCTTATCGGTGGTGGCTTCGGTGGAAAAGAAGACGTTACCGTACAGCATTTAACTGCACTTGCAGCATATAAATACCAGCGTCCGGTCAAAGCCAAGTTCACAAGACAGGAGTCTCTATTCTTCCACCCGAAACGCCATGCAATGGAAGGAACCTTCACTCTTGGCTGTGATGAAAATGGTATTTTTACTGGCCTTGACTGTGAGATTTATTTTGATACAGGAGCTTATGCTTCCCTGTGTGGACCGGTTCTTGAAAGAGCCTGCACGCACTCCGTAGGGCCATACTGTTACCAGAATACAGATATCCGAGGATTTGGATATTATACGAACAATCCGCCAGCTGGAGCGTTCCGTGGATTTGGAGTATGTCAGAGTGAGTTCGCGTTAGAGTCCATTATTAACCTTCTTGCAGAACAGGTAGGCATCTCTCCGTGGGAGATCCGATACCGTAACGCGATTGAGCCAGGAAAGGTTCTTCCAAACGGACAGATTGCCGACTGTTCTACTGCCTTAAAAGAGACATTAGAGGCTGTAAAAGATGTGTACGAAGCTAATAAAGACCATGCAGGAATCGCCTGTTCTATGAAGAATGCCGGTGTAGGTGTAGGGCTTCCGGATAAAGGAAGATGCAACCTTGTGATTGAAGATGGTGTCTGCGTGATTTATGCGGCTGCCTCTGATATCGGACAGGGATGTGCTACTGTATTTTGTCAGGATGTGGCACAGGCAACCGGGCTTCCACTTTCAAAAATCCGCAACGCTGTTTGCAATACAGAGAATGCACCAGATTCCGGTACAACTTCTGGTTCAAGACAGACCCTTCTTACTGGTGAAGCAGTAAGAGGAGCGGCAGTGAAGCTTGCCGATGCAATGAAAGAAGTCGATAATGACTTAGAGAAATTAAACGGCAAGAATTATTTCTATGAATATTATGAGCCAACCGATAAACTTGGTGCAGATGTGCCATATCCAAAGAGCCATATCGCATATGGATTTGCGACACATGTTGTTATCCTTGATAAAAAAGGAAAAGTAACCGAAGTGTATGCGGCACACGACTCTGGAAAGGTAGTGAATCCAACCTCTATTCAGGGACAGATTGAGGGAGGCGTACTCATGGGAATGGGCTATGCTTTAACCGAAGACTGGCCACTTAAAGACTGCGTTCCTCAAGTAACTTACGGAACACTTGGCTTACTCCGTTCTACACAGATTCCAAATATTCATGCTATCTATATAGAAAAAGAGAAGTTATTAGATGTTGCCTATGGTGCAAAGGGAATTGGCGAGATTGCAACAATTCCTACTGCCCCTGCTGTACAGGGAGCTTATTATGCCCTTGATGGCAAATTTAGAACAAAATTACCATTAGAGGATACTTTCTATCGTCCAAAAGAAGAAGAGTAATTCTGATAGCGTGTTTGAAAAATCAAAAAGCAATCTGTACATCTTGCTGAAACTATTTTTCAAACATGCTATCGTGAAATCAGCTAATGCTGATTTCATCTGTAAACATAAAGTAAAAAACTCTATAAAATATCATCTTATCAGTAAACAGATAGGACGATAAGTGATAAAATTTGTATTTCTATCTTTTTCTTTTACAAAATGAAATAATATAGAAATAATATAGTAAATTAATTATAATCCCTATTTTTTAATGAAAAATTTGTTAAAAAAGCTACAGAAATGTAGCTTTTTTTGGTACTATAGTTTATAATACTTACAAATAAGTAAATTTGTGAAAGAAAAGGGAGAAAACTATGTTTGTTAGCAATGTAGGCGGAATTATTGCAGCGGCAAGTAAGGAGAGCGCACATCCTTTGCGAAAGACAGGAAAGATTCCAGCTATTAAAAGAATTGTCCTTTCCATGCAGCAGGCAGGTCTGTTTCCAATAGTAGTAGTTGTAGGAGCTGATGATTACGAGAGCAGATATCAGCTAAATAATCTTAATGTAGTATTTTTAATTTTAGAAGAGTCGGACGAAAAGAGAGAACTATTTCATTCGGTAAAAGCTGGTCTTTCTTATTTACAGGATAAATGCTTAAGTGTTGTATTTACCCCGGTAAATGCTCCCATGTTCATTCCGAAGACCATCGTGGAGATGCGAAAACATCACGATGATATTGTCGTACCTTCTTATAAGAAAAAAGCCGGGCATCCAGTGCTCATTTCCAATGAAATGATTCCTGATATCCTTGCCTATGATGGTGAAAACGGACTGCGGGGAGCCATCGAAAAATATGCAGACAGAAGAGTATTTGTTGAGGTAGATGATATTGGAGTATTATCACTTAATCAGGAGGATGATGAACTACAAAGCCAGATTGAAGAACATAATAAATCCATCCTTCATCCAATCCTTACTTTTGGAATTGGACACGAAACCCCGTTCTTCAATGCCCGTTTAAAATTATTACTTTTTTTAATAGAAGACTTGAATAATGTAAGAAAAGCCTGTGATACAATGGCGTTATCTCCAGGAAAAGCCTGGGATATGATTAATGAACTAGAAGACAAACTCGGCTATACTGTCGTAAAAAGACGCCGAGGTGGACGAAATGGAGGAAAAACCTTCCTCACTGAAGACGGCCGTCAGTTCTTGATCACCTGCCAGAGATTTGAAGAACAGGTCATAAGTTTTTCAGAACAAAAATTCGAGAAAATGTTTCTCGAAAGCCATATGCTGGAAAAGAAAGAAGAGGAATAGGTAAAACAGATGTAATAGATAAACAGACGAATCCCCCAAATCTCTTTCGTAGATAACAAATTCATCGTTCCCGTATTTTGCCAAAGTCAGAAGGTGCTGAAAACAAGGAGCCTCTATCTGTGGCCTCGGAGTTGCCAGAGTACGATATGGTCAAAAGTTCCTCCTTAAATATATTGATTTTGCGACTTTTGTGTTTTTTACAACGGAGTCAAAATCAATATATTTAAGGAGAAACTTTTGACTAGATATCTTCTCGTAACGAAGAAAGTCACAGATAGGGGCTCCTTGTTTTCAGCACCTTCGTCTCTTTTCAAATACCTCCAAAGAAGAATTTGCTAATCTGCCGTTATACCACTATAATAAAGACAACAAAAAACTTTTCATTACACCTAACAAAAAGTTTGTAGACTATTTTTATGGAGGAAAACAATGGAGAAAATCAAATGGATTTTGAATCAGATGCCAAAGAATGAAGATAAGAATCTTGCGGTAATGGCACTTGATAATGTAAATCAGGCAAGAAAGTTTCACCGCAGCTTTCCACAGTACTCAGTAACACCATTAGCAAAGCTTGATGGAATGGCTGGACAGCTTGGACTCGGCGGTTTATTTGTGAAAGACGAAAGCTATCGTTTTGGATTAAATGCGTTCAAAGTACTTGGCGGTTCTTTCGCAATGGCAAAATATATTGCAAAAGAGATGGGTAAAGATGTTAGTGAGATGACATATGATTATCTGACAAGCAAGAAATTCCGCGATGACTTTGGACAGGCAACATTCTTTACTGCAACAGACGGAAATCATGGACGTGGTGTTGCATGGGCAGCAAATAAGCTTGGACAGAAAGCCGTTGTACATATGCCAAAGGGAAGCACACAGACAAGATTTGATAATATTGCGAAAGAAGGTGCTTCTGTAACAATCGAAGAGTTAAATTATGATGATTGTGTAAGACTTGCAGCAAAAGAAGCAGCAGAGACACCACATGGTGTTATCGTTCAGGATACTGCATGGGACGGATACGAAGAGATTCCTTCCTGGATTATGCAGGGATACGGAAGTATGGCTGGTGAGGCTGCAGAGCAGTTAAGAGAAGTAGAAGTAAACAGACCTACTCATGTATTTGTACAGGCAGGTGTAGGAAGTCTTGCAGGCGGTGTTGTTGGTTACTTTGCAAACCTTTATCCAAACAACCCACCTAAATTTATCGTAATGGAAGCTGGCGCAGCAGATTGCCTTTATAAAGGAGCAGAAGCTGGAGATGGCGAACCAAGAATCGTTGGTGGAGATCTTCAGACAATCATGGCAGGTCTTGCCTGTGGCGAACCAAATACAATTGGATGGGATATTTTAAGAAACCATGTTTCTGCATTTATTTCCTGTCCAGACTGGGTATCTGCAAAGGGTATGAGAATGCTTGCAGCTCCAGTAAAAGGAGATCCATCCGTAACATCCGGAGAATCCGGAGCGGTAGGAATGGGAGTTATTTCTTCTATTATGACAGACGATGCTTACAAAGAACTCAGAGAAGCATTGGAGTTAGATAACTCCAGTCAGGTGCTCATGTTCTCCACAGAGGGAGATACAGACCCTGATAAATATAAGAAGATTGTATGGGGCGGCGAATACCCAACCGTATAAAAATATCTTTTAGATAAATGAAATAAAGAAAATTTAAGGGCAGTGTGGTCGGAGAGAAATTAATATTCCCAATTTTCAGACTCCGTGAAATTTACCAACTGTGGATGAATGCAATATTTAGGAGGATAAAAATGGCATTAGATTTTCAGAAAATTAATGAAGCAGCAGAAAATTACAGAGCAGACATGGCAGCATTTCTTCGTGCGATGATTTCTCATCCAAGCGAAAGCTGTGAGGAAAAAGAAGTTGTTGCCTGCATCAAAGCAGAGATGGAGAAGTTAAACTTTGATAAAGTAGAAGTTGACGGATTAGGAAACGTTATCGGATGGATGGGAGATGGCGAAAAGATTATCGCAATCGACTCTCACATTGATACAGTAGGTATCGGTAACATTGATAACTGGGAACAGGATCCATACAAAGGATATGAAACAGATGAAATCATCTACGGACGTGGCGGTTCTGACCAGGAAGGTGGAATGGCAAGTGCTGTATACGGTGCTAAAATCATGAAAGACTTAGACCTCATTCCAGAAGGTTATAAGATTATGATTGTTGGTAGTGTACAGGAAGAAGACTGTGACGGAATGTGCTGGCAGTACATTTACAACAAAGACAAAATCGTTCCTGAGTTTGTAATTTCCACAGAGCCTACAGATGGTGGTATTTACAGAGGACATCGTGGAAGAATGGAAATCCGTGTAGACGTTAAAGGTGTTTCCTGCCACGGTTCTGCTCCAGAAAGAGGAGACAATGCAATTTACAAGATGGCTGACATCATTGCTGATGTAAGAGCATTAAATAACAACGGATGTGACGAAAGCACAGACATCAAAGGCCTTGTTAAGATGCTCAGCCCTAAATACAACCCAGAACATTACGAAGATGCACAGTTTTTAGGAAGAGGAACATGTACAGTATCTCAGATTTTCTACACATCTCCTAGCCGTTGTGCTGTAGCAGATAGCTGTGCAATCTCCATCGACCGTCGTATGACTGCTGGTGAGACATGGGATTCCTGCTTAGACGAAATCCGCGCACTTCCTAGCGTTCAGAAATACGGTGATGATGTTAAAGTTTCCATGTACATGTATGACCGTCCATCATGGACAGGAGAAGTATACGAAACAGAATGTTACTTCCCAACATGGATCAACAAAGAAAATGCTGCTCATGTTCAGGCATTAGTAGACGCTCATAAGGGACTCTTCGGAGATAAACGTATGGGACCAGATTCTACAAAAGAACTTAGAAACCGTCCATTAATCGACAAATGGACATTCTCTACAAACGGTGTAGCAATTCAGGGACGTTACGGAATCCCATGCGTAGGATTCGGACCTGGAGCTGAATCACAGGCACACGCACCAAACGAAATCACATACAAAGATGATTTAGTAAGATGTGCAGCAGTTTACGTTGCAGCAGCAAACCTTTACAACGAAGACAACAAGACTGATGATATCTCACAGTTCCGCGCTGGAAAAACAAATAACGACATTAAATAATTTATCTTTTTACCTTAGATAAATAAAATAAATGTTGATACCAATAATGTTCATCCAATGAATGTGTAAAAATACAGTGTCAGGAAAACAGAGATTTGCAAAAATAGCTGTTTTCCTGACAGATTAAAAAGTATCAATCAAAAAAAGCTGTAAATACGAGCAAGTATCCAGAGTTATGCAGATATGCGTGTGAGTTTGGCCTGAGTAGTTACAGTAATAAATAAAATAAACAAGTTAATAAAAGAGTATTTCAAAATAAGGAGAATAAAAATGGACAAGAAATTACAGGGTTATATTGACAAATTAAACAAATTAAACTTCAAAGAAATGTACAACGGAGACTTCTTCCTTACATGGGAAAAGACAGATGACGAATTAGAAGCAGTATTTACTGTTGCTGAAGCACTTCGTTACATGAGAGAGAACAACATCTCTACAAAAGTATTTGAATCTGGATTAGGAATTTCTTTGTTCCGTGACAACTCTACAAGAACTCGTTTCTCTTTCGCTTCCGCTTGTAACCTTCTTGGATTAGAAGTACAGGATTTAGATGAGACAAAGAGTCAGATTGCTCATGGTGAAACTGTAAGAGAAACAGCAAACATGATTTCCTTCATGGCAGACGTTATTGGTATCCGTGACGATATGTACATCGGAAAAGGAAACAAATACATGCATGAAGTAGTAGATTCTGTAACACAGGGAAACAAAGATGGTGTTCTTGAGCAGAAACCTACATTAGTTAACCTTCAGTGCGATATCGACCATCCAACACAGTGTATGGCAGATATGCTTCACATCATCAATACATTTGGTGGTGTAGAGAATCTTAAAGGTAAAAAAGTTGCTATGACATGGGCTTACTCTCCAAGTTATGGTAAACCATTAAGCGTACCTCAGGGTGTTGTTGGCTTAATGACAAGATTTGGTATGGACGTTGTACTTGCACATCCAGAAGGATATGACATCATGCCAGAGGTAGAAGAAGTTGCTAAGAAAAACGCAGCAGAAAACGGCGGAAGCTTCACAAAGACAAACTCTATGGCAGAAGCTTTCAAAGATGCTGATATCGTATATCCAAAGAGCTGGGCTCCTTTTGCAGCTATGGAAAAACGTACAGACTTATATGCAGAAGGTGACCAGGCTGGAATCGATGCATTAGAGAAAGAATTACTTGCGCAGAACGCAGAGCATAAAGACTGGTGCTGTACAGAAGAACTTATGTCTACAACTAAAGACGGAAAAGCTCTCTATCTTCACTGCTTACCAGCAGACATCAATGGTGTATCCTGCAAAGACGGAGAAGTTGAAGCTTCTGTATTTGACAGATACCGTGATCCATTATACAAAGAAGCAAGCTACAAACCATACATCATCGCAGCTATGATTCTTCTTGCAAAACAGAAAGATATCACTGGAACATTAGAAGCATTAGCAGACAAAGCTACCCCAAGACACTTCGGTGAATAATTTAAGTCGTTTATTAATTCGCAGGGGGTATAGTTAGAGTGAGTAAAAGAATCGTCATCGCTTTAGGGGGAAATGCACTTGGAAGCAACCTTGAAGAGCAGATGAAAGCCGTAAAGAATACAGCAGTTGCGATTGCTGATTTAATTGAAGAGGGAAACGAAATTGTTATCGCGCATGGAAATGGACCACAGGTTGGGATGATTCAGAATGCGATGACAGAACTCAGAAGATCAAATCCTGAAAAGTATGTACAGTCTCCGTTATCTGTATGTGTGGCAATGAGTCAGGGATATATCGGATATGACCTTCAGAATGCACTTCGCGAAGAGTTATTAGATCGTGGAATTCAGAAAGACTGTGCGACAATGCTTACACAGGTTGAAGTAAGTCCGGATGATCCGGCATTTAAAAATCCAACCAAACCAATCGGTTCCTTTATGACAAAAGAAGAAGCAGATGAGCTTGTAAGGGAGAAGGGTTATAAGGTAATCGAAGATTCCGGACGAGGCTACCGCAGAGTGGTAGCTTCCCCGAAACCAGTATCTATTGTAGAGATTGACACAATCAAAGCATTAGTAGAAAGCAACCACGTTGTCATCGCATGTGGTGGTGGTGGAATTCCTGTATTTAAAACAGGAGGACATCACTTAAAAGGTGCAGCCGCAGTAATCGACAAAGATTTTGCCGCTGAGAAACTTGCAGAACAGTTAAATGCAGACTGTCTGATTATACTTACTGCTGTGGAAAAAGTAGCCATCCATTTTGGCACACCAGAACAGGAGGCACTTTCCGAGCTTACACCAGAACTTGCTGAGAAATACATTGAAGAAGGTGAGTTCCCAGCAGGTTCCATGCTTCCAAAGGTACAGGCAGCCGTAGCATTTACCCAGTCTGGAGAGGGAAGAACATCTCTTATCACCTTACTTGAGAAGGCAAAAGATGGAATTGCCGGAAAGACGGGAACATTAATTCATCAGTAGAGGAGCAAATGTTATGAATAAAGCATTACATACAGACAATGCACCTGCTGCTATCGGACCATATTCCCAGGCAGTACAGGCAGAGAAAACAATTTATGTATCTGGTCAGCTTCCAGTAGATCCTGCGACAGGAGAATTTGCTGGAGAAGACATTAAGGCACAGACAAAACAGAGCCTTACAAACATCAAGAACATCCTTGCATCTGCAGGAGCAGATATGAGTGATGTAACAAAGACTACAGTTTTACTTCAGGACATTGCAGACTTTGGAGCAATGAACGAAGTATATGCAGAATTTTTCACAGAACCATATCCAGCACGCGCAGCTTTTCAGGTTGCCGCTCTTCCAAAGGGCGCAAAAGTAGAGATTGAAGCGGTAGCTGTAATTTCTGAGAAATAATTACGATGAATAACTATTCAGAATCAACTCCTATAGTGTCTATAGTGCTTATGAAAAATACACCTGATTCTGAATAGTTAAAATAATCATACGAGAACCATATCAGGAGAAGGGAAACCCGCCAGAATCAGGAAAAGGGAAACCCGCCATTACGATATGTTCTTATAAAGAAAGACTTCCCGTTGATACAGATTGTACTGTGATAACGGGATTCTTTTATATTCTCAACTTGTAATGATTATACGAAAAGGAGAAGAACATATGAAATGGCTTATAAAAAACGGAACCATTGCTTCAGAAGAAAAAACATTTCTGGCTGACTTGTTATTAGAAGATGACAAAATCATAAAAATCGATACGAACATAGAAGACGCGGAAGCAAAGTGTATTGATGCAGAAGGATGTTATGTTATGCCGGGTGCAGTAGATATTCATACACATATGGATTTGGATGTCGGGATTGCAAGGGCTATTGATGACTTTTATACAGGAACGATTGCTGCGGCCTGTGGTGGTACAACAACTATCATTGACCATATGGCATTTGGACCAAAAGGCTGCAATCTGATGCATCAGGTAAAGGAATATCACAAGCTTGCAGATCATAATGCTGTAGTTGATTACGGATTCCACGGCGTTTTTCAGCATGTTAATGATGATATATTAAAAGAAATGAAAAAAGTTGTCAAAGACGAGGGAATCACCAGCTTTAAAATTTATATGACCTATGACTATAAACTTTCTGATGAAGACATCGTTCGTGTATTAAAACAGGCAAAAGAAGATGACATTTTAATTACGGTTCATTGTGAAAATGATGGTATCGTATCTTACTTCCGAAAGAAATTTGTGGGAGAAGGGAAAACAGAAGTAAGATATCATCCATTAAGCAGGCCAAATGAAGCAGAAGCAGAAGCTGTAAACCGTATGTTATATCTTGCAAGTGCTATAGGAGATGCTCCTGTATACATCGTACATCTTTCGACAAAAGAGGGATTAGAAGAAATTCGTCAGGCAAAGAAACGAGGACAGAAACATATCGGAGTGGAGACTTGTCCACAGTATCTATTGCTTACAGATGACTTGTATGATGATTCATCTGAAGGGTTAAAGGCAGTGATGGCTCCACCACTGCGAAAGCCAGCAGATAATGAGGCATTATGGGATGGCCTTAAAAACAATGAAATTGATACTGTAGCAACCGATCACTGTCCATTTACTTTCAAAAGGCAAAAGCAGCAGGGAGCAGATGATTTTACAAAATGTCCAAGTGGCGCGCCGGGAGTAGAAGAAAGATTATCTTTATTATATTCTGAGGGTGTGTGCAAAGGGAAAATTTCCATGGAACAGCTTGTAAAATACGCCTGTACCAATCCAGCAAAGGTCGGAGGAGTCTATCCACAAAAAGGTACACTCTCTGTCGGTTCTGATGCAGATATTGTGATCTTTAATCCAAAGAAAAAATGGACAATGACAAAGAAAAAAATGTATGGTGCTGCCGATTATACCTGTTATGAGGGACGAGAGATCGAAGGTAAAATCGACCTTGTAATGCAGAGAGGAAAGATTCTTGTAAAAGACGGAGAATTCCTCGGTGAAAGAGGAGACGGTAAATATTTAAAGAGAGGAAAAAGCAGCATCGTCTAAAAAAATACAAAAGGGGCAGCAAAACTTATAAGCAGAATAATACGAATATTTTGAAAGTTTCTTGAGAGGTGTTATAAGTAGAAATGGAAATATATGAAGAGAGTGTTGAACTTACCAGAACATTTGTCAAAATAGAAAGTACAAATCCTGGAACAGAAGAAGCAGCAATGAGAGAGGCTATCCTTGCTTATCTAAAGGATACTTCCTGCGAAATCCAGCTTGACGATGTAGGAAATGGCAGAAAAAATGTAATTGCCACATTGTGGCCGGAAAATACAAAAGAAGAAAGTATAAAAGAAAAATACAAAGAAGTTCCAATGTTTATATTTATCTGCCATATGGATACTGTCGTTGTAGGAGAGGGGTGGACGAAGAATCCATTTGGCGCAGAAATAGAAGAGCAGAATGGAATTTTACGAATGTATGGCAGAGGAAGCTGCGATATGAAGTCCGGACTAGCCTGTGCATTAGCGACTTTTAAAAAGACGGCAAGACGCCTTGAAAAAGGAGAAATTTCTTTAAAATGTCCGCTTCGAATGATATGCACTGTCGATGAGGAGGGCGATATGACCGGCTCCGACCATATCGTAGAACAGGAATTCGTAAAAAAAGAAGATTATGTTTTAGACTTAGAACCGACGGATGGTGAGATTCAGATGGCACATAAAGGCAGACTATGGTTTCACGTTCATGTAAAAGGAATTACCGCTCATGCCAGCAAGCCAGAAAAAGGAGCGGATGCAATATTTGCAGCATCAAAGTTTATCGTACAAATACAAGAAATATTTGAGCATTTTCCAGTGCATGAAGAACTTGGCTACTCTACCATTACATTTGGACAGATTCAAGGCGGCTATCAGCCTTATGTAGTACCAGATGCCTGCACAATTTTCATTGACTGCCGGTTAGCACCTCCGGTAACCGATCAAATCGTTGTTCAACATTTTAATAAAATCATTAAAGAAATCGAAACCCAGATACCAGGAATAAAGATTTCCTACGATATTACGGGAAACCGCCCATATATCGAGAAAAATCCAGGTTCTATACTTCTTAAAAACTTAAAAGAAGCCGTAGAGGCAGAAACAAAACAAAAAGCAGTCGTTAAAGCCTTTACCGGCTACACAGATACCGCAGTCATCGCCGGAAGACTGCACAATACAGAATGTATGTCCTACGGTCCAGGAAGCCTGCAGTATGCACATAAACCAGATGAATTTGTAGAGATTCGGGATATAATAAGGTGTGAAAAAGTAATGAATCATTTGGTAATGTCCCTGTGTGAAGAGAGATAAACAGACTGACAGACGAAACTCTGAGGAAATATGAGATATGCTTCCTTCGGTTTGTCTCCTCCCTGGTAAAAATCAAGAAACCTCCCCTCTTTTCTTTTGTGTAAAAATGCTTTATTATTATACAAGATATTTGAAATGAGGTGAACATAATGTTTTGTAGCAATTGTGGTGCAGAAGCAGAAGGTAATTTCTGTAAGAACTGTGGTGCTCCGCTTCCAAAAGAAGAGCCATCTACAGAGAAAAGCAATGAATCCATTGATGCGGAATATAAGGTATATGATGAGGAAGAAGACCAGAAACAAAAAGACAAACAGAAAAATGTAAAAGTCACGATAAAGAATAAAAGAGGCGGCTCATCAAGAAACACAACAACGACAAAGAGAAAGCGCCGTTCCGCTTTAAGTAGTGGTGGAGATGCCGTGTCAAATGCAGCCTCCACAGCAGGTAATGTTGTAGGAAAGAGTGTAAAGACAGCAGGAAATATACTTTTTACCGGTTTACATTGGCTTTGCGCCTTATTAATGATTGGTATTGTATTACAGATTTTTAAGAATGTCTGGAACTATACCAGCGTAAGTACAATTATGGGACTGGCATCATCAAGAGATATAGACACCATTGTATTTATCGGCGGAAGTGCTTTCTTCATCCTGTTTGGAATCATTGAAGCACTGTGGATTCTTGGTTCTAAAAAAGTAATGGACATGGGAGTACTTAGAAACATAGATACCGGAAGAGGAATTTTCGCATTTGGATTATTCTTAGTAATTACGGTACTTACTCCATTTATTGATGGCTTCCTTACTTTTGGATATAATGGAATGGCTGGCGGCCAGTGGATTTTACATGCATTTACCGGAAACAATGGTATATTTTACTGTGCAGTACTTGGATTAGTAATCTCTTTCATTCGCAAAATGAGAGGAAGCATTCGGGGAATGATAGCATAGCAGCTTCTGATTTGCGAGGCTGCAAAGCAGACGGACTCCTGAAGCTAAATAAAGCATATTTGTGACTTTAGTCGCGGCAGTTTGAATGTTCGCTTAAAGCGTTCGCATCCAAACCTTGCTCCGAGGCCATAAATATGCTTTATTTAGCTTCAGGAGTTCTGTGCGTTGGCAGCTCAGAAAACCAGTTGGAATAAATTCTGAATTCGTTTAGGCAGACAAAACACAGCCCATAGGATATTATATTCCCTGTGGGTGTCTCCTTTGCTGCGCAAATCAAAATTTAAAAGCACACTTTGCATCCGCGGTTCTTCGGACAACTAGAAATAGAACCATGATAAATCGTTCTTGATCGACTCAAAGTCGGACAATTTGGTGTGCGATGATAAACTGCACCGCCTGGTGTCCAATAAACAGTACTGCCGTTTGTTTTTGAAGAACCACTACCAGAACCGCTCTTATTAGAGGAACTTTTCTTAGCGGCTTTCTTTTTCGCAGTAACAGTAACTTTGCAGGTTGCCTTTTTACCGGATTTTGTGTAGATAGTAATTCGAACTTTACCAGCTTGTCGAGCGCTAATTACTCCTTTTTTAGAGACAGTAGCAACCTTTTTATTAGAAGATTTGCATTTTTTTACAGAATCGCCTTTGGCATAAGATGCCTTTAAACGATATGATTTTCCGGCAGTTAAGGAAATAGTTTTCTTATTTAACTTCACAAATGGTTTTAATTTAGGAATAGAAACCGTTTGTGTTTTATCACAGATCCAACATTCTCTTTTTTTTGTTCCTGTTTTAAAAACCGTAGATTTTTTTACGATTCACCAGTCGCTCCAGTCATGCTTTCCGGTAGCAGGAATGGTGAGTCGTTGTTCTTCATACAAAAACCTCCTTGTTTTTTGCGTATATTCTCGGGTAAGCAGAATACATCAGCTTCTGTCCCCAAATCCCCTCCTCCTGTTTAATTCATCCTCTCCAGCCAC
>OASZ01000111.1_pt1 | contig 115762 bp, 98 predicted proteins | sample 1501241 | NCBI WGS metagenome assembly OASZ01 (sample SAMEA2579926, study PRJEB22360) | human gut metagenome | biome: human gut; feature: human-associated habitat; material: faeces | place: Denmark | collected 2008/2010 | reverse complement strand
ATGACGTGGCCGCCTGCAACCATGCCCAACTGACGCTGGCGGCTATCCACGATCTTGCCGTCACGGATCACGAATTCGGGCGTATGATACAGTATCTTCAGCACTTCGTCCCGGTAGGACATATCGGAGGATTCGACTAGACCGGTAAGTCCTTCCCAGTCCACGCCGGGTGATTCGATCTCAAAGGCGTGACCGTCCAGGGACATCCGCTTTTCGAGATAGGAGCGGATAGCCGCGGCACGGCGTTCCGACAAACTCCTGTTGATTTTAGAGGAACCCTCCGGGGAAGCCCCGGAAACGACGCGAACCGATCGAATCTGAAAGGCGGTATCAGCCTGAAACGAGGCCAAACAGCGGGAGAACGAGTCCAGGCGGGAACCGTTGCCCAGGAACAAGGAATCCAAACTCGCGTGACCCTGGCGGAAATATACCTTGACGCCAATCGTATCACGCGGTATTGACTCCCGGGCCATCGACGGCCCGGCAGCCAATAGCAAGAAAAATGGTAAGAAAAGTAATTTGTTTCTCATGCAATTAAAAATTTTATAATTCTGGGGGATACACCTGTACAGGCACATGTTATCCCCGTCCATACTTTAGTTACAAACACCTGAAAAACGAAAGAACAGAACAAACAGAACCGGAGCGATTCACTTTTTATCCTTCGTTTTTTAGTGGAATCATTATCTTGTTGATTAATAATAGTTTAAAATTTGCCACTAATACCGCAATATATTATTATTCAATCTATTGCGTGAAATATTTGGTAATAATCAAAAAATACTGTACTTTTGCCCCGCAAAACGAAGGATTTATCGTGTATATATCCATCGGCTCGTCCTTTGATTGTCGGAGAAAAAAGCATCTTTGCGCTTTTTTATTTTCCGACTATGGTAGTAGCTTATTTAAGGGTCAGCACGGGAAGGCAAACGCTGACCAACCAACGACACGAGATTGCGAGGTTTGCCGATAGTAGAAACATGGTAGTGGATTGCTGGGTCACGGAAGTCGTGAGCGGCAGAAAGAAAAGACGCGATCGAAAACTCGGGGAAACGGTAAAGCGGTTAAAAGCCGGGGACACGTTAATCGTGACCGAACTTTCGCGATTAAGCCGTACTCTTACCGATATTATGGTGATTGTGGGGGAACTGCTTGAAAAGGGGGTACACCTGCACAGTACCAAAGATCGCTATTCTTTTGATGATACCATTAACAGCAAGGTGTTATGCTTCGCATTCGGCCTGGTGGCCGAGATCGAGCGTAACCTTATATCCGCTCGCACCAAAGAGGCTCTGGCGGCACGACGGGAGCAAGGCGTAATACTCGGGCGCAGGAAAGGAAGCTATACCAAGCTCCAACGTTTGATTGATGCAGGAGAAGAAATAGTCGGCTTGTTAAACGACGGGCGAAGTATCGCCATGATATGCGAGCGGTACAAGGTTGCGCGAAACACATTCGACCGCTTTAGGGGATTATTTTTACAAGTGTATGTTATAGAGGGAAAACGAAATTACCGTTTCGATCCCGACGTCCGGGTAAACATGTGAAACACCATTCATTAAAAGTTTTTATTCTTTTTATCATCGCGTGTTCAGAAAGAACGGGCCGGATATATTGCCCGCCATACCCAGCCCGTTTTCCCGCCGTTTCCGGCTTCCTTCATCTATAGCTTGAGCCCTTTACCCTGCACTCTTTCCTCCGCGGGATTTGGTCTTACCATAAATATATGTTCACGCGTGAACTGCGTGGCGCCGGGATGCCCAGACGGCGGAGGAACTGCCTCCGTTGCGCATTCCCCGCCTATCCGTTCCGTCCCGCTGCCACTCGGCACACCCGGCGTGCTTTGTACCGTTCTGCCGTCCCTTTGTGCCTGTTCCTGCACGGCTTCGGGCTTGGGTGGAGCCAGCTCCAACTGAATCTTGCGCTCCAATGCCGCGACTTCGGATTTCAACTGCTTCAACTCGTCCTCTTTCTTCCACACACCGCCGACGGTCTGCTGCAAAATCGGAATATCCCGCTCGTATTCGACGTTCTTCTCGCGGTATTGCTCCACGAGCTTGGGTATGCGCTCCAACGCATTGATGAAATTCATCGACGCCGCTTTGGTGTCGGCCATCGCTATCTGTCCGTTGTTGTAGGTGTACTTGAACGCCCCTTCCACGAAGAAACGGTTCTGCTTGACCTCCTTACCGTCTTTCAGGGACGATTCAGTCTTGACGAGAATCGGGAAGCCGTATAGCTCGCCGATACGCATGTACTCGCCACCTGTCGTAGCGTTCTTGGCGATCTCCTGTAAGCGCGTGCCGAGACCCTTATGGTCGGTGGCATCCAACCCGTCGATCCGCAGGGCGTTGAGCTTGCCTCCCTCCTTGTCGGTCTGCACCCGCGCGAGGAACGTCTCGTAGTCTGCCGACATTTTGACGATACAATCTTTGTTGTGGGTAAGCGTCTTGGTGTACTCCTCCAATTTCCACGCAGAGCCGCTTTTGGCCTTGTGGAATGACTTACGCTCGCTTTCCAATGCCGCCACCTTCTTCTCCAATCGCGCCTTGTCGAGCAAGTCCGTATTGCCGGACAAGATAGCCATGTACTCCGAGAAGTTCATGCCCGACTTCTCGTCCATCGCACCCTCGTCGATGGTTCGCGCACCCATCGCACCGCTTTTGAGCTGCGAGATGAACGTCTGCTTGCAGTGCAGCAGGTTGAATTTGTAGCTATCGAGTGATTTTTCGACGGCATAAATGATTACATCGACTTTGTTTCCGGCGAACATCTTGGCGGTCTCGTTGCCTTTGCGTACAGCACGTCCGTTGCGCTGCGCGAGGTCGGAGGGTCGATCGGGTAGGTCAAGGGCATTACTGCCCTCTTCCCCCCTCAGAACCGTACGTGAGGGTTTCCCCTCATACGGCTCAAGCTTTTCAAAGTCTCTGTTCGTGTGCAGAGACCGGCTCATCCTACTTCTTGTTTCCATTGTTTTTACGGGATAATTTGAAACATTCATCATGAACCAACAGATTGCATTTCCGTCCGTCTTGTACGGTCGGCATTACATTCCATGCCTTATGCGTGTCAATCGGTTCACCACATATCGGACATTTCCGACCTTGCTTTTCCCATAGGTAAAGCAGGGATTTACGTCCTTTCAGCGTCACAAGCATCTTTGACTTCATTCTTTTATTGAAGTACAGGCGGCAGTCTGCGTCAAACGGATTCATGTCCCCCTTTATCTGCGTATATTGCAGAAAAGGAAACGAAGATGCCAGTTTCAACAAGGTAAGTTGGTCTTCTTTGCCGTTTGATTTCTTGAACTTAGCCGCAAAAGTCCAGCTGTTCCCTCGGATATTGTGCCAATAGCGGTCTTTTATCCACTGTTTCCCTTTCTTGGAATGACGGCGTTTAGCCCATTGCCACAAGGCGAGAAATATCTGATGGTCGATTCTGTGAAAAGAATCACGTGTCGCCCCATGCTGATAATATGCTCCCCATCCTCGAATTTTAGCATTCAACATCCTGATTAATGATTCCTGCTTGCAACCCTTATGACCTTTTGTCACCTTACGGATATTCTCCATAAAGCGTTTTTCGGCTTTCTTGGTCGGCTTGGTCAATATTTCATTGCCGAATTTGCGGATGTTGAAACCGAGAAAATCGAAACCGTCACGGATATTGGTTATCACCGTCTTTTCTTCTGATAAGGTCAGACCTCTTTCAGACATAAAGTCGGCTACCAATGGCTTGATTTCCTTTTCAAGTGTTTCACGGTTCTCGCAGGTAATTATAAAGTCATCAGCGTAACGGACAAGATTCACCATTGGCGAATATAACTTACCTTTGATTCTAACTCGTTTATATTTCTCTGCAAGGACTTTCTGCAATCCGTCCAATGTCATATTGGCAAGCGTGGGAGAGATAATGCCACCTTGTGGCGTTCCCTCCTCTGTCGGGAACATCTGTTTGTTGAAGATATAGCCGCATTTCAACCATTTTCGGAGTATTGCCTTGTCCATAGGGATGTTGGCAAGCAGCCATTCATGGCTGATGTGGTCGAAGCACCCCTTTATGTCACCCTCCAGAATCCATTCGGGAGAATAGCCTTTTCGGAGAATGTTATGGCATTGCATTACCGCGTCCATACAGCGGCGTTCCTTGCGGAAACCGTATGAACGTGAGTCGGCTGTTGTTTCCGACACTGGTTCTAATGCCATAAGGTAGAGTGCTTGCATGGCTCTGTCTTTCATTGTCGGTATTCCCAACGGTCGCAGTTTGCCATTACTCTTTTTGATGTGGACTCTTCTCAATGGCTTCGGCTGGTAGCCTCTGCGTTTGAGTTCGCTTATCGCTTGTGTTTTTGCTTCGGGTTTCTCCCATGTTTCCATGTCCACTCCGGGGGTGTTGCCACCTCCGTTAGAAGTAACTCTCTTTACGGCTAAGGCTTTTGCGTAAAAAGAGTGGGTCAGCGTCCACTGCAAGGCTTTCACCTTGTTGTATCTGCCTTCCTTCTGAGCCTTTACAATTCGTGCTTGTAGCTTTCTGACAGCCAACTCCGCTTTAGTCCAGTCTATTCTGTCCCAAAGTGTTTGCTGATTGTCAGCAGGCGCACACGATGTCTTGTTTTCGTTCATTTGCTTTCCTCCTTTTGAAAGTTCTAAAAGTTAATTGTAAAGAATCACCATTTGACAACATTCGGTTTGATTGCCTACCTAATGTCGTCACAGAAGTCTGCCCACTTTCGTGTCGGATGATGTCGCCCACATCAGCCCGTGATGTCGGTTCAATCCGTATCCGCTCCATTACAGAACGGCATTCGCTTTTTCTGTTATCTTATACCTGCACACCATTCGGCTTTCATTGCTGTCAGCTTACCTGTCATTTTTACATGACAGGAGATATACAGGCTTACCATGTTCCACATAGATAACTAACGGATAGGTTAGGTTCTGTCTCATCCTCCGGCGGTGCTTATATCCGTGTAATCCTACCATGGAGAGGATTAACCGACCGCTTCCCTTTTGGGTAGAGTGTGCCAGTATCTTACACTCTTTCGTGACATTACGAAGTTTACTAACAGTTCGCTTGCGCTAACCATACTATCCAGCCTCGCCACTCTACGGTATGATACTAACCGTACTTGACTTCCCCTCACGGTTCTGTCTTGTCTTGCGAAAGTGTACTTCGTCCCGACCGCTTAATACAACATTAAGGTGCATCGGTCGGTAGGCTACCGCTGACGGAACAGCGGGTTAAAGCTGATACCCGTAAGTATCATTCCAACAATTATCTATGCGACTTCATGTCGCACCCACGGCGTGTCGAGATGATGTACCGCAACGGCTCGTTTCTGCGCATTGACACCCGTTCCGAGCATGGAGGTCGAACCGAAGATCACCCGTACCTTGCCCTCGTTCATCGCATCGATAACGGCCTTGCGCGATTTCTCGTTCTTGCACTCCTGAATGAAGCGAATCTCCGAGGAGGGGATGCCGTAATCCTCGATTAACTTACGCTTGATCTCGCTGTACACGTTCCACTGTCCCGGCTGGAACGTCCCCAAATCCGAGAAGACGAACTGCGTTCCTTTCTGCGCGTCGTACTTGCGGTAGTATTCGGCAATCATGCGGGCGCAGTGGCTCGCCTTGTTGTCGGTATGGTCGTCGTAGTTCGGGTCTATCAGGCGCATATCGAGCGCCATCTTGCGGGCGTAGTCCGTTGCGATCAGCATCTTGGCCTTGTCCTCCGTTTCGGAGAGCGGTGCGCGTCCGAGTATCGTCGCGTCGCCCGATTGTGCAAATTGCATCAGTTTCTCGATGAACTCTTCTTGCTGGGGCGTGGGCGGAATGTTATGGAGTATCTCGTTCTTGTCGGGACGATCCACGCCCACGTCCTCTGCCGTGCGATAATCGGTTATTTCGGAGTAGAACGCCGCCAGCTCCGGCACTTTGATGAAGTAGCGGAAACGTTCTTTCTGCACGATGTTGTTCGTTACCGAAAACTCGAAATCGGTGGATTTTTTGGCGAAGATGGCAGCCCACGCATCGAACGAGTTGATACTCTGCCGCTCCAACTCTTTCGGTCGCAGGTATTTGAACAGCAGGTACAACTCCGTCAGCGAGTTGCTGATGGTCGTGCCCGACAGGAACGTCGCGCCCAAATCCTTGCCCGTGCGTTCCTGTATGGTGCGGATGGCATAGAGCATATTGAGTGCCTTCTGGCTGCCGTCCTGATTGCCCAGCCCCGCCACGCGGTCGTGGCGCGTGTTGAACATCAGATTCTTGAACTGGTGGCTCTCGTCCACGAAGATATGATCGATGCCCATCTGCTTGAAATCCACCACATCGTCCGTGCGCGACTTGATGGCGTAGGCGATCTTTTCGAGCTTCACGGAGAGGTTGATTTTGCGCTTCTCCAATCCCCGCAGCATCGCTCTGGAAACATCCTTGCCCTGCCTGCGCAGCACCTCCAAATTCTCCTCCACCGTGTCTAACTCGGCTTGCAGGATGCGCTGCTGCAATTCGGGCGACTGCGGAATCTTGCCGAACTGGTCGTGCGACATGATGACACAATCGTAGTCGTTGTTCTTGATGTTGTTGAAGAACCGCACGCGGTTTTCGGGCGAAAAGTCCTTTTCCGAGGCGTAGAGTATCTTTGCGTTCGGGTAGGCCGTGCGGTAACACTCGGCGATCTCTGCGACGTTGGCTTTCAGTCCTATAATCATCGGCTTGTGCGCCAGTTCCAGCCGCTTCATCTCATGCGCCGCCACGCACATGATAAGCGTCTTTCCCGTGCCACAGGCTAAGTGCAAAGCGCCTTGCCGTCCTTTCGGACGGTAGGTTTCTAAACGCTCGCCACCGAACCGTACGTACACGTCTCCATGTATACGGCTCTCCATGGTTATTTTCAGTCTATTTCCTTCCATGAATCTTACGATAACAATTTTCACATACTGCTACTGTTTTTCTCTGTCTGGCAATCATGAAGCGTTCCCACTCCTGCTTGCCTTTCAGGTCTCTAAGCTTACGGACATGCACCATTCTAAGGTTGTCCTCCTCTCCGCAATATTCACACTCACGAGCTTTCAGCCGAGCCATAAGGCTTGTACTTTCAGTTCCGTGATAACTGGGCATGATGTGCGCATTGTCAATACGCGCGTCTTTTCTCTGCTTAAATCCACCATGATAAATTGTACGTTCTAACATTTCCCCCTTGTTATTCTCATACCGTACTGTAAAGACTTTATTCCGACAATATTTGCGAATTATTTTCCTTACGGTTGATTCATACTTGGATGATAATGTTTTATACATACTCTCTTTCATGTAGTAATAGAAACTATTGAGAATGTTGACATTGTTTGCAATACAGTAGTAGTTATAGATTCCTCGAATTTCCGAGTTATATCGGTTGAGGATTTCAAGGTCATCATTACTACGGAGATATGGACGTGAGGTTGATTCCCATACTTCCTTGCCGTTCCTGATTATTATGCGCATCGCATTATAATCAATCAGTTTCTTTCTCATTACCTCGTAAGGCAGGAGAAGAACCACTTTATGGTCAAGTGAACGAATGGGGATTCCTCTGAAATCCTTTCTTGTCTTGTCCGTACTGCGGACTGTAACGTCAAAGCCGAGAAATCTGGCTGTGTCGTGTGAATTGGTGATTAGCGTCTTTTCGTCCGAAAGTTCCAGTTTCAGCATATCATGCAGAAAGGTTTTGATGTCCCCTTTTGCTGTTACACAGTCCTTTTTACTTCCGATTACGCAAATCAGAAAATCATCGGCATAGCGTACGTACCTCATGCGTTTGAAATTTTCGTCCATGTCAAGAGTTGCAGGAAGTTGTTGCATCTCACGGTGGAGAATGGCTATCTCCTTGCGGAGTACCTCTTTCTTTAACCCATCTGTTTCATTCTTCAGTTTCTTTACACGTTTATCTTTACGGCTTGCAACCCTTTTGTATTCAGGATTGCGCACCCTTGCTTTACCTGTATTGAAAGCATTTATGTAGTTCTGCATAAATTTGTCGAGTTTGTCGAGGTAAATGTTCGCCAAAATCGGACTTATTATGCCTCCCTGCGGAGTTCCGATATAGGTATTTTTGTACTCCCATTGCTCCATGTAGCCTGCTTTCAGGAATTTACGTATCAGTCGCAGGAAACGTTCGTCATTGATTCTTTCGGCAAGGATTTCAATTAAAACATCATGGTTGATGTTGTCAAAGAATCCCTTGATGTCTCCCTCGATAAACCAACGTGTTCCCGTACCTCCCTTTTGTAAGGAAGCCATAGCCGTATGACAGCCACGGCGCGGTCTGAACCCATGCGAACAGTCTTCAAAATGGCCTTCGTAAATAGATTCAAGAATCATCCTCACAATTTCCTGTACAAGTTTGTCCTTAAAGGCAGGGATGCCCAACGGACGTTGCTTTCCATTCTTTTTGGGAATGTAAATTCTGTGTGCAGGACACGGACGGTAACTCTCGTCCTTCAACCGTTCAATGATAGTATGAATGTGCTTTATGCTCATTCCGTCTATGGTCTGCCCGTCCGTGCCTTTCGTGCAGTTGCCTGCATTCTGCGACAACTTCTGATAGGCAAGTGCGTACAGGTTTTCATTGAACAGCAGTCGGTAAAGCCGTTCAAACTTGTAATTAGGATCTTGGCTGTGCCCAGCCAGACTGTTTAATACATTTGTTGAATCTCTCATAATGTCTCACACATCATTCGTTAAACATATTAAATAATAACTCACTGTCTCCCTTCGCCATGTACAAGGCTTTCCCTTGCTCAGACTACTACGGAGACTCTGTTGCCATATAGGATATTCAGGGGCAAATCCCATAGCCTTTCGGCGTTCCTACTTAGACAATCCCCATTTAGACATATAGTAACATAGCTTGATAGATTGTCGGATGCGATTTTCGTCCTTTTCCGCTTATTACGGCTGTTCTGCAATCGGTTTTCGGCTCTCATACTCGAAGTCGGAAAGTAGAAGTATTGCAGCCCGACGTTTGTAACTATCTTCCGTCGGGGTTTACCAACTAACAACTTGGACTGTCGTTCAAACAGTATAGTCTTCATCCTCATATCTATCGTTTCATTTAGACATTCAGTAGCAGTACGATAGTTTACTGACTTATGCCGTTTCCAACATGCGACACTCCCCACCGCCTTTCGGCTAAGTGGATAAGTTGGCTAATGACCGGCGTTGAAAACCCTTACCGGGTAGGTTGCTAATCCTACATTTACTATATGCCCTTATGGGCGCAGGACCTCGTGGTCGCAGATGCCGCCGCCGTTCTGCTTCAACATCCAGATACAATCTTTCTGGCTTTGGTACACGTCCTTGATTCCGAACCGTCGGTCGAGGGCTTTCAGGTCGAGGTCGGGAAAGGTTTGGTGCGAGCCGTCGTACTGCGGGCGCACGAAGCAGTTGAACTTGCGGTTATACATATCCGTCAGCCGCTTCTGGAAATCCGGCGACTGCTCCGCGAGCCACTCCACGAATCCGTTACGTATCTCGTCTATCTTGGCGTTGGCGAGCTGTATGCCCTCGCTGTCGCGCACCTTGATGTCGCCTCCGTGCTCATCCTTGCCGATGCTCTTGGTCATGTCGGGCACGGTGTTCACGAGGGCGTGTTTCAGCAGGGCGATACCGTCGTAGCTGCGGTAATACCCCTTGACACAGAATTGGTCGAGAATCTTGGCGTTCTTCACGCCGCATTTGACGGCGTAGTCGTCCATGCTCTCCGAGAAACCGACACTTACTTTCGTGTCGAACAGATAAGAGGCGTATGCCGAGTAGATACCCGTCGGAATCCACCGCTCGCCGAGGTTGAAATCCAGCTCGTCGAACGTAATCGGGCGCGGCGCGGCCTCCTGCAAGGCGGCGAGAGCTTCCTTTTCGCGCTCGCCGTGCGGGTTCCCGGCCATCCATGCCTCGATGCGCTCCGCCTTGTCCACTACGTTGCCCGCAATGAAGCGGTCTTTGATTTCGTAACCACCGGAGAGCGGATTGTAGAAGATGCGCCCTTTCAGCTCGTCGATCAGCTCCTCGCGGCTGTTGTCCGAAAGGGATTCCATGTAGTCGAAGTTCACGCCGCCGTAGCGGTTGAGCGAGGCCGAGAGAGCCTCTTCGGGCGTATCGACGTGCGTAATCCCGTTAAGCGCGAACGCTACGGGATGGTCGAAGATGTCGGCCTTGACGAACTGTCCGTTCTCCGCTCGTTCGAGGGCGAGGATGTCGCGCCCCGACGTATCCATCATCAGGAGTTTGACGTTCGCTTTGGCGTTCAGATTACCGTAACGGGCAACGAACTTGTCGTAACAGGTGTTCAACGCCTCGCGCTGCGCCGATCCTTCATCGTGATACTCCGCCTCGTAAGCGTAGAGCCGCTCGTAAGCGTCGCGCACGGGAATGTAGGCTGCAATTTTTTCCCGCTGTTCCTTTCCCAGATCAAGCGGGTGGAACGTCGCCCCGTAGCGGGTAACGTCTTTCAGGTAGCCGATCTGATAACGTGCCCCGACGGTGTTTACCTTGACGAACGATCCCTCACGGTGGTGCGGTTCCAGCAATCCGTCGAACAGGCGGGGCTTCATCTCCTCCTCGTGTCTGCGCTGCCGCTCTTCCGCCGTGAGCCTCGCTTCATCTTCGCGGATCTGCCGCTCGACGTCAGCGATACGGCGGTTCATATCTGCCCCGGCAGCGTTTTCGACGGAATAGGCGGGACGCGCTGCGGTTTCGGTGGAGGTTTGCGCCGTCTGTTCCGCTTGGATGGTTGTCACCGTTGCTTGTGTCGGCGTATCGAACAGGGACGGTTGACGCGGCTGCGCCAGCTTGGGACGGTTGCTTCGTCGGCGGAGCTTCCCGCCCGTCTGGGCAATACGTCTTTCCTCCGCCGTGAAGCCGAACAGATCGTAGAGGCTCATGACCGGAGGCTCGATTTCGGGCTTCTCCTCTTTGGGAGGTACGGCAGTCCGTTCCGCTCCCTGCCGAATCACGGCGGTCGGCGGTTGTACCGTCTCTTGGACGACGGTCGCCTCCTCGAAATCGGTTGCCTTTGGCGGTCGTTCCTCCCACAACCGTTGCTCTTTTTCCTTTGCCCATGCCCCGAAAGCGGCCAAATCTTCCGCCGTCGGCTCCGTGCGCAGGGGCGTGTCGGTCGTTTGGGCTTTCGCCTGCTGCTCTTGCAACCGTGCATCCCGTATGCCGCCGGAGTAGAGCCGCATAACCAACCTTGCGTGCAAATCGTCGTCGAGCAACTCGCGCAACTGCGTGGCGATACCTTCTACACCTCCGTCATGCCGATAGACCATTGCGGGCTTGCCATAGGGGTCGGTGTCTAACTTCGCGCTTGTATGGATGATTTGGTCTTTGTGTTCGATAAAATAACGGTTGGTACTTACGCCGTTCTGCATTCCCGTTTGGATAAACAGCTTTTCGTCCTCTGTCAGCCCCTCCCTGCGGGTATCTTTTTGCAGGACGACGAGGTCGCTGCTGACTTCCGTTCCGGCATGGTCGGCAAAGAGGTTGTTCGGCAGGCGGATCGCGGAGACGAGGTGCGCCCCTTTGAGCATTTCGAGCCTAACCGCTTCGTTGCGCGTGGCGTTCATCACGCCCTGCGAGGTGATGAACGCCACGATGCCGCCGTCGCGGACGGCATCCAGCCCTTTGAGGAAAAAGTAATTATGGATGGCTTTCGCGGCATTACGGCGACCGACCGATTCGCTTGCGGAGAAGGCCGGATCGAACACCGCCACGTCTCCGAACGGGATGTTGGAGACCGCCGCGTCGAAATAGTCGTTGAAAGGTTTCTCGATACGCTCGAAACCCTCCGCCCGCACTTTTTTGTCGGGGTAGAGGCAGGAGAGAATTTTACCCGTCAGCAGGTCTTTCTCGAAGGCCATGACATCGGTATCGGCATCCTTTCGGATGAACGCCTCGACAAACGCGCCGTGTCCTGCGGATGGTTCCAGCAGGCGACGCGGGCGCACGTTGTAATCGTGCAGCACGTCGGCCAACGCCTCCGTTACCGCCGACGGGGTATAGAATGCCGTCAGCACGGAGCTTTTCAGGCTGTCGATATAACGCTTGTATTCATTTTCGTTCGTGCTGTTCTCGCGGATCAGGCGGTGCAGCTCCACCGTCAGCGGGAAAAGTTCGAGGTCGGATTTCGCCCACTGGACGGCATCGGTCAGCGTGGCGGCGGGATTGAGAATACATTTCAACCCGCCGAAGCCGCAGTAGCGGGGGGAGCCCCCCCCCCCCAAAGCGAGGCGTTGGCCCTCTTTTCGGGAGTGGCTGCCCGTCCTGCCTTGCCCAACTCGAAAACCGTCCGTATCGCCTCGATATTGTCACGCAGCTTGGCTTTACGGTTAAATGCCATTCTCCTCGATACAGATTAGAACAGCACCCGCAAGCTCCGTGTAAAGCTGCTTGTATTCGGGCGAGTAGGCGAAGTCGTCCGAAAGCGGGTATTGCGTGAAAATGCCCTCCATGTAGGGCAGCAGTTTGAGTGCGACGGCGGGAGCCTCGCTTTGGGGGATTTCGTCCGAGCACTCATTCCAGAGCACTTCGACGAGCGTGTCGTACTTGGAGAAATGCAGCCCTTCCAGAAGGGAGGCCATTGCCAGCTCGTGCGCCCCTTCGGGCGTGTAGCCCTCGCGCCGTGCCTGCTCGAACACATCGGCAGCATGGGCGGCACGCTCCTCGATGAAGGCCGTGTCGTGCGCCTTGTCGGGATGGTTCTCTTTAAGATAGGATAACAGGTAAAGCCCGTAATAGGACAGTTCCGCAGGCTTGTTTGTATTATTCATAATTACTGTGGATTTAGTGGATTTTATTACTAATTTTGTAATCGAACTAATTTATTCGATTATGAAGGTTATTGCATTAGAGGGAGATTCCAATAGTGGAAAAACCCAAACATTGAATCTTGTCTATACGCTTTTGATACAAGCGGGATATACACAGGTCTCCGGTGCTTTTCAAGATTTAAGCAACAATGATTGTTCAGATGTTTTTCGAGGTTTCGGGAAAACTGTCGGTATTGTAACACAAGGCGATTACGCAATCGGCACGTGTTCCGTTAAAAACCATCTTGCCCATTTACAATCATTCGGTTGTGATGTGGCTGTTTGTGCCTGCACAATCGGTACAAGTAAACAAAAAATTAAAGACGCGATAATGGCATATCCATCTCATTATTTCGAGCCTAAACTTAAAAGCAGTTCTGTTTCATTAGAACGAATAGACAATTTTCATTGTGCTAACAAAATAATGGGTATGATCTGACGAAAAAGGCACTCGACGTCCCCGCCGAGTGCCACCCACTAAATCCACAGCAAATAAACCGGTATCGACCGTCGAAACGGCAGAACAATTTACGCTTGTGAATTCGTGGGTAAAGGTACGCATTATTTTCTTCTTTTCGTGGATTTTCCCGTTTTGTCGGCCTCCGGGAACTCGAAAACGGTATTGAATTCCCCATCAAAGGCCACAGCAGCCGAGAATTTCTTACCCTGCTTGCTGTTGAAGCCCTTGATTACTCCGGTGCCGCCTTTGGTCAGCAGTTCCGTAATCTCCGCGTCGGAAAGCGTCTTTCCGGCTTTCACGCGAAACACGGGAAGCCCGCACGCGGCATTGTCGCAGCGCACGACCTTGCCGAAGAACTGCATCCGTCCCGTCTTGCACTTGGGACAGGGACACTCCGATCCCTTGTGCGTGAAAAGTTTATCCGAGGCGAGCAGTTCGGTGGTAATCTGCTTGGTGTAGATCTCGATGGCCTCACGGAACGTCCCGTCACGCATCTCGCCCCGCTCAATCTTGGCGAGCGCGGCCTCCCACTCCCCTGTCATACGTACGTCGGCAATGCGCATTGTCTTGACGACCGAATAGAGAGCCAGTCCCTTTTCCGTCGGCACAAGCGATTTTTTCTGACGCACCATGTATTCCCGTGAAAAAAGAGTTTCGATTATGGCCGCACGGGTGGCCGGAGTGCCGATGCCGCACTCTTTGAGCGATTGCCGCAACTCTTCATCCTCGATCTCCTTGCCTACGGTCTCCATCGCCGCCAGCAGCGTCGCTTCGGTATGCAGCGGTTTGGGCTTGGTCTTACCCTCGGTCATCGAACAGGCAGCGACAGACAGTTCTTCGCCCTCCGTCCATTCGGGCAGCACGGTATCTTCCGTCTCCTCGTTATACACGCCGCGCCAGCCCGACTGACGGACGATTGCTCCTTTCACGGTGTATTCCACGCCTCCGCACTCCGCCACGACGGTAGTAACGTCCTTGACGCACTTTTCGGAAAAGGCTTCGAGCATACGTCCGACAATCATGTCGTAAAGGGTCTGCTCGTCAGGCAGCAGGTTTTTAGGCTTCATGCCTGTAATAAGCAGTGCATGGTGGTCGGTAACTTTCGCCGCGTCCACGCTCCGGCGCGTAAGCTCTCCCGCGAGGGCGAGGCGGCCGCTCCACGTCGGGTTGCTTTTGAGCGTGAGCAGCAAAGCCGGAATCTCCGTGAAGACATCTTCGGGAATGTAGAGGCTGCCCGTGCGGGGATAGGTGACCAGCTTTGCCTCGTAGAGCTTCTGGGCGAGGGAGAGCGTCTTCTCCGCCGTGAAGCCGTGCTTGGCGTTCGCCTCCTTTTGCAGTGTCGTCAGGTCGTACAGCAGGGGCGTGTCCTGCACGCTCTCCTTGCACTCGACCTTCGTGATTCTCACCCTGCCTTGCTCTTTGAGCGTCCCGTAAGCCTCCGTTGCGGGTTGTTTCTCCTTCCATTTCTTGCAGGAGGAGAATTTCACCACCCCGCCATCCGCTACACCGGCAGTCGAGAAATGCGCCTGCCATAGAGTTTCGGGCGTAAAACGTTTATTCTCCCAATACCGCTCGCAGACCATAGCCAGCGTGGGGGTCTGCACACGTCCGAGCGAATACGTGCCGCGTCCGGCAGCGACCGTGATGGCTTGCGTGGCGTTGATACCCACCAGCCAGTCGGCCTCGCTGCGGGCTTTGGCCGCGTAGTAGAGGTTGTCGTACTTGTTGCCGCTTTCGAGCCTTTCCAGCCCCTCGCGGATGGCGGTGTCCGTCAGTGAACTGATCCAGAGCCGCTCGAACGGTGTCGCGCAACCGATATACTCGTACAGGTAACGGAAGATCAGCTCGCCTTCGCGCCCCGCGTCCGTCGCCACGATGATGCTTTCGCTTTCGCGGAACAGGCGAGCGATGACCTTGATTTGAGCCACCACGTCGCTGTCGGGCTTGTAACCTTTCTCGGTCTTGACCTGACGGGGAATCAGTTTGAACACCGGAGGGATGATGGGCAGGTTGTCGGGGTGGAACCCCTTGATGCCGTAACCGTCCGGCAGGGCGGGCTGAACCAGATGACCGAAAACCCATGTTACGTTATAGCCGTTTCCGGTCAGGTAGCCGACCTCCCGTTTGGTGGCCTTGACGATGCGGGCGATCTCCCGCGCCACGCTCGGTTTTTCTGCAATGATAGTTTTCATATTCGATTTATTTTATTGTGGATTTAGTGGGTGGGGCTGGAAGCCCCGGTTTATTCGTTGTTCGTTTATGACGCCGTATCGTCCTGCGGATACAGACGGCGCAGGATTTTCCGGTCGTAATAGACATGATACCCGTCCGGGGTATAATATCGTTCGTTATCTTCTTCGATGGCGTGCCGATCGGCACGCCGCAGGGCGCAGCCGCCTACGCCGCAGACGAGACAGAAGAACAGGAGAATGACAAAGGCCGCCATAGCTACATCTTCATTCGGGGTCTGTTCGCGTTCTGCTGCCTGCGCTGCTGCTCCTCGCTGGCGGGTGCGGCCTGTCCCCGTTGCAGCGGTTCGCCCACGTGCTTGGTCGCCTCGTCGGTCTTACCCTCCGAATTGACAGCCACCTGCGTGCGGGAGGCGTTGTCGGGTTTGATTTCATGAATTTGCCCCTCTTCCGGTCGTTTGCGGGAAAAATCGTATTTGCCGCGTTCATGGTTGGGACGCACGTAGGCATTGAACGGCTTTCCCTTCCTGTCGATAAGTCCTTCCATATAGACCCATTTGTTTTGTTCCCAGCCTTTCTTAATTTCATCGGTAACAGGTCTTTGGAGCAGGGTGCTTCCGATACGCAGCTTACGCGGTTGCTCCTGCTTTTCGCCGCCCGTCGTCTGTGTACGTTCCTGACGCTGCGCTACCTTCCTCTCACCGAAATGAAAATCCAATCCCCGCTTGTCGGCGTTGATCTGGATCGTGGCATTGAACACCTTACCGTTGTTCTTCGAGGTCATCCCCTCCACGTACACGCCCTCGCCTCTGGCAAGTGCCGCCTGCTGTTTGTCATCCAACGCCGCGCCCAGCACCTCTTGGGGAACGTCGATGTCCCTGACCGGAACGGACACCGTTTCATTGGTTACACGGTCGATGCTGATAAACGAGGGGAGCAGCTCGCCTGTCGCCGGATCGACGACCTCCGCCACACGTCCGAGATTGCCCGCCTTTTTCAGGTTGTCCCGATCCTCCGCCGTGAACTTGACGTTCAGGTATTCGTCGTAATTCGGCGCACGGCGTATCGGGTGAGGCACGAGCGATACCGTACTGTCGGGATCCTCCCGCAGCGACAGACGTGCCTGCATCGCAATGCGGATACCCCCGATTTCAGGGTTGCAGTCGATAAGGCGCGACTTGCCGTAGTTGCGCATCCGTTCCAGATCGCCCGACTGCTCCAACGCCGCAAGGTCGATACCCCAGCGTTCGGCGACCTCCGCGCGGTCGAGACGGCTGTCGTCGATAGGCTTGTATCCCTCCTCGGCGGGAGTCTGCTGCGGTTGCGCCTGCTGTCGTTCCGTTTCAGTGCTCTGGCTCTCGGAATCGGGTTCCTGCCCTTTTTCGGCGGCATCCGGCGTCTCCTGCCGCATCTGTTCGGCCTGCTGCTCGTACTTGGCCGTATCGACGCGGTGGGCGTCGAGGACTTCCTTGTACTCGTCCGGCTTTTTCAGCATCTCTTTCATGACCGTAAGCACGTTTTCGATACCTTCCACCGTTACTCGGTAGAACGAGAACCGCTTGGGGTCTTTGCATTGCCGGAAGAAGTTGGAGAAGAAGTTGTCCAGCACGTCGCCATGACGGTCGAAGCGCAGGAACTCCCGTTCGTGTTCCGGTTTGGCGGCTCTCATGTTCGGCGTGCCGTCGCGTTTCAAACCCGCGACGACGCCGATCTCGCCCGTCTGCTCGTCCTTGACGACCAGAACGTCCTGTTCTTTTTTCCTTTGTTCCATAATCGTTTGATATTTAATCGCATCTTGATTGATGTGCCGCGAATTTAGCGGTCTCACAGGCTGCGGCAATGGCTCGCGCACGGCGTGGCAGCTTGTGGCGTCCGTTTGGCAGCCTTTGGCGCTCAACGCCCCCTCTTATCCACCTTGCGGCAGCCCTCGAACTCGTCGAAATGGTTTTTCAGGAACTCCTGCACGTCCGATTCCTTGTAGTAGATTTTATGCCATAGCATCTGGTAGCGCAGCGTCCCCGAACTGCGGTAGCGTTGCAGCGACCGTTTGCTCGCTTGGAGAAGTTGGCACAAGTCCTGATTGTCCAAAAGACGCTCGCCGTCCAGATATTTCACCTCCTTGATCTCCTTGCCCGCGAGCTTCGAGAGCATCTGCTCGTGACGGTCGAAGCGTTCCATGATCTTCGACATCCACAACTCGAATGTTTCCGTGTCGAGGATCATAAACCGTAGTGTTTATGCGTGAGGTAATAACTTTTCCGAAATTCTTCGAGTGTTTGCGGATTGCAGGTTACGATCCGTTTGGCGATACATTGTTCTATATCCGAAAGGCGGTACAGGCATTTGTTCCGCAGCATGGTATAAGGGATGACACGCTCTTTACGCATTCGCTGAAGCGTTCGTGTGCTGATTTTGAGCAGGTCGGCAAGTTCATCGCTCGTGAGCCAGATTTCCGGCTCCTGGGCGGGATTCGTCTCTTTCTTGAAGACGTAATCGGCGATACGCTCGATTTTGTCTTTCAAATCCTGGTACACCTTGTGATCGAATGTTATGATTTCCATGATTACAGTATTTTTCGTTCTTATGCTGCAAAGGTGTATGATTGCAAAACGATACTTTCCATAGTCGGTACCTACTATGGAAAGATTTTCAGGAGAAACGGGGGATAAGGGTAAAAAAACAGCGGAAGAAATTTTTTTCTTCCGCTGCCTATCAATTCAATTGCTTACCCGGTCAGTCTTTATTTGCAGGATAAGCGGTACGGACGATCGCACTTTCATCGACTGAACGACCTTCTTGCAGATCCATCTTCGAAATATCATACACGGGTAACTTTTCAGCGAGAAACACAGGGCAACTATCATATCGAGGTTATAATACTCCGCGATACAAAGCCTGCCATCGGGCAGTGTTCTCGATTGTTCCTGCCGTACCTCGTTATCACGCAATTCTCCGGAGGCAAGAATGTTACGGATTCCACGCTGGACGCTTGCCGCCAGCACACCGAACGTGTGCGCGATTTCTTCAACGGTCATCCAAACGGTTCTGTCATCCGACAAGGTGAGCGACACACGAATTTCATCCGTGTGCGACGATTCGATTTTCAAGGTTCCTCTATTCATGGTTTCAGGCTTTTAACGCTATTTTTTCTATTTCATCCAATTTCCCGGCAAGCACCTGCATATCGCGGCTTATCTTGTCGCTGGTGATACGGGCATAAATTTGAGTGGTCTGGATATTCGTATGTCCCAGCATTTTACTGACGGTTTCGATAGGCACCCCTTTGGCGAGCGTCATGGTCGTGGCGAACGTGTGTCTTGCGAGGTGGAACGTGATGTTTTTGCTGATACCGCACAAATCACCGATTTCTTTCAGATACGAATTGAGCTTCTGGTTGCTCAATACCGGTAACAAAAGGCCGTTCGGCAGCTTGCCGTCGTATTTTTTCAGAATTGCCTGCGGTACCTTCAATAGAGGCACGTTTACCGCCGTGTCCGTTTTCTGGCGGGCGGTCATGATCCACGGCTTGCCGTCGAACGAGGTGCGGATGTTCTCCTTCGTGAGATTGCGCACGTCGATATAGGCCAATCCCGTGAAACACGCGAAGATGAACACGTCGCGTACCTGTTCCAGCCGCTTGCAGGTAAATTTCTTTTTCAGCATTTTTTGCAGTTCCTGTTCCGTCAGGTAACCCCTGTCCACCCGTTTCAGCCGTATTTTGTAATTGACGAACGGATCGGCGAAAATCCAGCCGTTGTTTTTGGCCGCAATAACGATCATGCGGAAGGTCTGCATAAACTTGGCCGCCGTATTTTCATTACAACCGCATTCCGTACGCAGGTAGGTTTCAAAATCCGTGATGAAAACATGGGTGATCTCTTTCAGGGCGATGTCCTGAATCCGGTACCTGGATTGCATGAACGCTTCCAGACGCCGCATACAACGGTCGTATTTGGCGTAAGTCGCGGCACTTTTACTGATACCGACCAGTTTCTTCACGTCTTCATTGTGCGAACGGAACAGTTCCAACAAGGTTTGCTGCCGTGACGTGATACCCAGAAAAGCGTTGCGCACTTTTTCTGCCGTCACATACGCCTCGTGAACCTCGATGTCGTGATAATGATTCTTCAACGTTGTACGCACATCGTCCAATAAAGAATTAAGCCGGCGGGATTTCAAAGAATTGCCGATTACTCTTTGAGAAGTTACGTCCCACAGCTCCGGCTCAATATCCAACTTGGAGCTGAATTGTGCCATATCACCGTTTACGGTCAGACGGATCATAATCCCCGCCTTGCCGTCCTTGTTCACTTGATTCTTTCGAATGTAGAAAAGAATCTTGAATGTGCTCTTGCTCATAATACCTCCTTTTTATGCTCCTTGTACTTTTGCGCAAAGGAACGGTTAATAATTGTATCGTGAGCAGACACCTTGAAGACAATAAGCGACAAATCAACGACTTGCATCGAAAATCGTTACTAAAATACAAAAGACGTTTTCAGTAACGATTTAGTAACGGTACTCTGTCCAAACGGGGCATTTTCTTGTCTTTTGCTTGTCTGCAGACAAAATGAAAAAATCCCGTAAAACCTTGATTTTACGGGATTTGTCTTAATTTGGCCCCCTTTTGTCTTTGGGGTTTCGCGGAGAGACAGGGATTCGAACCCCGGGTACCTCGCAGTACAACGGTTTTCAAGACCGCCGCAATCGACCACTCTGCCACCTCTCCAAAACTACGATTAAGTAGTGCTTTTCTCTTAAAGCGATGCAAAGGTACGAATCATTTTTAAATCCACAAACATTTTGCCATTTTTTTCGTGGAATAATCGTATTTTTGCGGAACAATTCAATTGAAACTGTTATATAGATAAATTAGATAATCCATGATATATCCCCAGAATTTTGAGCAGAAAATAGGATTCGACCAAATCAGACAATTATTAAAAGACAAATGTCTCAGCACATTAGGAGAAGAGAGAGTGAATGAAATGAATTTTTCCGATCACTTTGAAGAAGTTGATGAACTGCTGAATCAGGTTGCAGAGTTTGTTCGCATCATACAAGAGGAAGATAACTTTCCCGACCAATTTTTTTTCGATGTCCGTCCCTCTTTGAAACGAATCCGAATAGAAGGAATGTACATGGACGAACAAGAATTGTTTGATCTACGACGTTCGTTGGAGACCATCCGGGACATCATCCGTTTCCTGCAGCGCAATGATGAAGAAGAATCGGATTGTCCCTACCCCAGCCTGAAAAAACTGGCCGGTGACATAACTGTCTTTCCACAACTTATCACCAAGATTGATGGCATTTTAAATAAATATGGCAAAATCAAGGATAATGCTTCGACCGAACTGTCACGCATCCGACGGGAACTGGCTAACACGATGGGAAGTATCTCACGTTCGCTTAACAGCATACTCCGAAACGCACAATCCGAAGGCTATGTGGACAAAGACGTGGCACCAACCATGCGCGACGGTCGATTGGTTATTCCGGTGGCTCCGGGATTAAAACGTAAAATCAAAGGAATCGTCCACGATGAATCGGCCAGCGGAAAAACTGTATTTATCGAACCAGCGGAAGTAGTGGAAGCCAACAACCGTATCCGTGAACTGGAAGGGGATGAACGCCGGGAGATCATCCGTATCCTGACTGAGTTCTCTAACACCCTGCGTCCTTCTATCCCGGAAATACTGCAATCGTATGAATTTCTTGCCGAGATAGACTTCATTCGTGCCAAAAGTCACTTCGCCATCCAAACAAACAGTATCAAACCCAACCTGGAGAACGAGCAATTATTGGACTGGACAATGGCCGTCCACCCACTATTACAACTTTCGCTTGCCAAACATGGAAAGAAAGTAGTGCCATTGGACATAGAACTGAACCTCAAACAGCGTATCCTTATTATATCCGGTCCCAACGCCGGAGGTAAATCCGTATGTCTGAAAACAGTCGGGTTACTACAATATATGCTGCAATGCGGCATGCTCGTACCCATGCACGAACGAAGTCATGTAGGCCTGTTTGGCAGTATCTTCATCGACATCGGTGATGAACAATCCATTGAAGACGATTTGAGTACCTATTCTTCACACTTGACCAATATGAAAATCATGATGAAGAACTGCAACGAACGAAGTCTGATTTTAATTGACGAATTCGGTGGAGGTACAGAACCCCAGATCGGCGGAGCTATTGCCGAAGCTGTACTGAAACGATTCAACATAAAGGGTACTTTCGGTGTTATAACTACACACTACCAGAATCTAAAACATTTTGCAGAGGATCACGAAGGTGTAGTAAACGGTGCCATGCTATATGACCGTCATCTGATGCAGGCACTTTTCCAACTTCAGATCGGTAATCCGGGTAGTTCATTCGCTGTAGAAATCGCTCGTAAAATCGGATTACCGGAGGATGTGATCGCAGATGCTTCTGAGATTGTGGGAAGTGAATATATCAATGCCGACAAGTATTTGCAGGATATCGTACGTGACAAACGTTATTGGGAAGGAAAGCGTCAGACTATCCGCCAGCGCGAAAAGCATATGGAAGAAACCATTGCCCGCTATCAGGCTGAGATGGAAGAATTACAAAAGTCGAGAAAAGAGATCATCCGTCAGGCAAAAGAGGAGGCGGAGCGGTTGTTGCAAGAATCAAATGCACGTATCGAGAATACCATCCGTACCATAAAAGAGGCACAGGCTGAAAAAGAAAAAACACGTCTGGTACGCCAGGAACTGGCGGACTTCCGTGAATCGATAGACAACCTGACTTCCAAGGAACAGGAAGATAAGATAGCCCGAAAGATGGAGAAGCTGAAAGAGAAGCAAAACCGCAAGAAGGAGAAAAAGCAAAACGGCACCAAAGAACAGCCGGCAGTTCAACAAACTCCCAAAGCGACTCCCATCACCGAAGGGTGTCCGGTACGTATCAAAGGACAAAGTTCGGTCGGAGAAGTACTTGAAATCAACGGGAAGAATGCCGTGGTAGCCTTCGGCAGCATCAAAACAACTGTAAAGACGGAGCGGCTGGAACGCAGCAACGCAATCCCCCAAAAACAAGAGTCTGCCAAAAGTTCTTTTGTCAGCAACCAGACTCAGGACAGCATGTACGAAAAAAAGCTGAACTTCAAGCAAGATATCGATGTACGGGGAATGCGGGGAGACGAAGCTCTACAAGCTGTAACCTACTTTGTAGACGACGCCATCCTGGTCGGTATGAGCCGGGTACGCATCCTACATGGGACCGGTACGGGTATCCTGCGTACCCTTATCCGCCAATATTTGCAAACCATACCGGGAGTCCGCCATTTTGCCGACGAACATATCCAATTGGGAGGTGCAGGTATCACGGTAGTCGATTTGGCATAAAAAAAGAAGAATATGAAGAATAACCTGTTAAGTGAAAGATTAGTTTATAACGGTGAGAGCCAGACTCCCACCCACCTGCATTTATGTACTTACAACGCTCTTGTGATGCAGGAGGTTTCAGGTGTCAATTTCCAGACTGTCGCCAATTCTCTCAACCGCGAGCAGATCAACTGGCTGCAGGTGCACGGACTTCAGAACACCGAAGTCATCCGGGAAATATGCAGTCACTTTGAAATAGACTTTCTTATCCTTCAGGATATTCTGAATGCCGAGCATCCCACTAAAATAGAGGAGCATGACAAGTACACGGTGCTTATCATGAAGCTATTCCGCTTCAACAACAAAGAAGAGAAAAGCCCGGAAGATGAACTGGATGAACTGGAACAGCAACAAGTATGCATCATCCAAGGAAGCAACTTTGTACTCACCTTCCTGGAAAACGAAACCGACTTCTTTGACGATGTCACCTCCGCCCTTCACAATGATGTACTAAAAATACGGGGCAGACAAAGCGACTACCTGCTCAGTGTCCTACTAAACAGCATAATGGGGAATTACATCGCCACCGTATCTACCATCGACGACTCCCTGGAAGACCTGGAAGAAGAATTGCTCACCATCAGTGACGGTAACGATATCGGCATCCAGATACAGGCACTCCGCCGGCAGTACATGCTGATGAAGAAAGCCATTCTTCCATTAAAGGAACAATACGTGAAACTCCTGAGGGCGGAAAACTCCCTGATGCACAAAGTGAACCGTGCTTTCTTCAATGATGTCAACGACCATCTGCAATTCGTATTGCAAACCATCGAAATATGCCGGGAAACCCTATCGTCCCTGGTTGATCTTTACATATCCAACAATGACTTGCGGATGAATGATATCATGAAGCGCCTCACCATTGTTTCCACCATCTTTATTCCGTTGACTTTTCTTGTCGGAGTGTGGGGAATGAACTTCAAGATTATGCCCGAATTAGACTGGCGATATGGATATGTATATGCCTGGATATTGATGCTCCTGGTGGGCGGAGCCGTATACTGGTTTTTCCGAAAGAAGAAATGGTATTAAGTTACCAAAAATTTTGAAAAAACAATTACCTTTGCGCAACAACCTAATTAGCTAATATGAAATCAATAAAAGAACTCTATCGCATTGGAACCGGACCTTCGAGCAGTCACACCATGGGACCTCGCAAGGCAGCAGAAATGTTCCTCACACGACATCCTGAAGCAGCATCGTTCAAAGTGACCCTCTACGGAAGCCTGGCGGCGACAGGAAAAGGACACATGACGGATGTAGCCATCATTGACACACTGAAACCTACTGCACCGGTAGATATTATATGGCAACCCAAAATCTTTCTTCCTTTCCATCCGAACGGAATGAACTTTGTGGCACTTGATGCCGGCGGCAATGAACTGGAAAACTGGACTGTCTACAGTGTAGGGGGAGGTGCATTGGCCGAAGACAACAAACAGCCGTCTATTGAAAGCCCGGAAGTATACTCCATGAACAGCATGACCGAAATTCTGGATTGGTGCGAACATACCGGAAAAAGTTACTGGGAATACGTGAAAGAATGCGAAGATCCTGATATATGGGACTATCTGAAAGAAGTATGGGATACGATGAAGGAGTCTGTCCAGCGTGGTCTCGAACAAGAAGGAGTGCTGCCCGGCCCATTGAACCTGAGACGTAAAGCTTCCACATATTATATCCGCGCTACCGGATACAAGGCTTCTTTGCAGTCACGCGGATTGGTATTTGCCTACGCGCTTGCCGTAAGTGAAGAGAATGCCTCGGGAGGCAAAATCGTAACAGCACCCACATGCGGATCGTGCGGAGTGATGCCTGCCGTTCTTTATCATCTTGCCAAAAGCCGTGAGTTCAGTGAGATGCGTATCCTTCGCGCATTGGCAACAGCCGGATTGATAGGTAACATCGTCAAGCAAAATGCTTCCATCTCCGGAGCAGAAGTAGGCTGCCAAGGAGAAGTAGGCGTGGCATGTGCCATGGCATCGGCTGCCGCCAACCAGCTATTCGGAGGAAGTCCGGCTCAAATTGAATATGCTGCCGAAATGGGACTGGAACATCACTTGGGCATGACTTGTGATCCGGTATGCGGATTGGTACAGATTCCTTGTATCGAGCGTAATGCTTACGCGGCCGCCCGCGCATTGGACGCCAATCTATACTCTTCATTTACCGATGGAATGCACCGTGTCTCTTTCGACAAAGTAATACAAGTGATGAAACAAACCGGCCACGACCTACCCTCACTCTATAAAGAAACAAGTGAAGGCGGACTGGCAAAGGATTATAAGCCGATGTAAAAAGCAATTCCCCATAAAGCGCAAGAGGATGTGCAAAACTCACCACAGATTGCACATCCTCTTGTTTTTACTATTCACATGCCTCGGGCAGCACATTCAACCTTTAAATCCTGGGCCAATGTGTGTCGTCACCGTTGGTAACATCTTTTTCGTGCAGCAAACCACCGCCTTCCGAAAAATACAAGTCTACCTTTTTACCCTGTTCCACAGTTACCACAAATTCCGTAGAAGGTTCATTCGGATATTCCAATATCACCACATCATCCACTACCCAATTGTTGTAACTCGACTCCATAAAAGCCGTCAACACTGCCGGCGGCAGGTTATTGATACTGTTCAACTCTGTTTCCGTCATCAGCCAGTTGGCATTGGCATCGAACCAAACTTCCTTCTCTCTGCCGTCCGCCTGACAGTCGGCTACGTAATAGACGCCCTTTTGCTCCCATTTAATGGCAGTGGCATTGGGATAAAGCTTCTTCAGTGCATCCTGAATGGCCTGGCTCGGCGGAAGATATCCCGTATCGTCATCATCGCCACACGAACTGAAAGCAAACACGACCGACAGCAACACGGCTGTCAACAAACTAAATTTCAAAAATTTCATAATCAAGGTCTTTTTTTAATAGGTTTATTCCAATTTATCAATGCTCCGCTTTACGAAACTTACCGTCTTTAGTAAACTTCAGGCTCAAATCCGTATTCAACTCGACTTCATACCCCTTGCGGTCGCGCTCTATCTGAGTCACAAACTCAGAGTGATACCCATTGGCTTTCATATATTCCTTCACGAAGTCAGGAACAATTGTTGCAGGAACAGCCGCTTTTTTACAATCCACTTCAATCCAGTTGCCCCGGTTATCAAAGTCGATCTCGGTTGCATTAGTCAACAACACATCGTACTTCTTTGTTTGCAGAATCTCATTTTCTATCTTAATATGCGAAATCTGCGGATTGGAAAAGTGCCGATTAATAAAATTACGTGCCGGAAGAGGCAATTTCATCGCATCTTTCGTGATGATATCACCTGCAAATGCAAATTGGACGGCTGCAATGGCCAATACAAGAATAGACAAAATCTTCTTCATAATCGTTATTTTTTTAGTGTCAATAATAAGTTTCGGAACTATTTCACACTGCAAATAACGAGATAGAAACGGGAAAGATTTGGGAATAAATAAAGAGAAGGGTTCTTTTTGTATTTTTTAACGGGCGGATGTATCTTCATCGTACACCTCTTCCAGAAGCTCTTCTTTCTTCATACTTATTTTTCCATCGGGTGAGATCGTGATGGAGATAGGTACATACAGGTCTGTCTGCGGATAGCAGATACTGGCAGCATAGACTATTCCCTCAGGAGTCGTTTTATCATAAACAATCCCTTCCAGGATAGATTTCGCCATAAAATCATCGCCTATCAGAGACTCGAACTGCTTTTTGGTAAAAGTACGGCTGAAAACACGTTCGTTTCCACGCGTCAGCCTAAGCACTATCTGATTGTCGACATACGTATTCCCCATCTGGCTTACCACCCGGGGAAGCGAATCATTGGGCGTACGGGAAATAAACGAATGGTACTCTTTGCCTTTATATTTAATATCTACCTCGCTCTTACGGGCCGTCATGCGCTGCACTCCATGTGCATCGGTGCTATCCTGCATCAAAACACGGATATCGCTCTTTTTCTTTTCAGCCGAACCGGAACAAGCTGCGACAGCCATAAGCATTGCCAACCCAAGCAGATAAATAAGCTTTTTCATATTCGAATTATCAGTTTATTAAATCGTACGGCAAAGGAACAAAAAGCGGGGGAAATATACAAGTATTTTGGTAATTAGTAATTGATGATTAGTGATGGACCGGCCACCATGTCGATGTCCGCCCCATCACTAATCATCAACGCTGAAGCTTATCTTCCGCCTCCTCTTCTCTGCTCCCGCTCGGCCTGCTTCTTGGTATAAGCAGCATACTGGTCTTTCGTCATAATTTTCTTCAGACCAGCCTCGTAGGACTCACGCGAAGCTTTCATCTCCTGACGCATCTTTTCTCTGTCCTCTTTGGACATGCGAGGAGCTTTTCTCCTATCCTGTTTACAAGTGCAGCTGTCGGTAGCCTGACTCTGCCCCTTCTTACCTTGTCTCATTTCCGGCTTCATTCTTCCGGGACGCTCTCCCATCTTTTGTACGAAAGCCATATTGACCTCAAGCAACTCTTTCTTCTGAGTTTCATTCAAAGAGTATTCTTTCGCCATACGCTCGGTCATGCGTTCGGCACGTGTTTTCGGGTCCATATCCTGACCGCCTCTGCGCGGACCTTGTGCCATCACCATTCCTCCCATCATTAATAGGGCTGCTAATAAAAAACTTATTCTTTTCATTGTTCTTTCCTTTTTTAAGTTATCAAATAATCATCTGTCTTTTTTGTTGCAACTGTCTATATGACTAAAAAGTAAGAGGGAAGTTTAAAGGTGAGGGCAACTTTAACAAAACGCAAACTTCTTTCTATTTTGATTAGATAACTCGAGTTCACACACTAACGACTCTTAGGTACTGGATGGCGGATAAGGAAGGGGGGGGGTAAAACTACATTCTGTCATATTGATAATCGAATGGTTCCAGATTGGCTTTTTTCCGGGCAAAGGTAGGGTGAAGCGATTTTTTCGTCTCCTTTTCCTGTCAGCAATTTCCGTTTTATCACTTTAAGTTCCTGTTTCTATGCAAAGAAGCGGTTCTTCAAGAAAGAAAAGAACAAAAAGGACAGTATTCAATCCTGATGCTTCCCTTTTATCTTTTTCAGCATGTTCATTTCCGGAGAGCAACCAGAAAGAAATCCTTCTTTTTTCCTCTTCGGAACAATTACAATATATGTAATGAGGGAAAACATATAGAGATATTCCAAAAAGAAGTAAGCATTTTCTCAACTTGCTTACGTCTTTCGGAGCAAATGCTTACTTCTTTTTCGGAAAACACCGGCACTTCCCGACCCAAACACCGGCTTTCGGACATCAAAAGCCTGCTTTCTGAAGAAAAAACGCCCTGTTTTGGCACCTCCGCTCCTCCCGTTTGACTTGAACCGCAAAAGACCCGGTTACTCCCCAAGGGATATTCTTCTCTTTCTGACAGCTAAAAGAAGAAAAAGGTATCAAAACGAAAGCCACTCCCCATTTATCGGGCACCGGACATACAAAACAAGGCAGCCTATAAGATTTCATCTATCAGCCGATAAATATTATCAATTGGATTTTTTGCTGAAACGGGAAAATTCGCCCTATTTTTGCATCGGAAACAAATAAGAATGAATCTAAATAAGAAACAATTATGGAACCAATTATCAACTCACAGATGCCTGAATTCAAAGTACAGGCTTTTCAGAACGGAAGTTTTAAAACAGTAAGCAGCGAAGACGTAAAGGGAAAATGGGCTATTTTCTTCTTCTACCCGGCGGACTTCACCTTTGTGTGCCCGACCGAACTGGTAGACGTTGCCGAGAAATACGAACAGTTTCAGGCTATGGGTGTAGAAGTATACTCGGTAAGCACCGACTCACACTTCGTACACAAAGCATGGCACGATGCTTCGGAAAGCATCCGTAAGATCAAATATCCGATGTTGGCAGACCCGACAGGTGTATTGAGCCGTGGATTCGGTGTGATGATCGAAGAAGACGGAATGGCTTACCGCGGAACGTTCCTCGTCAATCCGGAAGGAAAAATCAAGATTGCCGAGATACAGGATAACAACATCGGACGTAATGCCGACGAGTTGCTCCGCAAAGTAGAGGCCGCACAGTTTGTAGCTACTCACGACGGAGAAGTTTGCCCCGCTAAATGGAAAAAAGGCGAAGCAACCCTGAAACCGAGCATCGACCTGGTCGGTAAGATCTAAACAGCAATCCTATGAAGACCGGTATCCCCCATATCGGTCTTTTTTAGCTCTTGACGATAAATCTTTCTAAATCATTCATCTCTAATCAATCTTCGATATAATGTTAGACTCAGCTATAAAAGAACAATTACGTACCATCTTCGCCGCATTGGAGGCGAACTATACATTCGACATCACCGTCTCACCGCAACACGAAAGCCGCACCGAACTTCTGGAACTCCTGAACGATGTGGCATCCTGCTCCGAGAAACTCTCTTGCCGGATCAATGAAGGCAAAGGACTGGAATTTACACTTCTCAAAGGAGAACACAGGACAGGTATCACCTTCCGGGCCGTTCCCAATGGGCATGAATTCAGTTCCCTACTGCTTGCCATCCTGAATACGGACGGAAAAGGAAAGAACTTTCCGGACGAAGGCATCTGCAACCGGGTAAAATCATTGAAAGGACCTGTCCGCCTGACAACTTACGTGTCACTGACCTGTACCAACTGCCCCGATGTGGTGCAGGCACTCAACGCCATGACCACGCTGAACGGACAGATTCAGCACCAGACTGTGGACGGAGCCATCAACCAGGCGGAAGTAGAGGCACTGAAAATACAGGGGGTTCCTTCTGTCTTCGCAGACGGTAAACTGATCCACGTGGGGCGTGGTGACTTTGGCGAACTGTTGGCCAAACTGGAAGAACAATATGGAACGGAGACGAACAGTGCGGAAACTTCCATCAAAAAATATGATGTGATTGTAGCCGGCGGAGGTCCGGCCGGTTCGGCCGCTGCCATCTATTCGGCCCGTAAAGGCTTGAATGTAGCGGTCATTGCCGAACGGATCGGCGGACAAGTAAAAGAAACAGTAGGCATAGAGAACCTGATCTCCGTACCTTCGACAACCGGAAGCCAGTTGGCCGATAATCTGAAAACCCACATGTCACAATATCCCATCGATTTGCTCGAACATCGCCAGATCGAAAAGATAGAGCTTGATGGAAAGGATAAGGTTCTGACAGCCAAAGGAGGAGAACGTTTCTCAGCTCCGGCGGTAATCGTTGCCACCGGTGCAAGCTGGCGCAAACTGAACGTACCGGGCGAAGCGGAATATATCGGCCGTGGGGTGGCTTTCTGTCCACACTGCGACGGACCTTTCTACAAAGGGAAGCAGGTGGCTGTCGTGGGAGGAGGAAATTCCGGAATCGAAGCAGCCATCGACTTGGCAGGTATCTGCTCCAAAGTTACGGTGCTCGAGTTTATGGACGAACTGAAAGCGGATCAGGTTTTACAGGAAAAACTGAAAAGCCTGCCGAATGTAGAAGTTCTTGTTCACTCGCAGACAACCGAAGTGGTAGGCAATGGAGATAAGGTGACCGGCATCCGTGTCAAAGACCGCAAAACAGAAGAAGAACGGGTGATCAGCCTGGATGGCATCTTTGTACAGATAGGTTTGGTAGCCAATAGTGGTATTTTCCGCGATGTGGTTGAGGTAAATCGTCCGGGCGAGATCGTGATCGATGCACATTGCCGTACCAACGTGCCGGGAATTTATGCTGCCGGAGACGTTTCCACCGTCCCCTACAAACAGATTATCATCGCAATGGGAGAAGGCGCCAAAGCCGCATTAGCCGCATTCGAGGATCGGATGCGAGGAGAAATTTAAACGACAGGATAATATCAAGGGGGCATTTATTCACCACAGGGTAACACAGAGTTCCACAGAGTGAGTATTAAGTCACGGATTGTCGACATGAATACTCTGGGTTATTCTGCGTTACTTCGTGTTATTCTGTGTTACTCTGTGGTGAAACATTACTTAATCTTAAATGTCACCAGCAGTCCTTTATGGTCGGTTGGCCATACATCCAACGGTAACAGGAAATTATCTTTTGATGTCTCCTGCACTCTCTTATTACGTACGATAGAGCCTTTCGGGCCAAAGACAATCGCTTTCTTTGCTTCAAGATTCTTTCCTTTGTAGAAAATAAAGTCGATACGGTCACGTTCGTCCGCTTTCGGTGCCCATGTCAGTTTACCGGGTTCTTTCAACGGATTATCTGCCGGATATGTAAATCCCGGATGAGTCAGTGGATTCGGATAAATGTGACGATATGTATCCACAAACCCGTTTTGCTCTAGCAATGTAGTTACTGTCCAGGGAATTACCAGACCATTGTGATCGTACAGATTCTTATTAGCCTCAATCCAATCCAGATGTGACGGTTCATTGAAGTCACCGCCTATAATCACGCTATAACCATTTGCAATATCCTTTTGAGCCTGTGCAATGAACATCTTGATGGCATCGTCACGCTGAGAAGCCACATTCACCTTCAAAACTTCTTCTACAGTAGTCGGAATAGGTATCTCTTTCCAGCTGGAACCGTCATAACCCCGTACGTTGTAGTAAGCACAATCCAGGTAATCCAAATGGCTGGTGTAGACTGCCACCTTGTGTCCGTTTACGGAACTTGTCAGCCTGTAGATACTTCCGTGGTCTCCGTTTTCGGGGAATACAGTGAGCGAGTCTGTGATCGGATGCTTACTCAGCAAACCTGTGTCATACGTATAGAAAGAATAATAATCCAGTCCTTTCTCTTTCAGAGAAGCCACAATACGCTCGTTAAAACGAGTGTTATGATAATTACGCACTTCGCTGAATGTCACAAAGTCGGGTTGCAAGCGCACTATCTCATTAACGATTGCATCATATCCTCCCGGAACCATTGTACCTTCCTGCCATACATTCCATTGCAGAACCGTAAACTCACCCTTTCCTTTACTTTGTCCCGTCATGGCGACAAGCAGGAAAAGCGTCATAAAAATAATCTTTTTCATTTTATCAAATTTATATTATGTGCATTGTTTTTCTTCAGGTTGTGACAGTAGTGTTTATTTGAAAACCTGTATCATGGGACGTCCTATCCAGACTTGAGGTTGCTTCACTCCAAAAACGTATCCCATGGTGGCAGCAGTATCAAACTGCATCATGCTTTCCTGGAACTCTCCCCCTTTTCTGACATTCTTACCGGCAATGATAAAAGGTATCTCTACCTCCTGGAGTGTAATCCCCCCATGCCCTTTTTTAATGCCACCGTGATCGGCTGTCATCATGATAATCGTATCATCATATATTCCGGCCTCTTTAATGGCAGCAATGATACGTCCCACATAACCGTCCAGTTCTTTCAGCTTTTCATAATAGCCCGGAGTGTCGTGCCCGACAGCATGACCGGTATGATCCAACTGATCGAAGCAAACTGCAAGCATGGCAGGCTTTTTATCTTTGATATACTTCTCAGCCATCTCGCAGAGAGCAGTCGGGCATTTATCATAATCAGGAGCTTGTGCATGGTAACTCAGTGCCAGTGTATCGACCAGGTATTTAATTCCTTCCCACTCGTACAGGCAACCGGTCTCAGCCTCCGGATACTGTTGACGCATAACCGAAAAGATAGTAGGAGAAATACCATGTTCATTGACAACCCGCGATGGTATCTCGGGCGTACGCGAACCCCATTCTGTATATCCGTGAAGTTCAGTACCCACTCCCATAAACATGGAAGCCCAGTTAATAGCGCTTGATGATGGAAATACGCTACGTTTATGAAGTGTGTAGCATCCTTCGTCCATCAGGCTTTTAATGTTGGGTATGTCTGCTTTGGGCACACTATACGCACCCCAGCCGTCCAACGCAATCAATACTACATGTTTTGCCTGCCGTTTAGCCGCCCAAGCCACATTGCAGAATCCGATCGCAAGCAAACATACTAAAACAAATAACTTTTTCATGGTATTCTATCTATATTTAAGTTTTGTCTTTTGTGTATCTTCTATTCTTTAATGAAATCGGCAGGATAGGTTACCTGTTGTACGACCCCTTCCTTCAGGCGTATCCACGTACGGAAACTATTTGCATTTTCATCCAACTCAATCACTCTCGCACCATTTGTAAGGTGATTATATACTGTGTTGCCACCCGTATAGCGTCCGTATGCCAGCAAGATTCCCTTCCATGACACGGCATAATCATCATCGTGGTCGTGTCCCACAAATACACCTCTCACATCTCCCATCTCTTTCATGGCGGCAAACAAGCCCGAATTTAACTGGGGAGCGCATGCTTTTTCTTTACGAATGCCATAAAGTATTGCACTCTCGGAAGAGGCAGCCTGATTATACTCCGGCAAAGCTATATGAAAAAACGCATACGACGAAACCGGAACGCCATTATTTTCTTCAGTAAACTTCTTACTGTTCTCACGATACCACTGTATTTGGTCAAATTTGATGTAATCGTATCCATTCACTCCCTTGATCTGTGAATAAGAATGAGAGTCGATACAATAAAGAACCGTTGCATTGCGCTTGCCGTCGGAAGCCTTCACCGGTAAGATAAAATTTGTCACTCCCGAAATACCCGGAGTAGTCTGTGTCAGGTTAAAAGGAACAGATTGGATGATCTTCAACAATTCTTCACGGCTCAGTCCCTGTTCGTTATCATGGTTACCGAAAGTCACCGCAAAAGGGATTTTTCTTTTAGATACCAGATTCAGCACTGTACGCATTCCTTCTTCCGCCGGTTTACCATAAATCACATCTCCCGTAAAAAGAACAAGGTCGGGCTTTTCCATATCCAATACCTGATTGATACGTTCGATCGATACATCCGAACGAGGATCATTATAGATATAATGAACATCGGTAAACTGGACAATCTTAAACTTACCGTCTTTGTTAAACTGAAGAGTCTGTTGCTGTGCATTTGCCAGCTGAAGGCTTCCCAACAGGATAGCCAACAATAAATAAATTCGTTTCATGGGTTTGATTATTTAGGTATAAAGAAGGGAGGATGTGTCAAAATTTACCATAGATGACACATCCCCTTGTCTTCAAAAGAGTAATGTTTACTGGAGAATCCACATTAACTTGTTCACATCGTCCGAACCATTGTACTGACGCTGAACAGCTTCGTTGGCATTATCAGGATTGTAACTGAACTCAGCTTCCGGATACATCCATCTTGTAGGAATCTTATTTTTTTCCGTATTCAGGTTGGTATTCGGGTTGATAGGCAATACCGGATATCCGGTACGGCGATAATCATAATAAGCATCATACGGATGCTGCAGGAACGAGGCGAGATAACGTTGCAGCAAAATCATTTCCAGATCTTTCTCCTTGTCGCCGGACAACTGTATAACCGGTTGTGCCAGATACTCCTGGATATATTCTTGCGTTATGGTACGTCCGTGAGTATATTCTTCTTTATCGGGGGTATTGTCTGCTATGAAATTCATGCTGGCTTCTATACCTTTCTTATAATAAGTAGAAGCATCTTCCGAAATCCAGCCACGTACAGCTCCTTCTGCCAGAATAAAATTCTGTTCTGCATAACTCAGCCGCATCAAAGGCTCACCTTCCGGAACACGGGTATAGCGGAGGTTTGCCAGGCAGAACTCACCTTTTCCGTACAGCACGGAGATATTTGAATAGCTGTCCGAGGGATCAATCGAAAGATAAGCATCCCACTCGGAATCCTTTATACCTTTATCTGTCTGGGCTTTGGCGGGAGAAGCATAATAGAACATACGATAATCGTTGAACTTCTTCAGGTTATCGATAATCACACTCGACATCATCAGATAATCAGAATGTTTGTTCTGAGTGTAATAGAACGGATAAAGCTGTCCGGCCTTATTAGAGTATACCAACTGGAAGTTGTCCGCATTCGAAGTCATCAGTGAGCCCGAAGATACCAGACGGGCAAAGCGTTCTTTCACTTTCAGATCCGCATCCGTATCTTTCTTACACAAGTGAGTCAGCACTTTCAGTTCGAAGGCGACTACAGTCTTTTTCCAGTTTTCGGTGTCACCGCCAAAAATAGGATCACCGTCAAAGTCACTGCCCGATGAGAATAAAGTATACGCTTCTTCCAAATCTTCCAAGACTTGGCGCATCACCTCTTTCTGTGTATCGTATTTGGGTTTCTGAACGCCCTCTTCACCTTTCAATGCATCACTGTAAGGAATATCACCCACTTCCAGCGATTTATAGAACAGTTTATAGGCTTTCATAAACTTAGCCAGAGCTGCATACGAATCTTTATCTCCCTCATTGGCTGCATCGACCATCTTCTGACAGTTTGTAAGGATGGTATAGCCGTCAAAATCTGTCCTGCCAAACAAATTGTATTGTTCATCCGAAGCATTCTCCGACCATGCAATCTGTTTGCTCAGCATGCTGTGGTACACAAAGTTCTTAGCAGAGCCCTGTTGTGTAATGTTCAGGATAAGTTTTGTAGCCAACATAGGTGCTGTCACCTTGGTTGCAGCATCGGGGTTCGTATTCAAATCATCAAACTTGTTACAAGATGCCAGAATCGTAGCACTTGCTGTAAGTAAAAGCAACGTTTTATTTATTAGTTTCATAATTTCCTTTTTTACAAATCAAACTTAACATTAAATCCGACATATCTCATAGAAGGTGAATTCAGGTCATCCGAATCCACATCCGGGTCAGCATACTTAAACTCTTTCATCCAAATCAATAAGTTCTGTCCGATCAAACCGAGTGTAACGCCTTTCATGTGAATCTTTTCACAAACTGACTTAGGCATTGTGTACAACAATGAAAGTTCACGCAATTTCAGGAATGTACAGTCATGCACGTTCTGGTAAACCTTACCACCTGACCATGGATTGTAATTCTTGATATAACTTTCATAGGATACCTGAGTGTCATTCGGTGCAAACACACGTGTATCGCTCACAATCTTTCCGGTTGTGTCGTATTCAACTTTACCCGATACTACTTTCACACCCTGGCCTACATAATTCTTTTTACCGTTCACTACTTCGTCATAACGCCATTTGTTATCACTATCGGGGTGTACACCGGTATTCCACATAGTCTGTTCCGTACGAGAGTAAGCCATACCGCCTACACGTCCGTCCAACGAAATTCCCAATGTCCAGTCTTTATAACGCAAGGTAGTACTGAGTCCCCAGATCCAGTCCGGATATTCATTACCCATCACTGACTGATATTTACTTTGTACCGGATATCCGTTTTCATGGATAATGTTTCCCTGAGGGTCACGTTCCCAATCGTAGATACCATACCAGTCCCAACGCTTGCCGGCAGCTACCCAAGGTTTCTGTGTAGAATATACAGGATCGACTTTCGCATAGAAATAGCGGTCACGGGCCCAGTTGGCATTCACTTCCCAATTCCAGTCTTTCGTCTGAATCAGAGAAGCAGTCAAAGAAACCTCCACTCCTCTACGAACCTGCTCTTCATCATAGTTCACCAATGTTTTAGTAAAACCGGACGAACCGCTGATAGTGGCTTCACGTGTCAGATTGTATTTCAGTTTATTGTAGTAAGAGATATCAAAACGCAAACGGTTGTCCCATACATTGAAGGCAGTACCGATTTCATAAGAACGTGCAGCGGTCGGTTCAAGCGTTGTACTGCGGATCATTTCCGGGTACACGGCTGTATTCATTCCATCCCACACATTCGTGCTTACACTGTAAGCCTGGTTCGTATCATAAATACCCAAGTCGCTCTTCGTTACTGTCCAGGCACCCCTGAGTTTCCAGAAGTTCAGCCATTCGGGCATCTTTAGTAACTGCGACATAATGATACTTCCCGATACAGCCGGATAAAAGTAAGAACGAGTCTCCGAAGGCAAAGTAGACGACCAGTCATTACGTGCCGTTACATCCACAAACACAGTGCTCTTCCATGAAGCTGAGAATTTTCCATAAATAGAGTTTACCTGTTTCTGCTTGTATGAACTTGAAGAGGCAATTGGGTCAACCGATGCTTTCAATGAATAATATCCCGGAATACTCAATCCGTTACGGGTATTCGATGAAATAGCGTCATCATAATAATAGTAGATCGTACCTCCGACAAAACCGTCGATAGCAAAATCACCGAAGCTGTGATTGGCAGACAGCAAAGCGTCACCATTGAAACTGAATCCGGTGGATTTGGATGTATAGAAGTATCCGTTCTTGTCCCATCCGCCGCGGGCGCTCATTGCGTTTTTCTTTTCCGTACGGCTGGCATAAGCATCGGCACCGGCTCTCATCGAAAAGTTCAACCAAGGCATGATGTCATATTTACCGGACAAGTAAGTGTTTACTTTATCGTAGTCATTGGATGAAGTCATTTCATGAGCCAGATAATAAGGATTATCATACCACACATCGTTCATCCAGTTCTGCTCTTCGTCTTTCTTTCTCCAATAGTTTTTATAGTCGCGTACATCATAATCGGTACCCGTCCATACCAACAGGTTGTAGATGTATCCACCGCCACCATAGCCGGCTCCTTCTCCATTCGGATAGAAACGCTTGTTATAAATGGCACCACCTTCAAAACTCAGTTTGCCGAACTTCATATCCCCACCTACCGAGTAAGTAATCTTATTCAATCTCTGATTGGGATACTGTCCTTTATTATAAACATGCGACAGAGAAGAACGGAAGCTTCCATATTTACCGGTCTGGCTGATGCTGATGTTATTATTGGTAATGAAACCTGTCTCCAGGAAATTCTTAAAGTTGTCTTTACCTTTCGATACCAATGGCATCTCTTTCCATTCATAAGTATACGGGTCATACTGTACAGCTGTACGGCCGATGTCCAGTTTATCACCCCAAACGAAGTCGGCAGCGGTATATTTACCTCCCTGACCGGTACTGTATCCATGTTGTACTTCCGGCAATACCAGATAACCGGCATTGAACATCGTACTGCTGTTTACCGAAATATTAAGTCCCTCCTGACTACCTTTCTTCGTAGTCACCATAATAGCTCCCGAACCTCCGCGGGCACCATACAGGGCCGATGCGGTAGCCCCCTTCAACACGTCAACAGATTCGATATCGTCTGCTGCAATGTCATTCAGAGAGATATTGCTATATGGCACACCATCTACTACCAGCAATGGAGTTTCACCACGCAATTTGAGAGTTGGGGCTGTATTGAACTCCGTACTGTTGGTTACATTCAAACCGGCAACTTTACCAGTCAGTGAAGTAGCAATATTAACGGGCTTCACAGTAGACAGCTTACTTCCGCCCACTTTCTGAACGGCATATCCCAATGCCTTTTCTTCCCGCTTGATACCCAAAGCAGTTACAACCACTTCGTCTATCATTTCAGCATCTTCCGCCATCTTAATTTTCAACATGGTTTTTCCGTTCACCGCCACTTCCTGCTGCTGATATCCGATAAAAGAGACGATCAGTACACCATTGGTAGGCACTTCCAATTTAAAGTTACCTTCCACATCCGTAATCGTTCCGGTTCCCTGAGCACCTTTCAATTTGATGTTAGCACCGATTATAGGATCGCCTGCGGTATCTACGATAGTTCCCGAAACCAAAACCGTATTCTTTTTTTGTTGGGGAGATACCGCCAAGGACTGTGCGTCAGCCTCTTTGCGTACATGAAGAGAAATATAATTATCTGCAAAATTATAAGAAATATTATTTTTAGAGAGTACCTCTCTTAGTAAATCGGCCACTCTATGTGTTCCCTTCTTTACAGTTACCTGGCGAGAGGCATTGATTTCTGCATCACTATAGATAAACAGATAATCGGTTTGTTTTTCAATCTCCGCCATAAACTCCTTTAACGGAAGTTGATTTCGAGACATGTTTACCCTTGCATTTTGTGAGCTTACGCTGGCATGTGCCTGAAGAATAAGCAAAAATAACAGCAAGACTGTGCATTTCATAATTCGCAAGATTTGAATAATTTCACGTTGTTTAATTGCATAAGATAACAGCAATAAGTTTTTTTTCATACTTTTGCAATGTAATAAGGTTAATACTTTGTTGTTTTTTTATTTGGCTCTGCCAAATGTGTTGACTTTATCGGGAGGGAAAGGTGTACCAGACCATTTCCTCCTTTTTTCATTTCAAACTGTTTTTTATATCATAGGCATCTGCTTTTAGTTAAGTATATCATTATATTTATCAATAAATAATTATTTCTTCTTCACTAACTATTTTATACTTGAAAGGCATAGCGCCTTGCAAGGCTTTTAATATACTCTCCAAAGAATCGCTTTGCCTGAATTTTCCGGAGATCCGCTGCGTCGCGTTGACTGACCGTTCTATTTTAATATTCACATCATTCCATAAAGCGACACTATTCAGTACTCTCCCGAACGGCTCGGACAGAAAACTGACAACTCCGTTCTTCAGATATTCTTCATTATCAAAGTCAGACTCCCGCTTCATCAACCGGTCTCCCCACAACACTGCCTTTTCTTTAGGCTGTAGAAACACTTCGTTCCTTATATCCGCCGGATCATAGATATGTACGCAACCTTCCACAAGATCGGTCTCAAACTCTTTACTATTTTTATAAGCCGATATATTGAATTTAGTTCCAAGTACTCGGATACGGTAACCTTTAGCCGAAACAACAAATGGCTTCTCGGGATTCTTTGCCACATCAAAATAGGTAGCACCGTCCAACTCTATTTTACGGTCCGTTTCATTGAAAGAGGCCGCAAAACGAAGACGACTACAGGGGCTTAGCCAGGCAATGGTTCCATCAGGTAATTCTATTTTTACACGCTGTCCCTTGGGAGCCGTAACTATGGTATAACTTTTTCCGAATTCCTCAGATAAATACAGCTTCGCAGTATAGAAAGTTCCTACCACTAATACCGCGAAAACAGCAGCATATTTCAAAGAAACCGTTATCGCGCGCTTTAATCTTTTACGGAAAAGAAGTTGCATAAAATGCTGTTTCCCTTTACGGCTGGTCTCCGAATCATCCTGGCGGGAGAGTATTTGGGTCAACGCCACTACATTTTGCATCCGAAGAAATTCTTTCTTCAGAGCCTCATCACTTTCTATCCGGTCGAAGAGATCTTTTTTCTCTTCACAGGTCATCTCTCCTGCAAAATATTTATCTATCAGTTCACTCATTTTTAGGATATTCTATTAATAAGGCGTAATAGCTTTTAAAATCCACTAAAAGAAAAGAGACTTTTTTTACGAAAATTTTTCCCTATCATGGTAAATTCCTATCAATCAATACTAAAGATTAAACACTTATATCTTTCCGTTTCTAAAATAATAAGAAAAAACCAAAGAACAAATGAGTTCTCGAATCCTCCCGGCTCCGATTGTTCATACTTTGATTGAAATAAAATCCATCCATAACCTAACTTACAATGAAGTTAAAATCGAATATAATCTCCATATACCGATGAAAGTACTTTAGAATCTACCTATAGAATTAATGTGAGTTATTCTACATAACCGACTCCGTATCAACAGAAGTTCAGAACGACCGGCACAGAAATTACCAAGAGAGCAAGCTAACTCCATAGTAAACATAACACATTGTAAATAAGCACCTTACATCATTCCAAAGTATCTTTATCTCAGCCCGGGTATGCGGGACGAGATAAGAAACTGACCATTTTCACTAAAGATACTAAGAAAAACAAACTGCTTTAAATGGTATAAACAGATAGAATAACAGATACATCTATCTGCATATCAAGAATATACTCTGAATCGGACTTGCCAAATCGAGGGTGGAAGATGAAAGATGAAGGTGAAAGATGGAAGATCGAAATGCATTTTTCGTATGAGAGACCGCAAGGCTCGTTTGAAAAGAAAACAGTTCCTGCACCAGATGCTGAATAATCAGAATACTTGGTGATATTGAATTCCACTAAAATTATTATTCATACCTTTGTGGACCGTATTACAAAGAACCCAATCATATATGCAAAAAAGACTTATACATTTATCCATTATCTTCTTTCTGCTATGTCCTGCCCTGGTAGTTGCGCAGAACAGTCCTCTTGAAACTCAACTCAAGAAAGCCATAGAAGGGAAAAAAGCCGAAATAGGAATTGCAGTCATTATCGACGGGCAAGATACGATAACAGTCAATAATGATATTCATTATCCCATGATGAGTGTTTTCAAATTTCATCAGGCATTGGCATTGGCCGATTACATGCATCATCAAAAGCAACCTTTGGAAACCCGGTTATTGATTAAAAAGTCGGATTTAAAGCCGGACACCTATAGTCCGCTTCGAGAAATATACCCACAGGGAGGAATCGAAATGAGCATTGCCGATCTACTGAAATATACGCTTCAGCAAAGTGACAATAATGCCTGCGATATTCTTTTTAATTATCAAGGTGGTCCGGATGCCGTGAATAAGTATCTTCATTCATTGGGAATTCGTGAATGTGCTGTCATCCATACAGAAAACGATATGCATAAGAATCTGGAGTTCTGTTACCAAAACTGGACTACTCCATTAGCAGCCACCAAATTACTGGAAATATTTCGCAATGAAAACCTTTTTGACAAAGAATACAAGAATTTCATTTATCAAACAATGGTGGAATGTCAGACAGGACAAGACCGCCTGATTGCTCCACTGCTCGATAAAAAAGTAACAATGGGGCATAAAACCGGAACAGGCGACCGTAATGCGAAAGGACAACAGATCGGTTGCAATGACATCGGGTTTATTCTTCTTCCCGACGGACATGTCTATAGTATAGCCGTCTTCGTGAAAGATTCCGAAGCAGATAACAGAGAAAACAGTGAGATTATCGCAGAAATTTCGCGCATCGTTTACGAATACGTAACGCAACAGATAGATTAACGCAAAGATATCAAAGAATACACCTCCGTTTACAATATCGATGCCCGATAACAAAACCGGCTACAGATACAACCGTTCACTATCACTATCGGTGACTTGAAAAATCCAGTATCTGTAGCCAGTTTGTAAAATCAGCTTTGTTTGTGCAACCTTTTGTTTCTACACATCCTCAAAGCATTGGTCCTATTTCTTTTTAGACTTCTTAATCTTTTGTGCAGGCACTCCTTCGAAAGTCATCTTTACAGGATTAATAAATCCATCCTTATCAAACGTCATTTTATCAATGCATGTCACACGATGATCGCGTGCATTATCATTCAGTGGACGACGATGATAGACTATATAATAATCATCTGTTCCGGGAGCATGCAGTAATGAATGATGACCGGCACTGGTAGCTACCGAAGGATCTTGTTGCAGAATCTTAGCTACCCGTTTAAAAGGTCCGAACGGAGAATCGGAAATAGCATAAGCTACAGAGTAATCGGGACCTCCCCAACCACCTTCACTCCACATAAAATAATATTTACCGTCTTTCTTGAACATAAACGGACCTTCAACATAGTTCTCCGGAGTCACTTCTTTATAGACAGTGCCATCTTCAAAAGGAACGAGCCCTGTAAAATCATCGTTCAACTGTACAACATTGCAATGCCCCCAACCACCATAATACATATAATAATGTCCATTATCATTGTATACAAACTGATCGATCGGTTGCGCTCCATTCACTATTTCATTAATCAACGGCTTACCCAATAAATCTTTATAAGGTCCTTCAGGACGATCGCTAACCGCTACGCCAATACCGCCAATCTCTCCTTCATGAACGTCATTCGCTCCAAAGAAGATATAATATTTCCCATTCTTTCTGATTACCGAAGGAGCCCACATCGCTTTCTTAGCCCATTTTACGGCAGTAGTGTCCAAAACTGAAGCATGTTTCGTCCAATTCACAAGATCTTTGGAAGAGAAACAATCGAAAAAAGTCTGATTTTCGTAAAGATCACTCCAAGTTGGAAAAATCCAATAAGTATCATCATAAATGATGCCTTCCGGATCAGCATACCATCCTTGAAATACAGGGTTCCCACTTGTGGCTCTATGAGAAGCCACTTTCTTTTGCTGAGCAAAGCAGCAAGCACCGACTGTCAACAGAGCGATGCAAATAACTAAGTGTTTCATTGTTGTGTTTTGAATATAAAAATAAATAATGATTTGACAAAAATAGGGAATATTTCTCAGATAATGAAAACAAAGAGGGGAAAGTAGTCTTTCAAGTCTTCTTTTAATTTACGCAACGCTATGACAATCTGATTTTCAACCGTATTTGGAGAAACATTCAACTTTTCAGCTATCTCTTTATAACGGAGATTTTGCAAACGGCTCATAATAAATATTTCACGGCACCTCTCCGGTAAACGATTGATGGCATTATTCAGTATTTCTTCAATATCGGCATCCGAAAGACGATCATTATCAAATGCTTCCAATGAATACAGTTTCAATTGAAGTTCTCTGTTCTCTATTTCCGAAAGCGAACCTTTACGAACTTCACGGACCATCTCCTTACGAAAATAGTCTATACAACGATTTTTTGCTAACGTAAACAGATAGGCATTCAGATTCTGAAGAGTCTCAATGATATCTCTGTGTTCCCACAAATAAATAAAGATTTCTTGGACAATATTCTCCGATTCATCTTCCGAAATCAGATACGTCCTAGTAAAACGCAGCAACTTCGGAAAATAAATATCATAAATTTCAGAGAAACCGTCTTTTTTCATACTATTATCCTGTTGTAAGCTAAAGAAGCGATATTTATTACACGGGTTGCAAAGATATAAAAAGATTTAAAATTCATTATTACTAATTTATGAATATTACTCTTATCTTTGTGAAAAACTAACATAAATACAACATGAAACATTTAACAGTCTATTTTTTATTGGCATTGCAAGGAGTTCTGTTCAGTTTTTCGCTTTCGGCCGCAACTCCCCAAAATGCAATAGCCTATCATGATGGTAACGTGCGTTTTAGCGTCCTTACAGATGGGGTAATCCGTATGGAGTGGAGTCCTTCGGGTTCGTTTACCGACGATCCCTCTTTTGTAGCAATCCACCGCAATCTACCTGTTCCCAAGTACACAGTACAAAATAAAAATGCTACGGTAGTGATCAGTACCGCCCGAATGAAACTAAAATATAAGAAAGGTCAAGGCCCCTTTACGAAAGATAATTTAACGATCACATCAGCTAAAGGGATGTTCCCCTTTCAATGGACACCCGGAACAATACAAAAAGGAAATTTGAAAGGGACAGACCGTACATTGGATGGTTTTGAAGGAGACCACAATATATACAGCCACCAAGATATGAAGCTGGAAGACGGTCTTCTATCGACAGACGGATGGACCTTGATTGATGATTCAAAGAATTTCTTATTTGACAATTCGGAATGGGCCTGGGTAAAAGAACGTGAACACAAAGACGGACAAGACTGGTATTTTATGGCTTACGGGCATGATTACAAAGCTGCCTTAAAAGATTTTACTGTATTTGCCGGTAAAGTACCTCTTCCACCCCGTTATGCATTCGGTTATTGGTGGTCAAGATATTGGAGCTACTCAGACAAAGAAATGCGCCAATTAGTAGATAATTTCCACACTTATAATATCCCCTTGGATGTATTGGTAGTAGACATGGACTGGCATTATACCGATCCGGGCTTCGGCGGATGGACAGGCTGGACTTGGAACCGCAGGCTATTTCCCGATCCCGCCAAATTTCTGGGTTATCTGAAAAGCAATGACCTGAAAATCACACTAAACCTGCATCCTGCCGATGGTGTAGCTCCATATGAAGAAAAATATCCGGAAATGGCACAATGGATGGGAGTAGATACAGCTAAACAGGAACGTATTCCCTGGGTGGTTTCGGACAAACGCTTTATAAACGGTATGTTCAACAAGGTACTCCGCCCAATGGAAAAACAGGGAGTGGACTTCTGGTGGCTCGATTGGCAACAATGGATGTATGATAAAAAAGTAGACAGCCTGAGCAATACCTGGTGGATCAATTATGTTTTCTTCTCAGACATGGAACGCAACCGTGACACTCGCCCGATGCTCTACCACCGCTGGGGAGGACTGGGCAATCACCGCTATCAGATTGGCTTCTCGGGAGATGCCGTCATCTCTTGGAAATCACTCGAATTCCAACCTTACTTTACCAACTGCGCTTCCAATGTGCTATACGGCTACTGGAGTCATGACATCGGAGGCCACATGTTCAAGGGAGGAGACAAAGAAATACTCGACCCGGAACTCTTTACCCGTTGGATGCAATATGGTGCCTTAACACCTGTAATGCGCACACACTCTACAAAGAATTCAGTTCTAAATAAAGAATTATGGAATTTCAAGGGAGATTATTTCGAAGCATTACGCAACTCCATTCTATTCCGTTATCAACTGGCTCCTTATATCTATACAATGGCGCGTGAAACTTATGACAACGGTATTTCTATCTGTCGTCCAATGTACTATGATTATCCGGAAGCCAAAGAGGCATACGATTTCAAGAGTGAATACATGTTTGGCGATCAAATTCTGGTAGCACCTATCACCACCCCCATGCAGAACGGACTTTCTACTGTAAAGGTATGGTTACCCGAAGGAAACGACTGGTTTGAATGGACCACCGGAACCCTATTGAAAGGCGGACAGATAATAGAACGTTCGTTTACCCTAACCGAATATCCGGTTTACGTAAAAGCCGGTTCCGTACTGCCACTTTACAACCGTGTGAAGAATCTTAATAGTAATAGCGAAGAGATTATCGTAAACATATTCCCTGGAGAAAATGGTTCATTTACCTTTTATGAAGATAATGGTAATGATAAATATTATGCCAATGAATATGCTCGTACCCGGATGTACACTGAACGGAAAGAGAACCACTTAACTGTAACGGTAGGTCCTCGCCAAGGTAAGTATCGCAATATGCCAACCGACCGCCAATTTAAAATCAAAGTTTTGGGTTCTGCCATTCCGGAGACAATCACTATTAATGGTAATAGAGCTGAATATGAGTATATCGGCGATGAATTAGCCTTATTGATCACCATCCCTCAAACAGCATGTGATCAGGAAAAAACAATAGAAATCCAATACTCGACCTCCATTCCGGAATTAAACGACGGTATCGTTTCACAGTTCAAACGATTCAGCAAAGCAATCACTGCTTTAAAATACCGGGACGCCGGAATTGTATTGACGCCTGCTATGGGAGCAACCGAAGCTACCAGCATTGCATTAACCTACTCGCCGGAACGTTTTAACGAACTGATAGAAACGTTTAAAAGAAACTACAGTCAAATGCCGGAGATGCTCAAAGAACAGAAACTGAACGAAGCCAATAGCCAATGGTTTATGAAGGCAATCGGCTGGAAGAAATAATAATATCACCAATATCGTCGGCAGGATGTATTTCTGTCGACGATATATACAAATTACATGTTTCACCAGACTGCACTTTACGCACTGCCTATAATTCACATCATAATGTATACCTTAAAACCAATTCATCACAGAGAAACACAAAATTTCCGGTAAGTTTACCTATTATTTCCACTCTCCATCCCCCTTGTGGTAAATCACATTGGGGCTATTTCTTTCCCAAACGGCTAATTTACCGGATGAATTCGGATAAAAGATCAAATTCTTTTCAAAAAAACATTTATAGAACCTATTATATTCAAGTAATATCAATATCTTTGATAGAAATAGATATTACCTATTTATGGATTGAAATTATCTATTTGACAGGTAAATGATTTAGCTCTACATTTGTCGGGTAATAACACGGAAGAAGGGCTGTAAAAGACTCCACATCATTGAAAGCTTTGTTTCCGATAAAATCAAAATTATATGGAAAATAAAAAACTCACAGCAGCTAATGGTCGTCCTATCGCCGACAACCAAAACAGCCAGACAGCAGGACCTCGCGGGCCTATTATGTTACAAGACCCATGGTTGATTGAAAAACTTGCTCATTTCGACCGTGAAGTTATCCCTGAACGTCGTATGCATGCCAAAGGCTCCGGAGCTTACGGTACATTTACCGTCACACATGATATCACCAAGTACACACGAGCAGCTATTTTCAGTCAAGTAGGCAAGCAAACAGAATGTTTTGTACGTTTCTCCACTGTAGCAGGAGAACGCGGAGCTGCTGATGCAGAACGCGATATCCGGGGATTTGCCATGAAGTTTTATACAGAAGAAGGAAACTGGGATTTGGTAGGTAACAATACTCCCGTCTTCTTCTTACGCGACCCGCTAAAATTTCCTGATTTAAATCATGCTGTAAAACGCGATCCACGCAACAACATGCGTAGCGCTAACAATAATTGGGATTTCTGGACCCTGTTACCCGAGGCTCTTCATCAGGTAACTATCACTATGAGTCCGCGTGGCATTCCGACTTCCTATCGCCACATGCACGGATTCGGCAGCCATACTTACAGTTTCTTAAACGCAGAAAACAAACGAATTTGGGTTAAGTTTCATCTAAAGACTATGCAGGGCATTAAAAACCTGACTGATCAGGAAGCTGAAGCAATCATCGCCAAAGATCGTGAATCGCATCAACGTGACCTATACGAAAGCATCGAACGGGGTGATTTCCCAAAATGGAAGTTCCAGATTCAGTTGATGACTGAAGAAGAAGCAGATAACTATCGTATCAATCCGTTCGACCTTACCAAGGTTTGGCCACACAAAGATTTCCCATTGCAAGATGTAGGTATTCTTGAATTGAACCGTAATCCGGAAAACTATTTTGCAGAAGTAGAACAATCGGCTTTCAATCCGATGAATATTGTTGAAGGTATCGGCTTCTCTCCCGACAAGATGTTGCAAGGACGATTATTTTCTTATGGTGATGCACAACGCTACCGATTGGGTGTAAACTCAGAGCAGATACCGGTAAACAAGCCACGTTGTCCGTTCCACGCTTTCCATCGTGACGGAGCAATGCGAGTGGACGGAAACTATGGTTCAGCCAAAGGTTATGAACCGAATAGTTATGGCGAATGGCAAGACTCGCCTGAGAAAAAAGAACCGCCTTTAAAAGTTCACGGAGATGTATTCAACTATAACGAACGTGAATATGATGACGATTACTACAGCCAGCCGGGTGATTTGTTCCGACTGATGCCTGCGGATGAACAACAATTATTGTTTGAAAATACCGCACGCGCCATGGGTGACGCAGAATTGTTCATCAAACAACGGCATGTACGCAACTGCTACAAAGCTGATCCGGCTTATGGCACAGGAGTAGCTCAAGCATTAGGTATTGATCTGGAAGAAGCCTTGAAAGAATAATCTAACTTCTTCGATATGCGCCTCAAATGTGATTCTGTTACATTTGAGGCGCATTTATATAAAGAAAGAACACAATCTCACTATAATTTATCCTTATCACAACGCCTTCCACAATTTCTGAAAATCACTATATTTACCATAGCACACCAATACGTCATCCGGACGTATCTTGGCATCCTCCGGCAATTCGTTTACAACCTTGTGCTCCACCAAAGAAATGCCCAGGCAATTCTTGATCGTATTGGAACGCTTCAATCCGATCAACTTCAAATTGAATTCTTCATCTAAATTCAACTCGTTAACAAAATAGCCGACAAACTTCTCGGGAACATTGAACTTAACCACATAATATTCCGAGTCTACCCGAAAGGTTTCCATCTTTGTACCAAAATCCAATAGCTGCACCAAACTTCGAGCCGCGTCTTCCTCCGGAGTCAAAATCTTCTCCAACCCAAAAGCCTCAAGTACCGCTTTGTGAACCCCGTCAATGGCACGTGCATAAATATGCTTTACCTGCTTTTGCTTCAACATAGCCACCACACGAATTGAAGCTCCGAAATTTTCACCGATAGCGACAATCACCATATCAACACTGTTGAGAGGTAGGACGGAAAGAGACTGCTCGTCCGTCGCATCGATCACAAAAGCGGTGGCAATCTTATCTTTTATGCTATCTACCCGCCCTTCATCCAAATCAGCCCCTATCACCTCGTGCCCTAAGGTAGAAAGTTCTTCGGCCAACACATGACCGTAATTTCCAAGACCAATAATAATGTATTTCATAATGAATTCAACTGATTAGTTTATGATAATGTTATCGCTCGGATAACGGTATTTCGTATTCTTTTTCTGTTTCACAATGCCCAGTACCAGTGTAATAAATCCCACACGGCCGATAAACATAAGCAATGATACCAGCAATTTACTTTCATCACACAGCAAAGGAGTCGCATTCAGACTGGAACCAACCGTACTTAAAGCCGATACACATTCAAAGGTCAGAGTCATGATGGACATCTTAGGCTCCAGTATACTTAAAATAAATATAAATACAAACAAGATTCCTAATGAAACAACCACAGCCGCATTGGAGCGACGAATAGAATCGTGCGACAATTCACGACCGAAAACCTCTACTCTCTCTGTTCCTCTCAAAACCGCAATCAAGTTGAGTGAGGCCACGGCAAACGCATTTACTTTCACACCACCGGCCGTAGACTGTGCCGCACCACCAATCCACATCAGAACAATATAAAGCATAATGGTCTGTATACTGAGTGAAGTCAAATCGACACTGCTGAATCCGGCCGTTCGGGGACAAGTGGCATTAAAGAAAGCCTGTGTCCACTTATCAGCAATCGACATACCGGCAAACGAATGATTCCACTCAAAAATTGCAATGGCCACCGTGCCGAAAACAAGCAATAAGACAGTCATTATCAGAACAATCTTGGTATTCAGGTTAAATAAATGGTGCACCCGGTGATTGTCCCATTGACGGGTACGAATCAAACGCCAGAAGCGACGGGCATGGTAAACAATAATATCTTTGAAATTAACAAGAATCGGGAAACCGATTCCCCCAAAAATGATCAGGAGCGACACGGTTATATAAAGCCAATTATGATTAGTCATTACCATCGGATTACCCAAATTACCCGGCAATGTAGAAAATCCGGCATTACAGAAAGCTGAAATAGAGTGGAAGGCAGAAAAAGCCAGTTCATCCTGTACATCCATCCCCAGTGTACCATGAATACTGAACCAGATAGAAAGCATACCGACTCCCTCAATCACCAGAGTGAAACCTAAAATATATAATAAGGTAGAAAGTAATGACCCCAACGAATTGGAACTTACCATATCACGTACCACTAACTGATTGTACAGAGAAGTATTTCCCATGAAGAACATAGCAAAGAAACTGGTCAGAGTCATGACTCCCAAACCGCCGATCTGAATCAGCAATATGATCACTGTCAGTCCCGCCGGAGTAAAGGTGGCAGACACATCAACAGGTACCAGCCCTGTTACACATACGGCACTGGTAGAAGTAAACAGTGCATCGACCCACGATAATGTAACACCGTCTACTGTACAACGAGGCAACATCAACAATCCCGCTCCGATTAAAATAATCACCAGAAAGCTGGCAGCCAAAATCAGAGAAGGATTCGTCCGCCTTCCTAAAAGGCGTACCAATCCGTTCGATAAATTCAAAAGAGAAAAAAGTAACAGCAGGACAATGTGATAAAAGTAGCCGTGTAGGAACTCCCACAAATGCAAGATAGCCCCTCCTTCTTCGGGACGATGAAAAATGACCGGTATCAGAGTCAGATATAACAACCAACTCAGTATCCAGGCAAGTTTCCGGAAATTCTTTTTCGTATCCCTGTATTCAAGTAATATATGCAGGGTGACGTCAATCAAGAATATAATCCAGACCGTCTTATAGAGAAGATGTATTTTCGTAACTTCATGTGCAGAGAGCGTAAAGCCATGTTCATAGATCACTCCCACTATCAGCATAATGGAGGCCAGATAGGTGATGATTGCCATTAATCGTAACAAAAGTCGTACGTAAGGCTGCAATAATTTATTCTGATATAAAAAGAATTTATGATAAATCTTCATCGGATTGCATATTAATTGAGTCGCACAAACTTAACTAAAATAACAAACATATCCGATTCTTTGTTGCTGAAATCATATAATTCTTAAAAATTATACTTACTTTTGGCATCAGAATAATCAAATAACTACAATATTATGAGCGACAAGAAAAAAAGGTACATGCTGCCTGAAGAAGAAATTCCACACTATTGGTACAACATACAAGCCGACATGGTGAACAAACCGATGCCTCCGTTGCATCCGGGAACCAAACAGCCATTAAAGGCAGAAGACCTGTATCCGATCTTCGCAGAAGAACTTTGCCGTCAGGAGCTGAACCAGACTGACCAATGGATCGAAATACCGGAAGAAGTTCGTGAAATGTATAAATATTACCGTAGTACTCCATTGGTTCGTGCCTATGGTTTGGAAAAAGCATTGGGTACGCCGGCACATATCTATTTCAAGAATGAAAGTGTCAGCCCGATGGGTTCACACAAATTAAATTCCGCCATCCCTCAAGCTTATTATTGCAAAAAAGAAGGCGTACAAAACGTAACAACTGAAACCGGAGCAGGACAATGGGGAGCCTCTTTGGCCTATGCCGCTAAACTCTTCGGTCTGGAAGCAGCCGTCTATCAGGTAAAGATCAGCTATGAACAGAAACCTTACCGCCGCAGTATCATGCAGACTTACGGTGCCCAGGTGACCCCATCCCCTTCAATGTCAACCCGTGCAGGAAAAGATATCCTGACTGCACACCCCAATCATCAGGGATCATTAGGGACTGCCATCTCCGAGGCAATCGAACTGGCACAAACCACTCCTAACTGCAAATATACATTAGGTTCCGTTTTGAGCCATGTCACCCTTCACCAGACAGTGATCGGTCTGGAAGCCGAAAAGCAGATGGCAATGGCTGGCGAATATCCTGATATGGTGATTGCCTGCTTTGGTGGCGGCTCCAACTTCGGTGGTATCGCATTCCCTTTCATGCGTCACAACATACTTGAAGGTAAAAAGACACGTTTCATCGCTGCCGAACCGGCATCTTGCCCGAAACTTACCCGGGGCAAGTTCCAGTACGACTTCGGTGATGAAGCCGGATATACTCCACTGTTGCCTATGTTCACATTAGGACATAACTTTGCCCCGGCCAATATCCATGCAGGCGGACTTCGTTATCACGGTGCCGGAGTAATCGTTTCGCAACTCCTGAAAGACAAACTGATGGAAGCAGTAGATATCAGTCAGTTGGAATCATTCGAAGCAGGATGCCTGTTCGCACAAGTTGAGGGAATCATCCCTGCTCCGGAATCATGTCACGCCATTGCAGCCACCATCCGTGAAGCCAATAAGTGCAAAGAAAGCGGAGAAGAGAAAGTAATACTGTTCAATCTGTCCGGCCACGGACTGATCGATATGGCTTCATATGACAAATATCTGTCCGGCGACTTGGTAAACTATTCGCTTACAGACGATGATATCCAAAAGAATCTGGACGAAATAGGAAACTTAGCTTAATCATTAAGACCATCTGAGCTTTTGCCCCATAACAATATATGTAATGAGTGATTACATATATTGTTATGGGGCAAAACATATATTGTTATGGAAATGTTATCTTTGCAGACAAATCAAAGAAAAGAATTATGAAATATATCGGAGCACATGTCAGTGCATCGGGAGGAGTAGAGTTTGCTCCTGTTAATGCACATGAGATCGGGGCCAATGCGTTCGCCCTCTTCACAAAAAATCAACGCCAGTGGGTCAGTAAGCCTCTAACTGAAGATAGTATTCGTCTATTCAAAGAAAATTGTGAGAAGTTCGGTTTTGCCCCCGAATACATTCTCCCACATGACAGTTATCTGATCAATCTGGGACATCCTGAGGAAGAAGGATTAACTAAAAGTAGGGCTGCTTTCCTCGATGAAATGCAACGCTGCGAACAACTGGGATTAAAATTACTGAACTTCCATCCGGGAAGCCATCTCAACAAGATATCGGTAGAGGAATGTCTGGACCGAATTGCAGAAAGTATCAATCTGGCTTTGGAAAAGACCAAAGGAGTAACCGCTGTTATTGAAAACACGGCAGGACAGGGAAGTAACCTGGGAAATGAATTCTGGCAGTTGAAATACATCATCGACCGCGTGGAAGATAAAAGCCGTGTAGGAGTGTGCCTGGACACCTGCCACACCTTTACAGCCGGTTATGACTTTCTGAATGATTATGATGACGTATTCGGAGAATTCGGTGAAGTGGTCGGATTTGAATATCTGCGGGGAATGCATCTCAACGATTCAAAAAAAGAATTGGGAAGTCGTGTAGACCGTCACGACAGCATCGGTAAGGGATTAATCGGTTTCGCTTTCTTTGAGAAGCTAATGAAAGATCCCCGTTTCGACAACATGCCGTTGATTCTGGAGACTATCGACGAAACACTGTGGCCCGAAGAAATAGCCTGGCTGAGAGAACAAGCTCAATAAATATTGGCCATACTTACCAAAGGCTCGTATAATTTTTCAATATCTTGTGCATCCATCTCGATCTGCACCTGATCCCCCGGAACAAGTTTCTGCTTTGCCGGGGGTATATCTTTCCTGTCCCGGTGTATATTGATAATTTCACAACGTTCCGGCAACTGTATTTCATTGACTGTTTTCCCATCAAAATACGAACCACTCATCACTTCCACAGAGAGTGTATAACGTTTCTCTTCCTGAAATTCAGGAGAATTAATCATATCATCATAAAGTGTCACATTAAACGGTTGTATCTGCAACATTTCCGTAAAGTAATAGGTCAGTCCACCCACGACGATAGAAGGATAGAAAACTTCCAAATGTCCGGTGATTTCCGTAATCAAGACAATGGCTGTCAGAGGAGTCCTGATCACAGCAACTAGAAAGGCAGACATACATATCAACATAACATAACTGATATTTTCGTATCCGATGATCCCCTGACGTACCAGAATCAAAGCGACTATCTGCCCGATCAACCCTCCGGTAACTAAAGTGGGAATGAAACTTCCTCCCGGCAATCCGGATGAAAATGAAAGTACGCTAAAAACAAAGTGCAGAATCATCATCCCCACAATCCACATAATATGAGTATCGGCATGCATCGCCTGTCCCAACAAGAATTGCTCACCTCCACCGGTTAAATTCACCTCAGTAAGCGATATTAAGTAAGCTATAAACAAGAGATAGAGCATCTTAACATAGGCCGGATGCTTGATTGCGGGATAAAGTCGCTTAAACCAAACAGTAATAACCGAATAAATCTTACCGGATACGGAAATCACTGCAGCCAATAATAAGAACAGTTTAACTTGTGAAAAGAAAGTCAGTCCGGGAGAAATGGCATCAATCTGAAAATAAGGATTGATAGGAAAAATCATACTTGCCACACCGCCGGCCACCACTCCCGCAAGCAAAGTAGTTATAGCAGTCTTGGGGGCATCAAAACGTTCGATAGACTCAATAACCAGTAAAGATGAAGCCAAAGGAGCGGCAAAAGCGGCAGCCAATCCGGCACCGGCACCGGCTGCCAGCAGTTGTTTTCGTTCACCGGCCAATACTCTTCCCCACTTCGATACAAGACATCCCACATAAGAACCTATCTGGACGGAAGGTCCTTCACGCCCTAAAGACAATCCCGCACTCAAAGCCAGCACTCCTCCCACAAATTTAGACACCAATTCAATAAAAGGATGTTTGTAAGAGATACGTCCATTAATAACCCCACGGGTTTGAGGGATACCCCCACCGGTGATTAAAGGCATTTTTTTCACCAGCCACATAACAAACAAAAGTATTCCCCATAAGGACAAGAAAATAGGAATATGCCAATACCAATGTGGATGTGAATCAAAAAAATCTCTACGGGTATTGAAAAACAATTGTAGCAGATAATGATAAGGAACAGCAACCAGTCCTGTCAACAGTCCTACGAATATACTGACAAAATAAAGACGAGCATCTATCAGCTTCAGCTTCCATACCCGCCATTTCCTCATATCCTTTAAATCATCTGATTTCCCAAACATATCTCTGTCCGTTATACCGTTGCAGTGTACAACAACTAAGAGATAGCTTGGTTTCAAACGAAGAGTTAAAATTGGTTCAAACGAAAAAAGGCCGTCACAAGCACTTGTCTTGTAACAGCCTTTTGTATGTAGACCTATTGATAACCGGACTTACTTCACTTCCTCAAAAGGAACAATAGCTGATTATCAACAGTTTACATAGTACACGTGACACTAATGTGACAAATATTCAATAACTATATCATACTATATCACAATAACGGATACTACCCTCTACAAATTCCAATACATCATATATTATAGACTATTTATTCTAAAATGGATTCTAATATACCACACTAGATATCAATCACTAGTGCAAAGATAAGTATTTTGGGAAATAAACATCTATAAATATATCATAATATCGATAGTTATTAATAGGATAATTACCCCACACACTGATTTAAAAGCTTTCTTTCTATCAAGAAATCTGCTATATTAGACTTAAAACTACTTTTCCATAACCTAATTAAAAAGTTTATTATATTAGACTTTATAATTGCAACTATCAATATATTTTCTTGTCCTTGCTTAGAAATATACTATAACAAATTATGGATATTAAAAACACGGTGAAGTTTCCTCCAAATCCCACAATTAGATTTAGTGGAAATTACAAAAGTCAATTGGGCTACTAGCAAAGATATTGAATGAGGAAAATAGAATCTATCCTTAAACGCCTTATCCGTAAATAGTATTTACAAAGCAAATAATCTAACAACTAATCTCAAGCCATAATATATCAATTGCGTATCATTAATTCTATCTTTACCCGTGATACAAGCAAACCACACCCACCAATAAAACCCTATAAATTTACTATATACATCCACAATGAGAAAGCGGCATCCTGTACAATCTTCATATGTAGAAAGATGTTTATCTTGTGTCTCAGTCTAAACATTTTCTACTGTTCAGCCGAAAGGGTTACTGACGCGATCTCTGCCTTGACATATCCCTCATTGTCTCGGGTGAGGAAACGTATTTCATCTTTATACGCTGAATCAATTACTAGTGGAGATTGTGTTGCAACGATAATCTGACAGTCATTCGTTTCTGAGCAATGGCGAAGTACTGGAAGGATTCTAGTTTGCCATGAGGGATGTAAAGAGCTCTCCGGTTCATCAATCAGGATCACGTGTCCTTTCATATCGTCAGTAAACAAGACAAAAACTTTAGATAATATCTGTAGTTCTCCACTTGATAGCCCATCAATTCCAAATTCTTCTTGTCTCGTATTGGTGAAAATCAGTTTCTTTTCTCTGTTTAGGCTTTTGAAACGTATCTGTAAATTGAATCCACAGAATATATCATCAAGCATACGTTGTATTTCCACATAAGCATCAAAGCTGGTTTTCCCAATCTCATATACAACCTTGTCAACATAGCTGACTATATCCTTCTGCAGTTTTTCTACGGAACTATTATCTCTTGTTTGGTAAAAACTGACTTTTGAGAATGCTTCTTCATATCGTTCATTCTCTGATTGTAAAGGCAGTAAAAAAGTATTCAGACCTTTGTCATCCTGTATTGTTATGGCACATTTAGGCTTTTTGGTTGCATTTGTATCTGCAATAATATCTCTGAGCAATGTAGTCTTTCCGTTGCCGTTGACACCGGTTATTACAATTAGATTCTGAGTTTTTTCACCCTCAGTGAAGTCTATATCAAAGTTGTGGAAAACCTTATATCCTTCGACAATATATATGTTTTATTTTCATACGATTCATCCTTTGATTTTTTAAATATATGCAAAGATATAAAAATCATACTAAATTCAACCATACATAGGTTTGTTTTGTGTATCAATGATGTAGGAGGTTCAAGTGGAAATACATGATTAGAAGTGATTTTGCACTATACTATTAAGATAAAAAGATTGTTCAATTTCACGTCAAATATTCTAAATAATATAAAATAGATATAGACTATGAACTAAAAAAAAACATTGGCTTGCAAATAGTATTTGATTGGCTGCGAAATTGGCGATTGTGGCGATATCTTTTTTCTCAAGGTATATGTGCTTTAAGTCGGGTAAATCAAAAAAACGGCAAATCTCAGTTAGTTTTGAAATACCGTCTTGCCTGTAGCATTTATCTTTAATGCCCGAACTCTCAATGTATCAGCTATCGAAAAAACTCCTAGAAATAGCAAAGTAATGGATGCATAGGTAAAAAATAAGCTTACTTGATTAACACCAAGTATATTCATATATACTTTAGTATATAAAAGATTAAGGTATTTGAAAAGTATATCTTCAAATGTTAAATATGAATTATATATAGTTGTTTCCGTAGAAAAGCACTACACTTTCAACATCTTGTAGTACATTAGATAAATAACGTTTGATATGGACATAACTGAAAATAGGAATCGATTCGTCACTTCTTCTGAAGTCAAGGAGAAGGGCCGTGGAGCATACTACAAAATATTTGAATATGCCGTCAAGGTAATATGGTCTGTATTCGTCGTGGTATATATGCCACTTTGGAGCAGCTAGCCAACACTATGATAGACCTTGAAGTTGCGGTGCCAGATGGTATTTTGTGCTTATTTTCAGCATGGAATATCCATGGACTCACGACATCCTTACCTCAAGCTTATCATGTAGCGATAAAAAGGGGGAAGAAAATTCGCCTTCCGGAATATCCACCTATTGCACTTCACTTCCTTGCCGAATCTATTCTAGAACTTGGTGCAGAAGAGAAGGTTGTCAGTAACTATGAGATTAAAGTATATAATGTCGAACTCTCTGTTTGCGATGCCATCAAATTCCGAAATAAGATTGGAATCGATGTTTGTTCTAAAGTAGTCAACAATTATCTGGCACTTCCCAATCGAGACCTAACCCTATTGATGGACAATGCAAACAAACTACGTATAGCAAAGACCCTTGAAAAATATCTTGAAATAAAACTATAAGTGATGATATAAAGGACTACGGAAAATCTATTAGAGATCGCTTGCTCAACGTAGCCAAACAGGAAAAAGTTTTTTCCAAACGATACTAACACGCTACTTCCGAGAGCGACTGCTTTATCGTATTTCAAACCCGCTATAGGAACAATTTTATTTGAAAGGAAGGAGCTCTTATGTATGCATACGAACGCTTATCTGCTCATCCTACATTGGATATTAATTTCTTAGGAGCTAACATCAATAATTATGGTGAAATAATAATCAGTGCATTCAAAGAGATTTGTGCTATGCCTTGCGAAGAGGATAAGAATAGTGTAAACTTCGACCTTTCTCATATTACTGCACAAAACATAACTGAATTCTAAGACTACCATGGCATCAGATTGAGCATTGCAGTTCAAAGGATACCATCACACAGGCAATGACTATGGATATTGGGTTCGGCGACGTGGTTACTCCTAAAACAATACCTCTTGATTATTCGCTCTTACTTAAGCATCTTCCTATTGCCAATATTTTGGTTTATTCTATAGAGACAGTTATTGCCGAGAAAATGCATACCGTAGTTGACTTGGCAGACCAAAGTAGCCGTATGAAAGACTACTACGAACTCTATCAGATTTTATCTGCTAATCAGTATGATGTATCAGTATAATGTAAAGGCACTAAAAAAGGCTATAAAGCGGACTTTTGGAAATCGCCACACCGAATACAAAATCGATACTATGTTCTTTAGAGCAGAATATCCCGACAATGCCGGAATGCAAATCAGATGGAAAGGTTTCATTCGTAAGATTACAAGCAGAAGCGAGTTGTCTTTTTCAGATGTAGTTCGCTACCTGTAAACGACATTAAAGCCTTACTAGAAAAACTTGAAATATGAATCTAAATGATAACTATATTTTCACCCTTTCTTTTCCCGAAGCCAAAAGTATAGTGGCTTCGGGCGATATCCATGGAGACTTCATTCAACTAGTGTTCAAACTCTGTGTGCAATACCAAATGAAAGACACTATTCTGATTGTGGCAGGCGATTGTGGTTTTGGTTTTGAAAAGAAAGAAAGCTACGAGAATATGGTGAAACAGAATGTCAAACGTATGAACGAAGCTAACAACTGGATAGTATTCATTCGTGGTAATCATGACAATCCGGCATATTTTGATGGTTACACCTTCAAATATAAGAGATTTATAGCCATACCCGACTATACTATTCTTCAAGCACGTTCTCATACTGTATTATGTGTGGGTGGAGGCATTTCCATCGATCGTCAGTATCGCTTGCAAGCATGGGAGAAGAAACAGGTACGATCAGTTTCTGAGAGTTCAACGGATAAACTGGCAAGAAATGTGTATCGGAGCACTGAAGCACCGGTGTTCGACAAGGAGAAGATGGTTACGATTAGTGCCAAATATACTGTTGATGCAGCCATTACGCATTCCGCTCCGTCGTTCTGCTAATTATTTACCAAGAACAACCTAGACAAGTAGACCGCAACAGATAAAAATCTACTATCCGATGTAACTTCTGAACGGACTGCAATGGACAGGCTTTATGATAGACTAAAGACCGATCATCACCCCGTATCGCATTGGTTTTATGGGCACTTTCATCAAAGCTGACATTGCGACATCAATGAAATATGATATGTTTCAATATCTTAGTTTGCTTTAGCCAGTTTTTCAATGGATAATTTATCATACTTCGGCCAAGCCCCTTAAATACTTTACCTGTTCCAACCTCTCCGCATAGTTCAAAAGCCTCGTGGCTGATGGGGAGTGTGGCTCCGGTTTTGGTCTTTTTAGTACGGATGCGAATACAGTAGCCTTGATCGGGGGCAATACCGAAGTCTGACCATTGCAGATTCATTATGTCACTGATACGAAATCCTGTTAGGCAGGAGAACAGAGAGACCGCTTTTAGAACAGGGATGTCGCAGGGGGTGGCTGCTAATTGTTTTACCTCGTCCAATGTTAGATACTCTTTTTTTACGTCTTCATACTCAATCTTCTCTAAAAAGTCGTTGATGTTCTCACGGAGCAATTTATCACGATAGGCGATTTTCGACAAACCTCTGAAGGTGGAGTAGTAGCCTGCTGCCGAGTTGAGCGATACTTTGCGTGTAGTATGTTTTAGCTGTTTGGCATTTAATAGGTAAGCCCGAAAGCGTTTACAGAGATCCACATTTACTTCACCAAAATTACATTTGCCCTGTACAAAGTTTGAGAAATGAGCGTAGACCATTTTCCATTTCTGATCTTTGATTTGCATCATTTTTGCGAAGTAGTCAATGAAGTCTGCTTTCATTTTGTGCTTGTCTAAGAAATCGAACTTCTTATTGATTAGTGACTGTACCCGGATACAGCGGATGGCTTCGGCCCTGTTCAGCATATCGTTGTTGAACTCACGCTCCATCTCGTTCTTTGGGTGAACGTAAATGTAAATTAGGGAAAGAGACGATAAAATTTGGGGATACTTGATGACGGAAGATAAAAAACGGTTAATGGCATGAAAAGAACAAATATGTTATTTTTATTTACACCCATTCGGGCATAAATGTATATGTGTATGAATAAAAATACCCCCGAAAGGGTATATGATTAATGTGAGGTTAAATATTTATCTCTGATATTTTTAATGTTATAATTACTATTCTGTTGAAAAAAGTATGCTCCATATCACAATTAGTAGATTTGGCAGACTTCATGATATCGAGCATTCTGAATAGTGTTCCATGTTGCTCGGCACTTGTATGCCACCCTCCAAATTGCCGCTGGTACAGATATTTATACCGTCAGTAAGATGCTCACTCACCGCAATGTGTCAACTACACAAATATATGCGGAGCTGGTGAGTGAAAAGAAACGCGAGTCGGCAAACAAAATCTCATTGAAATAGAAATATAGCCCATCAACATATCATATAATAAACAAATATCATTATATTTGCATATTATATGATATGTTGCAGTTATGGCAAAGAATACAATGGGTACTAAGCTACCTCGCAAATTACAGCAGAAAATGGAGATGGTAGGTGAGCAAATCAAATTAGCACGCCTACGTCGTAATTTGAGTATGGCACAGGTGGCAGAACGAGCTACCTGCTCACCTCTCACAGTCTCTCGTATTGAAAAGGGTGTGCCACCGTTGCAATAGGTATTTATCTTCGTGTGCTTTACGCCTTGCAACTCGATGAAGATATTCTCTGGCTTGCCAAAGAGGACAAATTGGGTAAATCACTGCAAGATTTGACCTTAAAGAATCGTGAGCGTGCATCTAAAAAGGGGTAAACAATGAAAAAGCTACTGGTATATGCTGACTTTGATTGGCTGAAAGATATTGAACTTATCGGAGAGCTAAGCTACGAATCGCTTCGTGGTTCAGATAGCTATGCTTTTAAATTCAATGATGAATGGCTGAAGCTATATGGTAACCTATTTATTAGTGCGGACTTGAATAACTACAAAGGACTACAATATACACAACCGGAGAAAGATATTTTCGGATGCTTCTCCGATGCCTTGCCCGACCGCTGGGGACGTACTCTACTTAATCGTAGAGAGCAGATCTTGGCTTCCGAAGAGAAACGACCGGTCCGTCGGTTATCCTCGTTTGATTATCTGTTGGGAATTGATGATTCATCTTGCATGGGTGGGTTTCGGTTTAAAGAAACACCTGATGGCGATTTTATCAACTCAAGTAATACGCTGCGCATACCACCATTAACCAGCATCCGTGAATTGATTCATGCCAGTGGAGAGATTGAAAAAAGCGAAGAGGAAAACAAAATACCTGATAAGAAGTGGCTTACTCAATTATTACAACCCGGCTTTTCATTAGGTGGAGCCAGACCGAAAGCCAGCATAGTCGATACGAACAAAGTGTTGTATGTTACCAAATTTCCGTCTCGCAAAGATGATTACAATACAGGGCTTTGGGAACACTTCTGCCATCTATTGGCTAAAAAAGCAGGAATCAATGCAGCATCTACGCGAGTAATTTCCACAAGCGACAAGTACCACACTCTCTTATCACGTCGTTTTGATAGAAAAGATGACGGCAAACGGATACATTTTGCCTCTGCCATGACATTACTTGGACTCTCGGACGGTGCTAACGCAAGCACCGGAAATGGCTACTTAGATATGGTGGACTTTATACTTCAGAATTGCACTGAGGTAAACAAAAACCTTCAAGAACTATACCGTCGTGTAGCTTTTAACATTTGCGTCGGTAATTCGGACGATCACTTCCGCAATCACGGCTTTCTGCTCACATCTAAAGGTTGGACTCTATCCCCTGCTTACGATATGAATCCAACGCTGAATGAATATCAGAGTCTACTTATTTCTAACTCTTCCAACAAAGCAGACTTAACAATTCTATTAGATGCTTGTGAAGACTATATGCTACCTTGGGACGTAGCCTCAAAGATTATCTCTGAAGTTGTAATAGCCATAAGAGATTGGAAAATATTGGCTACCAAATTGGGAATAACGAACAGCGAAATGGAATTATTTGGAAGTACCATTAGTAATAGAATTAAAGAACACATCTAATTCTTTGGCAAAACGAATAGTTATTTATCCTACAAGGTGGACAAACGCTGCCATATCAACGCCAAATGCAGACAATTGCACAAACATTTTGGAATCAATAAGTTATTAATATATATTTGCGCACAAATGATAACTATTGATTAATATGACAGCTAAGAAAACCGACTACATTATTATATATACTTTCTTATGTGCATCAATATTGAGTATTGCTGTGCTAGTCCGTATGTTTGCAGTAGCAGAGCTTAAAATGGATGAGTTCTCAGCTTTTATGGCCTTTTTCGTGACTTGCCTTTTGCTCGGTGGTATCTATTTTAGTTTCCAATCCATATTGAACGATTGCCTTTTACCTATTATGGAGCGGATTTTCAGTAAGAAGCACCTGCACATAGAACCGGAGCTAAAGGTTACACTTATTGCAGAGACTCTACAGGAAAAACCCTCAATACCTAAATACGGAGAATATAAACAAACCGCACAAGATAAATTGGCACAAAAGCAAGCATAAACTTTGGAACGAGTACTTGCCTATACAAGTCAGCAACTTGCTCTCTATATGAAAGAAAACCAGTTCAACCAACTCTATGAGCATATTCGGATGTTTCAGTATGTCACAGAAGAGGAGTGTCAGCTGATTCAAAACCCTGTAACAATAGATTCTCAGATAAAGTCAATCGATTTGATGCACTTTGGTTGGAATATAGGCAATGCATTTGGCAAACCACGTTTACAAACAGCCACATTTATCAAAAAAGTTTTCGCTCATTATTCTCCCTGATTCTGTAATATCAACCCTTGAACGCCAAATATCACATACTGAATCGAAGTGCAAGATTAAGTTAGACAAGAAAACAGTGTGAATCTATTAATTTTCTTATAAATCCTCTTGATTATATAAAATCAATAGATTCACACATAATCACTTTACAGCTAACTCCTTGTAATAATTCGATATCGCATCCAAACACTCTTCAGTATACTTTTTATCAGTAGACTTTATCGTACTAATTTGGTAAAGAGCACTTAGTTATTCAATCGTATTTTTCAGTACAATAGTAGCTTCTTGTATCATATTTGGTAGTTGAATATTGATACGATTTGCTTGAGAATAGAATTTATTACGTGAACCCGAACTGATGATATTACCTATTTCATCCATATCTGGGCTGTAAATGATAACATCTGCAGGTTTGCCATCTACGGCAGTATTATAAACACTACATCTCAAATCCCAAGGTCCATTATGTACAAATTCATTTCTGAATGTTCCTATTTTTCTTATTATTGGCGGCTCTGAAAATAGCATACCCTCAGTTTTTAAAGAAGGATCAATATTATTCAAACTCTTTTTGTAAATAGTATCTGCGCTCTTCATTTTTCTATAATTACCAAAATTGTACTTAGTAAACTCAAATTGTTCTATGGCGATTTTAGCCATAATGTCAAAAACAGAGGCATAGGCTACAAACACGCTATTCAACAATATAAGAGCTTCTGTTTCGCGTGCACCACCACATCTAGCAGCACTGGTATATTCGCTATTTTTAAACCTAAACAAATACATATCATCCATATACAAAACACATATCACCCCAGCATTAAAATGGCAAAATCACCATTTTATTAACGCAAAAGCTGATATATTTCTCATTTCAGAATGTTCTTGAGAGGGAAAACATTATATTTGCACATATATATCAAGAATGTATAACATGGAAAAGAAAGACATGAATCGTCTAAAAGTAGTGCTTGCTGAAAAGAAGCGTACGAACAAATGGCTTGCAGAGCAATTGAGGAAAGATCCGGCTACTGTTTCTAAATGGTGTACAAATAGTGCACAACCCAATCTTGAAAATCTGATAGAAATAGCTAAGTATCTTGAAGTAAGTGTGAATGAATTGATTAGAAATGAATAAGAAGAATAGTCCATATACAGCTACAATAACCGGATGCGCATTTCTCTATAATGAGTATTTGCGTATATTACCATTATTGATGTCCGAAAACGCAACTGAGCTACTGAAGGATGAAGTTAAAACCAACCAAATCTTGCAAGTAAATTCACAGAAGGCCCGGCAAACCTTTATCACGGAATTTAAACGCAGATATAATGCTGTTCCCGCTACTTTTTGGGTGAATTTTCAGACGATGACTGAACGAGCCCAACGTGCCGGTTTACTCTATGCCATCCTAAAAGCTTATAAATTAGCTTTTGATTTCCATTTTAATGTAACAGTCAAGCGGTGGAATTCCGTGGAGCAAACACTAAAAAAGAACGACATTATGATGGAATTTAATGAGCTATCTACCAGAGATGAGTTTGTAGACAGTTGGACTGACAACACGAAAGACCGTTGTGCCAGCCAATATCTGACCATCTTGCGCCAAGCAGGCTTATTAAACAGTAAGACAGATGAACTGCAACCTATTCATCTTGAACCATCCGACTACACATTTTATATCCGTAGCGGCGAAGAGTGGTTTTTGGAAGCTTGCTTGCTTTATCCATATGAAGTGAATGATATAAAATCGCAAGTAAAATGAAGAATATGACCCTGCAAGAGCTTTATGACTATCTGAATAGTCCGGAGTTTCAGAATGTGAAAAGTGGAAATATTTTCTACAATTATTATATATACCAGTATCCTGCAACCAAGGAGTATGAAATGCGACGTCAAATTCTGGTGTTCAAGCAAAATCTGGAGCGCCCTAGCAGTTTTATAAATGCCATGTTACTCGATCTGTTTCAACTGTTTTGCGACTATCTGAAAGCTGAAAAGTTTGGTATGGATTCGTTGTTCGATCTCACATTGGAGGATGACAAAGTTCAACCTGATATAGTTACTACTGAGTTGACCAACGAAGCCAATTCCGATCACTTTATTCAGTATGTACATCGGCGAATAGACGAATACATGCAAGTAAACGATGGGCTAAATAAACCATACATCTTTATTCATGGCATTGGTAAAATGTTCCCGTACCTTCGTACCAACAGGTTCCTTACTCGTTATGAGAAGTATAATGATACTTCTCTCTACAAGATCATACTCTTCTATCCCGGACATCAGGAAGGCAATTCTTTCTCATTGTTCGATACATTGGAAGATTCGCATACGTACCGTGCCACATTATTAGTAAACAAATAAATCCAATACGATATGAAATTTAAAGACTTATATGAAAAAGGGCTTGACCGAAAAGTTAATCCTGCCGTATCAGCCTCCGACCTCAGTGAAGATACTGTACTCACCGAAATTGTTGAATACGTCTTTACACAAGAGATTATTGTAAACCTCTATCATATTCTTATCAATATCAAGATAAATCAAGGTAGTCATGTCGGTATATGGATCAATGGTTATTATGGTTCCGGAAAGTCTCACTTCCTGAAATACGCCAGCTATTGCTTATCCAATAAATATAGCGAAATGGCCTTTATTCGTTTGATAGAAGCCACACAAGAGATGATGCTTGGCGAAAAAGATGTCACTGCGCTTGAACAAGCAGGGGTGTCTCTTTCTGAGCTAAGAGCTCTTCAGAGTTGGTATGTTAATAAAGCGGATGTAGAGATGGTGATATTCAACATTGGCGATGTACACGATGCCAATGCCGACCAAGCCACCACATTCACCACTATTTTCTGGAACCAGTTTAATGCAAAGCGTGGTTATAACTCATTCAACCTCGCCATGGCCCAATATTTGGAGAAAGCATTGGACGATGATGGAAAATTCCAAGAGTTTAAGGACTATGTAAAGAGCAAAGGATATGATTGGGAACGAAACATTTCCCGTTTTGCCGCAGGTCGCCTGGACCTTGCCCTACAGATGGCAAAAGAAGTAGATCCCGCATTGGCTATTGATGTGATTCGCGAACGTATTTTGAAGAATGATGTGAATGTTTCGGTAGAAGCCTTTGCGGCCGAGATGAAGGAATATCTGGATCATAAAAACAATCGGAATTTCCGCATTCTGTTTTTCATCGACGAGGTTAGCCAGTTCATCGGAGAGCATCGCGACCTGTTGTTGCAACTCCAATCACTTGTAAAGCGGCTGGATGAAGTCTGTGAATCTCAGGTTTGGATATCGTGTACGGCACAACAGACTCTGGAGGAGGTGGTAACCAAAGTCGGTGGTAGCATTTCTAATCCGGAAGATGAAGTGGGCAAGATTTTAGGACGTTTTGAGGTTCGCGCTTCCCTTCAAGGCACCAGTCCCGAATACATTACCCAAAAACGAATCCTGGATAAGAAAGGGGAAGTGGAATTGCAACTTTCCGAACTCTTCGAAAAGAAGAAAGCCATGCTCGATGCGCAATTCATTCTGCCAAGTACGTATCAAGCCTATAAAAACAAAGAAAATTTTGCAGCCTTCTACCCATTCGTTCCCTATCAGTTCCAATTGATTATGAAGGTCCTCGACTCCTTTGTGAACATGAACTATGTGGATAAGCAGGTGAAGGGTAATGAGCGTTCACTGCTGAACATCACATTCTCTATTGCCAAAGAGACTGCAGAATGCGAGGTAGGCGAATTTATTCCGTTCGACCGGTTCTTTGGGGCAATGTTTCAAGGTTCCATGCAGCACATCGGTCAGCGCGCCATGGCGAATGCCCGTGAAGCGCTCGATATGGTGACGGATGAAGATAAACAAACTTTCTATCGCCGGGTGGTATATGTGCTTTTCATGGTATGTAATCTTTCAGAAGTAGACAAACAGAGTTTCTCTGCTACTATCGATAATATCGTCACTCTGTTGATGACGAAAGTAGATGCTAACAAAGCAGCTATCAAAGAAGAAGTATCTCAAGTCCTTTCTTTCTTGATGGATAAGGCTGTCATTCGTAAAATAAAGACGGATAATGGAACTGAGGTCTATGAGTTCTACACCGAGGAGGAATCTAAGGTCGCGCAGATTATCAAAAACCAAAAGGTAGATAATAACACGTATACTGAAGAACTTTATAAGATTATCAGCGACCATTTTAGTTTCAGTGCATCTACCAATAAGGAAACATTTATAACCCGCTCCTTCAATATTGGTGGAAATGTAGATGGTAGAAACATTCTTTCCAATAATCCGGATGTCGTAGTCGACTTCCTTACCACAGCAAGTACTGATTCTCCCGAACAGTACGCATTCACCAATCAACCTAATCACTTGGCGTTCTTCCTCTTTCCATTGTTTAAGAATAATGCGGAACTTCGACAGAACTTTCTGGAGTATTGCCGAGTCCAATGTTTCGCACAAGAGCAAGCTATCAGTGAGGAGCGCCAACGCACAAAGCGTATCTTTTCCGACCGTGCAAAAGAGTTGTATAAAAACGAAATTAAGCCACAGTTCCAACAAATGTTGGATGCTTGCCCTGTGATTTCCGGTCAGAATATACTATCTCCTTCTGTTCTTGGTTCAGCTAAGAATAAGGAAAGATATAAGGCCGCACTGACCAACCATTTGAAGAACCTATATGATTCTGCCCATCTGGTAAATGGCTCTGAATACCCGAAAAGTCAAAGTGAGCTTTCGGATAAAATACTTCGTCCGGTAGAAGCGACATTGGTAGACCTGCCGCTTACCACAGCCGAAAAGAAGGTAAAGGATTATTTGGACCGTGCGCCCCACGATGTGACTGTAGCCGATGTGGTACGTCAATTTGCCAAAGTTCCCTATGGTTGGGCGGACTGCTGTAGCATCTATGTAGTCAATGAGCTGGTACGCAGACATCTGTATGCTTTCAATTACAACAACAATCCTAATGTGAGCCGTGAAGACACTGCTCGCAACATTATGCGCGATGCCAATCGGTTCACGATTGAACCGGCAAAGGCTATCTCGCAAGATATCCTGAACGAATTTATCGAAGCCTGGAAACATATCTTTAACGTAGTCACCCTCAAAGGAAGCAATGACTCCACTGAGCTTTATCGCAACTGCAAAGAGACCGACGACAGTGCTCTGAACCGATTATTGAGTAATTATCGTAAATTATCCAGAAAGATAAATGGATGTCCGTTTGAATCCGTCATTGATGAAGCCATTACTTTGATGGAGAAATGGACCAATATACGCGACCATAAAGAATTCTTTCTCACCATCACAGAGGCCAAAGAAAGTGCAGCTACCTTATTTGATCGCTGTAAAAACATCAATACATTCGTCAACGATCAGTTTGAAGGGTATCAAAAGGTAAAGCTGTTTATTCAGGAAAACCGGGACAATTTTGCTTTCCTGCCGAAAGATCAGGAAGAGGCACAGAATCGGTTGTGTGCCATCCATAACGATATGGAACCGTGGGACAATATGCCTGCCTACCTGAAGATGATGCGTAATTTAAGTGGACGTTTAGAGGAATGCAAGGCAACCCTTATTAAAACTATCAATACTAATTATAATAAGGCATTTGATGAATTGGAGGAATATGCTGTCAGTATGAAAGTGGGCAGAGACAAATTTGCCAAACGTGATATTACAATCAGTCAGAAAATCAACACAGGCAATTTCTATGCACTCCAAGCCAATGCAGTCATTGCTGGCTTCTATGAGGAACAAATGAAGAAGATCAATGAGGCTGTACCGAAGCCGGTTGATCCGAAACCTTACACACCGGTTGCTGACGGAGGGGGAAGTGTTGTTAAAGAACCGATTGCTACACCTCGTGCCCGTAAAATGGTACATCTCCATACGCATACCACTCAGCCTATACAAACCGAAGCTGATATAGATCGCTATCTGCAAAAGCTGAAAGCCGAACTCATGCAACATATCGGTGGAGATTATGATATAATAATTTCGTAAGAAGAAACAAAATGGAAACAAACAGATTGAAACGCTTCGCTTCCGAAGCACGCAACATATTGATGAGTGGCGTAAAGCAACGCCTCTCCGCACTTGGTTTTCAGACAGATGGCTCTCTCTCCACCAAGCTACCAGAATTAATGGGTGGCGGCTCCGTCTTTATGGGCGAAGTACAGAGTGAGGATTTTTACCATAAATGGATGTCTTTATACCAACGCATTCAATCCCATTCTTATCGGGAGGTGGCAGAAGAAGCAGCTTATACATGGTTCAACCGATTGATGGCCATTCGCATTATGGTAAAGAATGAACTGGTACCGGCAGTATTGGAATACGAAAGTGACGAGGTGCGTATTCCGCTTTTGGTAAGCGAAGCCCGGCAACGACGTTTCCCGCAGATGAATGAAGAAAACCGGCAGAAATTGGAGGTCCTATTAAACAATGATGCGCTGACCGACGAGCAGTTTGCGGTACTTATTGTGGCATATTGTCATAGTAATCCCATCATTCATAAATGCTTTGGAACTATTTCTGATTATACAGAGTTGTTGTTACCAAGTAATATATTGGCAAAAGACGGTTTTATTGATAAACTGAATGCGGATGAATACATCAGTGACGAGGATTATCGTTCGCCCGAACTTATCGGTTGGCTTTATCAATTCTATATTTCCGAACGTAAGGATGAGGTCTTTGCCAAGAAAGGCAAGTTTGAAGCCGATGAGATACCTGCTGCTACGCAGATATTCACACCTAATTGGATTGTGAAGTATATGGTACAGAACACTGTGGGGCGTATCTATCTCGACAATAATCCGTATACTGACATCAAAAAGGAGATGCAGTATCTGGTAGAACCCGCCGAGCCAACCCCAGCCGATGCCATCTATCAGTTTGACAATATTCATGACCTGACGTGTGCAGACTTAGCTTGCGGTTCAGGGCACATTCTGAATGAATGTTTCGACCTGTTCTATCAGATTTATATTGAAGAGGGATACAATAGAAGGAAGGCCATCGAAGATATTTTCCAGTATAATCTCACGGGTATTGACATTGACACACGTGCCAAGCAGTTAGCAACTTTTGCACTACTGATGAAAGCTTGTCAAAAAGACAATAGTTTCAGCGATGCACATTGTATGCCAAGGGTACTGGATATGCCAATTCCTTATGCCGAAGCAGTGGGCAAGACATTTGATAATACGGATGAAGAGCGAACTTTTATCCGATCTGCGATATCGGAGTATATCATGGGAGGAAACGCAGAGGTACTGGATGAATTGACGGATGCTGTATTACTGATGAATGATGCTCAGACATTGGGCAGCATCATGAAGTTTAATATTTCAGAACGTACTCGCAATGTGATTGCTATAAGAACAGCTGAATATGGGCAGCAGGAGATTCTGCTGAAAGATATTAGGAAGATGTTGCCTTATATGCAGATTATTCTTACGTTGACGAAGAGTTATGCGGCTTTGGTGATGAATCCACCATATATGGGGAACGGAAATATGAATGAGGTGTTGAGTACATATGTGAAGGAGAATTATGAAGATTCAAAAGCAGACCTAATGACTGTCTTTATGGAAGTTGCTATGAGATTGTTGAGTAAAAAAGGAATATGGGGAATGATTAACTTGCCATCATGGATGTTTTTGTCTTCATTTGAGGTGTTTAGAGAAAAGATATTATCAACTCAGCATATTGTAAGCCTATTACATCTTGGTCGTGGCATATTCGGTTCCGATTTTGGTTCAGTTGCATTTGTCATGCAAAATGTGAAATATTTCTCAAAAGGGTACTATAGGAGACTTTTTAAAGAACACGTACAAGTCCGTTCGATTGAAACAATCCATCAGCTCTTCTTAGACAAGAGTTATGGTCTATTTTATACCAACCAGAATAACTATAAAAAAATTCCGGGATGCCCTATTGGATATTGGGTGAGTGAAAACTTGTTATTTGCATATTCACATAATCTTTTAAAAGATAATGCTGTATTTAAGAGAGGAATAGGCACTGGAGATAATAATCGATTCTTGCGCTTATGGCATGAGGTGAGTACTAAAAGAAGTGTACTATGCTCAGATAAGAAAATATCTAGATGGTTCAAATATAATAAAGGTGGTAGCTTCCGTAAATGGTATGGAAATTGTGAGTATTTTATTGATTGGCAAAACGATGGAGAAACTATTAAAAACAATTATTCTTCTGAAGGAAAATTGTCAAGTAGACCACAAAACCTTAATTTCAGTTTTAAAAAAAACATTAGTTATTCATCTCTTACTTCCGGTAAGTTATCATTTAGATTATATGAAGATTTCATTAATGACCAAGCTGGAAATTATTTCGTTGTAAACGATGATAAAAATTACTTTTCGCTGCTTGCTTTGTTAAATAGCTATGTTACAACATATTTCAAGTCAATAAAGAACACAACAATAAATATTACTGCAGATGATTTACTAAGTGTTCCAGTATTAGACATTGAAAAGAATGTGGATACTATGGTATTTCAAAATATTTCTATTTCCAAGCAAGATTGGGATGCTCACGAAACTAGTTGGGATTTCCAAACCAATGAATTAATTCAACTTTCGATTGATGGTGTTGGACATATTGAAGCTACCATAAATGAAGAAACTATTCAAGATTATTATAGTCTTGAGCTACTTCTGATGGAGTATAAGAAAAAATGGGAAGATCTATTCAATCGCCTTCATGCCAACGAAGAGGAACTCAACCGCCAATTCATCGAAATCTACGGCTTGCAAGAAGAGCTAACTCCCGACGTGCCCTTAAGCGAAATCACCATCCTACAACAAGGAGAAATCTCTATTGAAGGAGATAAACTACGATGGAACGATGATATATTAATGAAGCAACTCATCAGCTATGCCGTAGGTTGTATGATGGGACGCTACAGCATCGACCGCCCTGGGCTTATCCTTGCCAATCAAGGCGATGGTCAGAAAGAATACGAAGCCCTCGTACCTAATAGCCGCTTTGCTATTGATGATGACGGTATCATTCCGCTTATGCCAGCCAACACGGAATTTACGGACAACATCACATTACGCTTCAAAACCTGGCTTGGCATTACCTTTGGTGAGGAATCACTGATGGATAATCTGAACTTTATAGAACGATCACTTGGTAAACGCCTAGACGATTACTTTGTAAAAGACTTTTGGAAAGACCATAAGAAGATGTATCAGAACCGTCCCATCTATTGGTTGTTTAGCTCAAAAAAAGGTAGCTTCCAGTGCATTGCTTATATGCACCGTATGAATGCTTATACTGCAGAGAAGATACGTACCAATTATCTGCTACCTCATATCGAATGGCTATTCAATAAACAAAACGAGATGCAAGCCAACGCTGCCAATCTCTCTACCCGTGAGCGAAAAGAACTGGACAGCATTGGCAAACAGATTGATGAATGCCGTGAATATCACGACCGCCTGCACGTAATAGCAGACCTACAAATCGGATTCGACTTGGATGATGGTGTAGTAGTGAACTATGCTAAATTTGGTGATGTATTGGCAAAATTGAAATAAAAGGGAATAATGACAGCAGAAGATATACTAAAGTTAAGAGACCTCGGTGAGGTAAGCAAGGTGCAGTTCAAAGAGCGGCTTCTTGACAAATATGATATTGGATGCGAAATCGTTGCATTCAGTAACACGAATGGCGGGCAATTGATAGTAGGTATCAATGATAAAACGGGTAAAATCAATCCGCTGTCATTCCAAGAAGTTCAAGAAACAACCAATCTTTTAAGCAATATAGCCTCTGAAAATGTAGTACCTGGCATTCTTCTCACCATAGATACCGTTTCGATAGAAGGCGGAACAATCATTGTGACTACTATCAAAGAAGGATTGAATAAGCCTTACCATGATAACAAAGGCATTGTCTGGGTAAAGAATGGTGCCGATAAACGTAAAGTATTCGACAATGCAGAACTTGCAGAGATGATGTCAGAGTGTGGTAGTTTTATTCCGGATGAAGCTGCAGTGAATGATGCCACTATTGATGATCTGGACGAAAAGACACTCAAACTGTTTCTTAGTAATAAGTTTGAGACTGCCCTGAAAACGAAAGGGATGACGGGCGATAGACTTCGTGAGGCATCATTGGATGAGGTATGCAGTACTATTGTTCAAGGCCATGATAAACAAAAACTACTACGCAATCTGCATTTCATCCGTCCCGATGGGAAATTGACTATTGCCGCCATTCTTCTATTTGCCAAATATACACAACGCTGGTTACCGGTGATGACTGCCAAGTGTATCAGCTTTGTAGGTAATTCCATAGGAGGAACACAATTCCGCGATAAAGTGAATGACACCGATATGGAAGGTAATCTACTTCATCAGTTTGAAACCATTATGAGCTTCTTCACCCGCAACCTAAGAACGGTACAAGTGAAAAAGGAGTTCAATTCAATGGGTGAGCTGGAGATACCCTATACTTGTCTGGTAGAGCTTGTTGTAAATGCTTTAGTTCACCGCTCACTCAATAGGAAAGCACCCATCCGTATTTTCATCTTTGACAACAGAGTAGAGATACATAGCCCCGGGACACTACCTAATGGATTGTCTGTGGATGATATTATAGCAGGAACCTCCATGCCACGCAACAATTTTCTCTTTGCCAATGCTATTTATATGTTGCCTTATACAGGTGCAGGAAGTGGCATTCAGCGTGCATTGAGTCAAGATAAGAAATTATCATTCTCTAATAATGAGTCGTTGCATGAGTTTGTGATAACAATTGAGAGAGATGGTGTCATAGTTGGTGCTGACTTAGACACTTCTCTGCAAAACTCTGACGCTAACCTAGACACTTTGCAGCAAGACTTAGACACTCAACAGGCTATTCCAAGCACTGACTTAGACACTTCACAGCTAGACTTAGACACTCAGCAGGCTACCTCTAACACTTCTATGCGCATTAAATTAAGTAACAAACAAAAAGATATTGTTAACTATTGTAGTGTACCACGAAGTAGCAAAGAGATACTAGAAAGAGCTGGAATAAGTAATCATAGCAAAAATCGTGAAAAGTATGTTACCTTTTTAGTGGAAGCAGGTTATTTGGAAATGACAAATCCGGAAAATCCAACTGCCAGTAATCAGAAGTATCGTAAGAAACTAAAGTAATGAATATATGAATACATCACAACAAAAAATATATAACTATTTTGAGCGGGAACCGGAATTGAAGGTGCTATTCATCTTCAATGACGTTTTTCTGGCAGATGAGCTTTCGGTAGTTGAATGGAAAGCCGGCTATCGGTATGTTGATTTCAAAGGGGATTGGTTTACTACCAAATATAAGCTCGATACGGAATGGGCGGATGAGAAAGTGATTCTCTATTTCCATCAGCCATCTCCCTTGCAAATAAAATCGCTGCAAGAAAAGTTTCCCTTGCTCGACTTGCTCGTAGCCAACATGGAATATCACCATCAGGACTATGCCGCCTATATGCAACAGTATGGCCTGCCTTCCAACATGACCCTATTTGTGGAGAAGAATATTCAGCAACTACAATCAGACCGGATGCTCCGGCTACTTCAATCGCATTATGCCGATGGTAGTATTTCTATAGACGTAGCAGTAAGAGCATTTCTTTCCTCTTACTTTCAGCAACAACGAGTGCTGGATTGGGATTACATTATCCTGAGAATCTTACTACAAGGATGTAGTAGCGAACGCAGCAGACAAACGGATTTTTACAGCAGGCTAAAAGTTGCTCCAATGGTGAAAGCGGCATTGGACGAACGACTGAAAAGTATTTTTGGTTGTACGGTCGATCTGAATACAGAAGCCAAGGTTGAGAAACTGATACAGGTACTCAAGTACAACTCCATCGTGCAGAATCTGGCACCGGTGAATGCAGACAACTATAAAACGAATAGAATCGCAGATTCACTGGCCCTGCAACAGATGAACCGTATTTTGGAGTTGGCATTAAGCTCGTCCAAGACCGCAGCAGCTTTACAGGAAGTTATGATTGAATTGGGTAGTGATATCCATGATGATGAATTGATCAAATGGTATGGAACAGAAGCCGATTACTACTTCTTACCCGACCAACTTTGTATACCAATTCTGCGCACTTTAATGGAACATTCTATTGCCACAGAGCCACAAAAGGTGATAAACAGACTGGAAGAACTGATAATAAAGCACAGCGGAAATGAAGATTTGAATATAGTGATGGACTATAACTTACTTGTAGCTCGATTCTATGAAGGTGCTTTATCGTTAGGATCGCTTACGCTAAACACACCGGATGAATATCTGGAGTGCTATCGAAATGTGTATTATTTGACTGATCAGCTTTATCGATTGTCGATTGAAAACTATTACAAGATTAGCCCTTCTATCGTACTTTATGAGACTATTCAGAAGGTGAAATATGCATTAGACATCTATTATGCCAAACTATGCAACCGTATCAATCTGGAATGGATACATTGCGTGAAGGAATCAGGTGGACTGTCTTCCGTACACGCTCTTCGCCAGGAAAATTTCTACGAGAATCAGATTAAGCCTATCCAAAAGAAAGTAGTAGTCATCATAAGTGATGCTTTGCGTTATGAAGTGGCGCAAGAATTAATAGGAGCATTGGCTAGAAGAAAGCATATTGCTCACCTGAACACAGCCATTGCCATGTTACCTACGGAGACTAAATTTTGTAAACCAGCGCTACTACCCCATCGTGAATTACGATTGTATAGCGAAGTGGATGGAGAGCAGAATATGGGTGTAGACAATCGGATACTCAATTCTACCGTCAAACGGACAGAGCAGGTTAATGCTTACCGAACCGGAGCTATCTGCATAGATTATGATGAAGTGGCAAAATACGACCAAGTTAAAAACAGAGAAATCTTCAAGCATCCGCTGGTCTATGTAATGCACGATACCATTGACGACAAGAGTCATGGAGCAACAGCCAAAGAGGTGGTAAACAGTTGTCGTGATGCGATTAATGAATTGGAGATGCTGGTTCATAAAATACATGAAACCTATAATGTAACCGAAGTATATATCACAGCAGATCATGGCTTCCTCTTCAACGACCAACAGTTTGAAGAGAAAGACAAACACAAGGTTACAGAACCGGCACTGGAAAACAAAACTCGCTATTATCTAACTACCACTGGGAATAAAGTAGCCGATATAGCAAAATTTCCGTTAGCAGAAGTCTCAGGGATGAATGCTGAAAATATCTACGTGGCTGTACCGGAAGGAACAAACCGCTTGGCTGCCAAATCTGGAGGATATATGTTTACTCATGGTGGAGCATCCTTACAAGAAATAATTATACCTATTATTATAAGTCGCCAAGAGCGAGAGGACGTAAAGCAACCTGTTGGCGTAATGGTGCTAGACCGCAACTTATCCATTCAAGCATCCCGTCTGCGCTTTAAGCTACTGCAAACAGATGCTGTAAGTATGGATATGAAAGCACGTATCATTCATGTAGCTCTTTACAATAATGACAAAGCGGTGACACCCGTAAAAGAATTTATCTTGGATAGTACAGATGTGCTTTTAGATAACCGAAAAGTACTGGTCGACCTGACACTGAATCAAAATGTAGATGTAAAAGTACTTCAACTGAAAGTATACGATATAACCGATGAGTTGAACCCTCTTATCAAAGAGAATGTGACAAATAACACACTCATTGGCAATGATTTTGACTTTTAAAAACTGAACGACCATGGAATTGCATGATAAAGTAATGAATGCCTTTATAGGCAAAGTGGTAAGAAAAGACTTGGCTTTCCTCGTGAAAGGAGGATTGCCGGTTCCGACATACGTACTGGAATATCTATTGGGGCAATATTGTGCCAGCGATGACGAAGAGGTGATAGCTGAAGGGCTGGAGAAGGTGAAACAAGTCATTCAGCATAATTATGTTCATCGTGCGGATGCAGAATCTATAAAAGGCATCATTCGTGAAAATGGACATCATCGTATCATTGATAAGGTGACAGTAGTACTCAATGAAAAAGCAGATGAATATCATGCTTCTTTTGCCAATCTTGGATTGGGTAGCGTGCCTATCGGAACGGAATATGTGCGGAAGAATCCGAAACTGCTAAGTGGAAACGGAGTTTGGTGTATTGTTACTGTTGGCTATATATCGGGAGAGGACGTCAAGGTGAGATGGGAAATTCAAAGTCTCAAACCCATTCAAATCAGCAATGTCGATGTACAGGAGTACATTGATCAACGTCAGCAATTCTCCACTGATGAGTGGATTGATTTTCTGATACATACTATCGGATTAAACCCAGAGAAGCTGAATAGACGTGAAAAATTCATTTCTCTGGCTCGCCTGTTACCCCATGTGGAAAATAACTTCAACTTCATGGAGCTAGGACCGAAAGGAACAGGAAAATCTCATGTCTTTCAAGAATTATCACCATCAGGCGTACTCGTCTCCGGTGGCGATGTGACGAGCGCCCGCCTTTTTGTAAAAATGAGTGGTAACAGAGAAATACTCGGACTGGTAGGCTACTGGGATGTAGTGGCATGGGATGAGTTTGAACAGCAAAAAGGCCGTGCTGTGGATGCTGTAATGATTGACACCATGCAAAACTATCTTGCCAACAAATCTTTCAACCGCGGTAAAGGAACACACGAAGCATCCGCTTCTATGGTTTTCGTAGGAAACACCAAACATACCATTCCTTTCATGTTGAATAACAGCCATCTGTTCGAGAGTATACCTACTTCCTTTATCAAAGGAGCGTTCCTTGATCGTATTCACCTATATAATCCCGGGTGGGAGATTAGAATGCTGAAAAAAGAATCTTTCTCGAAAGGATATGGACTGATAACAGACTATATAGCTGCCGTGCTTCATGAACTGAGAAACAGGGACTTTTCCAGTAACCTGAATTCTTTTGTAAAGTTCAGTGGTACACTATCAGAACGTGACCATTTGGCTATCCGTAAAACGTTCTCGGGAATGGTCAAGTTACTCTATCCGGACAGTAATTATACCGACGAAGAGGCACTTGAAATAATTGAATTTGCAGCCGAATGTCGTAAACGTGTGAAAGACCAGCTTTATATCATTGATGAGACTTTCAGGGCAGAACCAGCTAAGTTTGAATATCTCATTCTCAAAACCGGAGAAACAAAACAGGTTGAAACGCTTGAACGAATAGAAAATCCTGCAATAATAGAGGATATTCAAACAGAGGAGCCTATAGAGGTTGCATCAGAACCAGCCACAACCACTTCTAATCCAAGCATACGTCCACGCATTCCCCAACTTGCTTCGAAACAAGTTGATATTCGTATGAATCAACGAGGAGTGTCTTACAAATCTCTTTTCGGCGATTATATACGAACTGCGAAAAAAATAACCATCGTCGACCCATTCATAAGAGTCGGTCATCAAATAGATAATCTGATTGAGTTCATACAAATGGCTCGTGAAGTATGCCTAACTCCTGAAGAACTGGAAATAGAACTGCACACACAGAATGAAGAGGATAAGATTCCTGAAGTGATTGATATCTTCAATGAATTGCAAGAAGAGCTTTCGTCGTACGGAGTGACTTTCAATTTCATGTTCGATGCCGGACATGACAGAAAAATAGATCTTGATAATGGCTGGATAATCAATTTAGGACGTGGACTGGATATATTCGAAAAATTCTCCCGTTTCTCATTAAGTAATAGCCGACAAGAGAATCGCCGTTGCAAAGAGTTTAGTGTGACTTATATGTATAAGTAAAGCAAAAGAGAATATGCCATATCCGATAGAAAACAAATTAGTTATCGCAGTAGCATCAAGTGCGCTGTTTAACTTGATAGAATCTGACAGTGTTTTCAAGACACAGGGAGAATCAATTTACAGAGAGTATCAAGAAAATCGTCTTGATATTCCTTTTGAAAAAGGAGTTGCATTTCCTTTTATAAAACGGCTTTTATCATTAAATCAATCTTTCCCTGAGGAGCAACCTATTGAAGTGGTACTACTTTCAAGGAATAGTCCCGAAACTGGATTAAGAGTGTTTAGGTCTATCCAAAGTTACGGATTAAATATCTCACGTGCTTATTTCTCTTCAGGACAAAACAATTTTCAATATTTACCCGCTTTTAATGCTTCCTTATTTTTATCAGCAAATTCGAACGACACCAGATCAGCTATTGAAAATGGATTTGCAGCAGGAACTGTATTAAACAAAGTAGTGGTTGATGATGACGATGATATGGAACTAAGAATTGGATTCGACTTTGATGGTGTATTGGCAGATGATGCATCAGAACAAGTTTACAAGAAAGCGAATGGCAATATGAATGAGTACTTTGAACATGAGAAAGAACATGCTGCTGATCCTTTGGCTAAAGGTCCTATAGGAAACTTATTACAAAAGATTTCCTTCTTTCAGAAAATGGAAAAGAAAAGAGCTAAGGCAGATCCAGCTTATCGCAGAGTATTAAAAACAGCTATCATAACAGCTAGAAATGCTCCTGCACACGAACGTGTTATCACAACTCTAAAAAACTGGGAAGTCGAAGTAGACGACGCTTTCTTCCTAGGAGGGATAGACAAGGCTAGAGTCTTGAATATATTAAAGCCACATATATTCTTTGATGACCAAATGGTACACTTGAATCATATTGATAAAATTCCTGCAGTACATATTCCTTTTGGAATTACGAATAAATAAATACTTCATTCACCAATAATAGATACAATTATATATAATGGGAAAAACAGTAACGACATATCTAATCGATGGAGATCCAAAAGGAAGTCAGTATGTATTCATCAGCAACAAGATTTGCCAGATGTTTGTAATCCCTCGTGCAAGCCTTTCAATACTCAATGAACGTAAGGATCTGCAAACTCCCGCATTTTATATTTTGCTCGGAGAAGATGAGAATATAAAGCCCAAAGCATATATCGGAGAAACCGAAAATTTCAGAGAACGTGTAAAAAGTCATGATAGCAAAAAATCTTTTTGGCAAAAAGCCTTGATCTTCATCTCTAAAGATGCAGCAATGACAAAGGCAGACGTGCAATATCTTGAACATCGTGCAATTGCAGATGCAAAGAAAGCGAATGTTTTTATGCTGGATGAAAACAAACAGATCCCTAAATCACCAAACCTTCCGGAATATCAAAAAGATTCAATGGATGAGTTTTATGATGACATTAAATTCTTGACATCCTTCATTGGATGTAACATATTTGAAATCATTGAACCTAAAGATAAGCCAATATTCCAAATTGTCAGCAAAAAATGTGATGCCAAAGGTTTTTATGACACATCTGGATTTACAGTACTAAAAGGCAGTAGAATCAGTGACAAATCAACCGATTCTTTAAGTTGGAGAGATAAGCGAACTAAATTGATAGAAGAATATGCTAACAATAAAAATTTCGTCATCAATGAAGATATTACTTTTTCAAGCCCTAGTAAAGCTGCCGATTTTTGCTTAGGCAGTAGTAGCAATGGCTGGATTATGTGGAAAACAGAAAGAGGACAAACATTAGACTCTGTCTACAGAAAGCAACTGGAATAATAATTTAGCGATGAACAGAGAACAAAAGATATTATCTCTATTAGATCAGTTCAAAGGGCTGGGGATAGATCAACAGATAGACTATAACAAGTTCTATCTATACTCTATTATTACCCATTCAACTGCTATTGAGGGTTCAACTGTTACTGAGATTGAAAACCAACTTTTGTTTGATGAGGGTATAAGTGCCAAAGGTCGTTCGATGACTGAGCAACTGATGAACTTAGATCTGAAAGCGGCATACGAACAATCGATAGTCTTTGCAAAGAGCCATAGCGATATTTCTGTTGATATGCTTAAAAAGCTATCTTCCATTGTTTTGAAGAATACAGGTACTATATACAATACTCCATTGGGGGAATTTTCGTCAGCGAATGGTGATCTGCGATTGCTGAATGTAACGGCAGGCACCGGAGGGTGTTCTTATACAAATTACTCGAAGGTACCTACTAAACTGGCAGAACTTTGCGAGAATATAAACCAAAGACGAAAGTCTCTTTCAAAAACAGATATTATTGAGTGTTACAAGCTAAGCTTTGATACTCACTTCCATTTGGCAACGATCCACCCATGGGCTGACGGAAATGGGAGAATGTCTCGTTTGCTGATGAATCGGCTACAGTTTGAACTTGACATTATTCCTTTCAACATCAATAAAGACCATAAAACTGAATACATTGAGGCTTTTATTGCTACTCGTGAAAATGATGATATAGAACTATTCCGTGGTTTTATGTTTGATGAACATATACGCAATCTGGAACAGACAATCCGTAATTATCGGGACTCCCCATCCGATTGTGTAAATAAAAAACTACAGGATTTCTCTCGTAGCTTTCTACTTACACTATATTTTGAGCACTTCTTATTAAACCAAACTATATGATCGAACTTTTTGTCGTCATCATCATCCCAAAAAGTATTTATACTTTAACTTTTTTGTTAATTCATTCAATTGTTCTTGAGCTTTATATATTTCCAAACGTTCCTTGAGAAATTTGAATATTGAAGGGTGAACGGAGAACTCATTTATCTTATTCCAACCGTCCCCCAACGAATATATCAGTTCGTTAACAAAGGCCTCGTTAGGTGTCATGTCGCTGACCAGTTCGCGTACATACACTTTGTGGTTGATAGAATCAAATTTACCTTTTGTATTCGGACCTGCGCAATACTTCCACAACTTCGCATCCTGTTTCCAGTAGTGTACATTAACGCATGCAGCCAACGTTTCCTCACTGCGGCCTGCTGTTCTGAAATCTTGCCCTTTCTTGATATTATACTTACTAGTTACAAATCGCATCAGTTTCCGGGTAAGTTTCTCTTCCAGTGGAGCTTCCTTGCCCAGTTTCTTAATATCTGAATAGAACAAGTCATGGGGCACATTATCTGCATATTCACGAATACGCTGTTTGCATAATACCTTCGACTCATCTCTTTGCACCATATCCATGAGGTCATGGTATATCACAACTGGTACTTGTACATTCTTTAATTCCACGAGTGCCTGGTGTATTTCCTCCATTTCAGGGAAAACAAACTCACAAGTGTCATAAATGTTGTATGTGATACCATCCTTCTCAATGCAATAAATAAAGTTCTTGTTATATCCCTTCTTAAATGCAGGAATATGATATTCGTACGATTCAAAATTCTCTCCCATAACCGTAATCACGTCATCGTGAGACAATCGAGGTTCTTCGACCTTGTAAATTATCAATCCATCTTTGCCAATGGTAAGTTGTACAAAGTAATACAGATCATTTGTCTTTTTCTCTGCATACGTGATGACGCATCCTTTGAAACGATCTATCATATATTGAGGCAGTGTCTCCTTTATACAATAGTCCTTAATCAGTATCTGACGGAAGATATTCTTGATAGTTGCCATCTCAATCTCTGATTTAATCATCACATCTTGAGTAGGAATTTTCTTTTCTATCAGATCTACCTTCTCTTTCAAACGTCTATGATCCAAAGCTTTGCGTTTACTATCAGAAAGTTCTCCCTCCTGGTATTTGTCGCCAACGATACGAATGCAGATTTGCTTCTTACTCTTGTCCTTCTCATAACAACCCTCAAAGTTATTGCTAAACAGCTTTTTGATATACTCCCTTGACTTCTGCTCTATCAAATTTCGTAACTCTTCCACACCTGCTTCGGAAGTATGGCAGACTATATCAATCCATGATGTCGAGAGCATATCACGCAACAGTTCGTCTTCTTTCTTAAACTCAGCATCCTGTGCTTTCAACAACATTGGCTTTTTATACTCTATAGGATCAACAGATATGTACTTCGAATAGGTTGTAAGAAACTCCTGTAGTACAGTGCGAATAATATATGCCTGCGACTCCTCAAAATGTTCTACATCACCGAATCCCAGAAAAGGAATACGATTCTTATTATCTTTTCTAAGAAAAGACGGATGGTTATAGTATTCCTGCGTTCCTTTTTTTTTCTTGGAAGAGAAATAGATTCGTTTTTCATCAAACTCCAAATGATATACCGACGAGCCCTTCTTTTTCTTCTGTTCGACCCTATCTTCCTCAGCAAAAGTCAATGTGTGAGCAGTCAAGAGATTATCGTAATCGAAACTTATATGCAAGCCCAACTCCTCACCAGCACTTCTCCCTTTATTATATATGCTGCTGCAAGTGCCACAAATCAGTTTACCATGAGCATAGCTCAAAGTCTTATTACGATTTGGAATCATTGATAACAATAGATTCAGCATATTGTAAGTATAAATACCTTCATTGTGAGCAGGACAATAAGTAATCTGCTTAATTTTAACATTAACCTTCTTCATGCATTCCTGTAGCTGTGCCACTGTTACTTTCTCTTTCTTGGATGAAGCAAATAGGAAGATACGGTGCTTGGATGATTCGCCTGGTTGTGCATTCTTAGCCATTTTGTTGAAAGCACAGATAGCACTGTTCGGACACAAGCCTTCCAGTTTGCAGTAAATACCTGTAATGTTGTCGAAATCAACATCACCATATTCTATCTTGAAGAAGTCGTAATCTTCCAGAAACTCTTTCCAGAGAAATTCCACTCTGATATGATTGGTTCTTATCTTTTCCATAGTTGCTTAAACTGCTAATATATTAAGAATATTTTGCACGTTATTGTCGATGATGGCACCTGTCTCAACATCTATCAGACCATTTATGACTGGTAGCTGAGTACCACTTTCGAGTGGGAGTGAATGTGAGTATGAGTAGTTGCCAACATATCGAGGTACATTGACTATGACATAGTCGCCACCACAATCTTTTATCTTGCGTTCCCAAGCCTGTGATTTCACATGTCTGTTGAAGTCACCATCCACCATATATTTTACATCTACATACAGCTGGTTGTTTACCACCCAGTCTGCCCTTTCCCAAATCTCCTCTTTTAGTGAGGTTATGGTACAACCTGCGTTTTCCAATATAGCCTTGAACACTTGTTCGCCAAAGTAACCAGTATAAACCTGCTGAATAATCTGTGGTGAGATGACCCATGCCTTGCCCTTCCATGCGGTGCAATAGCCATTCTTTTCAAAGTAGTTTCGTATGAACCGCTGTCTCATGATAGCATCCATATGAACGCACGAGTCTGTATAGTTCAGGTTCATCTTCTTTACCTCCTCTGCCTGCACATAATACATACGCATAGAAGTCTCAATGTCCTCCCTGTTGCCAAATTCAGGATGCTTCATCACATACTCGCGAATTTTATGCACCCTATTACGAGCCTGACGGGCATATTTGTCAGTACCCTTGAAACTAATGCCTATCAATTCACTGATATGTCGTTCTCTACGGTGCTCTCCATTTTTGAATGCAATATTAACTTCTGAATCTTTGCCATTAATCCGATCAAGTATACACGGATCTTTATCTATTGACTGGAGTACATATTTCAGTAGTTCTGTCTGAACCTCCGGTTTTCTGGCGATAATCATAGAGTATGCCATGTCCTTCCCTATAGCCACATGGATGATCTTGTTAAATACTGTCGATCGAGTGATACGCCCCAGTGCCTGTACTGCCCATTTTAGACAGAAGGCATCATAGGCAGGTGTGCCTTTCAGTACTGCTTTTATTTGTATTTCTCTATTTTTTAATTCATTCAGGTCATCAGTTATGCAATGATGCCTTCTGCGGAGCAAGTCACGTTGGAAATCAGACTTCTCTTTCAGTGTCAACTGATTGTCAGTACCTAGAATACTCAACGAGATGCAAGCTTTGAGGTAGTCATTCACATCCAACAGAGGGATAAAATTCGTAGGCTTATCCATAATAATACCATCAAAGTTGCAGCGAGTGTCCTTGCGGTCTTTTGTATTCGGAGCTTCCAAACAGCATTTCTTTCGGTACTTGGCATCAGTATCAAACAGATAATTAACACCCACAGCACCAGACTGATAACATACAAAGCAGAACATCTTTAGTTCTGGCTGTTCAGCCAACAGCTTCTCTACAGCCTCTAAGTCATCCTTGAAATACTCACCACTTAAGAAACAGACATTAAGTTTAGGATAGATATCCGCACGCCTGCTGGTTGTTCCATCGTCAATGACATACGGATCCATGACACTGACTTCATATACCTCGCCACGTTTTGTCACTCTTGCCTGCTGTAGGATATTCAACACCTTCTTTATTCCTATACTGCTATTACCTGTATATGAGAATGGCTGGAAGTATAACCATGCTTTGGCTTCAGGTTTCTTCATGAAATCCATGTAATGATTCAACATATTTACTATTCGGGCAGAGTTGTTCTTGTTAAACTTGTTTTTACCATCCATCACGAAGTCCAAACAATCTTTCAGTGCTAAGCTGCACTTACCAAGGTAGTCCTCCAATATTTCCTTTGGCTCAGTTTCTTCTTCGTTGTAGAGAGAAAACTCCACCTTTGGGTTTGCATAGTTGAGAGCAATATATTTTTCAATCTTATGCAAAGCATCATTGCCCATCTTCTCCACCTTCACGCCCTGCTTGGCTATATAATTGAAGTCATAGTTGTGTATAGGTGTCTGGCAGTCAGCGGTAGCACTACACATTATCACACGATTGTGATTGACCATGTCCAACAGTACATTTTCAGGCATGCACCTCATTTCATGATAATCGAAGCAGCACGAATAGCGGTCGTTGTCATGAGAATATATCTCAATAAAACTGATACCTTTGTCATAGATAGACTTGCCATCGGTTTCCTCACTGTTATTAGAGCGTGGAGTCTGGAAAGTGGTTCTGTTGCGTAATTCCTGCAATGCTGAGCGATACTCTGTATTGCCTTCATTCACGCCCATATATTTAATTATGTGGTAAAATGCCAACTCGCCTTCAAGATCAACTGTTGTGTCTGTGCCTTTTTTCTTACGCAACTCGTTTTCTATTGAAGCATACACTTCTGCATGCTTATCCACAATTTGTACAAAGCCCTTCAAAAAGAGCATTATACGGTTAGCCACGAATGATAAGGTTTTATCATTTTGGTCTTTGGTTTTCTTACTTTGAAGTAGGTAAGATGTATATTCCTCCTTATTATTATGAACAGAGAGAACAACATTTTCAGCAGAGAAAGTTTGGTCCTCATCGTAGAAAATAAAATTACCACGATTTACATTTTCCTTCAGTTCAAGTCCGCACAATATTTTTTGAGGATCAATGTCATCGATCAACTCTTCTTTTTTCGTCCGGATTGCCTTCAACATGTCTTGAATGTTCATCTTGTGGTCTGCCCATTCAGGCATCTTCTGCATATCCATCACTTCTTGGTAGTGCAGGCAAATGAAGTAGCACAATCCCCAAAAGTTAAAACGTCTTCTGCGGCCACACTCACAATCAAACAAACGCTTCATTGCAGCCTCTTTCACACGATCCGACTCATCAACAATCACCAACGAATTTTCTATGTGTTTCCAATAAGGTTGCGTGCCTTTACGAACCAACTTTGGCGATGCTGTGGTATGCAGCTTTGAAGCAGTCAGCACAATAATCTTGCTCTTGTAGAATAACAGTTCTGGATATAATTCCTCCAGAATAGGATATTCTGTGACTATATGAGAGGCTATCACCTCATCACTCTCCTTCTTGTATGTCTGTCGAATAGGGGTAAACACCTCTTTGCGCACTTTCTCCATCAGACGTAGGCGGTTCTTACTAATCTCCTCAGCTACCTCGTCCGTAACATCGGTGTACGAGTACAAACGCTTTAGGTTTGTAAACGCCCTTTCACCTTGAAACAGCTTGCTCGCCTCCATCCTCATACGTATATCAGGATCAGTGAAGGCACGTTCCCACTGCTCCTCTTGTGAGTACACACGTAGGATGTCATACATCTTGAGTTTGAGACCAGTTTTCTTTAGGTTCTTTTCAATATCCTCGATAGTAGCATCCAACTGTTTCTTGGCATCAGTCACATAAATAATACGTCTAGCATCTTCCTTCTTCAACTCCTCAGCCATCATCAGGCAGGAATTGTAAGTTTTACCAGCACCAGTAGGCAACGGAATCACAAACAGGCCGCGATTGGGCTGTACAGCCTTCAGCAGTTCTTCGAAAATATAATTGGTGTTTTCAGTCATGTAGATTACATTTTATAAGGTTACGAGAATAAAAGTACAAAATATAGTGCAGTTTCAGAAAGGAATCAAACGGAAATCTGAATACTTGAAGTGATTCTTCCGTAATTTATTTATAGGAAAAGCCCATTATTTGAACAAAAATAAAACCCAACCTTTAGATATATAACTTTTGAGGCTCTACCAACAATATTTTAGCGATTTCGGAAAGTTGCTCTAAGCCGGGGTGACAGTAGTTGCAGGCATCGGTTTTAGTGTATCTAAAACTTTTGCCAATCTTCTCCACGAACCATGTTTTTTCTATGATTTTTATTTCAAAAGTTTCTGTTATACAGTTCATATCAATTAAATATTGATGTTCATTTATTTGGTTATAAAGATATGAAATATTCCTCTAAATAATAACATAAAAGACGAAGAAGTTATGCATTCTCCATATTTCCATCTATTTTATTCAATACCCTATCAATCTCTATCCTTGGAATATAAACATAATTTCCGACCTTACGTTTAGGTATATTAAAAGCCCTAATTATGCTTTCTAATCTACACTCCGGAATATTATATTTTTTCAAGCATTCTCCAATAGTATAACATTTGTCCAATTCATAGAATTTCGGCTTTATTTGTTCTTCTGGCACAATAATAGAAGTAAACAATTGTTCTAATTGAGTACGATCAATTCTTGTCAATCGGATTCCTAAATTTGCACCAGCAAGCATCCCCCTACAAAGCATTCTCCTAATTGTACTTTTAGAAACACCGATTAATTGAGCAGCTTCCGAAACTGAAATATATGGTCTAGTCTGAATATCAGCAATTTTATTTTTCTTTGTATCTAAAAGACTTATTTGCCTCTGCTCTTCTTTTTCCCTCTTTTTCCTTTCACGTAAACTCTTATTATTGCATATCGTGCTACAAAAACGAGTATTTACACTTCTTGCCATAAAGGGTTTATCACAATATTCACAGATTCTTGGAATTAAAACACTACTACTTGGCATAACTATAATTTATAATTCGCTGTAAAAGTAACATTAGAATTCAATATATACAAATAAGATTAAATAAGAGTCACATTTTCACCAATTAAGCCGCGTGACAATAATGTGACAAATATAATCCAAACATATACAAATATAACACAATAATCAATAGATATACAAAAAGAGAATAGCCATAAATCATTGATTTATAACTATTCTCTTTGATATATTATATGTTTATTTATTGATTTTACTTCACCTCCTCAAAATCAGCATCCTGAACATTATCGTCTTGTTTGCCATTATTTTGTCCGGCATTTGACTGACCTGCGTTCATATCCGGACCGGCCTGTGCACCACCTTGTGCACCGCTCTGAGCATACATTTCGGCACTTGCAGCCTGGAATGCAGTATTCAGTTCAGCCATAGCGCTATCGATAGTTGTCATATCCTGAGCTTTGTGAGCATCTTTCAGCTTCTGGAGAGCAGCCTCGATCGGAGCTTTCTTATCTGCCGGTAACTTATCACCCAATTCCTTCAACTGAGTCTCAGTCTGGAAGATCAAACTGTCAGCCTGATTCAGTTTATCAATCTTCTCACGTTCTTTCTTATCAGCCTCTGCATTAGCCTCAGCTTCAGCCTTCATTTTTTCGATTTCCTCTTTGCTCAAACCGCTGGAAGCCTCGATACGGATAGCCTGTTCTTTACCAGTAGCCTTATCCTTTGCAGATACTTTCAGAATACCGTTGGCATCGATATCGAAAGTTACCTCAATTTGAGGAACGCCACGACGTGCCGGAGCAATTCCAGTCAGATTGAACTGACCGATTGATTTATTTTGTGCAGCCATCGGACGTTCACCTTGCAGAACGTGAATGGTAACTTCTGTCTGATTGTCGGCAGCAGTAGAGAATGTTTCGCTCTTACGTGCAGGGATTGTAGTATTAGCGTCAATCAATTTAGTCATCACACCACCCAGTGTTTCGATACCCATTGACAACGGAGTAACATCCAACAATACCACACCTTTGATTTCATCAGTCAGCACAGCACCCTGAACAGCAGCACCTACAGCTACAACTTCATCCGGATTAACCCCCTTTGAAGGAGTTTTACCAAAGAAATCTTCAACCAGCTTCTGTACAGCCGGAATACGAGAAGAACCACCTACGAGGATTACTTCATCAATATCCGAGTTACTCAAACCTGCATCCTGCATTGCTTTTTTACAGGGTTCAAGACAAGCCTGAATCAAGTTGTGAGCCAAAGATTCAAATTTAGCGCGAGTCAGCGTCTTAACCAAGTGCTTAGGTACACCACCTACCGGCATAATATACGGCAAGTTGATTTCAGTGCTTGTAGAAGAAGACAATTCAATCTTCGCTTTTTCAGCAGCTTCTTTCAAACGCTGCATAGCCATCGGATCCTGAGTCAGGTCGGCACCTTCATCGTTCTTAAATTCCTGAACCAGCCAATCGATAATAACCTGGTCAAAGTCATCACCACCCAAATGGGTGTCACCATTTGTAGAAAGCACCTCGAATACGCCGCCACCGAACTCCAAGATAGAAATATCGAATGTACCTCCACCTAAGTCGAATACGGCAATCTTCATATCTTTATGAGCCTTATCAAGACCATAAGCCAACGCAGCCGCTGTCGGTTCGTTTACAATACGTTTAACCTCCAAACCGGCAATCTGTCCGGCTTCTTTAGTTGCCTGACGCTGCGAATCAGAGAAATATGCAGGAACGGTAATCACAGCTTCTGTTACTTCTTGTCCCAGATAATCCTCAGCTGTTTTCTTCATCTTCTGCAGAATCATTGCTGAAATTTCCTGTGGAGTATACAGGCGTCCGTCAATATCCACACGTGGAGTGTTGTTATCACCTTTCACTACTTTATAAGGAACGCGTGCTATTTCTTTTTGTACCTGATCCCAATTCTCACCCATGAAACGTTTGATAGAGAAAATTGTACGGGTAGGGTTCGTGATAGCCTGACGTTTTGCAGGATCACCGACTTTACGTTCTCCGCCATCTACAAATGCCACAATAGAAGGAGTCGTACGTTTACCTTCACTATTTGCAATTACTACAGGTTCGTTTCCTTCAAATACAGAAACACAAGAGTTTGTAGTTCCTAAGTCAATACCAATAATTTTTCCCATGATCGTTATTCTTTTATTTATTATTATTTCAGTTTCTTTTGTCCGGTTGTTCCCGCACCCCCTTCAGGAGTTTGTCTTAAGCGGACGACTATAAAAAAACAAACCTTGTGCCAAAAGGTTGAGTAAGATCGAAAATGACAGGACTCTGACAGAAAGTCAGATTTTGACATTCTATTGTCACTTGAAAGATGAAAAAAAGTCAAAGTTACAGGGAAAATAAAATAATAATTCCCCGCCCTGTAACAGACGAGGAATTATCGTTGAGATGAAAAAAAGAAAAAGTAATAGTTAGATCCTGTTTTCGAACATCTCTTATTTCTCTACACCCATCGATATGTCTCTGACAGCAACAAACCTAAGGATGGACTTAGAAAAGCATTCAATCTTTGTTCATACAAACTTGTAGATTCAAACAGGTTCTTAAAATTTTTCAATCCATTCTTCAGGTACAGCAACACGAAAACATCCCATAGAATGAAAACGGATCCTTATCCGAAACCCTGTGTCCGAAGTATCCAGTTCGCCCACTAACCCAGTCAAAGGACCTCCTGTTACACGAACCATTGTGGCGGATTCCAAGCAATCGGGTATCCATTCCACAACGGTATCCATTTGAGAAAACAATAGTTGATAACTTTCCACCTGCCATTCCGGAACACGATAATCCCAGATGTTTTGAGGAATAATCAATCCTGATATTCCGGATAACTGCCGAATGTCGGACAATGACGTCCAAATAAGGACGCAACGAGCTATTTGTGGACATAATGCCTCCCTGGAACGTCCCTGCCATTGATAAGTAATTTTACGTAGTGGAAGATAGTTTCGGACTTTCCGCTGATCCAGTTCTTGCTTCACGCGTTGCTCTGCCCGAGAAGCAGTAAAAGCAAGATACCAATGACATGACTGTTTTTCTGTCATTTCGGGCCTTTCGTTTGTATTCATCTATTTCTTATTTTGTTAAACTCACCATCGAAGCAACCATCGCAGCTATAGAAGCAATGGAGCTACTCATGCCAACTGCTCCTGCCGTAGTCATTTTCTTCCGTTCTCCTTTGCTGGGCACAATTATTTCACACCCGGGTTCAATGGCATTTGCCGTATTTCTTCTCAATCGGGAGACTGTACCATTCATATATACAACATAAGCACGCCGTTTCAAGGCCCGGTTTCCAAAACCACCGGCTTGTCCTATATAATAATCAATTCCACTTCCTTTCTGATAAAGCACAGTATTGGGGTACATCACAGCACCGTTAACAGTCACGGTACTGACATATTTAGGAACAAAAAGTACGTCGCCCTCCCGTAATACCAGATCTTCATCCGATTTCGGCTTTGCCAGAGCTTTTTCAAGTTCAATACCGACAGAGTAAGTCTGATCCACTTCCAAAGAAGATAAAGAGACCGAATCTTTTCCGGTTCCCTTTGTTGCAAACCGAACTGCATCTTGCTTTTGCCGGATTTCATCCGCCGTCATCCTGCGCATCAGACGCGCACCTTTCGCATAGGCGCTCTTCGATAACCCTCCGGCTTTTGCTATCAAGTCACTCAGCCGTTCATTCTTTTTAGTCAGCGCATAGTTTCCTGTAAATGTAACTTCCCCATTGACCGTCACATTTGCCTGCTTTTGATACCCTGGACTTCTACGTACAAACACCATATCATAAGGTTCCAATTTCAGTGTATTGCTCTCTCCTATCAACAGTCCATTTTTCAATTCTACTGTAAAGCTTTTCCCTATCACAGTAGAAGAAGAAACACTTTTAGGATCTTTAATTCGTCGTGACACATCGATACGAACAGTCGAAGCCGATTCCAATAATCCGCCAGCTTTTAAAATCAAGTCCTGAACACTCATATTCCGCGCAAAGGGAAAATAGCCCGGTTTTGCCACGTCACCATAAATGAAGAGAACTCCTTCTTTTTCCAATTCCTTTATACTTGAGATATAGAGTACATCATTCTTTTGCAGAGGTAAATCGGGTGCAGTTCCTGCCATAAGTTTTTTCAGATCAACAGGAATCATTTCATGAGACAGATCTTCACGCTCCCGCCTCAACAAGGCTCTATTAAGAAAAGCATCTCCACGAAGACCTTCCGCCTGTTGTATCAGCCGCTTTATAGTCCCCGTCACACTATCCAACTGATACATGCCTGCACGATAAACCGCTCCATGAATTTCTACTTTATTTGAAAAACGTCCCAATACCGCCTCAACGGACACTTCATCGTTATCAGTCAGAATAAAGTTATCGTAATCCTGTTGGTCCACATTATATATTTGCTTCTCCCTTCCGCTACGACGCACCAGACGGACCGTATTCCGATAAGCATCTCCGGTAAATCCACCCGTATAACCAATCAAAGTAGCTAAACTTTCTCCATGTTTCATTTCATAGATCATCGGTCTCTTCACCTTTCCCGATATACCAACCAAATTTTCATAAGGAGATACCAAAATCACATCTCCTTCCGACAAACGTATATCATCTGTAAGTTTTCCTTTCATAATATACTCATACACATCCACATCAGCTACTTTCATACCACTTCGTACGACTTGAATGGTTCGTAAACTGCCTATACGATTAACTCCTCCGGCACGATACAAAGCATGAAACACCGATGCAAAAGCCGATAACCGATACGTACCGGGAACTTCGACCTCTCCCATCACATTGACCATAATGGAACGTATTTTTCCTAACGTCACCTTGATATGTGCCGATTCTCCGGAGATAGCTGCATAAATCTTACTAAATTCATGCCGCAAATACCGTTCAGCCTCCTCCATATTCATACCACTCAGGTAGATAGGACCGATATTCTCCACCATGATACTACCTTCCGGAGAAATAGTCTCTCGTACCGTATTTTCCGAAGTTCCCCATACATCGATAATCACTTCATCCCCCGGCCCCAACCTATAATTTTCCGGAGTAGGAATATTTAAATTTGGCTCAAATGACAAATTCCAGCTGGCAAATATATTGCGTCCAAAAACCTGGAGTTGTTTACTCTGCTCCGTACCATTTTGTAACTCTTCCTGTTGAGCCTTTGTCCATCCGATAAATGATAGCAACAGTAAAAAGACTAATACTTTCTTGCCCATCTTTCTAACTCATTCTATAAAATTATTTTTCTTCTTGAATCTCCGAAAATCATAAAGTATCCATATCAGACAAGCGAGTAGTCCCAATATCACACTTCCAAGAATACATCCTAATAAAACCATAGCAGTTAACTATTTATAAATTCTCAATAAAACATTCTTATTATCAGCACATTATAGTCCAAAAGATGTGTTTTTAAACGTACGTTTAAAAACACATCAAAAACGAGTGATTTATTACGAAAAAGGATACATAAAAATGAAAAGAGAAAATATAAACCCTAACAACTATCACCTATTTGAAAATGAGGTTATTTCAATTAAAATAGAAGTAAAAAACAAGTCTTTTTATTAAACACTTTGTATATTTAAATATTAGCCCTATCTTTGTGAACAAATAAACGTACGTCTAAAAACACATTCCACTTACTTTCTTTCATCCCCGATTTTATAGCATTTTCCCAACTTAGCAGACTTATAATCCGGAATAATCTTGTATTTTTGCGCCACGACTATTCAAAATTCAGATATGATGACCCGATTTTCTTTTGTCCTTTTCGCATTAATCTCACTTCTGCTAACCGCTTGCCAAGATAAGCAGAAAGTAGTTTCCAACACCGAAAACGGGACTTCCGTGCCACTTTCATACGCCCAAGGATTTGGTATAACACATTCCTCCGGATACACCACAATTACAGTATACAATCCCTGGAAACCAGGAGAAATTTATGATACCTACTATCTGGTGAAAAACGAAGGCCAGGCAGTTCCTACTGACGGACTAAAAGTAGTAATTCCTCTAAAGAGTATAATGACCAACTCAGCCACTCATCTGGGATTCCTCGAACTTCTTGGAGAATTGGACAAAGTCACGGGAGTCTGCAACTCAAATTACATTTATAACCCTACTATCCTTCAAGGTGTAAAAGATGGAACAATAAAGGATTTAGGTGACGCTTTCAATCTGGACATAGAAAACCTACTTCTACTACATCCGCAGGCCGTAATGACTTCTGCCTACAATGCCGAGGATGAAAACAGCCGGCGTATGAAACAAACAGGATTACCCATTTTGTATAATATCGAATGGCAGGAAAAGTCCATCTTGGGACGTGCAGAGTGGATTAAGTTCATAGGAGCTTTTTTCGATAAAGAAAAGCTTGCTGACAGTATCTTTAGTCAGATAGCAGAACAATACAATGAAATCAAAAAGAAGGCTGAAAAATTATCATACGCCCCTTCCATTCTTTCCGGACAAGATTATAGGGGAACTTGGTCCATGCCAAGTGGAAGAAGCTACAATGCGCAACTCTTTCGCGATGCAGGTGCCAACTACTATTATGCCAATGACACCACAGTTTCCGGAAGTATATCCAGTAGTATCGAAGAAGCTTTGATACACTTCAACCAAGCTGATATCTGGGTAGGTGTACAAGCCAACACACTCGAAGATTTGGGAAAGATGGATTCCAAATACAAACTATTTAAATCCTATAAAAATGGTAATGTATATCATATAAACAAACGGACAAACATTACCGGAGGAAACGATTATTGGGAAAGTGGAGTAGCCCGCCCGGATCTGTTATTGAATGATATGATTAAAATCATTCATCCGAGCCTATTACCAGAGTACGAATTGACCTACATGGATAAATTAAAGAGTAAATGAAACACTACCGACTGTTTTTACTATTAATAGGATTGTTAGTTTTGGCCTTTCTGGCAGATATCGCCATCGGAAGCGTTAGCTTGTCTATACGTGACGTATGGAATACTTTTATCGGTAGCAACGATAACCTTATCTACCGGGAAATCATCTTGAACCACCGACTCCCTAAAGCACTGACAGCCATTTTGGCAGGAGCCTCACTCTCCGTTGCCGGAGTGTTAATGCAAACTCTGTTTCACAACCCACTGGCTGGTCCCGATGTGTTGGGAGTAACTTCCGGTGCCAGCTTAGGAGTAGCCTTACTGACTCTCGGCACCTCTTCTCTTCCGTTGTGGCTCATTACAGGTTGGGGACAAGTGACTGCTGCTATTATTGGAGCTATAGGGGTTTTATTATTGGTTATTATTGTCTCTATCAAAATTCCTCAAACCATCTCGTTACTGATTATAGGTATGATGTTTGGTAACTTTGCCGGTGCCATCGTGAGTATCCTGCAAAGTATGAGTAATCCGGATACCCTGAAGCTATTCATCACCTGGACTTTTGGAAGTCTTTCTTCAGTAGGCTGGGAACAGATGAGCGTGATGGCACCTGTCATTGCCTGTGGAATTCTGACTGCATTACTATTACAAAAACAACTCAACATCTTGCTGCTGGGAAAAAACTACGCCAACGGATTAGGGGTCTCCGTTCCCCGGCTGCGGCTTTGGATTATCCTGGCTACAGCACTCCTGGCAGGAACCTCCACTGCTTTTACCGGTCCCATAGCCTTTATCGGCATCACGATGCCTCACGTAGCCCGTGGCTTATTCGGCAGCCCCAACCACCGCATCATTCTTCCAGCCTCCATGCTCTGTGGTGCCATCACACTGTTAGTCTGCGATTTAATTTCCCAACTACCCGGAATGCAAGGTACCCTACCTATCAACGCAGTTACTGCCTTGTTTGGATCCCCTATTATCGTATGGATCATACTACGGAATTCATATATCAATAAATAGAAGTACACGAATAGACTATTTCCACTGGAGCACAAGACTACTTAATGAACTAATGTGACTGTCTAGTATTCCATTTACAAAGATACTTTCTGCATCAGCCTACTATATTCAAACGCAAAGAGGATGCTTACAAGCATCCTCTTTGCGTTTGAATATATCACTAATAAGAGAGCAGGTCCCTCCATCAAGCGTTTTTTTATTTTTTCACAAGTACCATTACCAGTGTTCCGTCTGCACTATAAAATCCGATACCTCCTCCGGATAACACATCGAATGACTTCACCTCGTTGATAGCTTTCATCACTTTGCCTTCCACTTCCATATCAGGACAAGCCATCATAGTAGAAATAACATTAGGGAAAGAAATGGAACGGGGATTCTCCTTATCTGTTTCAAATCCTCCATTAATCAAATTACATCCCGCATTGCCATGAATGGACTTCTTCTTCACGTCAAAATTGATAAACGGTTGTTTTTCCATGCCCGAAGGGATAGCTTCTCCATTCACTTCTTCGATTTTCCATTCACCATTCAAAGCAGACAACTTTACATCCGAAGCTTTCTTCTGAAGAACGACTACCGGACGATTGGAAGCGTTGCAAAGAGCCATATTATGTTTACCCAGTTTTTTATAACTCTTCACCTGTCCCAATGCATTCAGCACATTTTGTTCTGTCGTCATATCCGGACAAGCCATACGGGTACTCCCCAATCGGCTCATATCGATAGTACCGGGTTTTGAATTGAGATCTATAGATCCCATCATCCGGTTACAACCACTATTACCATATACTTTACCCGTAGCTGTATCAAAACCAATAAACGGCAATTCCTGATTTTCTGCCGGCACAATGGCCGAGCCATTCACTTCAATGATATTCCATTCACCATTTAAAGATGATAAAGAAGCGGCTTCTTTTGTCGAACCGCAAGATGACATAGCGAATACTGCACTCACCATACAAATTGAAAGTAATACTTTTTTCATTGTCATACTGTTTAAGTTAAATATCGGCGCAAATATATAAAAAAATAACATAAAGTTGATACATTTGCCGAATTAAGATAAACAGAACAAACAAACGAATAGTTCAATTTAACAAAATATAATCATGAAAAGACGCCTCAGAACCTTATTACTCCTTCTTTTGATAGCCACCAGAACATTACTTGCACAAAACAGCCATTTTGCAAGTTCCTCCTCCCCCGACTCCCTATCACCCGATGAAGAAACGGATTTCATAACAACACATTTCCCCTTAAAGCAGTTATGTAAATGGACACCCGGAATGAAGTTTATGTTCATCCCCGATAGTAGTGATGAATTCGTCCCCATATTATGCAAATATGAAGATGGGAAAGAAGTCGACAACGATTTGCTCAAAAGTAAAACGCTGGAATATACCGGTTCGGAAGAAACTGTACATGAAACGTATATCGGCAAGATTTATACTTCCCGATTCATATTCCAGTGTGAAGCTCATAAATACTATTATGAGATGAAAGATGTCAAACTGAACGATTTGTGTGATCAAAATCCGTATGCCAGCATCCCTGCCCTCGTCTATCTGCAAGATGTAAACAAGGCCAAGGAATTATTAATTGGGAAAACGCTCTATACGCGTACTACCATAGCAAAAACAGACGATGCCAACAGCTATTCAGGATATAGAGAAGTCAATATCGCGAAAGGTGAACCTGTCAAAATTACAACAATAGATGTCGGTAACAAGTCCTTCCCGGTAAAAATCACTTTCATTGACCGCAAGGGAGTTTCTTATTATATTGATGTAGCCATGTCCAGGACCAACTCCGGTATGGAACCTGCAGATTTTCAAGCGGAAAAAAGAATAAACTATTTTCCAAATGCATTTTCTTTCACCAATCCGGATGTCAAAACCAGAGAGTCTATCCAGTCCAAATACATCGGACAGTCTGTTTATCCTCAAAAGACAATTCGGGTCAAGCAAACAGAGTTATTACGTTATACCCCATTACATATCAAAGATGTACAACCTGAAAAGGCAGGAACATCAGCTACACTCCTTCTGACAGATATTCAAGGAAACACATATCAAGTCACAGTAGATTTGAAATATGATCCGATCCTTAAAAATGAAGATTTCATAGAGGACCTTTTCGGATTCTCCGACATACGAAAGAAATATCCAAACATTAGTGAATCCAACTGGCTTATGCTTGCCAAAGGAGAAGTAAAACCGGGCATGACAACCGAAGAATGCAAATTAGCAATAGGAGAACCGATAGAAATCAGAGTTCGGACAGACTCTCGCTTTGAAACCTGGTTATATAGAGGAAAGATATTGGAATTTGAAAATGGCATCTTGCTCCGGGCTAAATAAAGAAACTTAAATTGTCGAATATTCTGAAATAATGCCGTATATTTGTTCCATCAACAATTCTTAAATTCTTAATTTAAAATTCTTAATTAAAGAAATGGGTAGAGTTCTTATTATCGGTGCAGGCGGTGTAGGTACCGTTGTAGCACACAAAGTGGCACAAAATGCCGATGTATTTACTGATATCATGATCGCCAGCCGCACGAAGTCAAAATGTGACGACATCGTGAAAGCCATCGGCAATCCCAACATAAAAACAGCCCAAGTGGATGCTGATAATGTGGACGAACTGGTAGCACTCTTCAACGATTTTAAACCGGAAATGGTCATTAACGTTGCATTGCCTTATCAGGACCTGACCATCATGGAAGCCTGCCTGAAAGCAGGAGTCAACTACCTGGATACCGCTAATTATGAGCCTAAAGATGAAGCTCACTTTGAGTACAGTTGGCAATGGGCCTATCATGAACGTTTCAAAGAAGCCGGCCTCACCGCCATTTTAGGTTGTGGATTCGATCCGGGAGTAAGTGGTATTTATACGGCATATGCCGCCAAACATTATTTTGATGAGATTCAATATCTGGATATAGTAGACTGCAATGCCGGAAATCATCATAAAGCTTTTGCAACAAACTTCAATCCGGAAATCAATATCCGCGAAATCACCCAGAACGGACGTTATTATGAAAATGGCCAATGGGTGACCACAGGTCCACTGGAAATTCATAAAGATCTGACATATCCAAACATCGGTCCCCGTGATTCATATCTGTTGTATCACGAAGAATTGGAATCATTAGTCAAAAACTTCCCGACCATCAAACGAGCACGTTTCTGGATGACATTCGGTCAGGAATATCTGACTCATTTGCGTGTGATTCAGAATATCGGAATGGCGCGTATTGACGAAATAGATTACAATGGACAAAAGATCGTTCCGCTGCAATTCCTGAAAGCCGTGTTACCTAATCCTCAGGATTTGGGTGAAAATTACGAAGGTGAAACTTCTATCGGTTGCCGCATTCGTGGTCTGAAAGATGGCAAAGAACGCACTTACTATGTATATAATAACTGTAGTCACGAAGAGGCATATAAAGAAACAGGTATGCAAGGAGTAAGTTATACCACAGGCGTACCGGCTATGATCGGTGCCATGATGTTCTTTAAAGGCGAATGGAAACGTCCGGGTGTAAACAACGTGGAAGAGTTTAATCCGGATCCGTTTATGGAACAATTGAATAAACAAGGCTTGCCTTGGCACGAAGTATTCGATGGAAATTTGGAACTGTAATCAACATAACAATATGCCTATTGGCTATGCCTAACCCTAAGTAAGTCAATCGGCATATTTATTATTGGAAGAATCATCAAAAATGAATGTAGGAGATAAAGCCCCAGAACTGCTGGGTATCAATGAAAAGGGTGAAGAGGTACGCCTCAACAACTATAAAGGAAGAAAAATCGTCCTTTATTTCTACCCTAAAGATAACACTTCCGGCTGTACGGCCCAAGCTTGTAGCCTTCGGGATAATTACGCAGAGCTACGTAAAGCCGGATATGAAGTGATCGGTGTAAGTGTAGACAATGAAAAGTCACACCAGAAATTTATTGAGAAAAACAATCTGCCATTCACCCTGATTGCCGATACTGATAAAAAATTGGTAGAGCAATTTGGAGTATGGGGAGAAAAAAAGCTATATGGCCGTGCTTATATGGGTACTTTACGTACAACTTTCCTTATCAATGAAGAGGGAGTTATCGAACGGATCATCGGACCCAAAGAAGTAAAGACCAAAGAACACGCTTCACAAATTTTATAAATCGATCATTATGGCAAAGAAAGAAGACGAATTAAACTTTGAAACAGATAATAATAAAATGGCATCAAGCGAAAAATTAAAAGCCTTACAGGCTGCCATGGACAAGATAGAGAAAAGCTTCGGTAAAGGTTCTATCATGAAAATGGGTGAAGAAGTGGTAGAACAAGTAGAAGTAATTCCAACAGGTTCGATAGCACTGAATGCTGCATTAGGCGTAGGCGGTTATCCCCGTGGAAGAATCATTGAAATTTATGGTCCGGAATCATCCGGTAAAACGACACTGGCCATCCACGCCATTGCAGAAGCACAAAAAGCCGGTGGAATTGCCGCTTTCATTGATGCGGAACATGCTTTTGACCGCTTCTATGCGGCTAAACTGGGAGTAGATGTGGATAACCTGTTCATCTCGCAACCCGATAACGGAGAACAGGCGTTGGAAATTGCAGAGCAATTGATACGCTCTTCAGCTATTGACATCATCGTAGTGGACTCTGTAGCCGCCTTGACTCCGAAAGCTGAAATTGAAGGGGATATGGGTGACAACAAAGTGGGCTTGCAAGCCCGTCTAATGTCACAGGCATTACGTAAGTTAACATCAGCTGTAAGCAAGACTCGTACAACCTGTATCTTCATCAACCAGTTGCGTGAGAAAATCGGTGTAATGTTCGGTAATCCGGAAACAACAACCGGTGGTAATGCATTAAAATTCTATGCTTCCGTACGTTTGGATATCCGCGGTTCACAGCAGATCAAAGACGGTGAAGAAGTGATTGGTAAGCAGACGAAAGTCAAAGTTGTGAAAAATAAGGTAGCTCCTCCTTTCCGCAAGGCAGAATTCGATATTATGTTTGGTGAAGGCATATCACATTCGGGAGAAATCATTGACCTGGGAGCGGATTTGGGAATTATTAAGAAAAGCGGTTCATGGTATAGCTACAACGACACCAAATTGGGCCAAGGTCGTGATGCAGCAAAACAATGTATCGCCGACAATCCAGAACTTGCTGAAGAACTGGAAGGACTGATCTTTGAAAAGTTGAGAGAGCACAAGTAAGTGTAATCAATAAACAACGATCGGCAGTGTTCTATCGAACAACCGCCGATCGTTTATTATATATCTTAATTCATCATATTCCGTTTTTCCAATGCCAACGGATAATATTTATTCAGCAGCATAGCCCACTCCGCTACCAACTCGATAGGTATGCCCGGACCATTTTCATCGTTAGATTCGGCAAACATCCTTAACCTGTCGTCCAAGATAACCAAACGTCGTATCTCCGGCTCTCTCTCACCTAATACTTCTACAATAATGTCCAATTTTGTTGTTTCATTTTGACTCATAGTATCTATTTTTAATTCAGTCATTAAAAGTACATCTTTTTCGCCAAAGATCTTCATCTTACTTATTCTTTTTTCGCTTTCTTTGTAACAAAATTCCTCCCGTTACGTCTTAAGGATATAAACATTGACAAGAACGAACACATGGATACCGAAAGTTTTAAAAGAGAGTTTCTACCCTATCATCGCAAGCTGTACTGCGTGGCCTATCGGCTATTGGAGAATGCTGCTGATGCGGAAGACTTAGTGCAAGAAGCCTATCTGAAGTTGTGGGATAAACGGGAAGGACTGTCGGTTATCAGCAATCCTGAAGCATTCAGTGTCACTTTAGTAAAAAATATGTGTTTTGATTTGCTTCGTTCAGGAAAGTATGTTCTGTCCCGACAAAGCGTGGAGCTATCAGCCGCCCAAGATGTTTTTCAACCGGACAATCTGGAAGCACGTGAAGGGGTACGACAAATAAAAGATATTATTGCCCACTTACCCGAACAACAGCAACGAATCATAAATATGCGCGATATTAAAGGTTGTTCATACGAAGAGATAGAACAAGTCACTGGATTAAACTCTATAAACGTCCGTGTGTTACTGTCACGGGCAAGAAAAAAGATACGTGAAGAATTTAATAAATGGAATAATTATGAAAGTCGAAGAAATTGAAAGGCTGCTCGCCGAATTTTATGAGGGGACCACTACCGAGAGCCAAGAAGAGGTGCTGAGAAATTATTTCAGAACAACGGAAGTGCCCGGACATCTGCTGAAGGACAAAGAAATTTTTCTCAATCTTTGCCCGGATGCCGACCAAGATATAGAAGTTCCTGCACATCTGGAAGACAAACTAAATCTGCTGATTGACGAAATGGCCGAGAAAGAACAACACTTTTTCCGCCCCAATAACTCCAAAAACAGCTGGCGCTGGATTGGAGGGGTTGCAGCTACCATATTATTGCTTATAGGCATTGGATACGGGATTGACAATTTAAGCAAAAATGTGTGCCCACCCACCCCACAAGATACATTCTCCGATCCGGAAGAAGCCTACCGGATGTTACAGGCAACTTTACTGGAGATTTCTGCCAACCTCAACTATGGACTCAATGAGGTGAAAGAAAGCCAGATAGATATGAGAAAAATACATCAAGAAGTAAGAAATGAAATTAAAAAATAAACAATTATGAAAACAATGAAATTTATTTTGGCATGCGTACTGCTATTGTCTCCTCTGCTTTGCCAGGCACAAAAAAACTTATTCAACAAGTACAATGACATGAAAGGGGTATCCTCTGTTTATATCTCTAAAGCAATGATGGAATTAAATCCGAATCTATTTATGAAGGACCTTTATATAGGTAAAGTAGCAGAACATTTGAACTCTGTCCAAGTGCTCTCTACACATGATAATAAGGTACGTGAAGAAATGGCCAAAGATATCCGTTCATTGGTGCAATCATCCAAATACGAATTATTGATGAAACAAAAAAGTACGGTTTCCGGTTCGGAAGTTTATGTAAATCGCAAAGGAAGTAAAGTGAAAGAACTGATTATGGTAATGAACGGAGCATCTTCTCTAAAATTTGTATATATGGAAGGGGACATGACTACGGATGATATCAAGAAGTTAATGTTATACCAAAGCACCAGTCAAAACTTTATAATATCAGGAGATCTGTTTTATGCAAATAATAAACCGGTTACTTACTTTAAAAAAGAAAATTCGGACAATCAAAAAGACATGGCAGAGTTAAGTGGAACCTATAATTTAAATTCGATAGATATGAATTATAAAGAAGAACTAAGTACCTTAAACGACAAATTAAAAAGAATTGAACAAGGGCTCAAAAACATAAATATAAAGTAGAAAATCATAAAATAGTTATTATACAAAATAAGGTACGATGCCCAAATACATCGTACCTTATTTTGTATAATAACTATTTATCCTGAAATTAGAACCAATAAATATAGGCCAGAGTGCTCAAACTAATCACTACCCACAGAAGCACTCCTTGTATCAAAGGTTTGATGCCTACGGACTTCACAACATCCAATGAGAGAGAAGCTCCAATAAAGAACATAGTGATAGTCAATGTTTTGCGAGCCAACCCATTGATAGCGGCCCCCAATTCAGGTACACTACCCAACAAATAAGTATTCACAATCATAGCCAATACAAAGAAGAAGATAAACCAAGGAATACTAATCTTCTGCCCTTTGCTCTTAAATATGAACGAAGTAGCAAATGCCATCGGAATAATCCAAAGAGCACGTGTCAATTTGATGGTAGTAGCAACTTTCAAAGCTTCTTCACCGTATGCTGCACCGGCCCCCACCACAGAGCTTGTATCATGAATGGCAATTGCGGCCCATGTTCCAAATTCATGCTGACTCATATTTAAAGCGTGTCCGATCACCGGAAATATAAAAAGCGCAAGAGCATTCAATATAAATATAGTCGCCAATGCCACAGACATTTCACTATCATTAGCCTTTACTACAGGCCCTACAGCAGCAATAGCGCTACCACCACAGATAGCAGTTCCTGAACTGATGAGATAAGAGGTGTTACGATCTACCTTTAAAAACTTACGCCCAATGAACCATCCTAAAATCAGAGTGCCAATTACTGAAACAATCGTAAACTCCATTCCTTCTTTACCGGAAGCAAGAGCTGAATGTAAATTCATACCAAACCCTAATCCTACAACAGAATATTGTAATAGATATTTAGATGTCTTTTTGTTAAATTTCGGATGGGCCTGTCCACAAGTCAACGCAAAAGCTAATCCTAGAAAAAGAGCCAATGGCGGAGTAACCCATGTAGAAAATGCTTGCAAACCGGGAATATAATCCAACATTAAAAAGAAAGTCAAAATAGAAAGCAAAGAAACATAGACCGTTTTGTTGTTTGTCCTCAACGTTTTCGTAATAGCTGATACCATATCTTATTATCTTTATTTATTTTTCGGGTGCAAAGATACGGCTACTTGTCGGTATATGCCAATTGCATCTAATTATACTCTATAACTTTTTGTTATGATGCATAGCAAACTGCATCAAAACTTGTGATAACCCACTCTCCTGTCCTTGCGGTTGTGCAAAACAGAACTCACGTAGCATTGGCATACCTTTAATCTCAATAACACGAAAAGTACCTGAAAGTAATTCACGACTGATAGAACGGATAGAAACAATTCCGATACAATCTGTATGTTCTAAAAACAACTTGATACTCTCTGTACTGCCTAAATATAAAAGTACATTCAAGGATGATAATTTCATATTATGTTCGGACAAAGCTCTCTCAAAAACATCCAGTGTGCCCGAACCTCTCTCCCTGAGTACAAGCGGAATTCTGGATAGATCCTCCGGAGTTATCTCATCAGGCAATGAAAGCTTGCTACCTGTATGAACAACTGCCACTAATTCATCCTGTAAAAATGTAGTATATCTAAGATTGGGCAAGCGACAAATGCCCTCTACCAGCCCTAAATCAATGCGATGCTCCTGCAAAGCAGCCTCTATCTCTCTGGAATTCCCATTCAATAATGAAAGATTTACTTGAGGGAACTTGGCTATAAAATTAGCAAGCAAAGGAGGAAGCACATATTGAGAAATGGTAGTACTGGCACCCAATTTCAAATCGCCTATATATTCGTTATGCAGCAAATGCATTTCGTATTCCAACCGCTTATAGTCCTCCAATATCTTTTCACTATGCTCCTGCAAAAGCTTACCCGCTTCTGTCAAAGAAATCTTATTTCCCTGCCGATCGAATAACCGAACCTGATAACAAGTCTCTAATTCCTGAATATGTTTAGTTATGGCAGGCTGACTGACAAACAGCTCTTGTGAAGCCTTAGTGAAACTGAGGTTCTTAGCAACGCTTAAAAATACTTTCAGACGAAAATCAGACATAAATATAAAGGCTTATTGTCAATATTACAACTCTTCTCCCCTGATTCCCAATGCTTGCATCACGGGATATGCCAACATTTCCCATTGATATCCTTCAATACTCTCCTCCGGTTCATTCATACGGAACTGAATGGTTTCCTTATTCTTGACACCTTTTAACCGTTCCATTACCTTATCACCATATTCTTCATTGAAAGAAACCAAAATCAGCCGTTCCACATCGGCAGAATCTAAAACGATACTCAGCAGATCCAAATATAATTCTTCACGAGATACCATTTCCTCACAAGGTACACTGGCAAAAGAAAATTCTCCGAACTGACTCTTAAATGCCACCCCATTCAATTCTGCCGATAAATCGGAAGGTCGGCAATTAGACAACTGAGCCGAATCTTTATCATATACCATTAATATTTGAATTTGATTATCGCCTACTGCCATACCTGCATCAAGTACTATATAAGTTACCAGTTCCGAGAGATCAATCTCTTGCAGTTCACGCATCAAGGTTTTCTCAAAGTACTTCTTCAGATCCGTCACAACTAGATTCAGAAACGCTGCATCAATCAGTACCACATTCGAAGGAAACTTTATTTTTTCGTCCATATCGTAATTCCTTAATAATTATATTGAGGGCATAAAGATACAACATACTTCTAAAATGCTCTTACATTCGGACACAATTTCCTCTACAAAAGAAAATATATGACATTTTGGCTTTTATTTTTCTTAAAAAGCTGAAAAAAAGTCAGTTTTTACCCCATGGCAAATCTTTTGCGCCTCTAATAGTGTTATTGAAAACAAGAATAAGAAAGGAGAACAAACGATATGAACTTTAACAATTTTACCATTAAATCTCAGGAAGCTGTACAAGAGGCTATTAACCTGGCACAAAGTCGGGGACAACAAGCCATCGAAACGGCTCATATCCTGTACGGAGTGATGAAGGTAGGCGAAAATGTGACTAACTTTATCTTTCAGAAGTTAGGACTGAACGGACAACAAATCTCCCTCGTACTCGATAAGCAGATCGACTCTTTCCCAAAAGTTTCCGGCGGAGAACCTTACTTGAGTAGGGAAGCGAACGAAGTCTTTCAAAAAGCAACACAGTACTCCAAGGAGATGGGCGATGAGTTTGTTTCATTGGAACATCTTTTGCTGGCTTTACTGACAGTAAAGAGCACGGTGTCTACCATCCTGAAAGATGCAGGAATGACCGAAAAAGAATTGCGTGGTGCCATCAGTGAATTGAGAAAAGGAGAAAAGGTGACCTCTCAGTCCAGTGAAGATAATTACCAGTCACTGGAAAAATATGCCATTAATTTAAATGAAGCAGCCCGTAGCGGTAAACTCGACCCAGTGATCGGACGTGATGAAGAAATCCGACGGGTACTTCAGATTTTAAGTCGACGTACAAAAAACAATCCTATATTAATAGGTGAACCGGGTACCGGTAAAACAGCTATTGTTGAGGGATTGGCACACCGTATTCTTCGGGGTGATGTTCCTGAAAACCTGAAAAATAAACAGGTATACTCACTTGATATGGGCGCACTCGTTGCAGGAGCTAAATATAAAGGAGAATTTGAGGAACGACTGAAATCGGTAGTGAATGAGGTGAAGAAATCAGAAGGTAATATCATATTATTCATTGATGAAATCCATACTTTGGTAGGGGCAGGAAAAGGAGAAGGTGCTATGGACGCAGCTAATATTCTGAAACCTGCACTTGCCCGTGGAGAACTACGCTCTATCGGTGCTACCACTCTCGACGAATATCAGAAATATTTTGAAAAAGATAAAGCTTTGGAACGTCGTTTCCAAATAGTACAGGTAGATGAACCGGACAATCTGAGCACAATATCTATCTTACGTGGATTAAAAGAACGGTATGAAAATCACCATCACGTACGTATCAAAGATGATGCAATCATTGCTGCCGTAGAATTAAGCAGCCGGTACATCACTGACCGTTTTTTACCCGATAAAGCAATTGACCTGATGGACGAAGCTGCCGCAAAACTTCGCATGGAGGTGGATTCTGTCCCTGAAGGATTAGATGAAATCTCACGAAAGATTAAACAGCTGGAGATTGAGCGAGAAGCTATAAAACGGGAAAATGATGAACCGAAATTACAGACAATCGGCAAAGAATTGGCTGAATTGAAAGAACAGGAAAAATCATATAAAGCAAAATGGCAAAGCGAGAAAAGCCTGATGGATATAATCCAGCAGAACAAAGTTGAAATAGAAAATCTTAAATTCGAAGCTGACAAGGCAGAACGTGAGGGAAACTATGGCAAAGTTGCAGAGATTCGCTATGGCAAATTGCAGGAACTGCATAAGGAAATTGAAGATACCCAGAAAAAATTGCACGAAATGCAAGGGGATACAGCCATGATAAAAGAAGAGGTGGATGCTGAAGACATCGCTGACGTAGTATCCCGCTGGACCGGAATACCTGTAAGCAAAATGATGCAGAGTGAAAAGGACAAATTGCTCCACCTTGAAGAAGAATTACATCAGCGTGTTATCGGACAAGACGAGGCTATTGCAGCTGTGTCTGATGCTGTACGCCGCAGCCGTGCAGGCTTACAGGATCCCAAACGACCTATTGGTTCCTTCATCTTCCTGGGCACTACAGGAGTTGGTAAAACCGAACTTGCCAAAGCGCTTGCCGAATTTCTGTTTGACGATGAAACGATGATGACCCGTATCGACATGAGCGAATACCAGGAGAAGCACAGCGTTTCGCGTTTAGTTGGAGCGCCTCCGGGATATGTAGGATATGACGAAGGCGGACAATTGACAGAGGCGATCCGTCGCAAACCCTATTCTGTAGTATTGTTTGATGAAATCGAGAAAGCACATCCGGATGTATTTAATATCTTGTTGCAGGTACTCGATGACGGACGGTTGACAGATAACAAAGGCCGTGTGGTAAACTTTAAAAATACAATCATCATCATGACCTCTAATATGGGTAGCAGCTACATACAGAGCCAGATGGAAAAACTGAACGGCGCCAACAACGAGGAAGTAGTGGAAGAAACCAAGAAAGAGGTAATGAACATGTTAAAGAAAACCATCCGTCCGGAATTCCTAAACCGTATCGATGAGACTATCATGTTCCTGCCATTAACAGAAAAAGACATAAAACAGATTGTCTTGTTACAGATTAAGAGCGTACAAAAGATGCTTGCCGGTAATGGAGTAGAACTAGAACTGACAGATGCGGCTTTGGATTTCCTCTCACAGGTCGGCTATGATCCGGAATTCGGTGCACGTCCTGTAAAAAGGGCTATTCAGAGATATTTACTCAACGATCTATCGAAAAAATTATTGGCACAGGAAGTAGACCGTAGTAAAGCAATCATTGTAGATGCACAAGGAGACGGGTTAGTTTTCCGTAACTAAAGAATTAAAAGGTAATAAACAACAGCGATTTGCCGGTATGCCTTATGGTATACCGGCTTTTCTTTTTTTTAAAGTTCAATAAATGACTCTCCTAACTTCCACCGGATAGGATAAACAGTGAATTACAAGCACATACATACCTTTTTGAGGTAATGTAAAAGTAGCAGAAGATTTTGTTGAGTGAATTTTCCCTATTAACTCACCCTGCTCACTATACAGATATACCATTGTATTAACATCCAGATGCTCTAACGATAAAACTCCGGTAAAATCATCCAGTTTCATACAAATTCCGCTATTTCTTGCTGCTTTCATGCTCTTTTCCTTCCTTCTATCCCTCCCGGTTCCCTCGAAAGAATCTTTCGTATATAAAAAAGCGTGGGAACGTTGTAATTATCGTACCTGAGGCTCTGGACTGCCACTATTCAAATAATGTACAACAACCCACGCTCGATACTATATATTTGCATATACAGCAGAGCATGAGCGTTCGTTACATTATTCCTGAATAGTGAAATTGTCCAGATTTCAAGTACAGAATAATATCTTAAAAACGCTTTTGTTCTTTTTGTGTAATATTCCTCGTAACACTGACTCTTCAGGTTCCGACGGATTGCAACAAAGATAATTAAAAAGCCCTGAATACGACAAATAAGTTCTCTAAAATATTCTATGCAAATTTCATATAGTCCTGCAAGAACAGCTTAAAAAAACTTTTGTTTATAGAGATATAATAAAAAAATAAAAGCACAATACCCTTTAATAAAGGACATTGTGCTTTTAACTAAAAGTGTGGTAGATTTATTCTGCTTCAACGGCAGTCTCTTCACCAAAGTCTGTAATTCCGTTAGAGACTAAGATATTATACCACAAAATCAATTTCTTGATATCATTGGTATATACTCTGTCACGATCAAAGTCAGGCAAAACCTCAGCCAAATATTCACGTAATTGCTCAGAAGTAGCTTTCTTCACATCTATAGAAGCGATAGCTGCATTTTCTTTTTCTTTTATTGAACGCAACACGTCACGTAAAGGCACTTCTGAATCGTTTGTGTACATTGCTATATCTGCCAGAGAGATAATTTTTTCGTTACCATAAGCAGGGAAACGTTTCTTAGCTGCATCAATTGTTTCTACAATCAACATATTTTTACCCTGCGAAATAAGCTTATACAACCCCGGTTTGCCGGAGATAGACAAAATAGTCTTTAACATAGTATATTACTTTTATATTAGTTATTTTTTGCGGAGCAAAGGTAATGAATCTTTTGATATAGAAAAGCAATTAGCTCTAAAATCTGTGGTATCAACGGCTTTTCACCATCGTTTATTATGACGAAAGAAGCCCTCTCACATTTTTCTTCATCACTCATTTGGCTCCGGATACGCTGCATAATCTGCTCGCATGAAGCATTGTCACGCCGCACCGCACGTTCTACCCTGAGTTCCAAAGGCGCGTAGACCATCACTATACAATCAACTTCATCCGCAAAGCCCGATTCTATCAGAATTGCCGATTCCATACCTATTATATCCAGACACTCTTTGTGTGAACTCCATTGCCTGAAATGCTCCTTAACCCTCGGATGTATGATTCCATTAACCTGAGAAGCATGCGTCGAAGAAGCGAAAAGATATGTGGCCAGTAAAGTCTTATTTAATTTGCCGCCAGAAAAAACCTCCTCTCCTACTAAATCACACAACTCTTTACGAATAACAGGATCAGTGGCCACTACTTTCTTTGACTCTTCATCCGAGATATAGACAGGAACTCCCATCACTTCAAGTAAATGTGAAACGACACTTTTACCACTACCGATTCCGCCGGTTATTCCAATTTTAATTGCCATCAGAAGAGAGTTGTTCTATCAAAAAATCAACCTGTTCCGGATGGATTCGCACATGACTTACTCCACGTGGAAGAGATTTCAATTTTACAGTATATTTATCAGTACCCAATTTCAAAAGTTCTTCATAAGAAACATTCACAACAAAGTCACTTGCGTTAACTTCGCGAAAACGACTTAATCCAACTTGAAACGTAACCTGAACTTTAGATGGAAATGCCCTCAATACCTTATCTGCAGGAAAATTGATACCACGTAATAAGACTTCAACTGTTTTCTCCGTATATATATCCACGGGTAAAGTCAAATCAATAGCCCCGGGAACAAATTTGGCCCCCTTTACTCCGGCAAGCGCTATTCGCTGCTTCAATGTATCCATTACATTTTCAAAATTAACTTTTTGCGTATAAGCTGCCGTTATTGTATCCAATATAGCCACAGGGGCATATACCAAAACAGAATCCGGAGAATAGATCGTATCGGAAATATAATATTGGCGCCCTGCAACGACTTTACCTTCCAATTTGACAGGCACTAGTTTAGACTTTCCGGTAGAATAGATATACTCCAGAGTATCAGGCTTTACAGACAGCAAACGGGTCGATACATTAAGTTGTCCTGCTATTTTTTTCTCAAGTTCCGACGCATAAATCTTCACATGATTATCAGGTACTTTCGACTCGGAAAAATCGATATTAACGGGAAAAAAGCTTTTACCCAACATATAGTTCAGCAACACCGTTCCTTTATCTTTTACTTTAATGCGGAGTTCAGAAGGAGGTTCAGAAGTTAAAACCACATGATTGGGCACTCCTTTCAAACGGACAGGAATAGAAAATTCTGCTTCATAATCATTGTTTAACGTTTGAAGCAACCAAAATCCGCCTGCAATAAAAAAGAAAAATAAAAAAATTAAGAACTCTCTGCTCTTATCACTAAGCAGAAAGTCCTTAATCTTTCTTGATAATTTTAAATAAATATACTTTATGTTCCTACGTTCGAACATAGGCTTTATTTATTTTTAGTTCCTTATTTCGTAGCAGACTGACTGTTGGCAGCAGAAGCATCTGCAAAAATAGAGTTCTTATCTATCTTAATTTTTACATTAGAAGCGATTTCAAGAACAATGTAATCATCATTGATTTCCTTAATCACACCATGAATGCCACCAGCAGTAATCACATTCTGGTTAACCTGGAGAGATTTGCGGAAATTAGCGATCTCTTTCTGCTTCTTGTTCTGCGGACGAATCATGAAGAAATACATGATAACAAACATTGCTATCAGCATGATCCACATCAAACTACCGTCAGGGCCAGCAGCAGGAGCTTGAAAAAATACAGTTAATAGGTTCATAAAATAATCAGTTTTATTAGTTTTTTAATCTATTTAGACAAAGGTATTAGTTTTTTGTCAACTTACCTTCTTTTTTTAATTGATTAACTATTCCGTCCAATGTACCATTGATAAAGCTACCGCTTTTCACTGTACTATAGAGTTTAGCAATCTCTACATACTCATTTAACGAAACGCTGACCGGAATGTTCGGAAAACTAAGAATTTCTGCTAATGCACATTGCATAATAATTACATCCATGAAAGCTACACGATCCAAATCCCAGTTCTTTGTATTTTCACTGATCAAGTGCCGGTAATAGTCGGCATTTAAAATGGCCCGACGGAACAAACGGCGTGCAAACTCCTGATCTTCGTCATCTTTGAACTCGGGTAACAATGGTTGGTTAGCTCCCTGTTTTTCTTCAAAACGCTTAATGGTCTTCAATACAAATGTATCGACAATCTCCTTATCATCATTCCAATATAAACTCTGATCTTCCAACACCTGATCTAACGAATCATTATTAAAAACGAAAGTTTTATAGAGTTTTCTCCATAATTCACGATCTGCTTCATAAGATTTGTCAGAAGAAGCCATATACTCCTTGTATATATCGGATGCAATAATCTTTTCGTATAATTCTTTAATGAAGTCCTGATCATTAGCCCAGGTCCTTTTCTGATTAGCTATAAATTCGCTCAATTGTTTATTCACTTCGAGTTGTGCAACAAATTTATTTTCCACAAACTTCATGTTAGGATACAACTCTTCTTTAGTCGGCGCTAGTTTAGCTTTCGCTGTGTCGATGCGTTTTTGTGCATATTCCGTCAAAGCAATCATAAGCATCAGCAAATAGTTGTACAGATCATAAGCCTTTGAGAGGCTAAAGAACAACTCTTTCTCCGCTGAGTCTAAATTTTTGCTGCCGTTTTGATAGTAAGCATACACTATCTGTATGATCTTTAGACGAATAAGAACTCTGTTAATCATAATCTTAATTAATACTGTTATTAACGAATTGCAAAAGTAGACATTTTTAATGAGTTTACACAAATAAATCACATTTTTTAATGCAGTATTTCATTCTCTTTCCTTTTTCTTTTGACAGTTTAAAAAAAATATCCAATTTTGAAGCCAATTATAAACAGACCTAACAATATGGAAGATTTTAAAAAGAAAATAGGAACAGACATGAATGATAAAGAGATCGTATTCTCAAAATCAATAAAGGCCGGTAAACGTATATATTACCTGGACGTTAAAAAGAACCGCAAAGATGAAATGTTTCTTGCCATTACCGAAAGCAAGAAAGTTGTGATGGGCGAAGGAGATGACTCTCAAGTAAGCTTTGAAAAGCACAAAATTTTCTTGTATAAAGAGGATTTTGGTAAATTCATGGCCGGACTCGAACAAGCTATCAACTTCATCAATCAGAATCAAGAATATACAGAAGATTCCGAATCGGAGGAAAAAGTCGAACCTGAAAGTGAACCGGAGACTACAGTTTTGGATAGCGAAATCAAAATTGACATTGATTTTGAATAATTAAAGGCATCAATTCTTTGATATTTCAGAAAGAAAGTGTAATTTTGCACCGCTTTTTGCACATCGTGTGATAACCACATCGTGTGATGGTGAATTAAGCAAGCAAAATAACTTAATTTAGAGTAACACAAAAAATTTCAAGAAATGAGATCAATTGAAGTAAAAGGAACTGCAAGAACAATTGCAGAACGCTCTTCTGAACAGGCAAGAGCTTTGAAAGAAATTCGTAACAACGGTGGTGTACCTTGCGTACTTTACGGTGGTGAAGAAGTAGTTCACTTCACAGTGACCAACGAAGGACTTCGTAATTTGGTTTACACTCCGCATATTTATGTAGTTGATTTGGTTATTGATGGCAAAAAAGTAAATGCCATTCTGAAAGATATCCAATTCCACCCGGTAAAAGATACTATCCTGCACGTAGACTTCTATCAGATTGACGAAGCTAAACCTATTGTAATGGAAGTACCTGTACAGCTTGAAGGTCTTGCTGAAGGTGTGAAAGCCGGTGGTAAATTGGCATTGCAGATGCGTAAACTGAAAGTGAAAGCTTTGTATAATATCATTCCGGAGAAACTGACTATTAATGTATCTCACCTGGGTCTCGGTAAGACAGTAAAAGTTGGCGAACTAAGCTATGAAGGTTTAGAATTGCTGAATGCAAAAGAAGCTGTTGTATGTGCTGTTAAGTTGACTCGTGCAGCAAGAGGTGCAGCTGCTGCAGCCGGAAAATAATATCGGTTATCCCTTTAACAAAGATATCATTCAAACGCAGATTAATGCAGATTTTACGATCTGTGTTAATCTGCGTTCTTATTTAAAACAAACAGATTGAAAAGATATGAAATACTTAATTGTCGGGTTAGGCAATATTGGTCCGGAATATCATGAAACCCGCCATAATATAGGTTTTATGGTATTGGATGCTTTAGCCAGAGCAAACAACCTATCATTCACAGATGGTCGTTATGGCTTTACCACTACCCTATCTGTCAAAGGAAGACAAATGATCTTGTTAAAACCCTCGACATTCATGAATCTAAGCGGCAACGCCGTACGTTATTGGATGCAAAAAGAAAACATTCCATTAGAAAACGTATTAATCATTGTAGATGACTTAGCACTTCCCTTCGGTACCTTACGCCTGAAAAGCAAAGGCAGTGATGCCGGTCATAACGGATTAAAACACATCGCAACTATCTTGGGCACCCAAAACTATGCGCGCTTGAGATTTGGTATCGGTAATGATTTTCCAAGAGGCGGACAAATAGACTTTGTATTGGGGCATTTCACGGACGAAGACTGGAAAACAATGGATGAACGTTTGAAAACAGCCGGAGAAATCGCCAAAAGCTTCTGTTTGGCAGGTATCGACATCACGATGAATCAGTTCAACAAAAAATAATTATTCATTTTTCAATTCATAATCAAATGCCTGAAGCAAGAATAGATAAATGGATGTGGGCAGTCCGCATCTTCAAAACTCGCACAATCGCTGCAGAAGCCTGCAAGAAAGGACGAATCAGCATCAATGGGTCGTTTGTAAAAGCAGCTCGTATGATAAAACCCGGAGACGTAATCCAAGTGAAAAAACCTCCGATAACATATTCCTTTAAAGTCCTGCAAGCCATTGAAAAACGGGTGGGTGCAAAACTTGTATCTGAAATGATGGAAAATGTAACAACCCCTGATCAATATGAACTTCTAGAGATGAGTAAAATCAGCGGTTTTATTGATCGGGCACGAGGTACCGGACGTCCAACTAAAAAAGATCGCCGGAGCATTGAGGAATTTACTACTCCCGAATTTATGGATGACTTCGATTTTGATTTCGACTTCGAAGAAGATAATGAATAAAAAATCCCCGACAGCCGTCACGGACACCGGGGAGGTATAAATAAATGGACTTAT